>ERZ827522.359-NODE-359-length-61835-cov-5.722823_pt1 | contig 61835 bp, 44 predicted proteins | sample MGYA00519580_ERZ827522 | MGnify/ENA primary metagenome ERZ827522 (study PRJEB31778, sample SAMEA3449340) | human gut metagenome | biome: human gut; feature: human-associated habitat; material: faeces | place: United Kingdom | collected 2010/2012 ... | reverse complement strand
CGTGAATGCGGATCGCGCAGCGTCGGCCGGTCCGCCGTTCGGTAGAACGGCGGAACAAAACGCTTTAGTGGGCTGGATTGCGATGCAACGCCGGTTGTTGCTACAGTAGCGGGGCGTACCGGGGGTCCGGTGCGCCCTGTTTGTATTTGACCATGAGGCGGCACGCAGCCATACGCGTGCGGACACCACGCCCAGATTGAGTGTGAGGACGTTCCATGGCCCAATACGCTGCCAACGAAATCGAAAACTTGCCCGACAGCCCTGTGGCCCGCGAAGACTTGGGTGCCGGCGGCGCCTCTCGCGGTGCCGGCGCACGCTCGCCGCTGTTCTGGAAGGTCTTGCTGCTTTCGATAGCGGTCATCTGGGGCTATTCCTTCACCACCATGAAGGATGCGCTCGATACCATTCCGGTGTTCGAGCTGCTCTACGTTCGCTTCCTTCCGGCTTCGCTGGTTATGTTCGTCATCTTCCACAAACGCATCATCGCTCATTTCAATGCCCGCAACCTAATCGTCGGGCTTGGCATGGGCGCGCTCATGTGGGGTGCCTACGGTTTGCAGACGATTGGCCTGGCACAGACCACGGCAGGCAAGAGTGCATTTTTGACGGGTACCTATTGCATCCTCGTGCCGTTTGCGAGCTACGTCCTAAGCGGCGAAAAGCTTACCCGTTACAACTTGGGCGCCGCGTTGCTGTGCCTGGCGGGCATTGGCCTGGTGGCGCTCGATAGCGTCGAGTTCAATGTCGGCGATGTCATCACACTGGGCGGCGCGGTCTTCTTTGCCATCCAGATGGCGGTGACCGCCAAGTACGGCCGCAAGATGGACATCAACGTCATCACGTTTTGGATGTTTGTGGGCAACGGCGTGCTGAGCCTGATCTCGTCGCTGTTATTCGAGACCCAAGCGCCGCTGTCCGTGTGGACGCCGAGCTTTATCGGTGTGATGGCGTTTCTATCGGTGGGCTGTACGTGTGTGGCTCTGCTCATCCAAAACGTCGGCCTGGCGCATGTCCCGGCCTCAACGGGCTCGCTGCTCCTTTCGATGGAGTCGCCTTCGGGTGTGCTGTTCTCGGTGCTGCTGATGGGGGAGGCGCTCACCTCGCGCCTGCTCGCCGGCTTCGCGCTCATCTTTCTTTCGATTATCTTGAGCGAGACGCATTTCGATTTTTTGCGTCGAAAGCCGCGTCCGCAATTGTAAACAATTTGTTGCGCCGCCTCCCGGGGCGGCATTTTTTATGCGTCGCCCTTAAAGTAGTACCTTGCACTTTACGCTATCAAAGTGCTTGCTGCAAAAACGTTACTGGAGGGCATCTATGGCACCAGCACTGTCCGATCTTCAACCGCAATCAGCGCCCAAGGCCACCGCGGCGGCGCAGACCGCTATCGGTGACGGTCTTGTTGCGGAAGCTCAGGCTTTTGCAGACGAGCTCGCTGCGTGGCGACACGATTTACATCAGATGCCCGAGCTGGGTAATAGCCTCCCGCAGACCTCTACGTATATCCAAGCGCGCCTGACCGAGATGGACATCTCATTTGCTACGCTCGTCGATGGTTCCTGCGTTGTGGGCCTTGTCGGCGCCGGTGCCGCCGCGGCCCAAGGCAATGGCATCTGCACGAATGAGCAGGCCGGTACGGTCATCATGCTTCGTGGCGACATGGACGCCCTGCCCGTTGCCGAGGAATCCGGCGAGCCCTTTGCATCCACCAACGGCTGCATGCACGCTTGCGGTCACGATATGCACGCGACGGCGCTGCTTGGTGCGGCTCGCCTGCTCAAGGCCCGCGAGGCCGAGCTCGTCGACGCCAATGCCACCGTCAAACTGCTGTTCCAGCCGGGCGAGGAGACCTTTGAGGGGGCACGCGCTGCCATCGCCGACGGCTTGCTCGAGAACCCGCGTCCTCAGGCGGCCTTTGCCATGCATGTCAACAGCCAGTCGCCGCTTGGCCTGGTGCTCTACGGCAGTCCGGCGCTTTCGGGCGTGTACGGTTTCCGCATCACGCTCCAGGGCAAGGGCGGCCATGGCTCGAGCCCCGAGATCTGCATCGACCCCATCGCGGCCGGCGTCCATGTGCACCTGGCGCTCCAGGAGCTCATTGCTCGCGAAGTGCCGGCGGCCAAGGAGGTCGCACTGACCGTGGGTAAGTTTGCCGGTGGCCAAGCGGCCAACGTCATTCCCGACACCTGCGTGCTCGAGGGAACGCTGCGCGGCTTTGATGTTGAGCTCATGGCTCACCTAAAGACCCGCATCGCGGAGGTCGTTAACGGCGTTGCCACGACCTATCGTACGCCGGCGACCATCGAGACACTTTCGGATGTTCCGCCGCTTGTACTCGACAGCGATATGACTCAGGCGTCGCTTGGCTACGTGGGCGCAGTGCTGCCCAAGGCGGCTTTCTTGCCGCTTTTCCATGCCATGGCGAGTGAAGACTTCGCGCTTATCTCGAGCGAGATTCCGAGTGCGTACTTTACCGTGGGCGCGGCCGTAACCGACACGGACGAACACTTTGCCCAGCACCATCCCAAGGCACGTTTTAACGATGCCGAGCTTCCCCTCGGTGCCGCGGCCTATACCGCCGTCGCTTTGGGCTATATCGCCGACCACCGGTAGCACCCAACCTTGCCTTTCAAGCCTGCGGGCATGGCCGTAAGGCCTATGCCCTTGTCTTTCAAGGCAATCTTGGGTGCTACCGGCGCCCGGCGCCGGCTATTCGTTTGTTAAATAAGGAGCAGTATGCCCCAGCAGCGTAAGTTCTTCCCCGGCTGGCTCGTGGTGGCCTCCGGCTTCGTGATCATGGCCACGTGCTACACGATTTTCGTCAACTGCATGAGCATGTTCCAGCTGCTGATCGTCAGCAACCTCGGGATTACGCTTGCCCAGTACAACGTCTCCAATGCGATCTCTACCGTGGTGAGCGTTATCGGATCGCTTGTCATTGGCCATGTTGCCGATAAAGTAAGCGGTCGCGTTTTGGGCTCCCTAACCGTTATCGCCACCTCGGCGGTGCTCGCGGGCATGAGCTTTGTGGGTGAGCTTTGGCAGGTCTATGTGCTCTTTGCCGTCTCGGGCTCCTTTGCGAGCGCCTGGATCGTGTGCCTGGTGTGTTCTGTTGTCATGCTCGTATTCCTGCTGGCCTCGGAGCCCATCGCCGCCAAGCTGCGCGCAAGCGTGGCGGGGGAGTAGGCGTCCGTCGCTCTTTTCTGTTCGCCCCGTTCTGTCCGTGGCCGCCTTGGAAGCCGAATGGATGCTCGTGCCATCATTCGGTTTCCAAGGCGGCCACGGGCCTACGAAATGATCCGTTTTCCTCCGTCCCCAACAGATCACGTGATCCGAAGGGGACGGAGGAAAGCGGATCGCAAACAGCGGCGGTGCGTCAGGCCGAACGAGTCCCCATACCCTCGTTCGGTCAGACGCGCCGCCGCGGTTTGTGTTTGTGCCGTATAATGACCGTTACCTATGACGCGATACAAAAGAAAGGTGTTTGCCCATGCAGGCACAGAAGGCGGAGGGAACCCGCGACCTTATCGGCGCCGAGATGCGCGCCTGGCAAAAGATGCAGCAGATTGCGGCCGGCGTGTTCGAGCCGTTTGGTTTTAAACCCATCGAGACGCCCGCGATCGAGCAGGTGGACGTGTTTGTCCACGGTATCGGCCAGTCGACCGACGTCGTGCGCAAGGAAATGTTCCGCGTGTTCAGCGGTGCCAACCTGGAGCGCGTCTTTACCGAGGGCACCGACACCAAACTCAAGCCCAAGCAGCGCCTGGCACTTCGCCCCGAGGGCACGGCCGGCGTGGTGCGCGCCGTCGTCGAGAACAATCTGGTGCCCCAGGGCTCCACGCCGTTTAAGGCGTACTACGCCGAGGCCATGTTCCGCGGCGAGCGTCCCCAGAAGGGCCGCCTGCGCCAGTTCCACCAGGTGGGCATCGAGTGGCTCGGCGCTCCCGATCCGGCGGCAGACGCCGAGTGCGTCATCATGCTCATGGAGTTCTACAAGCGCCTGGGCTTCGATCTTTCCAAGCTTCGTCTGCTCATCAACTCGATGGGTGACGCCCAGTGCCGTCCGGCATACCGCGAGCAGGTTAAGCAGTTCATCCTCGATCACGCAGACGAGATGTGCGACGAGTGCCGCGAGCGCGCCGAGCTTAACCCGCTGCGTGCCTTCGACTGCAAGAACGACCATTGCCGCGAGATCATGGCCGAGGCCCCGCTGATGGGCGACAACCTGTGCGACGAGTGCCGCGAGCACTACGAGCAGGTCAAGCGCTATCTGGATGCTGCCGGTATCGAGTATGTAGAGGATCCCACCCTGGTGCGTGGTCTGGACTACTACACCCGCACCGTCTTTGAGGTCGAGGCCCCTGGCGCCGGCGTCGGCTCCATCGGCGGCGGCGGTCGCTACGATGGCCTGGTCGAGCTCGAGGGTGGCAAGCCTACGGCGGGCGTCGGCTTTGCCGTCGGCTTTGAGCGCGCCCTGCTGGCCCTACAGGCCTTTGGCAGCGACCTGGGTGCCGAGGAAGTCCCGTGTGTCTATGTCGCCAATGCCGGCAAGGAGCTGCGCCAGAACGTCTTTGCCATCACGCAGGAGCTTCGCGCCGCAGGTATCGTGACCGAGGCAGACTATCAGGGTCGTTCGCTCAAGGCTCAGTTTAAGCAGGCCGACAAGGTGGGCGCTAAGCTCATTTTGGTCCTGGGTGGCGACGAGCTTGCCGCCGGCAAGGTTAAGGTGCGCGACATGCAGAGCCATGACGAGGTTCTCGTCGATCTGGCCAACGTCGTCGAGGCGGTTCGCGAGCGCCTGTAGCGCATCTTTTTGAGCTTCGGGCCTGCTAACGTGCCCTGCTCATGGAGAGCGATTGTTACGGGGGTGTTTCGCTTTTATGCGGAATGCCCCCGTTTACGTATGCCGCCCACCGAGAAATACGACCATTTAGGGCAAAAACCTTTGCAATGCAGAAAATACTTTTGTGTGGTAAAGCGCAATCAGTGTCGAAAGTATTTCTCAAGCGCCTATAATGAATACCGCATGTTACGTGCATAGAAGGAGGAATGGGAGGAAACGTGGCTGAGAACCTAAGCAACCAGTCTGTACCCGAAGCCGCGGCGCGCGTCGCTGCCGTGGTCAACCGCCTCGTTAACCGAATCGGCTCGAATGCCGAGTCCAGGGAGCGTCTCGCCGAGATCGAGATCCCCGAGGAGCTGCGCGACAATCTGGCGCTGTTCTTGCGCCTGGAGCGCCGTGTGCTTAGCGAGTATGATCCCGGGATCGCGGACCTGTTCGACAAGATTTTGACAGCCGAGATTGTGGTCAATGCCGGCAACCCCGGTACCTGCGCTGCCGACGAAGCCGTCGACGAGCAGGGCGTGCCCACCGCCGACGAGCCCACTGCCGTGGCATTTCGTGAGGTCGTCGATTTGATCGACAGCCTGCCGCTCGATAAGCAGCAGGTCATCGTTCGCGCCTTTACGAGCTTTTTCCATCTGGCAAACCTGTCGGAGGAGAACTACCGTGTGGCGCAGCTGCGCGAGCGCGAGGCCGGTGCGTCGACCGATACCGAGGTCGATCCTGCCAACGAGCTTACCGTTGCCTATCACCAGCTGGTGAATGAGCTGGGTGTCGAGGGTGCCAACGAGCTGCTCGACAAGCTCGAGTTCCACCCTGTCTTTACCGCACATCCCACCGAGGCCCGTCGTAAGGCCGTCGAGGGCAAGATCCGCCGTATCTCCAACCTGCTGGAGGAGCGTCCGCGTCTGGGCGGCTCCGACCTGGTGGAGAACGAGCGCCATATGCTGCAGGAGATCGACGCCCTGGTGCGTACGAGTCCCATCGCGCTCAAGAAGCCCACGCCGGTCGAGGAAGCCGATACCATCATCGACATCTTCGATAACACGCTGTTCGACGTTATCCCCGTTATCTATCGTCGTTTTGACGATTGGGTGCTGGGCGACAAGGCCGGTACTGTGCCGCCGCTGTGCCCGGCGTTCTTCCATCCCGGCAGCTGGATCGGTTCCGACCGCGACGGTAACCCCAACGTCACCGCCAAGGTGAGCCGTGAGGTCGCCGCCAAGTACTTTACGCACATGGTGCTCAAGCTCGAGGACAAGTGCCGCCACATCGGCCGCAACCTCACGCTCGAGGCTACCTACAGCAAGCCGTCGGCCGAGCTCATTAACCTGTGGAACCATCAGGTCGAGATGAGCCCTCGTTACACGGCCCGCGCCGAGCTGATCTCCGAGCACGAGCCGCATCGCGCCGTCATGCTCGTCATGGCCGACCGCCTGAACGCCACCGTCCGTCGTATCACCGACACCATGTACCACAGCGCCGACGAGTTCCTGGATGACCTGCGCGTCGTCCAGCGTTCGCTGGCCGCCTGCGGTGCCGTCCGTGCTGCCTACGGCCCGGTCCAAACCATCATCTGGCAGGTCGAGTCCTTCGGCTTCCATATGGTCGAGATGGAGTTCCGTCAGCACTCCGTGGTGCATGCCCGCGCCCTTAAGGATATCCACGAGAACGGTATCCATGGCGACCTGCAGCCCATGACGCGCGAGGTCATCGATACCTTCCGCGCTATCGGCTCCATCCAAAAGCGCTACGGCAAGAAGATGGCGCACCGCTACATCATCTCGTTTACCAAGAGCGCTCAGCATGTGGCCGACGTCTTTGAGCTGGCGCACCTGTCCTTTGCACACGAGGAGGATGTCCCCGAGCTCGACGTGATCCCGTTGTTCGAGCAGCTCGAGGACCTCGAGGGCTGCGTCGACGTGCTCGATCAGATGCTTACGCTGCCCGTGGTGCAAAAGCGCCTTGCCCAGACCAACCGCCGCATGGAGGTCATGCTGGGCTATTCCGACTCTTCCAAGGATGCCGGTCCTACCACGGCCATGCTCGCGCTGCACTCCGCGCAGGAGCGCATCGCCAAGTGGGCAGAGAAGAACGATATCGACCTGGTGCTCATGCACGGTCGCGGCGGTGCCGTGGGCCGTGGCGGCGGCCCGGCCAACAAGGCCGTGCTGGCGCAGCCCAAGGGTTCGGTCAACTGCTTCTTTAAGCTTACCGAGCAGGGCGAAGTCATCTTTGCCCGTTACGGCAACCGCACGCTGGCTCAGCGCCATGTTGAGTCCGTTGCCGCCGCAACGCTTTTGCAGTCGGCCCCGAGTGTCGAGAAGACCAACACCGAGACCACGCAGAAGTTCTGGGATATGGCCGAGAAGCTCAACACTGCAAGCCACGAACGCTATCTGGACCTGCTGAACACCGAGGACTTTACACCGTGGTTCTCGACCGTGACGCCGCTGACCGAGGTCGGTCTGCTGCCGATCGGCTCGCGTCCCGCCAAGCGCGGTCTGGGCGCCAAGTCGCTCGATGACCTGCGTACCATCCCGTGGATCTTCAGCTGGAGCCAGGCGCGCATTAACCTGGCCGCTTGGTACGGTCTGGGCACCGCCTGCGAGCAGCTTGGCGATCTTGACCAGCTCAAGGCTGCCTACCAGGAGTGGCCGTTCTTCCGCACCTTTATCGACAACATCGAGATGTCGATTGCTAAGACCGATCAGCGCATCGCCAAGATGTATCTGCATCTGGGCGACCGCGATGATCTGTCCAAGAAGGTCTTTACCGAGATGCAGCTCACCCGTAAGTGGGTCCTTGCCATCGTCGGTGATGAGTGGCCGCTGCAGCGTCGTCGCGTGCTCGGCTGCGCCGTTCGCGTGCGTAACCCCTACGTCGACGCCCTGTCCATCGCCCAGGTCCGCGCCCTTCGCGAGGTGCGCATGAATCAGGACGAGATGGCCGAGGAGAAGAGGGCCGAGTACATGAGCCTGATTCTTTCGACTGTGACCGGCGTCTCGGCAGGATTGCAGAACACGGGGTAATCGATAGCCCTGTAGTCGTCCGGGCCCGCCATTAGTTTACTTTTAGGCACGTCCTCGGACATGCAAGAAGCCCTCGCTGCGCACTTCGTGCGGCGAGGGCTTCTTGCGTCCTGCGGAATGTGCCTAAAAGTAAACTAATGGCGGGCCCTGCGATGTTCGGTCTTCGGCGGATTACTGGCTGGGAAAAGCTGGCGCGCTTCGCGCGTTTTGGATGGGGTCTATCCCGGTGGCGCATTTGGCGCTTCTCGCCTTACGACTGTAGCGGCTGCGGTCCCGTTTGGGGTCGCGGCCGTTTTGTTGTGGGTCAAATATGAACGTTGTGTTAATGAGTCGGTGGACGGTGGTGTTTTTCGGTGAGCGGCGTATCCTTCCAACGGTTTATCTAGTGTGTCAGTTGAAAAGGAAGAGGGCGCTCGTCATTGTTTGAATGTGAACTGCCGTTTGACCACAAGACGTTGCATCTGGAGCTCGAGGATAAGAACTTCGCGGGTGTGATGGAAGGTCATCAAAACGAGTTTAAGACTACAAAATCGCAGGAAGAGCTGGTAGAGGAGTCGCTTGCCAATCCTTATGGCTCGCCTTCGCTCGAGGAGCTTTGTGCTGGCAAGAAGGATATCGTCATCATTAGCTCCGATCATACGCGTCCCGTTCCCTCGCGTGTGACGATGCCTATTCTGCTGCATCACATCCATTCTGCTGCGCCCGAGGCTCGCGTGCGTATTCTGGTTGCTACAGGTATGCATCGTCCGTCGACGCACGAGGAGCTCGTCAACAAGTACGGCGAGGAGATCGTTGCCAACGAGGAAATCGTTATGCACGTCGCGACCGATGACAGCATGATGAAAAAGATCGGCACCCTGCCTTCTGGTGGCGAGTGCATCATCAACAAGATTGCTGCCGATTGCGATCTGCTGCTTGCCGAGGGCTTTATTGAGCCGCACTTCTTTGCCGGTTTCTCTGGCAGCCGCAAGTCCGTCCTGCCTGGTATCGCCAGCTACAAGACCATCATGTACAACCACAACGGTCAGTTTGTGAACGATTCCCATTCGCGTGCCGGCAACCTGTGCCACAACCACGTGAGCGAGGACATGTTTGCCGCTGCCGAGATGGCTCACCTTGCCTTTGTGCTCAACGTGGTGCTCAACGGCAAGCACGAGGTCATCGGCTCCTTTGCCGGCGACATCCACAAGGCGCACGAGGCTGGCTGCGAGTTCGTGAAGAGCCTTGCCGGCGTTGAGCCCGTCGAGTGCGAGATTGCCATTACCACCAACGGCGGCTACCCGCTCGACCAGAACATCTATCAGGCCGTGAAGGGCATGTGCTCTGCCGAGGCTACGCTTCCCGAGGGCGGCGTGATCATCGATGTCGCCGGTTGTGCCGACGGTCACGGTGGCGAGGGTTTCTATCACAACATCGCCGACAATGATCCGGCAGAGTTTGAGCGCGCCTGCATCGACCGTCCTAAGGACGAGACCCTGCCCGACCAGTGGACGAGCCAGATCTTTGCCCGCATCCTGGCGCATCACCCTGTGATCATGGTTACCGACCTGTGCGATCACCAGATGATCAAGGATATGCACATGACGCCGGTTAACACCCTCGATGAGGCGCTCAAGCTCGCCTTTGAGATGAAGGGTGTCGATGCCAAGGTGGCCGTCATTCCCGATGGCCTGGGCGTTGTCGTCGCGCAGCACTAGTGCGTGGTCCAAACGAATCGTTTATAACCGACAAGAAAGATAAGGTTTTATGCTTACCAAACTCCTCTGCGAATTCGGCGCAACGGCCCTCATGATCATCTTTGGCGTGGGCGTACACTGCGATACAGTGCTCAAGGGCACCAAGTATCAGGGCTCTGGTCATATGTTTGCCATCACCACTTGGTCTTTTGGCATCTCGGTCGCCCTGTTTATCTTTGGCGGCGCCGTGTGCATGAACCCGGCTATGGTGCTTGCCCAGTGCATCGTCGGTCTGGTGCCGTGGAGCAGCTGCATCCCCTTCATGATTGCCGATATGCTCGGCGGCTTTGTGGGCGCCGTGATCGCATGGTTGATGTATGCCGATGAGTTCAAGGCTTCCGATGGTGTCATCGATCCCATTGCTCAGCGCAACATCTTCTCGACCAACCCCACCACCGAGGGTACGAACTATGCCCGTAATTTCTTCTGCGAGGCTATCTGCACCTTTGTGTTCATCAGCGCCATCCTTGCTGCTGCTAACCGTGCTGGCGAGAACGTCCTGATGCTCGCTATCTGCGTCGGTCTGATCGTTTGGGCTGTTGGCATGGGCATGGGAGGTATCACTGGCTTCGCCATGAACCAGGCCCGTGACCTTGGTCCTCGCATGGCCTATCAGGTGCTGCCGATTAAGAACAAGGCTGACAACAACTGGAAGTACGGCCTGCTTGTTCCTGGCATCGCTCCGTTTGTCGGTGCCGCTCTGGCCGCGCTGTTTGTGCACGGTTTCTTGGGCATGTTCTAGTCTGAGGCTACATAGTTGTCCGCTGGCCGCATGGGGTAACTTCCCAGCGCGTCCTCGGACATGCAAAAAGGCTCGCTGCGCACTTTGTGCGGCGAGCCTTTTTGCGTCCTGCGGAATGCGCTGGGAAGTTACCCCATGCGGCCAGCTGCGGGGTCTTTGTTGCGTTCGTATAAGCAACCCAACATATATCTGAATTTGGATGGGAGGGGCTTGTTGCTGTTGGGGGGCATTGAAGCGCGAGTGATACTTTGGGATGCGTGGCGCCCTGGGTTGGGGCGATGCTTTGGGGTGAGCTTCTTACTTAGCCGAAGAGGGGTTTTATGGCTGAGAGGTAGTCTTTGGCTACGTCGGCTTTGTCTGCTTGGAAGTTGTGCCAGGCCCACCATTGGACGGTGGCTACGAAGCTTGAGGCTATGTGGTGTAGTAAGAAGCTGCGGTCCATGGTGCCGGCGGGGCCTGTGGGGTCGGCGGGGACGGTTTCGGCTGCTCGTGACATGATGGTCTTGCGGAGACAGTCGGCGAAGACGCGCGAGCCGGCTCCGGCTACGAGGGCTCGAACGCCCTGACGGCGTTCCCAGAGGTTGTTGAGGATATGCTCGACTTGCACGAGTGGGTCGTCGAGCGGCGTACCATCGTCGTCGAGGGCGTGGGTGCAGATGTCGTTCACGAGCTCGGACAGTAGGTCGTCTTTGCTCTTGAAGAGGCCGTAGAACGTGGCCCGACCAACATGGGCACGAGCGATGATGTCGCCGACGGTAATCTTGCCGTAATCCTCTTCGCGTAGCAGCTCGGAGAACGCTGCAACGATGGCAGCGCGGCTTTTTTCTTTGCGGGCATCCATGGCTATGCATCCACGTCAACGAGTAGACAACGGAGCGTGCCGGAGCAACCCTCGTAGGGGCGCTTGCCGGCGCCGTAGCCGACGGCCTCGATGTGGTAGCGTGCCGGCAGGTGCTCGGACGTGCGCAGCGCGGTGACGATGGCGGCGCCCGTGGGCGTCACGAGCTCGCCAGCGACCGGTGCGGGCGTGAGGGCGATATTGCCCGCCTGGCACAGGTTGACGACAGCGGGGACGGGAATGGGCATAAGGCCGTGGGCGCAGCGAATGGTTCCGTGGCCTTCGGAGAGCGACTCGACGACAATATCCTCGATGCCCAGGTCATCGAGGCAGATGGCGACAGAGCAGACGTCGACGATGGAATCGACGGCGCCTACCTCGTGGAACATGACGGTCTCGGGCGTTTTGCCGTGGGCCTTTGCCTCGGCGGCGGCGAGCGCGGTAAAGATGGCGAGCGCACGACGCTTGGTGCCATCGCTTAGCTGCGAGCCGTCGATGATAGCGGTGACGTCCGCCAAAGAACGGTGGTGATGGTGGTGGGCGTGATGGTGACCCTCGTGGCCATGGCCGTGGGTCTCATGATCATGCTCATGGCAGTGCTCATGCTCGTCATGGTCATGATGGTGGTGCTCGTGCGTGTGCGTGTGCTCGGCAGCTGCTTCGTTGCCGTAGAGCCATGCCATGTCGTGGTCGTGGTTCTCGAGCTCTTCTGCCAGCTGAACGTCGAAATCGCAGGCGTCGATGCCATGCTTGTTTACGCGCGTGACGGCGATCGTAAAGCCGTCGACCGGCAGTGTGGCGAGCTGTTCGCGCAGGTGCTCCTCGCTGGCGCCCAGGTCGAGCAGGGCCGCGACGGTCATATCGCCGCTGATGCCCGAGGTGCCGTCGATGATAAGCGTGTGCTGATGATTGGACATGGAATGCTCCTTAGCGGGCGCGGGGTGTGCCGGCGCTCAGATGATTGATAAGACTTGCCTGGTAAGCGGCGCCAAAGCCGTTGTCGATATTGACGACCGATACGCCGCTGGCACAGGAGTTGAGCATGGCGAGCAGTGCGGCTACGCCACCAAAACTTGCGCCGTAGCCCACGCTGGTGGGAACGGCGATGACCGGACAGCTCACCAGACCGCCGATAACGCTCGCCAGCGCGCCCTCCATGCCGGCGATGGCGATGACCACCTGTGCCTGGGCAAGTTCCTCGGCATGCGCGAGTAGGCGGTGCAGGCCGGCGACGCCTACGTCGTAGAGGCGGTCGACCTCGTTGCCATAGAACTCGGCCGTCAACGCGGCTTCCTCGGCGACGGGCAGGTCGCTCGTGCCGGCGCAGGCGACGACGATGCGTCCGTTGCCGGTAGGGGAGGGCTTGCCGCCCACGAGGGCGAGCTGCGCGTCCGGGACATATCCCAGGTCGATGCCGTTGCCGAGGAGCTCCGAGGTGCGGGCTGCCTTTTCGGCATCCAGGCGCGTGACCAGGATGCGCTCCTGGCCGGCATCGCGCAGCGCTTCGATAATGGCGGCAATCTGCTCGGCGGTTTTACCGGCACCGTAGACAACCTCGCCGGCTCCCTGGCGCACCCCGCGCGAAAGATCGAGCTGCGCAAAACCCAGATCGGCGGTCGGCGCCGTCTGGATGCGCGTGAGGGCGACGGCCGGGGTGACTGCTCCGCCGGCAACATCGCTCAGCAATTGCTCAAGATCTCGCTTATCCATATATGTTCCCTTCGACGGCGCAAAGTCTAGCACTCATAGGGTATGTTTCCGAACACTAAGACAAAATTGTTCGGAAACTATAGGACAGACTAATTCAATTGTTAGGCGGATCGACTAGTCACGCAGGATGATGTCCATGGCGAGCATCAGGTTGCGCTCGTCGATGGCAAATGGGGCGGCTTCGCGCGTCTTGGGCTTGGCGCAAAATGCGATGCCCGTGCCCGCGGCCTGAATCATGGGGATGTCGTTGGCGCCGTCGCCGATTGCCACGGTATGGGCCATGTCGACACCGCACTCAACTGCCCAGTCCAGCAGCTGGATGAGCTTGGACTCCTTGGTTACAATGTCTGCCGCCAGCTTGCCGGTGAGCTTGCCGTCCACGACCTCCAGGCGGTTAGCGAGGCAAAAGTCGATGCCCGCGGCGGCCACGATCTTATCGGCGACCTCGTGAAAGCCGCCGCTTACCACGCCGACCTTCCAGCCCTTGCTGTGCGCCGAGCGCACAAGCTCCAGCGCGCCGGGGGTAAACGTCACGCGCTCAAAGGTGCGCTCGAACACGCTCTCGTCCAAGCCGGCAAGCAGCCCCACGCGTTCCTCGAGCGCCTGCTTAAAGTCGAGCTCGCCGCGCATGGCGCGCTCGGTGATCTTCGCCACTTGCTCGCCTACGCCGGCCTCCTCGCCCAACAGGTCGATGACCTCCTGGTTGATGAGCGTGGAGTCGATATCCATAACGATGAGGCGTGCAGTCATGGCGGGCCTTTCCGAGTGCAGTTGTATTGGGGCACATTGTCGCACGTGACGAGCGCGGGCGGGTGCCGCGGTGCGTCAATTGTTTCGTCTCCGTCAAGTCTTTGGGCAGGAGCTACTTTTCCGCGGCACATCGACACAGGTGCGATAAGATAGAACGCCATGTCTGGCTGCGCGGTTTACGCAGGCTGGGCAAATCTGTACGACGCCGCCCGGAACGACACGGGGCGGCACAGATCCATAAAGGAGGATCACTGGTATGAGCCAGACCCGTCCCATCGACGAGCATTCCATGCACACCCGTACCTGCGGCGAGCTTCGCCGCGAGAACGTGGGCGAAGAGGTCACCCTCACCGGTTGGGTGAGCCGTCGCCGCGACCACGGCGGCCTTATCTTCTGCGATCTTCGCGACCGCGAGGGCATCACGCAGCTCACCTTCGACCCCGAGCACTCCGACGGCGACGCCTTTAAGATCGCCGAGACCATGCGTCCCGAGTGGCCCATCAAGATCCACGGCGTCGTGCGCGCTCGTGGCGAGGAGACCACCAACACCAAGCTCGCGACCGGCGAGATCGAGGTCCTGACCGACCACGCCGAGGTGCTTAACACGTCCGTCACTCCGCCGTTCCAGATTGAGGACGGCATCGAGACGAGCGAGGACACCCGTCTGCGCTATCGCTATCTGGACCTCCGTCGTCCCGAGATGATGGCCAACCTCAAGCTGCGCTCCGACTTCACCTTTGCCATTCGCGAGGCGCTGCACAACCGTGAGTTCATGGAGGTCGAGACGCCCTCCCTGTTTAAGTCCACGCCCGAGGGCGCCCGCGACTTCATCGTTCCCAGCCGTATTCAGCCGGGCAACTTCTACGCTCTACCGCAGTCCCCGCAGCTCCTGAAGCAGCTGCTCATGGTCGGTGGCGTCGAGCGCTACTACCAGGTTGCCAAGTGCTTCCGCGACGAGGACCTGCGTGCCGACCGTCAGCCCGAGTTCACCCAGGTCGATATCGAGATGTCCTTCGTGGACCAGAACGACGTCATGAGCGCGCTCGAGGAGGTCCTGGCCGACGCCTTCGGCCGCATGGGCGTCGAGATGCCCACGCCGCTGCGTCGTATGGACTACTGGGAGGCCATGGACACCTATGGCTCCGACAAGCCCGATACCCGCTATGGCATGCACCTGGTCGACCTGACCGACATCTTCGCCAACTCCAAGTTCAAGGTCTTTGCGACTGCCGCAAACGAGGAGGGCTCTGTCGTCAAGGCCATCAACGCCAAGGGCGCCGGTGCCTGGGCACGTGCCAAGATCGATAAGCTTGCCGGCGTGGCCTCCACGTTTGGCGCCAAGGGCCTGGCCTGGATTGCTTTCCGCGAGGACGGCTCTATCAACAGCCCCATCGTCAAGTTCTTCTCGGACGAGGAGATGGCGGCTCTGCGCGAGCGCATGGATGTCGAGCCCGGCGACCTTGTGATGTTCGCCGCCGGCCCGCGCTTGCTCTCCGACGAGATCCTGGGCGGCATGCGTTCGCACATGGCCAATGCGCTCGAGATCAAGCGCGAGGGCCACGACTTCCTGTGGGTCGTCAACTTCCCGCTGTTCCACTGGGACGAGGATCGCAAGGCCTATGCTGCCGAGCACCAGCCCTTTACCCTGCCGACCGAGACCGACATCGCCAAGATCGAGGCCGACCCGTTGGCAGCCGGTTCTTGCACCTACGACTTTGTCATGGACGGCTTTGAGGCCGGCGGCGGCGGTATGCGTATCCACAACGCCGAGATGCAGATGTCCATGCTCAAGCTCCTGGGCTTTACCGAGGAGCGTGCCGAGTCTCAGTTCGGCTTCCTCATGGAGGCCCTCAAGTTTGGTGCGCCCCCGATGGGCGGTTTCGCTCTGGGCCTGGACCGCGTGTGCATGCTGCTTACCGGTTCCGACTCCATCCGCGACGTCATGGCGTTCCCCAAGACGGCCAGCGGCTCCGACCTTATGTCGGGCGCTCCGAGTGCCGTTAGCGGCGCCCAGCTCAAGGACGTCAGTCTGCGCCTGATGTAGGCGAACGGCTACATATTGCCTGTAACGAGGGAAGGACGCGGGCCTTCCCTCGTTTTTTATGCGCCGAGGTTGTGAGGGCATGGGGTGACCGGACGTCGAGGAAGCTGCGTCCCGGAATTTGCGTCCAGAATGGGATGTACTTTCCGCCAGGGTCGCTCAGCGGAAACTGCGTCCCAGAATCCAGCCAAATAACGGGTCGCACTTTCCGGTTGAGCCTTCTGGCGGAAACTGTGTCCCATCATTGACGCTCGAAATGGGATGCGATTTCCGTCCCGCCCTCAACAAGCATCTAACGCTACAATAACTACCACGTGGCTGGGTTTTGCCGGCCGATGTGCGATGTCGCGGGAGGGGACATGGTCGAGTTTACAAAGACGATTAAAGATCCGTTGGGATTACATGCCCGCCCGGTTGCGCTGCTCTATGACATCATTGCCAAGCACCGTAGTGACGTGTCGGTTTCGATTGGTGACCGCTACACCGATGGCCGCGACGTTATAGGGCTCATGGCACTCTGCGGCGAATGTGGCGAAGACGTCGTGTTCCGCGTTTCGGGCGTGGATGAGGCCTCCTGCGTCACGTCGATCAGAAACCTCTCGCTCTAAGCGCATCAATGTGACAAGGGGACAGTCCCCTTTGTTGCATAAATTGGTATGACAAGGCACCGCAAAGAGATGGTCTTTGTGGTGCTTCTTTTGTTTCATATAGGAAACTTTTTCGAAATCTGAATGGGGACCCTTTCCAAAAAGTTAACCACGTGTTAGTTTACTAAAGCGAACATAGACGTGGTTAACTTTTAACGCGTCGATGTTGAGGACGAACTGACGTTAGGAGCCACTCATGTCTTGCGGACCGCAGATGCCGGCAATGCCGCTTTCGATGGTAAAAGCGGGCGAAACCGTGCGCGTGTCTCGTGTAAAGGGCAATGAGGATATGAAGCACCACCTCAAGGACCTCGGCTTTGTCGAGGGCAGCGAAATCCACGTGGTGAGCTCGAGTGGCGCCAATATCATCGTCACCGTGCTGGGCGCACGCTTTGGTATCGATTCCAAGGTTGCCATGCACATCATGACCGTCGGTTAGTCGACGGTATTTCTGTACGCACTGAAAGGGGGACAAGTAAATGAAGACGTTGGGTGACGTTAAGGTGGGCGAGAGCTCCACCATCGTCAAGCTTCACGGTGAGGGTGCGCTTCGCCGCCACCTTATGGACCTGGGGCTCATCAAGGGCACTTCGTTCAAGGTCGTGAAGGTCGCGCCGCTCGGTGATCCGGTCGAGATCAACGTGCGCGGCTACGAGCTTTCCATCCGCAAGGAGGAGGCGGCCGTCGTCGAGGTCCAGTAAGGGCTCGCGGCGTATATTTCTGCAGATAAAGTTAGGTATTTCTAACTTAATGCAGCATCTTTGAAGCACATTATCCAGCCTGCGCGGAGAAAGCAGCGCAGGCACACAAGGAAGAAGGATTGAATGGCGGATTCTCAGATCCATGTCGCGCTGGCGGGTAACCCCAACTGCGGCAAGACCACGCTTTTCAACCTGATCACCGGCGCCAACGGCTACGTTGGCAACTGGCCCGGCGTCACGGTTGAGAAAAAGGAGGCCAAGCTCCTAAGCGACAAGAACGTTACCATCACGGACCTCCCCGGCATCTACTCGCTTTCCCCCTACAGCCCCGAGGAGCAGTGCTCGCGCGACTACCTCATGAGCGGCGAGCCCGATGTTGTCGTCCAAGTTGTCGATGCCACCAACCTCGAGCGTAACCTGTACCTGGCGCTTCAGGTTATCGAGACCGGCCTGCCCGTGGTTGTTGCCCTCAACATGGCTGACTTGGTCGAGAAGAACGGCGACAAGATCGACACGGACAAGCTCTCCAAGAAGCTCGGCTGCCCGGTCATGATGATCTCGGCTCTTAAGAACAAGGGTATCAAGGAGCTGTTCGAGCAGGTCAAGAAGTCTGCTGCTTCCAAGGGCCAGGTGCCGGAGCACAAGTTCGATTCCTCCATCGAGGACGTTCTTGACCACATCGAAAACAATCTGCCTGCGAGCGTTCCCGCTAACAAGCGCCGCTATTACGCCGTCAAGCTGTTCGAGCGTGATGCGGACGCCTGCAAGCTCATCAACCTCACCAAGGAGAAGGCCGCTCGCGTCGAAGAGCTGGTCGCTCAGTGCGAGCAGGACTGCGACGATGACGCCGAGTCCATCATCACCGGTGAGCGCTACGGCGTGATCGCACACATCATCGACGAGTGCCTCACCAAGGCCCCGGCCAAGATGAGCACCTCCGAGAAGATCGACCGTGTGGTTACCAACCGTATCCTGGGCCTGCCGATCTTTGTGGTCATCATGTTCTGCGTGTACTACATCGCCGTTTCCACCCTGGGCGGAACGGTGACCGACTTCACCAACGATCAGCTCTTTGGCACCGACGGTTGGTATGTGCTCGGTCAGGGCCGCGATGCTTACGATGAGGCTGTCGAGGCCGCGGGTGACGACGCCGACTCGGTCGACCCGGCACAGTACGGCCCCTATGTCCCGGGTATCACCACCATGGTGCACGACGCCCTCGTGGCGGGTGGCACCGAGGACGGTGGCCTGGTCGATTCGCTGGTCTGCGACGGTATCGTTGGCGGCCTGGGCGCCATCTTCGGCTTTGTGCCGCAGATGTTCCTGCTGTTCGTGATGCTGTCCTTCCTGGAGGACTGCGGCTACATGGCCCGCGTCGCCTTTATCATGGACCGCGTGTTCCGCCGCTTTGGCCTGTCCGGTAAGTCGTTCATCCCCATGCTCGTGTCCTCAGGCTGCGGCGTCCCCGGCGTCATGGCCACCAAGACCATCGAGAACGAGAAGGACCGCCGCATGACGGTCATGACCACCACGTTCATCCCCTGCGGCGCCAAGCTGCCGATCATCGCCCTGCTCATGGGCTCCATCATTGGCGATTCTTCCACCACGGCCGCATGGATCAGCCCGCTTTTCTACTTCCTGGGCGTCTTTGCCGTCATCGCCTCGGGCCTCATGCTCAAGAAGACCAAGCTCTTCGCCGGCCGTCCGACCCCGTTTGTCATGGAGCTTCCTGCCTACCACTTCCCGGCGATCCGTTCCTGGGCGCTGCACGTGTGGGAGCGCTGCTGGGCCTTTATCAAGAAGGCCGGCACGGTCATCTTTGCGTCCACCGTCGTCGTTTGGTTCCTCTCCAACTTTGGTAGCTATAACGGTTCCTTTGGCTTCCTGCCTGCGATGGACGGCATCCCCGAGGAGTTTATGGACTACTCCGTGCTTGCCATGCTGGGCAACCTGGTCGCTTGGATCTTCGCCCCGCTCGGCTTTAGCACCTGGCAGGCCACCGCGCTGACTGTCTCTGGCCTCGTCGCCAAGGAGAACGTCGTCGCCACCGCCGGCTCGCTGCTGTCCGTCGCCGACGCGGGCGAGACCGACCCGAGCCTGTGGACCGCGTTTGCCGGCATGTTCCCCACCATGGGCGCTTGCGTTGCCTTCGGCGCCTTCAACCTGCTGTGCGCTCCGTGCTTTGCCGCCATTGGCACCATCCGCAACCAGATGGATTCCGGCAAGTGGACTGCGATCGCCATCGGTTACGAGTGCGCCTTTGCTTGGGTGATCGGCCTGTTCATCAACCAGTTCTACAACTTGCTTGTTCTTGGACAGTTTGGTATCTGGACGATTGTGGCCATCGTGCTGCTGGTTGCGATGCTCTTCCAGATCTTCCGTCCCATGCCCAAGCATGCATGGACCGACGAGGACGAGACCAACACTGCTTCCGCCGCAGTTTCCGCTTAAGTCCGAATAAGGATTAACCCCTTTCCACGAGCCCGGGTGTCCCAGCGACACTCGGGCTTTTTGGTGGGGGAGATATGGCGTTTCCGCAGATAAAACCGACCAAAATAAACCGTCCCTATTTGGTAGGTGGAGAATGGGGTAAAGTAAGTGATGGTTAACTAGAGGAGGCTTGCTATGGCACCTATCGATATTGTTGTACTGGCTGTTATCGGCGTTGCGTTTGTCGCGGTATGCGTGCGCATCTACCGCAAGGGCACCTGCGCCGACTGCGCTCAGGGTGGCGTTTGTACGGGGCATTGCTCCAACAAAAAGACGTGCGCTGCACTTAAGGGCGTAGACAAAATCGCCGAAGACTTGGGCCGCGGTATTCATTAGCCGACCGGCGTTTGGGTATGTTTGGCCGCGGATACGGCGGTTGCTGATACAATAAGTACGTTAGCAACCGCCGCCGAGCGGCTCAAACGAAAGGAACCCTGTATGGAGTCTTCCGCCTATCCGATGCTCTTTAGCCCGATCAAGGTCGGTACGACCGAGGTCAAGAACCGCGTCTTTATGCCGCCGGTGTCCACCAACCTGGCCGATCATGGCTATGTGACCGACGATTTGGTCGATCATTACCGTGCCCGTGCCAAGGGCGGCGTGGGCCTCATCATCACCGAGGTCGTGACGGTCGAGCCCACCTATACCTATCTGCCGGGCGACATGTGCTGCTACGACGACACGTTTATCCCCGGCTGGGAAAAGCTCGCCGCCGCCGTGCATGAGTACGGCTGCAAGATCATGCCGCAGCTCTTCCACCCCGCCTACATGGCCTTTAACATTCCGGGCACGCCGCGCCTGATCGCTCCGTCCTTCGTGGGACCGTCCTATGCCCGCGAGGCACCGCGCCCCATCACGGTCGACGAGATTCACGAGCTCACGCATCAGTTTGGCGACGCTGCCGTGCGTATGCAGAAGGCTGGCGTCGATGGCGTCGAGGTCCATGCGGCGCACGCCCACGGTATGCTCGGCGGCTTTTTGACTCCGCTCTACAACAAGCGCACCGACGAGTACGGCGGCTCGCTCGACACCCGCATGCGCTTCTTGCTCGAGGTCATCGCCGAGATTCGCGAGCGCTGCGGCAAGGACTTTATCATCGACGTCCGCATCTCGGGCGATGAGTACACCGATGGCGGCCTGACCCTCAACGACATGATCTACGTCTCGCGTCGTCTGGAGAAGGCCGGCGTCGACATGATTCACGTGTCGGGCGGTACCACCATCAAGCGCGGCTCCGCGATTCCCGCCGCTGGTACCCAGCAGGCCTCGCATGCCGCCTGCTCGCGCGAGATCAAAAAGCACGTCAACATTCCCGTTGCCACGGTCGGACGTATTAACGAGGCCTGGATCGCCGAGGAGCTGATCGAGGACGGCGCTGCCGACATCTGCATGATGGGCCGCGCCAATCTGTGCGATGCCGAGTTCTGCAACAAGGCCGCTGCCGGCAACGCCGACGACATCCGTCCCTGCATTGGCTGTCTGCGCTGCTTGAACGGCATCATGTTTGGCAAGCGCATCTCCTGCACCGTCAACCCGGACGTGGAGCGCGACGAGGCCGGCTACGAGCCTGCCGCCGAGGCCAAGAACGTACTGGTTGTGGGCGCCGGTCCCGCGGGCATGGAGGCGGCGTTCATTGCCGCCAAGCGCGGACACAACGTGGTGCTCGTGGATAAGCAGGATGAGCCGGGCGGCGAGATGCGCATCGCGGCCGTTCCACCGGCAAAGCAGGAACTCACCCGCGTGATCAAGTACCAGTATCGTCGTCTGGCCGAGGCGGGCGTGAAGTGCGTATTTAGCACCGAGCTTACTGCCGAGGACATTCAGCGCGACTACGCCGGCTACGAGGTTGTCCTGGCTTATGGCGCCGAGCCCATCGCCCCGGCCTTTATGCAGGGCTTTAAGCAGGTTATGACGGCTGACGACCTGCTGAGCGGCAAGGCTTTCCCGGGCAAGAAGATCGTCATCGTGGGCGGCGGTACCGTTGGCTGCGAGACGGCCGATTACCTGGCCCCGCTGGTCAACGACCTGTCGCCGGCCAATCGCGATGTGACCGTCATCGAGATGACCAAGACGCTCGCTGCCAACGAGGGCGGTGCCGGTCGCGCGGTGCTCATCACGCGCATGCTCTCCAAGGGCGTCCATGTTCTGACCGAGGCCAAGGTGACCGAGATCACCGAGGACACCATCAGCTACGAGAAGGATGGCGAGGTCCACACCATCACCGATGCCGATACGCTGGTGCTTGCCATGGGCTATCGTCCCAATACCAAGCTGGTCGACGACCTTGCCGCTGCCGGTGTTGCTGTCCACGTGCTAGGCGATGCCCAGAAGTGTGGCAACATCCGCGATGCCATCGGCGATGGCTACAAGGTTGCCTGCGCCCTCTAGCCAACCCCTTTGCACCAATCGATTGCAAAAAGCGGCGGCTGCCCTGTGTGTTGGGCAGCCGCCGCCTGCGTTTTGCCAAAGAAAGATTATTGTCGGGCCCTAAATGCCTTTTGCTTCTGCTCCCTCCGCAATCATGTTGCGGTTATACACCAGGTGCAGATACATCGCGTCGTGCGCGGCGGTGGGATTGCGCGAGGCGATGGCGTCGGCCACATCGCGGTGCGTGCGGATAGTTTCCTCGACGAGCTTTTTGCCGGTCACGTCGATAAAGAGGGGGACGGATGCCTTGAGCACGCCCATCAGGCGGGGAACGACGAGGTTTCCGCCATCCCAGGGTGGCTACATGGAGTAGCGCCCGTGCGCATCGATTCCATCTCATAGATGTGCGGCACAAAGGGCCCCGAGCTCACACGAGCTCGGGGCCCTTTTCGTCTGGATTGGGGACGCATAGCCGGACGAAAGCGTGTTGCGTTTGGCGTAAAACCATACGAAAGTGCAATTTGCGTCTTATTCCCGAACGTAAAACAGGCGAAAACCGTTTACGTCTGCTTTAAATCCGTATGAAAACGGTTTTCGTCTTGCAGGGCAGTTACCGTTTCTACAGTTCAACTTCCAGTTCGGCTTTGTGTTCGTAGAGGTAGTCGCGCATGTAGGGGATGGCAAATGAGACCTTGCCGTACGAAGGAGCCTCGATAATCGATTCTCTTAACAGGCGGCTGCGGACGGAGCTCACCTGTTGAGGCGTTTTGTTTAGGGCATCGGCAACCATGCTGGTCGAGCTCGTCTGCCCCAAAGACGCCATGCTCAGCAGATAAGCGATGCACGTGGGCGGAATGCGCTGCAGCGCGGGCTCAATCACCATGGCGCAGAAGCGTTCGCGTGCCGTTGCAATGCCACGCTCGGCTTCTTCTTCTCCAATAATCGCTGTATGTGCGCGTCTTGCCAACTGCCATGCGTAGTATCCAACGAGTTGGATCATGAAAGGATAGCCTTGCGTTGCCTCGGCAAGTTGGCCGGCAATACCTGGCTGCAACTCCATGCCAGACGCTTCAATGGTTTCCTCGAGGGAGTACGACACTTCGGTTACTGCCACAGCCTTCAGATCAAAGGGGAGGGCACGGCGCAAAAACGTAAGTGTCTTTCCGTTGATGATGCTTTCAATCATCGAAGGCAGCCCAGCAAAAACAAAGGCGATATCAAGGTCTTCGCCGATAACCTGCTGAATCGCAATGGAGAGCGTTCGGACCTCATCGAGCTCTGCGTCTTGAACCTCGTCGAGAGTGATGAGCAGGCCATTTCCATTCTTGGATATTGTCTGTCTCATGGCGTCGCGTAACGATGGGCCGATTCGCTCAATATCTATGCTGCCGATGGATATGCCAGCTACGGTGGGCTCAAATCTGGCGTGTTTGGCCTGGAATTTGGGCTGCAGCTGTTCGAGAATGCGCTGGCAAAGTCCCTCGGTTGCGACCTCTTTTATGACCGTCCAGCCACGGCTTTGCGCCAAACGTGAGCACTCGTCAAGGAGGACCGTCTTGCCCGTTCCACGGACGCCGGCTATGCGCATTAGGCGCCCCGGGGCACCAGGCCCGTTGATGAGGCCTTCATTGAATTCTTCGAGTACATCTTCGCGGCCGATAATCGTGGGAGGTGTTTTACCTGCTGTGGGCTTAAAAGGGTTTGTTTGCATGTGAGCCACCTTTGCTCAAGATATAGCAAGATATAGCAAAGTATAGCAAGATATAGCAAAGTAAGCGCTACTCGCGGGTTTTGCGGTGGTGCTATTTTCCAAATGCCGCGCGGATAAAGCGCTGGGCGAACAGCTTGTTGGCAACTCACGAGGGCTCGGGGTGCCAATTTGGGGTGCAGTAGTGCTGCACCACGAAAAGGGCCTATCTACTACGTTTAAGCCGCAGGGGTCAACCATAGTCGGCTTTTTCGAAAATCGACAAGCTGTCTACCTGCGGTTTTGTTTTCACGGTTTTCGGTATGGCCGAGGCTATCCGTGTTAACGTAGTAGATGGGCCACTTTTGTGGCAAGGGGGCCGATCTGCGGGCCAGGGTAGCTAAAAGAGCCCCGTCCCAAAAAGACTGATTGGGAGCTGGGGCGTGTCGATGCGATAGTATTACGTGGTGATATTCGACAAACCGTGGGCTTCATCCGAGGGCTTTATGGAACAACACCAGCATTATCAGAGCCTGCAAGACCAGGCATACAACGCATTGCGCTCCAAGATCATCTATGCCGAGCTCAAGCCTGGCACGCGCCTTTCGGCGATTGGTCTGGAAAAGGAGACGGGAATCGGGCGCACGCCCATTCGCGAGTCCTTTGTGCGCCTGCGTGAGCAGGAGCTGGTGGAAACGCGTCCCAAAAGCGGCACTTATGTCTCAAAAATCAGCATGGAGCGCGCCGAGAACGCCTGTTTCTTGCGCGAGAAGCTCGAGAGAAGCGTGCTCATTAAATGTTGTTCGGCTGCTACGCCCGAGCAAAAGCAGCGGCTTGAGCAGATTCTTGCCGAGTCCGAGTCACTCGACCATAGCGAAACACGTCGCTTTTTCGATCTGGACAACTTGTTCCATGAGACATGTTTTGAGATTGCCGATCGTCACATGTTGTGGGATTGGATGAAGAGCATCAACACGCATTTTGAGCGATACAACTGGTTGCGTATGGTGTCGCAGGATCTGGATTGGGAGCCGATTCGTCGGCAGCATCGCCGGATTCTCGAGGCCATTAAGAGGGGCGATACCGATGCGGCGAGTTATCTGGCAGAGACGCACTTGCACCTGATGCCCGAGGAGCAGGGCCCGGTTATCGCCTTGCATCCCGACTACTTTGAGCTGCCTAAAGACTCGTCTATCTAGCCCATCATCGCATCTGCTCGAGACGTAAAAACGACGCTGCTCACCTACAGCGTTTTGCAACCGAGATTTTTAAAAAAATGCCTAAAATGGCTCAGACTGCTGACAATTGGGAAACGGGGTGCGCCATGGCGCAGATGAGAATCAAGGACATTGCCGCCGAGGCGGGCGTGAGCCCGGCCACGGTCTCTCGCTATCTCAACAACCGCCCCGGGCAGATGACCGAGGAAACCCGCGCTCGCATCGCGGCGGTTATCGAGCGCACCGGCTATCGCCCACGTGCTGCCGCGCGCAATCTGCGCAGCTCGCGCACCAACCTCATCGGTGTGATCCTGGCCGACATCGCCAACCCGTTCTCCAGCGCTATGCTCGAGGGCCTTTCCGCCAGTGCCGCCGCGCGCGGCTGCTCGCTCATGACGGCCATTAGCGGCAACGATCCCGCCAAGGAGGCCGAGTCGCTCACCAGACTTATCGATGCCGGCGTGGACGGTCTGGTCGTCAACACCTGCGGAGGCAATGACGAGGCAATCGCCGCGGCAGCGGGACGCCTGCCCGTAGTGCTGCTCGACCGCAACGTTGCCGACGGCGGTGTCGATCTGGTGACATCTAACAACCGTGAGCTGGTCGCCGGCTTGGTAGACGCCTTGGCCGCCGCTGGCAGCGAGCGCCTGTGCCTGCTCACCGAGGCAAGCGACGACAGCCCCGTGCGTCGCGAGCGTGCCGAGGCCTTTGCCGACGAGCTTTCGCGACGCGACCTTGCGGGCGAGGTCGTCACCTTGGCCGATGGTGGCGCCACGGGCGTCGGTCGCTTGGACGAGACCATCCGCGGCTATGCAGGCAAAAAGCTCGGCCTCATTGCCGTCAACGGCTTGGTCTTCCTGCGTTTGACCGAGGCGCTGGCGCAGCTTGGTCCCTCGCTGCCGGCTGGTCTTAAGATCGCGACATTTGACGATTATCCCTGGAACCACGTGCTCTTTGGCGGTGTGACCACGGCCGCGCAAGACACCCTTACCATCGCCGAGCGCGTGGTCGAGCGCCTGTCCGAGCGCATCGACGTCGTCACCACCACGGTGGGCGAGGCCGCAAAGCTCGCCCCCAAGCGTATCGAGGTCCCCGGCCACATCGAACACCGCGCTTCGACCTCGCGCTAGCCGCTCGTTCGCAACGGCCTGTTCGCGCACGTTTTTTGAGCGCTTGATACGCTTTAACCCTGCGGAAACATTTTTCTGCGATAGTATCTGCGATATAGACCAGTCGAAACCCGCCCGAAAGAAAGGGGAGCGACATGAACCAGCAGAACATCGATTACGTACTTCGCTCCGTAGAGCAGCGTGACATCCGCTTTGTGCGTCTGTGGTTTGTCGACATTCTCGGCCGCCTCAAGAACTTTGCCATTAGTCCCGAGGACCTCGAGGTCGCTTTTGAGGAGGGTATTGGCTTTGACGGCTCCGCCATCGAGGGCTTTGCTACGCCCGAGGAAGCCGACATGCTGGCGTTTCCCGATGCTTCGACCTTCCAGATCCTGCCGTGGCGCCCGAGTCACAACGGCGTCGCTCGCGTGTTCTGCGACGTGTGCACCCCCGATTGCAAGCCGTTTGCCGGCGACCCGCGCGATGCCCTGCGTCGCATGTTCCACAAGGCCGAGAAGGCTGGCTATCTGCTTAACGTGGGCGCCGAGCTGGAGTACTACTACTTCCCCGACGAGCACACTCCCGAGCCGCTCGACAACGTGGGCTACTTCGATCTTTCGGTGAGCGATGCCGCTCGCGACCTGCGTCGCAACACGGTCCTCACGCTCGAGAAGATGTCCGTGCCCGTGGAGTACACCTTCCACGCCGCCGGCCGCTCGCAGCACGGCATGAGCCTGCGTCACGCCGAGGCCCTGAGCATGTCCGACGCCATCACCACGGCCAAACTCATCATTAAGCAGCAGGCCTACGAGAGCGGTTGCCACGCCTCCTTTATGCCCAAGCCGTTGGCGGGCGAGGATGGCAGCGCCATGTTTTTGCATCAGTCGCTGTTCGACCACGACGGCAACAACGTCTTTTGGGGCGAGGGCGACGAGAAGTACCATCTCTCCGATATCGCCAAGCACTATATGGCCGGCATCTTGGCGCACGCACGCGAGATCAGCGCCATCACCAACCCCACGGTCAACTCGTACAAGCGCATCACCACGGGCGGCGACTCCGTGCCGCAGTACGCCACGTGGGGCCTGCGCAACCGCGCGAGTATGGTTCGCATCCCGGTCTACAAGCCCGGCAAGCAGCTGTCCACGCGCATCGAACTTCGCAGTCCCGACCCCATGGCCAATCCGTACCTGGTCAACGCCGTCACGCTGGCGGCCGGTCTGGATGGCATCGAGCGCAAGCTGGAGCTCCCGCCCGAGGCCACGGCCGAGACGCTCAAGCTCACCGACCGTCAGATGCTCGAGGCCGGCTACACGCCGCTGCCGCGCTCGCTCAAAGAGGCGCTCGACGTCTTTGAGGACTCGCAGTTTATGAAGGATGCCCTCGGCGAGCACATCCACAGTTTCTTCCTTAAAAAGAAGCGCGACGAGTGGCATAAATTTGAGTCTACGATCACCGAGTGGGAGATCAAGCACTACCTGGCGAACTCCTAATCGCGCTGACTTGTTCCAGTACGATTGAGCTCATTTCTTTGGAGGCCGATATGTCCGAAAAGAGTGCCCTGTTCATGGCGCGCACGACGCGCTTCCACGAGTTTGCCCGCAGCTTGACGACCACCCTGGGTGTCGAGGTGAGCCTGGCAACCCCCGATTCGCCGACTGCGGCGCACGACTTTGACCTGCTGATCCTCGATTCCGACGGCATTCGCAGCGACCGCATCGATCAGATTGCCAAGTGGCTTGACGATCGCGGCGGCGTCCCCATGCTGGTGATCGTCGACGATGAGGCCCTTGGCACCCTGCGCCTGCCGAATCACGCGCATGCCGACTTTGTGTGCCCCACGGCGACGCCCAACGAGCTCAAGGCTCGCGCGCAGCGCTTGATGGGCGAGGAGGAGACCGTTACCGCCGACGATGTGCTCAACATCGATAACCTCGAGATCAACCTGGCTACCTACCAGGTGACGCTCGATGATGAGCCCATCGACCTGACGCTGATGGAGTACTCGCTGCTGAGCTTTTTGGCGACGCACCCCAACCGCGCCTACAGCCGCGAGGTGCTGCTGCACCGCGTGTGGGGCTTTGAGTACTGCGGCGGCACGCGCACCGTCGACGTGCACATTCGACGCATCCGCTCCAAGGTGGGCCCGCAGATCGCGGCGCACATCACCACCGTCCGCGGCGTGGGCTATCTGTTTAAGGACTAGATTTCCACCACAAAGGGGACAGGCACTTTTGTGGTGGTTTTGACGCAGGTACGGATTCCTTTCGGGCCTGCAACAGAACTTAAGCCTTCCTAAAAGATTGCGTTCTCATACACTTGCGCCCGCATATTGGGGTACAACTCAACGTGAACAATGATGGCCCGCCACATGTTTGGCGGGCCTTTGGCTATTTGACGAAAGGATCGCAGCTATGAGCGAGAACGATTCCCAGCGTCCCCAGGATGCGGGCAACGCCGGCGAGACCCAGCAGCAGCCGCGCGTGCAGGTAGAGTCGACGCCTGCCGGCAGCAACATTCCCTACGTGCAGGCTTACGACACACAGACCGGTCAGCCGCTGGGTGGCCAACAGGTTGTAAACAAGCACACGGTGGTCAAGACCAAGACCAAAAAGCTGCCGATTTTCATTACAGCGCTCGCCGGCTGCGCATGCGGCGCCCTGCTGGTCATTGCGCTCATTATGAGCGGCACGCTCGATATCGGTGGCGGCAAGAATGCCGTGACGGCGGGCGCTTCGGGTTCGTCGACGCAAAAGATCACCATCGACTCCGAGGACACCACGCTGGCCGAGGCCGTTTCTGCCAAGGCATTGCCCTCCGTGGTTTCCATCACCGCCACTTCGAGCGGTAGTCAGAATGGCTCGCTTTCGCAGTCTGCCGACGAGTCAGATAGTTCGGGCAGCGTCGGTTCGGGCGTAGTGCTCGATACCGAGGGCCACATCCTTACCAACAACCACGTGGTCGACGGCTATGACCAGTACGTGGTGACCATGGACGACGGCACCACCTACGAGGCCGAGTTCGTGGGCAACGATGCCTCGAGCGACCTCGCCGTCATCAAGCTCAAGGACGCCGACGCCTCCAAGCTCACGCCGATTGAGATCGGTGATTCCTCCAAGCTCAACGTGGGCGAGTGGGTCATGGCGATCGGCTCGCCGTTCGGCAACGAGCAGTCCGTCTCCACGGGTATTGTGTCGGCGCTGTATCGCTCCACGGCTATGAGCTCTACCAGCGGCAACACTATCTATGCCAACATGATCCAGACCGATGCCGCCATCAACCCGGGCAACTCCGGCGGCGCGCTCGTTAACGACAATGGCGAGCTTGTGGGCATTAATTCGCTCATCGAGAGTTATTCGGGCTCCAGCTCGGGCGTGGGCTTTGCCATTCCGGTCAACTATGCCAAGAACATTGCCGACCAGATTATCGACGGCAAGACGCCGGTGCATCCGTACATGGGCGCTACGCTTTCGAGCGTCAATGCGCTCAACGCCCGCACCAACAAGCTGAGCACCGATAGCGGCGCGTATGTGGCGAGCGTCGTTGAGGATGGTCCTGCTGCCAAGGCCGGCATTCAGGAGGGCGATGTCATCACCAAGCTGGGCGACGACGAGATCACGAGCGCCGATGGCCTGATCATTGCTCTGCGCAGCCACGAGGTGGGCGAGAAGGTCGAGATCACACTCATGCGCGGCAAGGAAGAGAAAAAGGTCACCGTCGAGCTGGGCTCCGATGAAGAGCTGCAGAACCAGCAGCAGGACGACAGTTCGACCGACACCGGCAATGGCGGTATTACCGACGAGCAGCTGCGCCAGTACCTGGAGGAGCTGTTAGGCCAGCAGGGCCAGGGTCAGGGCTACGGCCAGGGCTACTAGCGAGCCGTTTCGCTCATACCGATGCCAGAGGGGCTGTCCCACCAACGCGGGACAGCCCCCCTTTTCTTATTGATCCGTTGGGGGCGGAGGAAAACGGATCACTTGTGGCGGGCAAGAGGCCTGGTTCGTAATGGTCTGGACAGTTAGTTCAGATACGTATAAATCTGGGGCAGCTTGGGATGCGTTTTGAGCAATTTTTGATTGGGATGGGGCTCGAATGGGTGTTTGGAAGGGAGAGTGGGACGTTTACATGGTTTCGAGGAGTCAAAATTAGTCGAAACAGAGGTGTTCGTGCCTGATTCAGTTCTAGGATTTATACGTATCTGAACTAACTGTCCACCCCAGTCTGGCGGCTGCCGATTCGGTGCGGTTCGAAAGGGTTATTCGGCCCCATCGTGACCGGTGGTACTCTAGTATCCGTTTGAAATCGAGCGAAGGAGTGCCGCTATGGAGCAATCGAGCCTGTTTGGTGACGGCGTGGACATCGATACCGAAACGCCCGCGAGCATGGATACCGCTGCACCGGACGATGCCCGTGCCCAGGCGGCAGCGCGTGCGGCCGAGCTGCGCCACGAGCTCGATTACCACGCCTATCGCTACTACATGCTCGATGCGCCCGAGATCACGGACGCCGCCTTTGACAAAATGCTCGTTGAGCTGCAGGAAATCGAGGCAACCTACCCCGACCTGGTGACGCCCGATAGCTATACCCAGCGCGTGGGCGGCTACGTGAGCGAGCAGTTTACGCCGGTCACGCACATGGCACGCATGTATTCCATGGACGATGCCATGGACCTGGACGAGCTCGACGTATGGCTCCAGCGTATCGAGGATGCGCTCGGTGCCGGCAGCGTCACCTATACCTGCGAGCTTAAGATCGATGGTCTGGGCGTGGCCCTTACTTACCAAAACGGCACCTTCGTGCGCGCGGCCACACGTGGCGATGGCACCACGGGCGAGGACGTGTCGCTCAACGTGCGCACCATCAAGGATGTGCCCATGCATCTGTCCGAAGCGGCGCTCGCCCACATGGGCGCCGACCGCGAGCGTACCATCGAGGTCCGTGGCGAGGTCTACATGCCCAAGGGCAGCTTTGTTCGCCTGAACGACGAGGCCGATGCCGAGGGGCGCGACCCCTTTGCTAACCCGCGCAACGCCGCTGCCGGCAGCCTGCGCCAAAAGGACCCCAAGGTCACAGCGCGCCGCGACCTGGCCACCTTTATCTATGCCATCGCCGATACCGATCCGCTGCACGTTCACAGCCAGCGCGAATTTCTCGACTGGCTGCGCAGTGCCGGCTTTAGTGTCAACCCCAACGTGGCCCGTTGTGCCACGCCCGCCGAGGTCCACGAGTTCTGTGCCCAGGCGCTCGAGCACCGCGGCGGCCTGGACTACGACATCGACGGCGTGGTCGTAAAGGTGGACAGCTTTCAGCAGCAGCTCGACCTGGGCTTTACCGCCCGCGCGCCGCGCTGGGCCATTGCCTTTAAGTTTCCGCCCGAAGAAAAGCAGACCGTCCTGCGCGAAATTCGCATCCAGGTGGGCCGCACCGGTGTGCTCACGCCGGTCGCCGAGTTCGATCCGGTGACGGTTGCCGGCTCCACCATCGCGCGCGCCACGCTGCACAATATCGACGAGATCCGTCGCAAAAACGTGCGCGAGGGCGACACCATCATCGTGCACAAGGCAGGCGACGTAATCCCCGAGGTCGTGGGCCCGGTGCTCGATAAGCGCCCGGCCGATTCGGTCGACTGGCACATGCCCGAGGTCTGCCCCGTGTGCGGCAGCCCCGTTGTCCACGAGGATGGCGAGGTTGCCTACCGCTGTGTGTCCATCGACTGCCCCGCACAGCTCAAGGAGCGCTTGCTCCACTGGGTGAGCCGCGGCTGCATGGACGTCGACGGCCTGGGCGACGAGATCGTCGACAAGATGATCGCCGCCGGCCTGATCCACGATGTCGCAGACTTCTACCAGCTCACGGTCGACGACATCGCCGGACTGGACACGGGGCGCACCTATGCCAGCTCCAACAGCAAAAAGGGCGTCAAGAAGGGTGACCCCATTCCGGTAGGCCTCAAGACGGCCGAGAAAATCATCGCCGAGCTCAACAAGTCCAAGAGCCAGCCGCTCGGTCGCGTGCTGTTTGCCCTGGGCATCCGCCACGTGGGCAAGAGCGTGGGCGAGGTCATCGCCGAGCGATTCCTGTCGATTGACAAGCTCGTCTTGGCGAGTGAAGAGGACATCGCCGAGTGCGAGGGCATCGGTCCTAAGATTGCGGCGAGCGTCAAACAGTTCCTGGCCGTGCCCGAGAACCTTGCCGTGCTGGAGCGCCTGCGCCAGGCGGGCCTGTCGCTCGAGGTCGATTTGAGCGCCGCGCACGCGCAAGCCGCAGCCGACGCTGGCGTGGCAGGCGAGCTCGCCGACGCACAGCCGCTTGCGGGTCTGACCTTCGTGCTCACCGGTACGCTCGTCAACCGCACGCGCGATGAGGCGGGCGCGGCGCTCAAGGTGCTCGGCGCCAAGGTTTCGGGCAGTGTGTCGAAGAAGACGAGCTATCTGGTCGCCGGCCCCAAGGCAGGCTCCAAGCTCACCAAGGCCGAGCAGCTGGGTGTGCCCGTGTTGGATGAGGCGGTACTTGAGCAGATTTTGGCGACGGGTAGGGTCCCGGAGGCATAATGATTTGTTGAGGAACTGCGCAGAGGCTCAGTTCCTCAACATCTCCTTATAGTGTTTGCCTGTTCAATTTCGATATCGTTTCCCTCGTATGATCCAGATGCGTCTACCGACTCAAAGCGTGAGTAGGAAACTCTTGTCCCAACTTTGATTTGGGAAAGCTTGTCTTTGATTCGGCCAGATGAGGGGAATGTAATCCGGGTTCGCTTTCCAGCGTCGGTGTAGCGGGGACTGTTGTCTGTTTGGATTACGAGTTCCGTTCCCTCAATAGAATGAACGCTGCCGGCTCCAAAGACAAGGTAATCATCTCCTCCGCTATAGCGGGCTCTATCTGTGCATGAAGAAACGGATGCAAACATAGCGAAAATCACCAATATCGTAACCAGGGCAAAGGCCGTGGTGCCATAGCATTTTGATGGTGCCATCCGGTCTACCAAAAGACTGTTCCGTTCAATTTGACCATATTAGGCGTTGCATAGTTAATCGCTCGGGGATAAGTGTTCCATCCGTCGAATACTTCGAGCCACTGCAGTTCGATGCCAGAGCTTCCATTATGCCCAGTAAAATAGCCAGTTACCGTGACCGTATGACCTGATAGCTCGACGGATCCTTCACTGTTCCGGCTGTTGATCCACATATGATACAAGCCGATATTCCCTTGATCGATAGTTGCTCTGTACTGAGCGAATTGAGGCTGATAACCGAAAAATTGAGTATTAAGTGCTCTACCCTTTTGAGCGGCAAGACTTTTAAACGGAACAATTCCATCTGGGATGATCGTGCTTCCGTACTCGACGCCCTGATCATTGGTCTTATACGTTGTTGTGCCAGTGACGTTCCATATTTCTTTATAATAATCGGGATTAAATTGATTAGCGTTTGAACTGGTGAGACCGTAATGCATTGATACAGCGTACAAGGCAGAAACGACGCATGCATACTTATTAGTGCGGGCTTCAACTAATGATTCCGAGACTCCTCGGAACGGTATTCCGTTTAAATCGTCTATTTGGAAATGCAACATCAAGTCATCTTCATTGATAATGACTGCATCCCATGAAGTTGGGTTATTGCTTTGAGGTGCTATACCCTTTTTGGTGACAATCGGGACAGACCGTATATTGTTATAGTTGGTTACACAGTCTCTAGTTCCTGGCACCAAAGTTCCATATTCAATATCGTTGTACGAAATTAGTACGGTTGGGTTTGTGGCCTGTTGGCCGGAATAAGTTGAAATGGCGTTTGATAGAGAAGCTGAAATCGGAAGAATGGTATCGCCGAGGGTTATCTCCTTCAGAAGCCCAGGATATGATGCGTCAAGTATTAAATAACCGTAAGGGCTTCCTTCCCTTGTGACACTGATTTCATAGCCACAGATAAGGCCGATTTGTTGGCATACGGGAACGATTTGCTCGATCTCTAAGTTCGCGGATCCGTCGACGATGGGCAACAGGGAAAGCGCGTAGTCTTGTGCTAGGTCTGAAGTAAAAGCGACGGATGAGTTTGAGTCGGCAGCGAATACTCTTGTTGGGCGTGACGCGGACAAGCCGATGATCGAGGCTAGGCCGAGAAGAAACGAGCGACGTGATTGAACTCTGGGCATAATGTCTCCTGCCTATGGGGGGCAATATGCTGTCATTTTATTTGCTACAAAATACAATCTAATTCGGATTAAGGTAAATGGATGGAATTGCTCGATAAATGGTAGTGATTAGCGGACCGGTATCGCGATCCTCGTCACATACGCTCCCGGGTCGTCGCTGATGATGTCGTCGATGAGGGCGATTTCGCGCGAGGGACCGGCGGGGGACAGGTCGCGCTCGTGCATGTAATCGAGTAAGCGCTCATAGCGCGGGGCCGCCTGACCGTGCGTGCCGCGGAAGCTGACCGTCAGACACCGCGCGGCGGGACGTACTTCGACATCGCCCAGGTAATCGTCCGTGTCATCCAGCAGCAGAAAGACCTCGTCGTAGCCATCAAAGTCGCCGACGGCAAGGCGTTCGGGCGCGATCCCGACGCCCAAGTTGCCCAGAAAAACAAACGTCTCGTGCTGGCCTTTCTGCAGCTGACGAATCTGCCACTCCAGCGCATAGGCGTCGGTAGGGTTGACGCGTTCGCGCAATACGGCGCAACGAAGCTCGGGCGCATCGATTGCGCAAATAGCATCGAGCTCGGTGTTCAACGCATCGTGCAGCAGCCCAAGTCGGTTATCGATCTTGCGCGACACGCGTTCGAGCTCGCGGCGCTTGCGCTCGATGAGCTCCTGTTGCTGGGCCAGTTGCCGCTGCATGAGGTCCACATCACGCGTGGTCACAAACTCACGGATTTGTGCCAACGGCAAGTCGAGAACACGCAGATGGCTGATGGTGTTGAGGGTGGAGAGCTGCCGAGATCCGTAGTAGCGGTATCCACTCGCCGAATCGATGTGCGCCGGGTCCAGCAATCCCATCTGCTCGTAATGGCGCAATGTGCCCACACTCAGGTTGAACAAGCGCGCCACCTCGCCAATGCGGAGCAGGCCCTCGGTATGTTCAGTTGGCGAGTCGGTCATGGGACCGCTCCTTTCGGTAAAAAGCAGGGGAGAAGTGCCAGGCCTGCGTCGTCCCGCTACGCCACCAACTTGTCAAAAGCCCCGCGCCGGTTGAGCACGGTAAACGCGACAACACAGATGACTGCCGACAAAATCGACCCGCACGGCGAAGCGATGCCCATGGGAAACAGCGTGTCGGAATAGGCGTTCGACAGCAGCCACGCGCCCGGCACGCGAATGAGCGCCACGGCCAGCACGTTGTGCGCAAAGCCGATGTAGCTCTTGCCGTATGCAGCGAAAAAGCCGCTAAAGCAAATGTGGATGCCGGCAAAAATCGCGTCGAAAATGTAGCTGCGCATATAGCCGGTACCGGCCGCGACGACCGCGGAGTCCTTGGCAAAAAAGCCGATAAACGCCGGTGCCACCAGCCACATCAGCACCGTGATCAGGCAACCGTACACCACCGAGATGGTCATGGCGTCCTTGAGCACCTGACGCGCGCGGTCGCCCTTGCCCGCGCCGGCATTTTGCGCTGTGAGCGCGCTGACGGTAGCACCCATGGAGCTCGGCACAATGAACAAAAAGCTGATCATCTTTTCGACCAGGCCCACGGCGGCGGCGTCGACGAGCCCTCGGTGGTTGGCGATGACGGTGATAAACATAAACGCCACCTGGATGCAGCCGTCCTGCACGGCCACAGGCACGCCGATCTTAAGAATGCTGCCGAGCACCTCGGGCTGGGGGCGCAGGTCGCTGCGCTTAACGTGGATGTTTGTGCGGCGGCTCTTGAGCCACACGAGCGCGAGGGCAACGCTGGCCGTCTGCGCGGTCACCGTGCCGAGCGCCGCGCCCACGGGGCCGAGCCCCATGTGGCCGATAAACAGAAAGTCGAGCGCGATGTTGATGATGCACGCCACGCCAATCACGTACATGGGCGAGCGCGAATCGCCCAGGCCGCGAAAGATGGCCGAAAGAATGTTGTACGCGGCGATAAACGGAATGCCGACAAAGCAGATACGCAGGTAGGCGGCGGTTCCTTCGACCGCCTCGGGCGGCGTGCCAATGAGCGCCACAACCTGCGGACACAATGCAAACAGGACAGCAGCCAGCACCACCGAGACGCCCATAAAGAGCGTAATGGTGTTGCCGATGGCGGTCTCGGCGCGGTCGAAGCGACGCGAACCCACGGCGTGGCCGACGATGACCGTCGTTCCCATGGCTAGGCCCACGAGCGTCACGGTAATGATATAGAGCGTCTGAGCGCCATTACCCACGGCGGTGATGCCGGCAGCGCCGCTAAACTGCCCCATCATGTACAGATCGGCCATGCCGTAGAGCATCTGCAAAAAGTACGAGAGCATATAGGGCAGGGCAAAGACCGCGATGGTCTTGAGGACATTGCCGTGTGTGAGGTCGTGTTCCATGGGCGGGGCTTTCTGGCTGGGTTTGTTTACGTACCAGTGTAGTGAAAACCCTATAACGATTGTAGAGTCAAGGTTTGTGATGACGCCGGAGCGAAAAAGTCTCGCGCACCATTATTCCGAGTGAATATGGATACACATCACGAGAACTCGCCGCCGGCGCTAACCTTGCAGAAAACGATTTCGGAATACTTGACACCATTATTCGGCGCGCAATAATACGTGCGTTTGCGAACAACGTTTGATGGGGGTTGAACCTGCGTGCGCAATCTCAAAATACTGTTTTCCTATCTAGGGGCATACCGTCGCGATGCCATCCTCGGCGTGTTCTTTGTGTCGGTCGAGACGGTGCTCGAGCTGTTTATCCCGGTCATCATGGCCAACATCATCGATGTGGGCGTGCCTGCGGGTGATATCAACTACATGCTGCTGCAGGGCGCGTACATGTTGGTGTGCGCTGCGCTTTCGCTGGTACTGGGCTTGGGTTATGCCCGCACGTCCGCCCGCGTTGCCTCGGGCCTAGGCGCTAACCTGCGCGAGGCCGAGTACAAAAAGATTCAGACGCTCGCTTTTGGTAACCTGGACAACTACGACGCCAGCTCGCTCGTCACCCGCATGACCACGGACATCACCGTTATTCAAAATGCTGTGGGCAACGGCTTTCGCCCTATGGTGCGCGGCCCGGTGACGCTTATCGTCGGCCTTATCTACGCGCTGATGCTGTCGCGCCCGCTCGCCACCGTCTTTGCGATCATCTTGCCCGTGCTGGCAATCGTACTGGGCGTCATCACCTATCGCGTCAGTCCGCTCTACCGCCAACTCCAGACCTCGATGGACCACCTCAACGGCGTGGTACAGGAAGACCTCACCGCCGTGCGTGCCGTCAAGGCCTACGTTCGTACCGAGCACGAGGAGGCCAAGTTCGACACCGTCAATACCGAGCTCGCCGGCACTGCGACGAAGACCTTTGGCAACGCGGTGCTCAACCTGCCGGTGTTTCAGCTGTCGATGTACGTGGCTGCGCTCTCCATCCTGTGGATTGGCGGCCACATGATTCTCGCCGGCAAGCTGGGCGTGGGCTCGCTCACGGGCTTTATGAGCTACGTGCTGCTGATCATGAATTCGCTCATGATGATTTCCAACGTGTTTTTGCTGCTCACGCGCGCTCTTACGAGTGTGGGCCGTATCGCCGAGGTGCTCGATGAGGAGCCCTTTATCGCCAACCCCGCGGGAGACCTCGCGATTGCGGCGCCAGCGGACGGCAGTATCGAGTTTCGCGACGTTTCCTTTAAATACCGCGCGGATGCAGCCGAGGATGTGCTCGAGCATATCGACCTTCGCATCGAGAGCGGCTCGACGGTGGGCATCCTCGGCGGCACGGGCTCGGGCAAGAGCTCACTTGTGCAGCTGATTGCGCGCCTGTACGACGCTACCGAGGGCGCCGTGCTTGTGGGCGGACGTGACGTGCGTGACTACGACCTCGCGACCCTACGCGACGCCGTGGGCATTGTGCTGCAAAAGAACGTGCTGTTTACGGGCACCGTGCGCGAGAATCTGCAGTGGGGCAATCCGCAGGCGTCGGACGATGAACTCCTCGCGGCTTGCCGCGCGGCGTGCGTGGACGAGTTCCTTGATCGCATCGGCGGGCTGGACGGCGAGTTGGGCCAAGGCGGCGCCGGTGTCTCGGGTGGCCAGAAGCAACGCCTGTGCATCGCGCGCACGCTGCTCAAGCATCCGCGCGTGCTCATTTTTGATGACTCCACCAGCGCGGTCGATATGGCGACCGACGCAAAGATTCGCGAGCACATCGCTCGGATTCCCGATGCGACCGTGCTCATCATCGCCCAGCGCATCGCGAGTGTCATGGATGCCGATCGCATTGTGGTGCTGGACGACGGTCGTGTCCACGGCGTGGGCACGCACGAGGAACTGCTAGCGGGCGACAACATATACCAGGAGATTTACGCCTCGCAGATGGAGTTTGCGGGGAACGCGGACGCCGGCGATGGCAACGACGGTGGCTGCGCGAATGATCCGTTTTCCTCTGTCGCATGCGGATCACCCTTGGAAGGGGGTGAGCGCCATGCCTAAGACCGCAGCCCAAGCACGCCCGGCCGACCTCAAGCGCACTGTGCGTCGCTTGCTCTCCTACATGGGGCATGCCAAGTTCTCGTTGCTCGCGGTGGGCGTGCTCGCCTCCGTCGCCGCCATCGCGAGCCTCGCCGGCACCTACATGGTGCGCCCCATCGTTAACGGTTTGGCCACGGGCGGGGAGGAACTGCTTGCCAAGCAGGTCATCCTGACGGCGATCATCTACGCTGCGGGCGTGCTCTCGGCCCTGGGCTACTCGCAGATTATGGTGCGCGCGGCCCAACACGTGGTGTCCGATATTCGCCGCGACCTGTTCGCGCACATCCAGACGCTGCCGCTCAGTTATTTTGACAGCACGCGCTCGGGCGACATCATGAGTTTTTTCACCAACGACGTCGACACCGTCTCCGAGGCGCTCAACAACAGCTTTGCCAACGTGATTCAGGCCGCCATTCAGGTCGTGGGCACCACGGCCATGCTCATCATCCTTAACTGGCAGCTCACGATTATCACGCTCGTGTGCGATGCAGCCATTGTGCTGTATGCGCGCTACTCGGGCGCGCGCTCTAAGCGCTTCTTTGCCGCCCAGCAGGCATCGCTTGGCGACCTGGACGGATATATCGAAGAAATGGTCTCGGGCCAAAAGGTCATCAAGGTCTTTAACCGTGAGGCAGCGAATGTCGCCGGCTTCACCTGCCGCAACGACGAGCTTCGCCGCACCGGTACCGCCGCCGTGAGCTATGCCAACTCCATGGTGCCCATGACCGTCGTGATTGGCTACGTCAACTATGCCATCGTCGCCGTGGCGGGCGGCATGCTCTGCATCAAGGGGCTCGCCGATGTGGGCGCACTTGCAAGCTACCTGGTCTTTGTGCGCCAGGCCGCCATGCCCATCAACCAGTTTACGCAGCTCGGCAACTTCTTGCTCAACGCGTTGGCCGGTGCCGAGCGCCTGTTTGCGGCTATGGACCTTGAGCCCGAGGTGGACGAGGGCTGCGTGGAGCTGGTGCAGACGGGCGATGCCGCGTGGGCGTGGAAGATTCCCGAGGGCCAGGGCGTGGGCGCGTACGGGCACTTGCATGACGTGGCAGCCGTTGATGAGTCGGGCCGCGCGGTGGCCGCCGACGGCACCGAGCTCACGTGCGGCTTGGTCCCGCTTGCCGGCGACGTGCGCTTCCATGCCGTGGACTTTTCCTACGTGCCGGGCGCCCGCGTGCTCACGGACCTCAACCTGTTTGCCAAGCCGGGGCAAAAGATTGCGTTTGTGGGCTCCACGGGCGCCGGCAAGACGACCATTACCAACCTCATCAACCGCTTCTACGAGGTCGATGACGGCGAGATCACGTACGACGGCATCGACGTCAAGCACATTGCCAAGGCCAGCCTGCGCGGGTCGCTCGGCATTGTGCTGCAGGACACGCACCTGTTTAGCGGCACCATTGCGCAGAACATCCGCTTTGGCAAGCTCGACGCGACCGACGAGGAGGTGCGCGCCGCTGCCGAGGCCGCCTGCGCCGACTCGTTTATCCGCCGCCTGCCGCGGGGCTACGACACACCGGTCACGGCCGACGGCGCCAACCTGTCGCAGGGTCAGCGTCAGCTGCTCGCCATCGCGCGCGTGGCCGTCGCCGATCCGCCGGTGCTCATCCTGGACGAGGCCACTTCGAGCATCGACACGCGTACCGAAAAGCTCATCGAGCGCGGTATGGACCGCATCATGCGCGGTCGCACCACGTTTATGATCGCGCACCGCCTGTCCACTGTCCGCGACGCCGACGCCATCATGGTCCTCGAACACGGCCGCATCATCGAGCGCGGCACGCACGAAGAGTTGCTCGCCCAGCACGGCGAGTACTGGCAGCTGGCGCATGGCTTAAAAGAGCTGGATTAACCCGTTCGAGCACGATGCTTTGATCTCTCCGTGCCCCTCACCTCGCCTCAAACCGTCACAACATTCGACGTTTTTTGCCAAAATCGGGAAAAGCATCGAATGTTGTGATGGTTTTTCTGCCACTCGACCGGGTGGAATCGCTTTCTTGCGCACGAAGGTGTGCGAACCCGTGAGCAGGGGAATAAGGTTGGTTATCCGACTCCATTGGAGGGCTCATGGACCTGCCGATCGTCCTGTCCCATAAGACTGCCTGGCTGTACCACAACGTGGCGCGCCCGTCCGAGCCGCTCTCGCGAGCAAGCAGCCTATACGATGAGGACTCGCTTGCTAACGAGGCGGAACCGACCGCGAGCCTGCCCAAATTGGGACTCGATACCAAGGGGCTGAGGGCTTCAACGGCAGTTGGGATCGTTACCGACTATCTGGTTTCGCTCGGTATTCCACGAGAAGAGCTCGATCATATCGACACGCTCGTCAACTTCGATTTTGAGCGCTCGACGCCGGCTGGATTTAGGTGCCACGTGTTTGGGGCGCCGGTACCTCCAGGCCATCTTATCGAGGTGGCAGAGGGCCTTCTGGTGGTTGATGAGGCCATGTGCTTTGTCCAAGCGGGTTCGTGGATGAGCGAGCCCGAGCAGCTGGAATATGGGTATGAAATCTGCGCCCGATACCATTTGAATCATCTATCGACAGACGATTATATCGAGATGGGGCAGAGGTATACCGTTGCCGACTTGATTGCTTATTGCAACGAGAACCGATCTCGTCAGGGGGCTATACGCGCGGCCGCCGTGCTCAAGCGCGTGCACGATGGCGCGCGGTCGCCCATGGAGACGGCCACCGCAATCATGGTCGTAGCAAAACGTTCCCAGGGAGGGCTGGGATACGCCAAGATCGAGCTCAACCATCGGGTGGATGTTCCCAACGAGTTCAAGTATCTCGCAAAGGCCGGGTATTTCGAGATCGACGTATATGCGCCTGCGAGCGGTACGGGGATTGAGTACAACGGCTCGGACCATCTTGATAAACAGCGCAGCGCGTCGGATGCGGAGCGTATGACCGTGCTGAGCGCGCTGGGCTTTAGGATGATCGTCCTCACCGGGACTCAGTTTGCCCACCAGCTGCAATTGCATCGGGCGATGAACGCCATCGCGCTCGCTATGGGCCTTAAGTGCGACCGAAGCGAAGCGTTCCAGAAACGTCAGAACGACCTGCGAGAATTTGTGATTCGACACTGGGACGGCGGCCTTTAGGGGCGCTTTGGTCCTTCTACGGGGCGCTGCGGGCAGGCAAACCATCACAACATTCGACGTTTTTTGCCAAAAACGGGAAAAGCATCGAATGTTGTGATGGTTTGTGCTGAGGATGGGCTTGGAAAGTCCGTTTTGCTCGAAGTGACCTGTCCTGTCGTACGGGTGTCGGCGTGATTCTCTCGTGGGGTATTATGTTTTCCGAAGAATAAAACGCCGCGTGAGGGGAGGGCTGCGTGGACGGGCACGTGCAACATGACGGCTTTGGCCGCGATATCAACTACCTACGCATTGCCGTTACCGACAAGTGCAATTTCCGCTGCATTTACTGCATGCCGGCCGATGGCGTGGCGCCCCGTGCACACGACGAGCTACTCAGTGCCGAGGAAATCGCCCGCTTTGTGCGCCTGGTGGCGGGGGAGGGCATTCGCCGCGTGCGCCTGACGGGTGGCGAGCCGCTGGTCAGCCGCCGTATCATTCCGCTCATTCGCGACATCCGCGCGATTCCGCAGATCGAGGACATCTCGCTTACCACCAATGGCGCCCTGCTGCCCAAGCTGGCACCGCAGCTCAAAGATGCCGGGCTTAACCGCGTCAACATTTCGCTCGACACACTCGACCCTACGCTGTTTGGAAAGATCACGCGCCTGGGCCGACTCGAGCAGACCATGGCTGGCATCGACGCGGCGCTGGCTTGGGGCTTTGAGCCCGTTAAGGTCAACTGCGTTGTGGTGCGCCGACTCAACCAGGATGTGGCGGCCCTTGCGCGGCTTACGCTCGACCGACCCATCCACCTGCGCTTTATCGAATACATGCCCATCGGTGACGAGCGCACGAGCTCGCATTGCGCCGTAGACCCTCACGCGCCCACGCTCAATCCCGAGCTGTGGGACGCGAGCGACACCGTGCCGAGCGACGAGCTGCGGGCGCGCATCAATGCCGGGGCCGCGGCGGCGGGACTGGGCGAGCTCGAGCTCGAGCCGCTCGACATCAACGACGCTCCTGCCGGCGCGGGCCCTGCGCGCTACTGGCACTTTCCGGGCGCGGCGGGAACGGTTGGCTTCATCAGCGCCATGTCCAACCATTTTTGCGCGAATTGCAACCGTCTGCGCCTGACGGCCGATGGCAACGTGCGTCCGTGCCTGTTCAGCGATGCCGAGTATTCGGTGCGTGAGACGTTGCGCCGTGGTGATGATGTGCAGGTACTTTCGATTTGGCGCGATGCCGTGGCCCACAAACCGCAGGAACACGCGATAATTGAGGGCACGCAACGATTTATGTCCCAAATCGGAGGATGATCATATGGCCAAGAGCAGGTACGCCGATGCCACCAAGGCCGCTCGCAGGGCCGCGATGTCTGCCCACAAAGCCACGGCTGCGGCCAGCGATGCCGTTGCAGGCGCGCAGCCGTCTGCCGGTGCTGCCACTGAGCCCGCCCGTGACGCCCGTCGTGACGAGCTGACGCACGTGGACGCCAAGGGCGAGGTGCGCATGGTCGACGTGTCCGACAAGGCCGAGACCCATCGCATTGCTATCGCCGAGGGCACTATCCTCATGCATCCTGAGACGCAGGCTATGGTGCTGCAGGACCGCGCCAAAAAGGGCGACGTGCTTGCCTGCGCGCGCGTGGCGGGCATTATGGCCATCAAACGCACAAGCGACATCATCCCCATGTGCCATCCGTTGCTCATTACCAAGAGCAAGTGCGACATTGCGCCCATTGCTTCGGCGGGGACGCCGGCCGAGGACGTGCCCGAGGGCTGGGCGCCGGCGCGCGTTGACGGGCAGGTTGGCTTTCATGTATTGGTTACGGCCGGCGTGACGGGTAAGACGGGTATCGAGATGGAGGCCCTGACTGGAGCGAGTGCCGCGTGTCTGACCCTCTATGACATGTGCAAGGCCGTCGATCGCGGCATGGAGATCGTCGACGTGCGCCTGCTGCACAAGGAGGGCGGCCGCTCGGGCGTGTGGGACCGCGCAGAGCGTCAGGCCGCTGCCGTTGAGGCCGTGGCCGCTGACGGCGACGTACCCGCGAGCGCACCCGTCGCCGTCCCGCCCGCAGTTCCGGCACCGGCCGTCCCCGCGATCGCGTTTATCGGCTACCAAAACTCGGGCAAGACCACGCTCGTCGAGAAGGTTATCGCCGAGCTCACCCGCCGCGGCCTGCGCGTGGGTTCACTCAAGCATCATGGGCATCACGGCTTTGATATCGATGTGCCCGCTAAGGACACCTGGCGCCATCACCAGGCCGGATCCAAACACGTGGGCCTCATCTGCGCCACGCGCTGGGCGGAGTACGCCGACACGCGCGAGGAGGACGAGATGCCCGCGCGCGAGCTGCTGTCGCGCTACAACGATGTCGACGTGGTGATCATCGAGGGCTACAAGACCGAGGGCTTCGACAACATCGTGGTCGCGCGATCGGGTGTCGACCGTCTGCGCGGCAAGAGCTCGCTCGACCTGGTCGACGGTCACACGCTGGCCCTTGCCTGCAACGAGGCCCTGGCGCGTCAGGCCTTCGACGCCGGCTTTGCGACCCGAGCTATCAACATCAACGACGCCCGAGCCATCTGCGATCTCATCCAAGATCACCTTTAAGGCTTGACGCTGCGCCAGCTCCAAGCACCCCATCTCGCCCCTCAAGCCGTCGCTCGCGTACCAAAGTACGCGTCGCTCCTCTTTCGGGGCGACCTGGGGCACTTGGAACCGGCTCGCTGCGTTGCCATAACATGCCAAAAAGGGACAGGTTTATTTTGGCAGGTTTTATCTGGGCAAACGTCATTTCCGCCACAAAGGGGCCAGGCACCTTTGTGGCGGTTTTTGCTTTGGTGGATGTGTGGGACATGCCTTACAATCTACCAAGTAGTTCGTGCTGGCAAAAACGGAGAGAAGGGGCTTGATGCGTCCTTAATGTTTCATGCGGATAGATTGATTTGACAGACGGTGGCGAATGCCCGCCGTCCGCATTCGTACGAAACAAGGAGTCTCCATGCTCGCCTCTCTTTTCTCAAAGCCTCAACCTTCGCTGTCCGTGCAGGCCAAACGCCTGGTGGCGATGCGCTTTCTCATCTACACCGGTTTTCAGACCAGCTACTTCATCGGCGTCATCGGAACGCTCACCTATGCAGACGATGCCTCGGTCGTGGCGACATCGCTGGCCGTCCTGTTTATGAACGTATTCGTGATCTTGGGATCCTTTGCGGGTGGCGCGGCGCTTGACGCTTTGGGCCCACGCCGCCATTTCTTGCTGAGCGTCATCAGCACGCTGGCAACCGGCGCGGCGATCCTCGTTTTTGGCAGCGCGACCGGCATCGTCCTGCTCGGCGCGGTGCTCCTGGGCTTTGTGATGGGATTCGCCCAGCCCATCGCCACATCCTATCCGGCGTATCTCACCGACGACCCCGTCGAGCTCAAAGATATCAACTCCGCCATCGCCATGTTTTCAAACGTGAGTATCATCGTTGGCCCCACGCTGGGCGGCTTTGTCGCGGCGGCTGCGTCGTCGCGCGCGGTGTTCGTGCTCATGATGATCTTTACCGTACTGGCGCTCGTTGCCGGTTGGGGCTTTAGGCCGCAGACCAGCCATGTCACCGGGGATGCGGATGCCGATTCGGCAGAGGAAGGGGAGCGTGCGGGACAAAGCCCCAACCCCAGCGCATCCACTCGTGTCACCTTCGCGACCAGCATCAAGACAGTCTTCACCAACAGTGTTCTCGCGTTACTTTTCTGCATCATTTTTCTTTCGAACTTTGGCTACGGGGCCTTCGATCCGCTCGAGTCGTTTTTCTATCGCGATGTCCTACGCGTCGGCGTTGAGTGGATGGGCTGGCTCTCGTCGGCCTCGGGCGTGGGCGCGGTGCTGGGTGCCGTGCTCGCGCTCCGCTTGCCGCCGCACCTGGTCAACCTTAAGACGCTGCTTGTGGCGCTCATGTCCGTGGGTCTGGGGAGCCTGCTCTACGTGGGAACGCCGTACGTGGGTGTAGCCCTTGTCGGCCAGATTGCCCTGGGCGTGGCCTGGGGCGTCGTCAACCCGCTCCACAACACGATCGTGCAAACGACGGCTCCGCTCGAGCAGCTCGGTCGCGTCAACTCGGTCATGGGTTTTGGCAATATGTTCGCCGGCGTGGCCCCGCTGGCGATTGCCCCGTGGCTGGCGGCGACGTTTGGCGTGCAGCGGACGCTCGTAGGGGCGGGCATGGTCGTGACGGCAGTCCCCGCGGCGTTGCTGCTGTTTGGACGCCGTCATTTGGATCGTGCCGCAAGGCAGTAAAACCATCACAACATTCAGCGAAAATCGCGATTTTGCCGAAAAACGTCGAATGTTGTGATGGTTTGCGCCCCGGGCCAGGCCATCCTGCGGGTCCGGCCACCACAAAGGGGCCAGGCACCTTTGTGGTGGTTTTTGCTTTGACGGGCCGCGCCTGCGCCTTGGTATACCATGTACGCCGTTCACGAATACACCCCACATCGCCGCACAACCCAGAAAGGCCCCCATGGACACCACCTTCAGCCATATCAAAGCCGTGTTCTGCGATATCGATGGCACGCTGCTCACGAGCCAGCACACGGTGTCCCCGCGCACCGTGGCGGCGATCCGCGCCCTGCGCGAGCGCGGCGTGCTCTTTGGCCTGTGCACCGGGCGCGACGCCCACGCGACCGAGGCCATGTACGAGCTCTGGGGCATCGAAGGCCTGGTGGACGTGATGGTGGGCTGCGGTGGTGCCGAGGTCATCGACCGTGCGCACGACATCAACGAGCTGAGCTATCCGCTGCCGGGCGAGACCATCGCGCGCATCTGCAAGCACATGGCGGACCTTCCGGCAACGCCCGTCTGCCCCCGAGACGGCGTGTTCTACGTGCCCGAGAGCAACGCGTGCGTCGAGCACCTGTCGCGCGTCGACGGCGTGCCCTACCAGGTGGTCGATTTTGCCGAGTTTTTGCGCGAGCCGCAGCCCAAGGTGATGTTTACCATGGCGCCAGAGGTAATGCCGCGGGTGATTGAGCGAGCATCGACGTTTGCCGACGACACCGTCAAGGCGGCGGCTCTGCAAACCACGCAGCGGCTCTACGAGTTCATGGATCCGCGCGTGTCCAAGACGCGCGGCCTTGTGCGCGTGGCGGAGCTCAACGACATGGAGCTCCAGGACATCTGCGTGTTTGGTGATGCGGACAACGACACCTGCATGGTGGCCGACGCCGGCGTGGGCGTGGCCATGACAAACGGCAGCGACGCCACCCGTGCCGCCGCCGACTTTGTAACCGCGAGCAACGACAAAGACGGCATCGCGATCTTTATCGAGGAGCATCTGCTGTAGTGCAGGGGGAGAACCGCCACAAAGGGGACAGGCGCCTTTGCGGTGGCCTCAGGCGATTTGGGCGAATTGATGCCTAAAATCTGCGCGAAAATTCAAATATTGTTGTCTGAACATCACGCTTCTAACTACCGATGGGTTAAAGATATTCCCATCAATTTGGTAGTCTATTCATCCCGGTTAATGACCTACCGTGAACGGTCGATTTTCGACCGTTCACAGGATGCATGCTCTTGAGCAAAATGTTGTGCAAATAAATAAAATGCTATTAAAAAATGATAACTAGCTTAATTACCAGTAGAAATAGATATTTCATAGCGAATAAACGAAGGTAAATCCGAGCAAATGTCAAGAGAATTGAGAATTCGCTACAAAACTATCGGTATTTTTGCTTAGATGTTCAAACAATCGTTACAATATGTACTGTAATCGTGCGCAATTACAGATTGCGCAGATACGTTTGATAGTGAAAGAGCAAGATCGCGGTCTCTTGGGGAGGAGACATCGATGAAAGCGAATTCAGAAAAAACTAAGCAGAGTAAAAAAGCGACGCGTCGTGTACTGGCAGGCGTTTTGTGCGGAGCATCCGTGTTGAGCCTGGTACTGTCGCTCGTCATGCCTCCAATCTCGCAGGCCATTGCCAACGATGCCCAGACAGTTTCTACCGAGGAAACTGTGATGGGGGGGGGTTCCTCAAGTGAGTCTACTGATGTAGACAACACCAACAACGGGGATAGCGAAAACCAGAATAGTGACGAGACCGAGGGCGACGAGACCTCTGGTGGCGCTGTCGCGACGGGCCTGTCGCCCGATGACACGGAAGCAAAAAGTGCTGAGCAGCCTGCCGAAGACGACACTAATGGTGAAGACGCAATCGCGCCTGCTGCGGAGAATGAATCAGATTATGAAATTCGCAACGGGGCAGAGCTGAGCTCAAAGCTCCTTAACAATAAACTGCGTGATGGAGCCGGCGCTGCTACTTTTAAGCTTATGGCCGATATCGACTATGACGATGAGATTAGGCTCGAACAGTCCAGCGACAATCTCATCAATATCACCTTGAACTTAAATGGTCACAAGATTAAGCACGATGATAGTAATGGCAAGCCTCTGTTTGATATTGCTAAGGGCGCGACGCTTACGGTCGTGGACGACGTGGACTCTGGGCACATTCAGGAGGATGTTGACGACGGCCAGCAGCTGCAAGATAAGGACGAGCATCTGACACCTGAAAATTATGGCAAGACGGCAAAGATGACTTATGACAAGAATGGCATTCCGACTGGCCTTATCTATTACGTAACCGAATCGACTGCAAGTGGTGTAGGTACCACTGAGAAGATCTATGAGCACAAAGCGACTATTCAGGGCGCAATCGTTGGAGTCACTAAGAACTCCACGATGAAGCTCATTAACGTTTACCAGGGCGGCACGTTTAACCTTCAGGGCGGTACGCTTACGCAGAAAGAGGACTGCAATGTCGGCAGCCTCATCTATGCCGAGAACGGTTCTACCGTCAATATGAGCGGTGGCTACGTATGCGGTGCCTCTACGGGAACTTCGGGTACCGGTGCGGGCATTATGGTTAATACAAACGGCAATGTATCGACCCTCAGTCTGATCGGCGGTGTTATCGCTGCAAACTACGCTCCCAAAGGTGCCGGCGTGTACTCGAATGGCTCGAACGTTTCCATTTCGAAGGACGCGGTTATTTCGGGTAATGCGACGTTCAATGGGGAAAGCGACCAGCCTGGCTATGGTGGCGGCATTATGGCCGTAGGCGGCAGCGTAACCGTTTCGGGCGGCTATATCACGAATAATAGAATGGCTAAGTTCTGCGGTAATGATGGCTGGGGTTGCCATGGCGGCGGCGGGCTTGCTGCCAATAACGGCGCCCATGTCAGCATTTTCGGTGGCCAGATTACTGGCAATTATTCCGAGGAAGCCGGTGGCGGCGTTTACGTTACCGATGTGGGTCGAAATGACAAGCCTCGTACGGGAATGGCGCGGCTGCATATCACGGGAGGGATTATTGCCTCTAATGTAAGCTATCAATCTGAAGGTGCCGGCATTCGCGTGGGCCAGATGGTTGACGCGATGATTGGCGACGCTACGAGCAGCAAGGTCTACATTACGAATAACCATTGCATGTCTCGCTTTGACTGGGGCGGTGGCGGTATCTTCGTCCAGGGAAACTCGGATGCGGGTAAGGAAAAGACTGCTGGTAGATTATTTGTATACAACTCGTACATTAGCAGCAATACCGCTGGTGGCTATGGCGGCGGCGTAGCAGTCTGCCCCACGGGCAAGACGTTGGTAACGAACACTAACGGCACGGCAATCTTTGGCAATTCGTCTGCTGGCAGTGAGCAAAATGCCATCGATTATAAGCCGGCAGATGGCAAGTATAATAATGGTACGCCCCATCTTTCAGCTGGTGGTGCTGAGGGTTTTGATAAGACTGAAGATCAAGATGCATACAATTCGAAGATGTTTCGCGAGAACGGCCATGCCGATTTCTTCCTTGTGGCAAAGGCTGGCCATAAGGAACCGCTTGCGGCAATAATCGGCAAGATGCTCGGCGGCGAAGATGCCAAGTATCGGGGAAGCAAAGAACGCAGTGATAACAAAGAACCCAGTGATAACGACGAACTCTATGAGGCTATCACTATCCCTGCCAATGGCGGCGTGAAGATTTATCGGAGCGTCGGTCTGACTTCGGATGTCGAAGTTGGAAGTGATGAAGCGAATAAAGCACAGGATGCCGCTACAACTTTCATCACGGGCAACTATTCCTGGGACCATGGCGGTGGCATCATGTCGAATGGCGACCTGTACCTGGGTCAGCCTGCGGATACATACGTCTATCCGAGCCTTAAACTGAAGGCGTCAAAGGCGCTGAAAAATAAGCAAACCGGAGTAGAAGAAACGCTCGCCAAAGATCAGTTCTCCTTCGCTGTCTATCGCAGGGATTCGGCCACTGCGACGATGCCCTCTTGGAACAAAGATGAATTCAACAATGGCGGCTGCACCTTGGTCGGAACTGCCAAGAATGAAGCTGACGGCAACATCACGTTTGACCTTGGCGAACAGTTCATTGATAAGACTGTTGAGGCTAACAAGATTACATACTACTTGGTCGAACAGACCGGTGGAGTCTCTGGCATTGAGTACGACCACACTGTGTACGAGATCGAGGTGCAGCTCACGGACAACAAAACTTTGCTCATGAAGGTGCCGAAAAAGGATGATCCGAACGATAACGTGGAGCTTTACGTTCATAACTGCACGATCGCAAGCGTGAGCGTGACCAGGCACTCCGAGGATCAAAGCAGCCCGCTGGGTGGGGTGCAGCCGGGTGAAGACGGCTACTATTCAATTGGTTGCTCCGATGGATCAAAGACCTTCACCAACAAGTACACTCCGTACACCTCCAGCGGCTCTTGGAAGCCCATGGCGACCAAGGTCGTTGAGGGCGGCGAGATGAAGGGGTTTACGCTCGAGTTTGCGGATAATACAAAGTTCAAAGGAGATAGTCTCAAGACTGTGACGACCTCTGCGACGGGCACGAATCCTCAAACGTTGATCTTTGATCCCATCAGCTATGACTTGAGCAAACTCGAGGGTGGGGATACCACCAAACACGGTGCTTCCAAGACCTTCACGTACTACGTGCGTGAGAAGAACGATAGCTCGATTTCCTCGCATTACAAGTTCGATCAGTCGGTCTATAAGTTCACGGTTGTTGCAACGGACAATACCGAGGGAACCATCAACTGCAAGGTGACCTACAGGAAGGGAACCGTCGACTCCGATGGCAAGTGGGTGGAAGACGTTAATAGCGAAGACCACGACCTCACCAACACCTCCACCCCCACCTTTACCAACACCTACTCCACCTCTTTGCCCCTTTCTGGTATGTCGGGCGTCACTCTGACGTACCTTGCCGGCGCGGCGGTGCTTTGCGCTGCTGCGGCCTGGATGCACATTCGTCGCAAGGCGAATGCGAAGGGAGGTAAGCGTCGTGAATAAAAAAGTTTGCTCCTTCCCGATCTTGTTTGCGCTGCTTGCCCTCCTGATCGGCACCTGCGCGGTTGTGTTCCCCGCATCCGCGCAGGCCGCGACGACCTCGACCGGTTCCATCACGGTGAGCGGCACCGTGGCGAGCAGCTACGACGCCTACCAGATCTTTAGCGCCAACGTCGTCGACGGCGACAGCGACGCCAAGATTGCCACCGACCTCGTCTGGGCAAGCGACGCTGTGCGCGACGCCGCCCTGCCCGTGCTGCACAGCGCCGGCATGCCCAATTCCCAGACCACCGCGCAGGAAGCTGCCGAGTGGCTCAACACCGATTCCCACCTTACGAGCGCGCTGAGCGCACAGCTCGCTCGTTCCCTCCAGAGCTCTGGCGCCGTGCCCGTAGCCCTTAACGCGGGCACGGAGGCCGAGCTGCCCTGTGGCTACTGGCTCATCGTCGCCGACGACGACGCCATCGCCCAGGGCGAGGCCGGCACCGCGCCGGTCTTGGCCCTGGTCGGCGGCGGCGCCGTCACCGTCAAGCCCAAGGCGGCGACCCCCAAGGTCGCCAAGCACGTGCTGGAGGACGGCGCCGCCGCATGGCAGAAGGCCGCCGACGCCACGGTCGCCGACGACCTGTACTGGCGCCTCTCGGCCACGGTCCCGGCGGGGCTCACGGCCTACGACACCTATACGGTGCGGTTCGTCGACACCATGGGCGCGGGGCTCGACCCCTCCAAGGTCGCCGCGAGCATGCGCGTGTACGTGGCGGCGGGCGCGGACGGCGGCTTTGATGCCGTCTCGACCGGTAAGGACGGCCGCGCCGGCACCGAGCCCGCGAAGGGCTGGACCGACATCACGGCCCAGTGCGCCACCAAGGTAGCGGCCGACGGTAAGACCTTCACCGTGCGCACCGGCGACCTGATCGCCGCACTCGGCGGGACCGACACCTTCACCGCAGGCGCCCGCGTGGTCGCTGTGTACAACGCGCCGCTCAACAGCGCATGCAACCACGGCATCGCGAAGGGCAACCCCAACGAGGTCTACCTGCGCTACCCGCGCTCTCCTCTCGCCGACCAGTCCGGCGACGCCGGCTTCACCCGCACGCCGAGCGACGACGCGTGCGCCTACACCTGGGATCTCGCGCTCACTAAGCGCGGCAGCGACGGCGACAAGCCGCTGCCCGGGGCGGTCCTGAGCATCGCCGATGACCGCGGTCGCACGCTGGCGGCCGACGGCACGTGGGATGCGGAGGGCAAGGCCACCGTCACCACGGGCGAGGACGGCCGCGTTACCGTCTCGGGCGTGGACTCGGGCAAGCTGGAGGTCCGCGAGCTCAAGGCGCCCAAGGGCTACACCGCCTTTGAGGGCGCGCGCTCCGTGACGGTCAAGGCCGAGGGCCTGGACGTCGACCAGGTGGCCGCCGCCAAGCCCAAGCTCACCATCACGGCCGAGTCGCCCCTGCGCGCCGACAGTGCGGACGGGTCGACGGGCAGCCTGGAGGCGTCGCTCATCAACACGCCCACCGGCACACCCCCTAGCATTACCACCGGAGGCTTTATGCCCTCGACTGGCGATATGGCAATGTACGCCGCGGCCGCCGCAGCGGTCGCCGGAGCCGCGCTCATCGTGGTCGCGCTCCTGGTCAAGCGGGGAGGTGGCAGCCATAAAGAGTAGCTGGCAGCCCCACAGAGAGCGGGGCGAGACGTAGCGAAGTAGATGCTAAGACACAGACAGACAGATTTAGATCAAATGGAATTCGAGCAGAAAGCAGAGGAAAAGAAGATGAGCATGAGCAAGAACATCGCACGCCTGGCAGTAACCGCCGGCCTCACAGCAGCGCTGAGCTTCGGCGGAGTCATGGCCCCGGTGACCATGGCGTTTGCTGATGGTGCGACTGCTACGACCAATAGCATCACAATCAACAAGTATAATAATCACAACGGTAATGAAAACGGTAATGTGACGTACAAGGCCTACCGGATTTTCAAGGCCGATGTTGTAGATGGAAAAGACGGATCGGGCAAGGTCGTTTCGAACATTGATTGGGCGAGCCTTGCGGCAAGGACTGCGGTCTTGGGCTATCTTTCAGGTGTAACTGACTCTGGTATTACCGTTGATTCTTCAGCACAAGATGCTGCTGAGTGTCTGATTAAGCATTCAGATGGCACTGGCAACGCAACCCCCATTGAAAACAACAATCTGTTCAACGGGTTGGCAAAGGAAGTCGAAAGGAACGTAACACAGACGGGTAGTTCCTTTACCGCTGGCGAAGTTTTTACACCCCAGGACGAGAACCACAATGCCCTGCAAGGCTACTACCTCTTTGTGACTGATGAAAGTACCTTGGGTACCAAAGAGAAGCCAGTGAAGAATACTGGTACTTCGCCGATCTTCGCTGTTGTCGGCGACGCTCTCGTGACCGTTAACGAGAAGACCAGCATTCCCACGGTCGAGAAGAAGATCAAAAACGATAACGGCAGCGATTGGGCTGACAAGGCCGACTCTCAGATGGGCCAGCAAGTTAAGTATAAGCTGACTGGTACTGTTGCCAGCAATATCGCTACGTTCGGTACTTACCATTATGAGTTTAGCGATAAGCTTTCTGGCGGTCTGACGGCAGATGCTAACAGCGTCGTTGTTAAAATCGGTGACAAGGTCCTTCAGTGCAATGTGACTCCTGGCGCCGATACCGGTTACGATGTCTCGATTGACGCAAATAATACGCTGGCTGTTAAGTTTACCGACCTCAAGGCTGCTGCGAAACAGGCTGGCGCGACGCTCAACGGTAGCTCCAATGTCGTTGTCACTTACACCGCTATGCTTGATCCCGTGAAGGCTGCGAACGTTACTGTCGGCGGCACGGGTAACGACAACGCTGTAAAACTCATTTATTCCAACAATCCCATGGGCGAAGGAACGGGTGAGTCTGTGCCCGATACCGTCCGCGACTACACCTACGCGCTCAAGCTCGTCAAGGAGGACGCTGCCAACGATGCCACCAAGCTTAACGGCGTGAAGTTCACCATCCAGGCGACGAATCCTGACGATAACGCAGAGGGTGCTCCTGCCGGCACCAAGTATGTTCAGGAGAACGGTACCCTCTCTGAAAAAAAGCATGAGTTCGAAACTAAGGATGGCGGCGTAATCGAGGTCAAGGGCCTCGATGCTGGTACCTACACGGTCAAGGAGACCCACACCCTCGACGGCTACAACACTCTGCCCGACTTCACCTTTACAATCTCGACTGTAAATGAGAACGGCATCGATGGCCTCGACCAGGTTGAGGGGCAAAACGATGTGACCGTTTTTGTCAGCAAGCCGAACATGGACCTTGTTGAAAAGCCTGACGTTAATAACGGTACCGTCACCCTCACCGTCAAGAACAAGAAGGGCTCTAACCTTCCCCTCACCGGTCTCAACGGCGTGACCTTCACTTGGATCGCTGGTGGCGCGGTGCTGTGCATCGGCGTGGCGCACCTCATCCGCAGCCGTAAGCAGGCTGAGGAGTCCGAGCAGGAGTAACGCTCGCTCACCCATCTCTTTGGCAGGTGGGATGTGATGGCCATGAGACTTGCGGACACTTTTCTCGTCCATCGACGTTCTTGCTTTGCCATTCTCTTTTCGGGGCAGACTCCGCGCTGGAGTTTGCCCCGTTCTTTTTGGACAACGCAGCCAGGATTCATTGCCCGATGGATCAAGCGTATGAATATCGAACAGATGTTTGCAAATATTGCGTTTACCAGCTGTAAGTGCGAGTGCTCGCAGTAAAATACCCTTGCGACGCATCCCGTGCGCGGGCGGCCGACGACTCGATCGGAGGTCCCCAAATGCTGAAATTCCTTAACGCGCTCGCCGCCCTCGCGGCGGTTGGCACGTTCGTCATCACGTTTCTTGACTCGTATGAGGTTCGGTTTAAGGTCCGTAGGCGCACGCGCGGTGCGGACGGTAGAAGGCATTTGCGCCGCAACAAGCGCAAATAAGAATGCCCGGGGTTCGGAGCCCGGGCATTTAACAACGTCGGAAACTGGTCGCCCGCGCTCCTAAGTACTTACGCGGGGCGTGTCGTTTCCTGTAACGATTGTATCCCGAATCACCCACTGATCCGGTTCTGAAAACGTAAATAATGGACTTATGCACGAAAGGAATCTCGTTAATTCCGAAAATTATGTATAATTCCAATATAAATTGGAATCAGACGAAAACGATGGAAATGAACGAAGCGCTAATCTACTTACAAGAAGCACTAGGCCTCTCCGCCAAGGCCAAAGTTTGGCCTGGATCCGCACGCTTGCCGCTGCATCTGCGGGCGATTGAGGTCCGCGCTGTTGACGCAAACGGTTTTTCGTTTTTGCTTGCAAGCTTGCCTACTGGCGTCGGGCTTCCCGAGGCTAAGAGAGTCTATAGCCAGCTAGCCTTGCGCGCGGAGACTCCTATTGTCGTTTCGTTTCCTGATGCCGATGCACGTCAGCGCAAAGCATTGGTCGCACAAGGGATTCCCTTTGTCTGCCCAGGTAGACAGGCTTTTCTTCCATTTATGGGCACAGCTTGTACGGAGAGGGGCGGTGCCCGGTTTCGCAATCACGCGACCAAGATGTCACCCAATGCGCAGGCTGCCGCAATCTGGGGAGCCGCCCAGGAACCATATCGCCCCTATGACCTTTGTCGTGCGCTTGGCATTTCGGCAAGCCGTGCGAGTGAGGCCATAACCGAGCTTGTTGACAGGGGGCTCGCGAGGCGCGAGCGTTGCGAGCGACGTGTCGTCGTGTTCCCTGTTGCCGTTGATCTTCTGCTCAGTGAGCACATGGCAGAGCTCTCCTCGCCTGTCTCGAAGGTCTTTTTTGCAAGGAAGACGCCGCAGATCGACTATCTTGTTGACGCCGGGGAGACGGCGCTCGCTGCGCGTTCGATGCTCGCTGCGCCGGGTATGGAACAAAAGGCCGTCTTAAGAAGTGTATGGCGTCAACTGAGCGACCTCGAAGTCGCAGACGGGGAGTTGCCGGATAACGAAACGGCGATGATTCAAGTGTGGCGCTATGCGCCCGTGTTTGCCGGCTCCTCCCATGTCGACGACATTTCGCTTGCGCTATCTTTGGCGGCAATCGACGATGAGCGAATTCAGCTCGAAGTCGATCGCATGTTTGGAAAGGAATATCCATGGCAAGAAGCGCTGTAGAAGGTCTCCAAGAATTTCAGCAGCATATGCAAGAAGCCGCAGGATCGTATGCCCTTATCGGCGGCACGGCATGCGACATTTTGCTCGCGGAGGCGGGACTTCCGTTTAGGGCGACTCACGATTTTGATGTGGTAATTGTCGCCGATGACCGGTTGCCTCAGACGGCAGAAGCTATATGGACTTTGGTGCGTGATGGCGGTTACCGCTGCGGCTGGGGCGAAGGCAAAGGCTCATGTTTTTATCGGTTTACAGAGCCTAAGATGCCGGGTTACCCCCATATGATTGAACTCTTCGCGAAGTGCCCCGACTTTCTAAAGGGTCGTGAGGGGATTGATGTGGCGCCAATTCACGTTGATGAAAACATAAGCAGTCTTTCGGCAATTTTGTTGGACGATGCTTACTACAGCTTGTTCCTTCAGGGAATTCGGACCGTAGGCGGCGTTTCGGTCCTGGGTACGGAATACATTGCCCCGTTCAAAGCGAAGGCGTATCTCGACCTAAAAGCTAGAAGGGAAGCGGGGGAGAACGTTGATTCGAGGAAGGTAAAAAAGCATAAACGCGATGCGCTGAGGCTTGCTCAGCTGCTTGGCGAGTCGGAAGGTGTCGACCTGGGCGGAGAACTGAAGGACGATATGCTTGCGTTTGTTAAAGATTGCGAGGTGGGCGACGTCAATCTGAAACAGATCGGGGTTGCGGGCGCAACGATGGTGCAGTTGCTCGAGACGATGAAAGCAACATATGGCTTGATTGGTTGAGTGGGTGCGTGGTCCGGACGGTGTAGTCTAGTTGCGTTGTCCGGCGCATGGGCTCGCTAATCGGCTATTATTTGTTTAGACAACTTGAGTTGTAGAGGAGTGACCGGCGATGGTGCAGGGCGCCAAACATATGAAGAGCAAAAACGCCGCGGCCAACGGTGACTCAAGCCCTCAGCCCAAACCTCAACCAAAGCCCAAGCGCCGCCGCAAACGACTGCCGCGCTGGGCCGACCGGCTCATCACCATCGTCATCATCCTTATTGGCGTGGGCCTTATGACCTGGCCGTGGATCTTGGACCGGCTCGAGGCCTCGGGCGTGTTCAACCAGATCAGCACGGTGTCCAGCACCGTGGACGCGCTGTCTGCTGAGGAGCGCGAGCGCATCCTGCTCCAGGCGCGCTCCTTTAACGAGCAGCTGGCGGGCGAGGCCACCGAGCTTCCCGCCGACCAGATCGAGCCCTACGCCCAGCAGCTCATCTTCGACCGCGACCCCATGATGAGCTGGGTCGAGATCCCCTCCATCGACGTGAGCATGCCCATCTACCACGGCACGAGCGAGGAAGTCCTTATGGCGGGCGTCGGCCACCTGGAGGGCACGAGCCTGCCGGTGGGCGGCACCTCGACGCATTGCGTGCTCACCGCGCACTCGGGCATGCGCAACCTGAGCATGTTCGACGACATCCATTCGCTGGAGCCCGGCGACCTGGTGCTGCTGCACACCATGAACAAGACGCTTGCCTACAAGATGGTGGACTCCGAGGTGGTGCTGCCCGAGGAGATGGAGTCGCTGACCATCGAGCCCGGCGCCGACAAAGTGACGCTCGTCACATGCACGCCCTACGGCGTGAACGACCATCGCCTGCTGGTGCATTGCGTGCGCACCGAGTACAGCAAGAAGGACGTCGACAAGCAAAAGTCGCTGGCCGGCCGCCACTGGGGCAAGCGCGAGTTTGCCGTGCTCATCGTGGTCGTGGCCATTGTGCTGTTGCTGCTGGACATCGTGGTCCACGCGGTCCGCAAGCGCCGCAAGGCCAAGGCCTCGGCATAAGACATTCTCCAGAACCGCTACAAAGGGGACAGGCACCTTTGTGGTGGTCGGGGCTTCTAAACCATCACAACATTCGATGAAAATTGCGATTTTGACGAAAAGCGTCGAATGTTGCGATGCTTTCGTTGCGGGCGAGACGGTTTTCACTATGGACGGTGCGGTTTCGTTGCAGAACCGCCGGCCCGCCGCTTGCCAGCCCGCCGCCCTCGTTACGTTTTCGCTGCATTTGGGTAAAGCGCCTGCTCCAAGCCGGCGTTGCCTTGTATACTAGAGCGGTTTATCTGTTATGCGGAAGGGAGCGCCTATGGCACTCAGCGAGAAAGACGTGCGCGGCATCGCCGAGTACGCAAAGATCGCACTGACCGATGACGAGCTCACCCAGATGACGTCCTACCTGAACGACGCCGTCCAGATGCTCGAGCCCGTCCTGCAATATGACTTGCCCGACGTGGAGCCCACGTTCCATCCCATCGGAAGCCTGTCCAACGTGATGGGCGATGACCTGCGCGAGCCCGAGCGCGACCTGCCGCTCGACGTTGCGCTCGAAAACGCCGGCAGCGCGCGCGACCGCTACTTCCGCGTGCCGTCCATTTTGGGAGAGGGGGAGAGCGAGTAATGGCTCAGAGCTTCGATTCCCTTACCGCCGCCCAGATTGCCGCGGGCGTTGCCGCCGGCGACTTTACCGCTACCGAGGTGGCCCAGGCCTCCCTTGCCGCCATCGAGGCGCGCGAAGGCGGGGTCCAGGCATTCCTGCAGGTGGCGCCCGAGCTTGCGCTCGAGGCCGCTGCGCGCGTGGATGCCGACCGTGCCGCAGGCAAGCCGCTGCCCCCGCTCGCGGGCGTGCCGCTGGCCATCAAGGACAACATGAACCTCGTGGGCACGCGCACCACCTGCGCTTCCCGCATGCTCGGGGACTACCAGAGCGTCTACACCGCCACCTGTGTCCAGCGCATGCTCGATGCCGGCTGCCTGCCCATGGGCAAGGCCAACATGGACGAGTTCGCCTTTGGCAGCTCCACCGAGAGCTCGGCCTTCCACCGCACCAACAACCCCTGGGATACCGAGCGCGTGCCCGGCGGCTCCTCGGGCGGCTCCGCTGCCGCCGTCGCCGCGGGCGAGGTCGCGCTCTCGCTGGGCTCGGACACCGGCGGCTCCATTCGCCAGCCGGCGTCGCTGTGCGGTGTGGTGGGCTTTAAGCCCACGTATGGCGCCGTGAGCCGTTACGGCGTGGTTGCCTTTGGCTCGTCGCTCGACCAGGTGGGTCCCTTTGGCCGCACGGTCGAGGATGTCGCGCTGGCCATGAACGCGCTTACCGGCGCGGGCCACGATCCGTACGACTGCACCAGCCAGGATTGCGCCGTCGACTTTACCGAGCATCTCAACGACAGCATCGAGGGCAAGCGCGTGGGCATCATTCCTGCGTTTATGGAGGCCGAGGGCCTGACGCCCGAGGTCAAGGCCGCTGTTCAGCGCGCCGCCCAAGAGCTGCAGAACCAGGGTGCCGAGCTGGTCGAGGTCGACCTGCCGCACCTGGACGCCGCCATCGCCGCCTACTACGTCATCGGCCCGGCCGAGGCGTTCTCCAACCTGGCCCGCTTCGACGGCATTCGCTACGGCTATCAGGAGGAAGGCTGCGCCAATCTGTCCGATCAGAGCTCGCTCTCGCGCGCCCACGGCTTTGGTGCCGAGGCCAAGCGCCGTCAAATGCTCGGCGCCTACCTGCTGAGCTCGGGCGTGTACGACAAGTACTACTATGCCGCGCAAAAGGCCCGTACGCTCATCACACAGGACTACGACGCCGCGTATGCCAAGGTGGACACCATCCTCATGCCCGCCTCGCCGCGCACGGCCTTTAAGTTTGGCGAGATCAGCGACCCCACGCAGATGTACCTCTCCGACCTGTACACCATCTCGCTCAACATTTGCGGCAACGGCGGTATCTCGGTGCCGCTGGGCCTGGGCGAGGATACTCGGCTGCCCGTTTCTGCCCAGCTGGTTGGTCCGGCCTTTAAGGACCGTCAGCTGCTCACGTTTGCCCGCGCCCTGGAGCGCGGCTTTGCCGATGCCGCCACGGGTGCGCCCGCGCTTTCCGTCGCGCCCGATTTTGCCGGGAAGGGAGGCGAGCTGTAATGAAGGAGCTTTCCGAGGTCCTGCAGGATTGGGAGGCCGTGATCGGTCTGGAGATCCATACCGAGCTCACCGCACTCGATACCAAGATGTTCTGCAACTGCAAGCTCAGCCACGATGACGAGCCTAACGCCAACGTGTGTCCGGTGTGCCTGGGCCTGCCCGGCGCCCTGCCGGTGCCCAACAAGCGCGCCATCGAGAGCATCGTCAAGGCCGGTCTCGCCACCAACTGTGAGATCCAGCGTCACTCGATGTTCTATCGCAAGCACTACTTCTATCCCGATATGGCCAAGAACTTCCAGACCACGCAGGGTCCGGTCGCCTTTGCCATGTACGGTCACTTGGACCTGGACGTGACCGGTCGCGGTGCCGCCGAGCGCCCCGACTGCGCGTTTGGCGAGGCCGAGGCTCAGAGCCTGGCGAGCGCCTCGGCCAACGCCGAGGGCCTGTCCACGTCCATGACGTCGACCATGCGCGAGGGCAACCAGCGCGCCGGCCATCTGGCCAGCTACGATGCGTCCAGCTTGCAGATGCCCGAGCGCCGCGAGGACGGTTCCTACACGGTGCCCATCCGCATCCTGCGCATCCACATGGAGGAGGACGCCGCCAAGATGGTGCACGTGGGCGGCGCCGAGGGCCGCATTACCGCCGCGGCCGAGTCGCTCGTCGACTACAACCGCTGCGGCACGCCTTTGATTGAGCTCGTGACTGAGCCCGACTTGCGCACGCCCGAGGAAGCGCGTCTGTTTATGGAGAAGCTCCGTCGCATCTTTGTGACACTGGGCATTTCGGACTGCTCCATGGAGAAGGGCTCCATGCGTTGCGACGGCAATGTGTCGCTGCGCCGCCGCGGCGAGACCAAGCTGGGCACCAAGACCGAGCTCAAGAACCTCAACTCGTTTAAGAGTCTGCATGACGGCCTTGCCTACGAGATTTGCCGCCAGGCCGAGGTGCTCGAGGAGGGCGGCATTATCTATCAGGAGACCCGCCACTGGGAGCCCAGCCGCAAGCGCACCGTGGTCATGCGTGTCAAGGAGACGGCCGACGACTATCGTCTGTTCCCCGACCCCGATCTGGCGCCGTTCGATCTGGACGACGAGTTCATCGACCGCTGCCGTGGCGAGATTCCCGAGCTGCCCGATGCCAAGCGCGCCCGTTTTGAGGCCGACTTTGGAATTAAGGCGGCCGATGCCGAGCAGATTGCCGGCGACCCCGAGTTTGCCGAGTTCTTTGAGGCCGCCGCTGCCGGTATGGCTGGCAAGGAGGCCCAGACGGTCGCAAATCTGCTGGTCAACGAGATGATCGCCTACCTTAAGGGCGCGGGCGTCTCGCTGACCGAGTCCGGCATCGCGCCGGCTCAGGTGGCGGCACTCGCCAAGCTGCTGGCGACCGATGCCATCAGCTCCAACCAGGCGCACGAGGTCTTTGAGGCCATGGCCCAGACCGGCGACGATCCCAACAAGATCGTCGACGAGCGCGGTATGCGTCAGGTGAGCGATGCCGGTGCGCTGCAGCCGATCGTGGACGAGGTGCTGGCAAACTGTGCCGAGCAGGCGCAACAGTACCGCGACGGCAACCAGAAGGTTATCGGCTTTTTGGTGGGTCAGTGCATGAAGGCGAGCCGTGGCAAGGGTAACCCGAAGCTCTTCAACGAGTTGCTGAGAACGTCGCTCTCGTAAGCGGGAACCCGGGAGCCCCGGCAGGGCGGGTGCTTCCTCAAAATTTCGAACAGTCCTGCGCAAGACGAAGGCCACATTAAGT
>ERZ827522.328-NODE-328-length-66141-cov-9.421784_pt1 | contig 66141 bp, 58 predicted proteins | sample MGYA00519580_ERZ827522 | MGnify/ENA primary metagenome ERZ827522 (study PRJEB31778, sample SAMEA3449340) | human gut metagenome | biome: human gut; feature: human-associated habitat; material: faeces | place: United Kingdom | collected 2010/2012 ... | reverse complement strand
AAGCCCAGCAGACATTACTGCCGGGACTGAAACTGTCTTACGACCACCCGCACTTTGCCGTCCTCTTTTTGTTGTGCATTGCAATGCAGGCTTTCTTTTCGTATAATGACCGTATCAAAACGATTTTGGAGGACACCACCATGAAGGTCAGCGTGATCCAGATGAATATGCGCTCGCTGGAGAGCAAAGCGAACTTTGACCGCGCGGAGGCGCTCGTGCGCCGCGCTGTCGGGGAAAACGGCCCCGACGTTGTCGTCCTGCCCGAGACGTGGAACACGGGCTTCATGCCCGCGGGCGACCTTGCCGCGGCGTGCGATGAAAACGCGAAAGCCGTGCGCGCTCGTTTTTCCCCGCTCGCGCGCGAGCTGAATGTCAACATCGTGGCGGGGAGCGTGTCGAATCTCCGCAATGGCAAGATCTACAATACCGCCTGCGTCTTCGACCGCGCGGGCGCGTGCATCTCCGAATACGACAAGACCCATCCCTTCACGCCGATGGGCGAGCACGAGGTCTACACCCCCGGCGATCACCTCGTCACCTTCACGCTGGATAGCGTGCGCTGCGGCCTTCTCATCTGCTACGAGGTGCGCTTTCCCGAGCTGTGGCGCACGCTGGCGCTGCGCGGAGCGCAGGTCATGTTCCTGCCCGCCCAGTGGACGGCGGCGCGCCAATACCACTGGGAGACGCTCACCGCCGCCCGCGCGATCGAAAACCAGCTCTTTGTCGTCTCGTGCAACGCCTGCGGCGAGCGCGACGGCACGCTGTATGGCGGTTTTTCGCGCATCATCGACCCGCTGGGCGCGGTCTTAGCCCAAGGCGGCGGGGAAGAGGAGATCGTCACCGCCGACTTGGACCTTTCCTCCATCGCGCCCCTCCGCGCCCGCGTCCCCGTTTTCCACGACCGGCGGCCGGAGCTCTACCGCCTGTAAAGCGACAAAAAACGACAGCAAAAGAGGCATCAACAGAAATGAAGATCACCCTGCTTGCATCGTTTCTCGTCATGGCGGCGTATTTTCTCCTGCTGTACGCCGGCGTCGGGCTCATTCAGGAGAAGAAATTCTTCTCCTCCGCGCCGCGTGAGATCTTCGCCGCCGTTCCTGAGAGAAAAGCCGAGCGCTTCCGCGGCGCGCATATCCTCGGCTGGTACCTCGGCATCTTGGCGATGCTGCTGTTTCTCGGTGCGGCAGTCCTCGCCGCGTGGGACGGCGTTCGGAACAGCTTCCCCTTCGGCGCGTTTTTTACGCGGTATCTCGTGATCCTCTATGTCATGGAGGCCTACGACATTCTCTTTTTCGACTGGGTGCTGCTGTGCCATTCGAACTTCTTTCCTCATTTTTACCCCGAGGTCAAGGGCATCGCCGCCCCGCAGCTGTTCGGGTACAACAAAAAAGCGCATCTTACGCACTTCCTGCTCTACATTCCCCTCTCCGCCGCCCTCGCGTGGGTTTGCACGCTTTTCTGAGGGGCAATTTCACATCAAAACTTAACAGGACAAGGAGATGCACACGATGAACCGCAAAAAGAGAAAAACGGCCTTCGTTCTTCTGGCTGCCGTCCTTTGCGCCATCATCCTGTTCGGCATCCGAGGGACGCGAAAAACCATCGACAAAACAGTCCCCGTAAGGGTCTACGAGGACAACGGTACGACTTACGCGCCCTCCTCCATCACCATTTCCGGCACGCTCAGGAAAACATGGTCTTCCACTGACTTCGTCGGGACCTTTGCCATGGACGGCTACGAGCCCTCGTGCAGAGACGGCGTCGAAGCCAAGATCAACTGGGGGGACAACGAGTATCCGATCCTCACATTTTTCTACGCGGGCAACTTTTCACAGCTCGACGTGAAAAGCATCGACATCGACAAAGACATGGACCGTATGATGGTCACCCTGAACGACGGCACGATCATCGCCTCAGAAAACTACTTTGTCCCCACAGAAGCAATGAACGCCAACTAACTGTAATTTTCCCCGCCGCCTGCGGCGGCAAACAGTCCAAATCCCTCCCGTGCCGCATTCGCTGCCTCCGGCAGTGAACAGGCCCTCCGCACTAAAAATCGACGCACCAACTTCCGTCTCGCACCCGCCGTATTTTCTGCCCTACGGGCAGAAAACAGGCTCCCCGCGCCGCGCACGGCGGCAAATAAATTTCAATCGTAAATTCCAACGACATGTGCGTTGGAATTTACACTTCTCAGCCCGCAAGTGTGGAATTCGCCCGCCAATGGCGGGCGAATTCTGCACGCAGCGGGCTGCCATCCCACCTCAAAAAAGAGAGGCTGGCCATTTGGCCAGCCTCTCTTTTTTGAAGAACTTATTCCTCGCGGAAGACAAATCCGTTCTCGTCCGCCTTTTCGATGACGGCGAGCGCCTTGTAGGGGATACCGCTCGCGCGGAAGCGGTCACCGCCGCCCTGGAAGCCCTTTTCCACGGCGATGCCGATGCCTTCGAGCTTCGCGCCCGCCTCGTTGACGATATCGACAAGGCCCTGCACGGCGAAGCCGTTGGCCATGAAGTCGTCGATGATGAGCACGTGGTCGTCCGCGTTCAGCCACTCCTGAGAGACGAGCAGCGTGACTCTCTTCTTGTAGGTGTAGGAGAAGACCTCGCTCTGGTACAGGCCGCTTTCGATGTTGTCGCTCTTGGCCTTCTTGGCAAAGAGCATGGGGACGCCGTACTTCTGCGCGCAGATGGTCGCAAGCGCGATGCCGCTGGCCTCCGCCGTCAGAACGACAGTGATCTTGCTGGTGTCGAAATACTTGGCGAACTCGTCCGCAATGTCCTCGAGCAGACGGGTGTCGACGCGGTGGTTGAGGAAACCGTCGACCTTGACGATGTTGCCGGGCAGGACTCTGCCCTCGCGGCGGATGCGCTCCTGAAGAAGCTCCATGGAATTACCCCTCCTGAAAAAATAATTTCTGACGAAATTTTTCGATTGAAATGGTAACTTCCATTTAACAGGATTTTTGTGCAGAATGCAACACGGCAACTTTGACAAGAATTTGTGCTTTTTTTGCCTCTTTCCGTCTATTTTGGCGGCGGGAGCGCCGTTACGTCCCGTTTTGTATCGTTTTGGCAAAGCCCGCGGCAAAAAGCCGCGCGGCGTTGACGGCTTCTTCGAGCGAATTGCCCGCCGTACCGACCTCGACGAGAAGCGAGCCCGTCGTCATATGCTGGTTGTAGCGGGAGTTGCGCACGGTGACGGGGCGCATGAGGGTCGGATAGTCTTTGTACAGCGTTTCCTGCACGGCGCAGGCGAGCTTTAAGTTCTCGCGCCAGAGATCGTGACTCAGGCCTCCGCCGTTCGACCCGATGACGAATTCGAGCTGTGCGGCGTTTTTATCTTCGCCGCACAGCAGCTTGAACTGCTGGCCGTTCGCGTCCTGCACCGCGTCGCGGTGCACATCGAGCACGAACGAGATCGAGGGGTACTTTTGCAGATAGCTCTCGATCGACGCGAGCGAGCGGTTGTACGCGCCCGAATAGCTCGGATAGTCGTAGAGCGAGCGGTCGTGCACGACGCTGATGCCCGCGTCGGTCAGCCCCTGCGCCATTTCGTCGCCGATGCGGATCATGTTGCAGGTCGTGTCCAGCGTGCGGAACGTGTCGGATACGTCGTATTCCTGCCCCGGCGGCATGGTGTAGCTCTCCGAGCCGTGGGTGTGGATGATGAGCACCTGCGGCCCCTCCGCACCGAGCTTTGCTGCATAATCGCCCGAGAGCATCGAGGCGTCGAGCGCGGCATCCGAGCCGTTGTTGATGTACACATTGCCGAATACCGTATAGCCCGAGGGGTCGGACGCCTTGAGCGTGCGGGCGGGCGAGCCGTTTTCCGTCACGGCGATCTCGTCCGGCGTCTCCTCCTGCGTGAGCACCGTGCCCTCGCTGTCCTGCGCGTCGCCTGTTTCGTCCGCGCTGTCATCGGGCTTTTGCTCAAGCTCTGCCGACCATGCCTGCGCGATGTTCTCCTCGCCCTCGCGCAGAAGCGGCGTCGCGTGCAGCGCGAGCGACGTTCGCAGGCTGAGAAAGTCCTCCCCGCCGTCGCCGCGCTCATATCTCAGCAGCATCACGCCCAGCGTCTCGTCCTTGAGCGAGCGGAGCGCATCGCGCGCGTCCTTCGCCGGCGCCGTGACGCTCACGCCCCAGAGCGTCACCGCCGAGAGCGCGAGCGAACACAGCATCCGTCCTGTCCGTTTCTTTTGCATCGTGATTCACCTCTTGGGACAATCCTATGTGCGCACTTGCGCCGATATGACATAGCGCGCCCGCCGCTTTTCGCTTGCAATTTTCGCTTTCGCGTGGTATGGTGATGGCAGCGGAGAAAAACTCATATAGTTTCGCTTACATGGCGCGAAAGTTTCTACGGAGCCGCCGAAAGGCTCTGCTATGGGTGCTCAGCCGGGGGAGAAGTCCCCGGGCGGGGCGCTTTTTCTTTTGCACAAAGCTAAAACAGGAGTGACTGATATGAAGATCCTCAAGGGCAATCTCGTTTCCGCACCGGCGCTCGGCAAGCTCGAGATCGTCGAGCACGGCTGCCTCGTCCTGCATGACGACGGCAGCATCCAAAGCGTTGAAAAGGCCGTGCCGCAGAACGCCGACGCGGAAGTCATCGACTACGGTGATAGCCTCATCATGCCGTCTTTTGTCGACATGCACCTGCACGCGCCGCAGTACCCCATGCTCGGCATGGGCATGGACCTGCCGCTGATCGACTGGCTCAACACCTACACGTTCAAGACCGAGGCGCGCTTTGAAGACAGCGACTACGCCCGCCGCATTTACAAAAAGCTCGCGAGCGACCTCATCACGAGCGGCACAACGCGCGTTTGCATGTTTTCCTCCCTTCACACGGACGCGACGCTCATTTTGATGGAAGAGCTCGAAAAGGCGGGCGTCACGGGCTATGTCGGCAAGGTCAACATGGACCGCAACGGCAGCCCCGAGCTTCAGGAGACGACCGAGCAGTCCAAGCGCGAAACGCTGCGCTGGCTGGACGCGTGCGGGCGCTTCCAGACCGTCAAGCCCATCCTGACGCCGCGCTTCACCCCATCGTGCACCGACGAGCTGATGAGCTGGCTCGGCAAGCTCGCCGCGGAGCGCGGGCTGTACGTCCAGTCGCACCTGTCTGAAAATAAGGGTGAGATCGCGTGGGTCAAAGAGCTCTGCCCCGACTGCGCGCAATATTGGGAGAGCTACGACCGCGCGGGGCTGTGGAAGGACCATACCGTCATGGCGCACTGCGTCCACTCCGACGAGCGCGAGCGCGAGGCCATGCGCGAGCACGGCGTCGTCACGGCGCACTGCGCGGGGTCGAATATCAACATCTGCTCGGGCGTCGCGCCCGTGCGGACGCTGCTGCGCGAGGGCAACCTCGTCACGCTCGGGTCGGATATCGCAGGCGGCGCGCTGCTGGCGATGAACAAGGTCATCACCATGTCCATCCGCGCGTCGAAGTTCCGCCACATGCAGAGCGACGGAAAGGACGAATTTCTGACCGTCGAGGAGGGCTACTACCTCGGCTCCAGCGCAGGACACGAGTATTTCGGCGGGCACGGCGGATTTGTCCCCGGCGACTATATCCACGCCATTGTCGTCGACGACTCCGACTTTACCGAGGCCGCGCATCCGCTCTCGGTGCGCGAGCGCTTCGAGCGCGCGATCTACATGATGCACCGGCACAACATCGTCTCCGTCTGGTCAGAGGGGAAAAACGTCGTTTGCTGATGAAAAGCAGGGGAGAGGGCGCGCCCCTCTCCCCGATTCCGGAAAATCGCAAAAATTTTTGGACAAACTATTGACAAAAGGCTATCTTATTTGGTATAGTAGCTTCTGTCCTGTCGAGCAGGAATATTTGGCGGCATAGCTCAGCTGGCTAGAGCATGCGGTTCATACCCGCAGTGTCCCCGGTTCAAATCCAGGTGCCGCTACCAGATGCACGGGATGCGAAAGCATCCCGTGTCTCATATGGCCCGTTGGTCAAGTGGTTAAGACACGGCCCTTTCACGGCTGTAACATGGGTTCGAATCCCGTACGGGTCACCACAGTTGGAGGCTTAGCTCAGCTGGTTAGAGCGCCTGCTTCACACGCAGGAGGTCACTGGTTCGAGTCCAGCAGTCTCCACCAAAACCCTTGAAATCGCTATGATTTCAAGGGTTTTTTCTTGTTTTCGGCAAAAGGAAAGACCTCCTGCCTTCCTATCGGAAACGAAGGGACGCAGGAGGTCTTGTGATGGCGAAGAAAATCGAAGTGCCCGTCAAAGGGGCGCATTTTCACGCAAGCAGCTGAAAGCCCATCACGGCAATGCCCAGCACCACGAGCACCACGCCCGTGGCGCGGTTGAGGGTCTTGGGCTGCGCACGGTTGGCAAAGACTGCGGCGATACGCGCCCAGAGGAGCGTGAAAACGACGCACAGCGCCCATGTGAGCGTATCCGGCAATCCCCCGATGGCAAAGTGGGAAACGGCGCCGGTCAGGGCGGTGAAGGTCATGATGAAAACGCTCGTGCCGACGGCTGTTTTCAGCTCGTAGCCCATGACGCTTGTGAGGATGAGCAGCATCATCATGCCGCCGCCCGCGCCGATGAAGCCGCAGATCATGCCGATCATCGCGCCGCAGACGAGCGACTGCACCGCGCGCTTTTTCGCGTCCACCTGCGCCATCGTTTCCTTCGTGGTCATCACGGGGCGCAGGATGAATTTGACGCCCAGCAGGAACGTCATGAAGACGGAGAAGCCGCCCATCGTCGCCGAGGGGACGAGGCTTGCCGCGTAGCTGCCGATGACGGTGAAGAGCAGCACGCTCGCCATCATGATGAGGCCGTTTTTGATGTCGAGATTCTTGTTTTTGTGGTAGGTGTAGGCCGAGACGGCGCTCGCGAGCACATCGGACGAGAGCGCGATGCCCACGGCCATGTAGGGCTCAACGCCCAGAAAGGTGATCAGCATGGGGCTGATGACTGCGGCGGCGCTCATCCCGGCAAAGCCGGTGCCGAGCCCCGCGCCCATGCCCGCAAAAAATGTGACCAGAACGGTTGTCAGGATACTCATGGTTCGTTTGCTTCCAGAATTGCATCAAGATTGCTTTCGATCTCCGCGAGCGCCGCGGCGAAGGCTTCCCGCCGCGCTTCGTCCATGCCTGCAAAGAGGCTCTCGGAAAAATCCTTCTGGAGCTGCCGCCCGCGCGCGAGGATGGGCGCTGCCTTTTCGGTGCAGAGAAGCTCCGTCTTCCGCCGGTCGCCCGCCACCGCGCAGCGCGTGAGATATCCCTCCTGCACGAGCTTTTCCACATTGACCGACACGAGATTTGCCTTGAGGCGGCGGATCTCCACGATCTCGCTGGCCGTTTTATAGGCCGGGTTGTTCCCCAGGAACATCAGGATATCGAAGGCCGTCTGCGGCAGGCCCAGCTCCTTGCAGAGCGGCTTGCACACTTCGCTGTAGGCCAGAGCGATCTTTCGGAAGATCGATATGCTTCGGTTCATGCCCTTCCTTCTTTCTTTTTTGTATTGTTCATTTTTGAAGTATTATGGTCTGCGATGTCCCCTATGTCAACAGGCGGGACGGAAAAATTTTCGCTCCTTTTCCACAGGAACTGATCGCCCTGTGGAAGCTGCGGAACAAAAAATACGCTGCGGATTGCTCCGCAGCGTATTTTTTGTGTGGCCGCTTACTTGGCGGCGCGGTAGAGGAAGGAAACGATCTGCGCACGCAGGCAGTTGCTGTTCGGGGAGAAGGTGGTGTCGCTCGTGCCGGTGGTCACGCCCGCGTTGACGGCCCACTGCACGGCGGGGGCGTAGAAGGCGCTCGCGCTCACATCGGCAAAGGCGTTCGTGCCCTCAGCCTTCGGTGCGCCGGCCGCTCTCCACTGGAAGGTGACAGCCTGTGCGCGCGTGACGGAGGCATCCGGGGAGAAGGTCGTGCTGCTCGTGCCGGTGGTCACGTTGTTTTCCACCGCCCACGCAACGGCCTTTTCGTAATACGCGCCGCTCTTCACGTCGGTGAAGGACGTGGCCGTGGACTTCGGCTCGGGGCTGCCGTTGGCTCTCCACAGGAAGGTGACCATCTGGCCGCGCGTGCAGCTCGCGTTCGGCGCAAAGGTCGTGGCGGTCGCGCCGGAGGTGATGTTCTTCGCAACGGCCCAGACAACGGCGTCGGCATAGTAGGCGTCGTCGGCGACATCGGTAAAGGGAAGCGACGCGGAGCCGTCATAGTTCTTGTCGCTCAGGACGGAGGAGAAGAGGAAGTTGCTGAGGTACGCATACTCGTCTCTCTGGTGGACCTTGTTGGTCAGGGAGTTTGCAAAGAGGACAACGTTCATGCCGTTTTCCTTGTAGGCAAAGCCCTGCACGCCGCCGTTCATGTAGGCCTTGAAGCCCGCGGCGCGCTCGGCAGTGTTCGTGGGGATGAAACCCTCGGTGGGCGTCTTGGTCTTATCGCTCTTGACGAGGACCGTCGCGGAGGCGGGGACCTTGGAGAAGAAGCCGAGGCCGTAGGCGTAGAGGATATCGTCGCCGTCAGCAATGTAGCTCGCGTTCACAAGGGTCTTGTTGGGATAGACAACGGGGGTCAGGCAGTCCATCGCGCCGTCCAGCTCGGTGTATTCCACGCCGGCGATGAGGTCAGAGGCGGAGGACGCTGCGGAATAGCTGTAACCGATGTACGGCAGGCCGTTTTTCACGGCGGTCTTTGCGGCAGCGTCGAGCTTCGTCGCACCTGCGGCGGCGTCCGCCTTGGTCACGTCGGAGGTCGTGGTGAAGCCCATGAGGTTCATCGCGGCGGTATCATAGTTCCAGCCGGCGCTCTGGCTGATCTGCGGCGCGTAGACAAATCCCTTCTCGCTTTCAGCAGGCGTGCCGGGGACGTAGACGGTCGGGGACTTGGTGATGATCTTCGCCTTCACGCTCGTCTTGTCGACGCCCGCGGCAGAGAGCAGATACTTGCCCGCGACGGTCTGATAGTCGGCGTAGGAGCAGATGAAATCGCCCATGTGGTCGCCGCTCGTGACCATGCCGACGGTCTTGCCGGCCTTGAGAAGTTCGTTGACGGCGGCGGTGGAGTCTTCAGAGGCGTTAGAGATGATGACGTCCTTATTCTTGTCGCCGGTGAAGTAGGAGGTCAGCGCCTTGGTGTAAGCGAGCGCGTCGTCGTGATCCATCGCGTCGCCGCAGACGGCGGAGATGCTCTTGTAGGCGGCGGGCTCGGCCACGGTGACCATGTCGAAGCCGCGCGTTTCATTGAAGGAGGTGATGCCCTCGGAGTAGAGGATCGTCCAGCCGTTGATCAGCGTGCCGTCATACAGCGCGCCGTTGGCGACAGAGCGCTTGGCCTGATACATCGAGACGATCATCGTACCGGCGGGGTAGGTAACGCCGTCATAGGTGAATTCCTTTTCAGTCACGTTGACCTTGACGTCGTTTCTCGTGAGCCACTCCATCATGTCAGAAGCGGCCTGGAGGTTGGTCTGGTTCTCGCCGTCGAGCGGAATGATGTAGCACTCGGGATAGAAATTGCCGTTCTGGCCCTTACCGGTGTACTCGGGACGGAAGAGATTCATCTCCGCGCCCTCCACGTCGTTCTGGTCGCACAGCCACTGGCCGACCATCTCAAAGGCATCGGAGTTAAAGTTCTTCACGCCGCGCTGGAAGATGGTGACCTGGGATTCGAGATAGGAAAGCTTCTCCGCGGCAACATAGGCGGCGTTGCCGAGGATACCGTACTGCGCCGCCTGAGCGGTATCGTCGTTGTAGGCGGGCAGCTCAACGGTGTAGGCAACGGTGCCCTGGAGCATGGCGAACTGGGGGGTGTAGCTCGTGGACATATCGTCCCACGGGTCCTCCCAGTAGGTCTCGGTGCCGCTGCCGGTGTAGCTCAGGTAATCGCGCTGAGGGATCACATAGCTGTTGTAGCCATCGTTGTTGGCGACCGCCGCGATGCCCAGCGCCTCGCCGCCGGTGATGAGGTGGTTGGCGAGCAGGTCGTACTCAAAGTTCGGCTCGTGCGGGGGATCGCAGGGCTCGCACTGGAAGGCCTGCACGCGGCCGTGGAACTCGGCAAGCGACATGGGGTTGAACGTGCCGATGAGCTGCTGCATGTTGGCCGTCTCGCTCGTGGTCTGGAAGGAGTTGTCGCGGTTGAGGTCATAGCCATTGGTGGAATGTCTCGTCAGGTAAGTACGTCCGTCGACGTTCTCCTCGGGGACGAGGATGAAGAACACGTCGGACAAAAGCTCGTCCTTGACGTTCACGCTCTTATTTTCGACGGTGTAATACTCTTCAAGGTCGACCTTGCCGGACTTGCCGTTGTTGTCAGCGGTCAGGTAGCCGAGGTAGCTGGCCGTATCCTTGACGAGGTCGGGAACGGCGACGCTGCCCTCCGCGCCGACAGGGCCCATCTCTTCCTTGAGCTCTTTTTCGCCCGCGGCGGTGAAGCCGGTGAGGATCTTATAGTCGATGGTCTTTTCGCTCGTGATCATCTTGGCGAAATCGAGCACGCCGTCGGTGGCGGCGACCTCGTTGGAGTGGATGTTGGAATACATCACGGGCACGCGGATCTCGTCGAGCGCGCCGGACTTGATCTGGGCGAGCACAGCGTCAGGATCGGTCTCGGCCTGCTCGGTCAGGGCGAGCCACTTGCTCACGCTCGCCTTGGAGTCGGCGACGATCAGGTAGGGCATATCACGGCCCGCGGTGGACTGGCCCATGGAAAATTCTTCCACGTAGAGACCGTTTTTCGTGCCGTTTGCCACGATCGTATCGAGCTCCTTGTAGATCTCCCACATGGTGTTGAAGTTTTCATACGGCGCAACCTTGACAGGTGCGGAGCCGATCACCTTGCCGCTATTTTTGGCCGTCAGGCCAAAGTAACCGCACAGGTCGATGTAGTAGCCGCCGTTCACATGGGGCACGCTGTAATCGGGCGTCGTCACGCCGGTTCTGCGGTTGGTGGAGTAGAAGTAGTTATTCACGTGGAAGCTCACGTCGAGGACGGTCTTGCCGTTTTTCTCATTCGCCGTCAGCTTGATGTCTGTGAACTGGTGCTCGTCCTTGCCCTCGGTCATCCAGCTGTCAAGATCCCCGCCCGCGTAAGCGTAGGGGAACAGCTCCTCGTTGACGTAGGGGCGGGAATCGTCGCGCTCGAGTGAGAGCGAGACGGTACCGGCGCTGACGGCCGCGGCGAGCGCATCCTTCGTCATGCCCGAAACGGGGATGGAGAGGGACACGTCCTTGCCGTTTTCATCGGTGACAAGGGTGATGGTCGCGTCGACTGGGAATTTCGTTCCCAGCAGCGCATCGTCCTTGGGGTTCATGTCCTGGTAGCTGACGGCAAACGCGGACGTGACCGCGAGCGAGAGCGTCATTACCAGGGCCATCAGCAGCGCAAGCGCTTTGCTGACAGAGTTTGGATAATGTTTCATGGTTTTCGTCCTCCAGAGTGGTCTTATGCCGCCACACACAGCGGCGGAAAGTTGATGAGTTTAGTGTAACTCAATAAAAATACATAGTCAAGAGAATATTCATACCTAATCATGCCAAATTTCAGCGTTGAATCTGTATTTTTGTTCATCATTTTTCACAAAGCAGTGCGTCAAGCCACCGTCTTTCAGATCCTTTTGTGAATGTATTCGAAAATTTATACAGAACCGTGCTGCATAGGATATTCTTCTTCGCCGCGATTGCAAATGACGGCGGGGCGCATTATAATAAGAGGCAATCATCATTCAAACGCAGGAGGAACCGAATATGCGGCTGCAAAGCGCAATCTTTACACTGGGCGATACACTCTTCACCCCCGACGGCGCGGCACGCGAGGGACTCGACAAGGCGCTTTCACTTTTTAAGATGGAGGGCGTGTGGCTCGGCGCGGTGACGGCGCTCAGCGCGGAGGACGCGCAAAAAGCGCTCGAAAAGGCGGGGCTTAACTCGTATTTCCGCTTCGTGCTGACAGAATCCGTCGCGCTCTGCAAGGCGGACAGCGGCACGATGTTCGAGCGCGCGATGAAGCGCCTGCACTCGCAAAAAGACGATACGATCGTCTTTTCCGGCTCGCTTGCGGCGATCCAAAACGCGAAGGGCGCGGGGTTTCGCACCGTGGCGGTGCAGGGAAGTGCGGGCGCGGCGGACTGGTCGACGATGCAGCAACTCGCCACGCAGAGCCTTGCGCAGTACAGCGAATTGTTGGCAGATTCTGTGTGAATTTTGGAAAAACAACAGGATTCGACGTTTTTTAGTTGCGGTTTTTCTCAACTGTGATATAGTAAGAATATAACTATCAGAAAGGAAGGTTCGCGCCATGTCGGATTTCTACTCGGCTACCATCTTCCTTTCGGTCTTTATTATGATTATCATGGACATGCTCGTGAGCGGCAATGATCTGATGGAGCATGACAAAAAGCAGACGGTTTACACGATCTCCGTACTGGTGATCGCATGCATGGTATCGGAATGGTTCGGCGTTTGGATGAACGGAGCTGACCCGTCGCTGCGGACGCTGCACATCCTTGTCAAGACCATCGAGCTGTCCACAGCGCCGATCATCACGGTGCTCTGCACAGACCTGATGACGCCGCTCAAGCATAAAAAGCTCATTTATACCCTCATCGGCGTCCACGCGGGGCTCGAGGTGCTGTCGGCTTTCTTCGGCTTCATCTTCTCGGTCGACGCACAAAACGTTTATCATCACGAAACGTTTTACTGGGTCTACGTGCTGGCCTATGCCAGCGGCGTTCTGCTGTTCATTGGTCAGCTGCTGAGCGAGAGTTCGCACCATTATGGCCTGTATCGGGCGCTCGTTATCATCCTGCCGGTCTTTTTCTTCTGTGGGCTGTTCCTCCAGTACGGTGCCGGAGTGCACATCATGTGGGCGTGCTCAGCGGTCGATGTTCTGATGGTTTACATCCTGTATTCCGAACTCACGCAGAAAATCGACACGCTGACTCGTCTTCTGAACCGCCGCAGCTATGAGAGCCGTCTCGCCTCGTTGCGCGGGCACGCAGTCATCTACTATTTCGACGTGGACGAGTTCAAGTCCGTCAACGACACCTTTGGCCATGGCGTGGGCGACGCGGTGCTTGCCGAGGTCGGCAGCACGATCTACGCCGTGTTCTCCAAGGTCGGCTACTGCTACCGCATCGGCGGCGACGAATTCTGCGTCATCGCACAAATCTCCGACACGGCGGCGGAAAAGTATCTTTCGGAATTCCTGCGCGAGCTGACGGCACAGCGAGTGAAAAACGAGCACCTGCCGCACGTGTCGGTCGGCTATGCGTGCTTCAATCCGGTGCTCGGCAGCGTAGAGGATACGATCAAACGCGCCGACCGGATGATGCACCACTACAAGCGCAAGCGCAAAAGCGAAGCGCTCACAAATGATGATACCGTAAAAAGCTGACGATCTTTTGACCGTCAGCTTTTTGTATCTGCTTTTATTTCGCCTCAATCTCCGCGTCTTCCTGCGGCTGGAGCTTGCTGCCAAAATACGCAAGCACCGCGCCGAGGATGGCGCACGCGACGCTCCAGACCATCTCCGCTGTCGAGGCAAAGTCCGTCGGAATGATGATGAGCGTGGAGGCAAGCACGATGCCGATGACGGCGTGACAAGCGATCGAGTAGTGCGTATCAAAGAGCCTGCTCACGATACGGGCAAAGAGCGCCATCACGCCGACCATGCCAAGCCCCCATGGGACGAGCACGGTGAAATCAAGCTGCGCAATACCGTCGATCAGCGGCGTGAGAAGGCCGACCGCCATCAGGATGGACGACGACGTCATCCCCGGGATGATGAAGCTGAAGCCCCACAGCACGCCGCAGAAGAGAAAGCCCCAGAAGTTTGCGGGCATCTCGGCAAATGAACTGAACTTGACGGCCATCAGCGCGCCGAACAGGGCGAGGAAGCTGACGATCAGGGAGATGTACGAGCCGTTGCTGCGCCCCTGCGTACCCGCCTCGTGCCAGAGGTCGGGCAGCGTGCCGAGGATGAGCCCGATGAAGAGGCACGTGGCGACGGTTTCCGACTGGTGAAACAGCGCAAGGATCACGCTGCCGCCGCCCAAAAAGCCGATCGCCCAGCCGATGCCGACGGCGAGCAGCATCCGCCAGTAGCGTTGAAGCGCGCGCCTGGGGTGCGTGAGCAGCTCCATCGCGGGGCGGTAGATGCCGAATACGACTGCGAGCACGCCGCCGGAGATGCCCGGCAAAATCGCGCCCGCGCCGATGATGATACCCTGCACAATGCGCATGATACCGTTTTTGATGCGGGAATTTTTCATATTGCTACCTTTTTATGTGCTGCGCCCACCGGAAAAGCGGCGGAACGCGACGCGGTTTAATAGCCCTTTCTGCGGTCGACGAGGTGATGCATCGGGCGGCCCGCGGCGTAATTTTCAAGGTTCTCGCAGAAGAGCTGCACGTTGCGCTCGCAGGTGTAGCCGAGCGTCATGTTGCCCGCGACGTGCGGCGTGAGCAGGAGGTTCTTGGCCTTGCGCAGCGGATGATCCGCAGGCAGCGGTTCGGGCACGACGACATCGAGCGCCGCACCGGCGAGGTGCCCGGAATCCAGCGCTTTGATCAGCGCGTCCTGATCGATGGCCGTGCCGCGGCCAACGTTGATGACGTAAGCGCCTTTCGGGAGCAACGCCATGCGGTCTGCGTTCAGGATGTTCACCGTGTCGCTCACCGAGGGGAGAGACATGAAGAGAAGGTCAGTCTCGGGCAGGAGCTGATCGAGCTCCGTGACGGGGTGGACGGCGTCAAAGTCCGCGTTCGCGCGGCCGCTGCGGCTGACGCCGGTCAGGCTCGCGGGATGGAACGCGCGCACGCGGCGGGCAAATTCCGTGCCGATGTCGCCCGTGCCGAGGCACGTGACGCGCGCGCCGTGGAGCGAATGGATACCGCCCGGGAGCACGCGCCAATCGCCCTCGCGGATGATCTCGGTGTACTCCATCTGGCGGCGCAGCAGCATCAGCGAGACCATGACAGAATGCTCGGCGATCGTCGTGCCGTAAGCGCCCGAGGCGTTCGTCAGCAGGCAGTCGGGATTCTGATACAGGTCGTCGCGGCAGAAGCGGTCCACGCCCGCCCAGCAGCTCGCGTACCACTTGAGATCGCGTGCGCCCGCGATAACGCGCTGGGACGGATGGCCGTAGAGGATCGTGCAGTCGTCCACATTGCCCTCCGCCGCCTTGGACGAGGGGAAGAAGACGATGTCGTAGCCGCAGCGCGCGGCGGTGTCGCGCAACGTCTTTTCGTATGCCGGAGTCAGGAAGTCGATGATGACGCCGATTTTTTCATTCATGGCTCAATTCCTCCAAAATCATTTCTGCGACGCGCAGGCCGTCGGCCGCGGCACTCATGATACCGCCGGCGTAGCCCGCGCCCTCGCCGCAGGGATATAGACCGCGCAGGGCGGATTGAAAACTCAAATTGTCGCGCACGATGCGCACAGGCGACGAAGAGCGCGTCTCCACCGCCGTCAAAACGGCGTCGGGCGCATCGAAGCCCCTTAATTTCCGTCCCAGCATCGGAAGGCCCTCCTCGAGCGCCTCGCACACAAAGGGCGGGAGACATCCGTGCAGGTCGCACCAGCGGACGGAGGGAAGATAGGTCGGCACGACCTTTCCCGCTCCCGTTGACGGGCGATGCTTGAGAAAATCTTCGACCCGCTGGGCGGGGGCGGCGTAATTTCCACCGCCGAGGCGATAGGCCGCGTCCTCCAGCTCGCGCTGGAACTGGACGCCCGCGAGGGTATCGCCGGACGGGAAATCCTCCGGCGTAACGGAGATCAAAAGTCCGCCGTTGATGTTCTCGCCGTCGCGCGCAAATTCGCTCATGCCGTTTGTCACGACGCGCTTTTCCTCCGACGCGGCGGCGACGACCTCGCCGCCGGGGCAGACGCAGAACGAGAACACGCCGCGCCCCTTTTCCGTGTGGCAGGAGAGCTTGTACGACGTGGGTGGGAGGCCGGGCGTGCCCGCCGCCTCCTTATATTGCGCTAAGTCCATGTCGCGCTGGCGGTGCTCGATGCGCACGCCGACGGCAAAGGGCTTGGGCTCCATCGGCACGCCGCGCTTTTGCAGCATTTCGAACGTATCGCGCGCGCTGTGGCCGGGCGCGAGCACGACGTGCTTTGTGGGCAGCGTGTACTCCCCCTCGGGGGCGCTCACGCGCAGCGCCGTGACGCTGCCGCTGTTCTGCTCGATATCCACAACCTTGTGGGAAAACCGAACTTCGCCGCCGCGGTCGATGATCTCGCGGCGGAGATTTTGCAGCACCACATATAATTTGTCGGTGCCGACATGGGGCTTGGCGTCGATTAAAATATCCTCGCTCGCGCCGAAGCGGACGAACTCCTCTAAAATATAGCCGTGGCGCAGGTCCTTTGTGCCGGTGTTGAGCTTGCCGTCGGAAAATGCGCCCGCGCCGCCTTCGCCAAATTGCACGTTCGAGGTCAGATCAAGCTCGCCCGTGCGCCAGAAGTGCTCGACATCGCGCTTTCGCTGCTCGACCGCGCGCCCGCGCTCTAATAAAATGGGTCTTGCGCCGCAGCGGGCCAGCAGCAGCGCGCAGAAAAGGCCCGCGGGCCCCGCGCCGATAACGACAGGGGAGACCTCCGGCGCTGAAACAGGCGCGGGCGGCGTATATTTCTTCGGCGCGTAGGGCTGCACATTCTTATTCTTGCAGCGCCGTAAAACGCCGGATTCGTTTTTGACCTCGACCGCGCAGGAGCAGACGAGCTTCACGCCCTCGCGCGCGTCGATGGAGCGGCGCAGGAGATGAACGGAAACAAGCGCCTCCTCGCTCACGCGCAGCGCGTGCGCGCAGGCCGCGCACAGCTTGTCTTCCTTTGCCCCCACGGGGAGCTTCAGATTGTCGATGCGAAGCATGTGCGCCGCCTCCTTTTTCTTCAGTCGCGTTTCATTTTAGTATGACGGGAAATAAATCGCAAGGGGAATCGCGCGATTATCACAGATTCTTAAAAAAGTCATCGGGAATTTAAGAAATCGTCAAATAGCGTTCAAGAAATATACATAAATATGCCCTATGATAGCACCATCGAAAGCAAAGAGGCTGCAAGCAAGGGTCTCAGTCCATAGGAGGTCATCATCATGTACGAAGACGAAAACAACCTGTATCACTACAGCTATCGCAAGGGCGACGAGCAGAACCCCAACGCCCCGATCGACACGAAGAACTACGCCGAGGACCCGTGGGATAAGAATCCCGGCGGCAGCCCGAAGAAAAAGGGCGGCAGCGGTCTTTCCGGCAAGATCGTGGCGCTGGCGCTGGTGTGCGCGCTCGTCGGCGGCTTCATCGGCGCAGGCGTGAGCGGCGCGACGACCAAGGTCAACAAGACGAGCGTTCAGGTCAGCGACCGCGAGGTCGCGCAGGTGCAGACCGTCAAGGTCGACGGCAAGACGCAGATGTCGATGTCGGAGGTCTATGCCTCGAACGTCAACAGCGTGGTGTCCATCAACGTTTCCGCCACGACCAACTACTTCGGCCAGACCGTGCAGACCGCCGCGAGCGGCACGGGCTTTTTCATCACGGAGGACGGCTACATTCTCACGAACCACCATGTCATCTCTGATGCGAGCAGCGTGAAGGTAACGCTTTACAACGGTGAGACCTACGACGCCAAGGTCATCGGCAGCGATGAGGACTACGACATCGCCGTTCTCAAGATCGACGTGACGGGCGCAACGCCCGTGGTGCTGGGCGATTCGAGCAAGGTCGCCATCGGCGAATCCGTCGCCGCCGTGGGCAATCCCCTCGGCGAACTGACGTTCTCGATGAGCGAGGGCATCGTCTCCTGCGTGAACCGCGCCATCAATGTTGACGGCACGCCCTTTAACATGATCCAGGTCGACTGCTCCATCAACCCCGGCAACTCCGGCGGCCCGCTCTTCAACAGCTACGGCGAGGTCATCGGCATCGTGTCGGCCAAGTATTCGAGCTATTCCAACACCACCGTGGAGGGCATCGGCTTTGCCATTCCCATCAACGACGTCGTGTCGCTCGTCAAGGACATCATGACCAACGGCTATGTGACCAACAAGGCCTACATGGGCATCACCCCGCAGACGATGACCGCGCAGATGGCGCAGCAGTATCGCTACGACGTGACGGAGGGCGTGTTCGTCTGCTCCGTTGACCCGGACAGCGCCGCCGCCAAGGCGGGGCTCAAGCTGGGCGATGTCATCACGAAGATGGACGACACCGACATCACGTCCTACGAAGACCTCGTCGCGGCCAAGAAGAGCTACAGCGCGGGCGACACCGTGACGCTGACCGTCTACCGCGAGGGTAAGACGATCGAGGTAGAGCTCACCTTCGACGCTGTTCCCGAATCGGCGGAAACGAACAATTCCGACCAGAGCACCGACAACAGCTACAATGGTAACGGCGGGTACGGCAATGGCGGCAACGGCTACTACTCCAATCCCTGGGATTTCTTCAATAACTTCTTTGGATATAATGGCTGATGCCACTGAAAAAGGAGCCTCGAAAGAGACTCCTTTTTTTATTGCCGCGCGCAAGCGCGGCTTTTTCGCGCCCAAAGGGCGCGGGGAGTTTATGCAGCCCGAAAGGGCTGCTCCTTTTTTGCGCCTATAGGGCGCAGGGGGATTCAATCGCAGCGCGGCAGCGCTGCATCCTTTTTCCCGCGCTAGCGCGGGAGGGGGAGCGGCGCGCACGCCGCGGCACCAAAGGGGGTATTCTCTTTTCGAAGAGAATACCCCCTTTGAATCCCCCAGAGAAAGACGAGGGGCGTCCCCCCTCGACCCCCGACATTGCCGGTCTGGGGCTTGAAGAACTGCTCAGCCTGCGGAATCGGGTGCGGTGTACATGGCTTCGCCATGAATCTTCTGCGAGTCGCTACGTCTTGCAACCACACCTTACTGTCGTGAGGCGCGTGTGACGTTTGTCCGGCGGCAGACTGCTTACCGAATGCGGCATTGCTGCGCTCGCCGCATTGATGAGTACCTCGATAGACGATGATTAGGTGTACTTCTACAAGATGGGCAGATCTCTGGGGGTTCCAAAGGGGGTGTTCTCTTTCGCGAAAGAGAACACCCCCTTTGACTCGCTCCCCTGCGCGCGGCGCAGGGAAACCCTTTGCACTTCTTGCAAGAAGAAAATAAAAGACTTCCTTTTCTAGAAAATCTCTGTTACAATACAGTATACAAATACTAAATCGCAAGGAGAACTTTGATGAAAAAGCTGCTTTGCCTTCTTCTGACGCTCGCTATGACGCTTTCGCTCGCCGCCTGCGGCAGCAAGGCGGACGACAAGACGCTGGAAGAGGACGATCCCACACAGGCGGAGACGCCCGTCGACGACAAGCAGGACGAGCCTGCCGCGGATGACGCGGACAAAGACAATGCGTCCGACGCTACAGAGATCGAACCCGACGCAAACAAGGGCGAAAAGCCTAACGAGGCACAAAAGCCCGCGGAACCGACCAAGTCCGACAGCAAGAAGGACGAGACGCCCGCAAGCAAGCCGTCCGAACCTGCTAAACCTGCCGAGCCCTCCAAGCCCGCGGAAACACCGTCGGAAACACCTGCGGCGCAGGACACCGGCGCGCTCTCACTGCTCACGTCTGTCTGGAGCACGTACAGCGAGGATGACAAATTTCCCGCCGCGGGCGGAGACGCAGAGCACAGCGTCGACGGCGCGCCCGGCAGCTTCGATGTGTCGAACGCTGACAACCTGACCTATCAACTGACGTTCCCGTCCGCCGACGTGTCGCTCATCGACGGCGCGGCATCGCTCGTGCACATGATGAACCTCAACACCTTTACCTGCGGCGCGTTCCACGTCAGTGACGCGAGCAACGTTTCGACCGTCGCCGCCGACATCCGCAGCGCCGTGCAGGGCAAGCAGTGGATGTGCGGCTTCCCCGAAAGGCTCGTGATCCTCACGTCGGGGCAGTACGTCGTGTCCGTCTACGGCAACGAGAGCCTGGTCAATACGTTCCGCGATAAGTTCGTCGCCGCCCACAGCGGTGCGAGCACCGTCTATGACGAGGCCATCGGCGCGTAACTTCATCAAAAAAGGAAGCGCAAGCATTTTGCTTGCGCTTCCTTTTTACAATTTGATGATCTGGCAGGGGACGGGGATGGGTAATTCCTCATGTGTGGAGAGGATCACGATTTTCGTCTCTGCCGCGCGCAGGATGGCGCGCATCGCGGCCTCGCGGTTTTCCGCGTCGAGGCCGGTGAACGGCTCGTCGAGCGTGAGCGCGTCGGACGGCGCGAGCAGCGCTCGAGCGAGTGCCAGCCGGCGCTGCATGCCGCCGGAATAATCGCGTACCTTCTTTTTCCCCACGTCGCCAAGTCCCAGTTCTTCCAGGTGCGCCTGCGCCGCCGCGGCGTTGTAATTCGCGCCGAGGACGAAGCGAAGATTTCCCTCTGCGTCCAGCCCTTCGAGCAGGCAGTTTTCCTGAAAGACCGCCGTCCAACGAAATTTATCGCCGTTGACCGTGCCGCTGTCCGGCGTTTCCAGCCCGAGCAGCACGCGCAGCAGCGTCGTCTTGCCGATGCCGGAGGGGCCGAGCAGACGCGTCACACCGATGCTCGCGGTAAAGGAAATGTCGTCAAGCACGGTGTTCTCGCCGTAGCGCTTGCAAAGGTGTTCGACTCGAAGCTCCATTATGCTCCCATCCTTTCTGCGATCTTGTCCACGAGGAGAAGAAACAGCTTTTCAAACGCCGCCGAGATCAGCACGATCGCCGCCGTCCAGGCGAAGAGGTCGGCGGTCTGGAAGTATATCTTCGCGTTGTAGAGCTTCTCACCGATCGAGCCGCTGGAGAGGGCGATGACCTCCGCCGCGGTGCCGGCCTTCCAGCAAAGGCCCAGCGCCGCACTGACGGCAGAGCGGAAGTAGGGAAGCACCTGCGGCAGATACACGCCCCGCAGCGTGCGCGAAAACGGCACGCGGAACACGCGCGCCATCTCCAGAAGAGAGGCGTCCGTGCACCGGATGCCCTCAAGCACATTTAAGTACACGGGCGGGAAGACCATCAGCGCCGCGATGAACAGCGGCAGCGTTTGGCTGGAGAGCCAGATAAGCGCCAGAATGATGAACGACGCCACCGGCACGGTCTTGACCGCCGCCACGAGCGGCGCAAGCAGCTCTTTGACGCGCGAAAACCGCGCGGAAAGCGCCGCCAGCACAACTGCCAGCGCGCAGGAAAGCAAAAAGCCGCCCAGAATGTGCATGCTCGACGTGCCGATGGCGCGCCAGAATACCGCCGTGCTCGCAAGCGTCCAGAGCCGCGCGAGCGAGGATACGGGAGAGGGGAGCAGCAGCGCGCCGTGCGGGTATACCGCGTGCAGTGCCACCGCGGCAAGCTGCCAGACGATCAGCCAGAAAGCGACTGCCCAGAGACGCACGTTCTGCTTTTTTCCGCGCATAATCATCTCTTCTTTCCTTGAAATACGGCGGCGGGACAGCGCCCGCCGCCGCAAAGAATTTATGCGAAATAGAAGCTGTTATCCGGCATCTCGCCGCCGACAGCGGCGGGAGACGCATTGTAGAGCACCTCTAAATAACCGGGCAGCGCCTCAAGAAGGTCTGCCCCCGTCAGGCAGACGATGTTGCAGTAGGGCAGTGCCTTTTCCGCGATGGCGGCGTCCACGATGCTGTATTCGCCGATGAGCGCGGCGGCATCCGCGGTGTTGGCGTTCACCCAGTCGACGCTCGCGGCGTAGTCCTTGAGAAAGGCCTCCACGGCGGCAGGATTTTCCTCCACGACCGCGCGGCGGGCAACAATGACGCCCGTGATGAGCGCCGAGCCGTTATCGAGTGCGTCCCATTCAGCATTCAGATCGAGCGCCATGCGCAGACCCTCGATCTTGCTCTGCGCCACGGTGACAAACGGCTGGGGCAGGAGCGCAACGCTCGCCTGACCGGAAGCCAGCGCCGCGACACACTCGCTGTGCTCGCTCTTCCAGTCGATCGTCACATCGTTATCGGGATCGATGCCGTTTTCCGTGAGAAGATAGCGCAGGGCGTATTCCGGCGTAGAACCCTTGCCCGCCGCCACGATGGTCTTGCCCTTCAAGTCGGCCATGGAGTGCACGCTCTCGCCGTTTTCCACGATGTAGAGAACGCCGAGCGTGTTGACCGCCAGCACCTCGATCTCGCCCTCCGTCTTATTGTAGAGCACGGCGGCGAGGTTCGCGGGCACGCAGGCCATGTCGAGCTCGCCCTTGAGGAGCGCGGGCGTCACTTCATCCGCAGAACCGGCAAGGGTAAAGGTATATTCATTGCCAGTCGTTTCGCCGCTTTCGCTGTCCTTCATCAGCTTCACAAGGCCCATGGCCGTAGGGCCCTTGAGCGCGGCGATGGAATAGTTCGCAGGGGTGAACTCCTCCTGCTCGGTCTGCTGGTCGTCCTGCGCGTCGTTCGGCGTCTCATCCGCCTTCTGTCCGCAGGCGGCGAGCGAGAAGACGAGCGCAATCGTCAGGCACAGGGCCAAGAGATATTTGAGATTCTTTTTCATTGTTTTTCTTCCTTTCCGATGCTGCCCTCGGGCGCGTAGACCGTTTTGGCGGTGATGCCGTCCAGACGGCCGATCTTGCCCGACAGGGCGGAGATGACGTTGCCCGGCGCGTCAAGCGCCACGCTGATGATATTCACGCCCTTTTCGCGGTACGGCACGCCCATACGCCCGATGATATACTGCCCGTACTCGTGCAGCAGCTCGTTGAGCGGTTGGACGAAGCTTCCCTCGCGGACGATGATGGCCAGCACGGCGACTCTCGTTTCCATTAACGCATTCTCCTTTGTCAAAATAAAAATCATCCCTTCCGCCGTTCAGCAGAAGGGATGGAAACAACAAATGACGACGCAGCAAGGCTGTGTCTTTGTTTTCCCTCTTCTTGTGGCTCGGAACGCATCCTCGCTGTCAGAACGGTAGAATGAATCTGGTTCGCCGCCGGTCAGAGTAGTCTTCCCGAAAGGCAAAGCGATGATACCACACTTTCGCCGCAGCGTCAAGATGGAGGGACAATGGTATCGGATAAGCTGGAAAAAAGGCCAAAAGAAAACGTCCGTGAACAGTGCAAGGCATATAAATTTCATTGACTTTTTCGGCGTTATCTTATACGATATGATTAACGCTTAAGTTTTATACGCAGGGCTGGATCCCGGCCCCGGGAAGTCAGCTCTGTGATCTCACAGAGCTGATTTTTGCTATTTGGGGAGAAATGAGAGGGAAGCGCATGCCATATTACGCACACATCCGGCAGGATGAAAACGGCGAGACCATCTATCAGACCGTCGCGGAGCACCTGACAGGTACAGCCGCGCTGTGCCGAGAGTTTGCCGCCGACTTCGGCGCAGAGGCGGACGGAGATCTGATGGGGCTCGCGCACGATCTCGGCAAATGCACTGACGCATTCCAGAAGCGCCTGCTTGAAGGTGGTCCCGTTGTCGACCACACCATGGCGGGGATGCTCACCTGTATAAAGATGAAGCGGCCCAGCGCCGCCGCGTGCGCCGCCGGTCACCACGGCGGACTTTTGGATGTCGGAAATCTGAGGACCGACCGCGCGGGCGAGGCTACGCTCTCCGGCCGGTTCAAAAAGGGCGTGGAGGGACACTATCTTGAGCGCTGCGGCGAGAGCGGCGTGACACTGCCAACTCTTCCGCCTGAGACGCCGGAACAGGATCCATTGAAAGCGTCGTTTCGGACAAGGATGCTCTATTCCTGTCTGGTGGACGCGGATTTTCTCGATACGGAGCGGTTCATGGACGGCGAACGCGGGCGCGGCGGATATGACGATCTTCCGACGCTGCTAAGGCGGCTGAAAGAATACATCGCGCCGTGGCAAAATCCTAAAACAGCGCTCAACAAGCTGCGCTGCAAAATTCTAAACAGCTGTCTGGATACAGGCGGTAAACCAAAAGGCGTTTACACTCTCACCGTGCCGACCGGCGGCGGAAAGACGGTCGCGTCGCTCGCCTTTGCGCTGCGGCACGCAGTGGCGCACGGGATGAAGCGGGTGATCTACGTCGTGCCGTACACGTCGATCATCGAGCAGAATGCCGAAGTATTCCGCGAGATCCTCGGCGACGGCAATGTGCTCGAGCATCACTCAGGTGTGCAGTTCGAGCTTTCCGACGGCGCGTCGCCGGAGGAGGTGCGCCGCGCGCTGGCGGCGGAAAACTGGGACATGCCGGTCATCGTCACAACGGCGGTGCAGTTTTTTGAGTCCATTTACGCAAACCGTTCGTCAAAATACCGCAAGCTCCATAATCTTGCCGACAGCGTCATCATTTTTGACGAAGCGCAAATGCTGCCGCTTTGCCATCTGCGGCCCTGCGTGGCGGCGATGGCATCGCTTGCCGAGCAATTCCGTTCAACGCTTGTGCTGTGCACAGCCACGCAGCCGTCGCTCGGTGACCTGTTGCACACCTATGCGCCAAGCTGCCCTATCACAGAGCTGTGCCCGCAGACGGCGGAGGAATACGACAGCTTCCACCGCGTGACGTTTCGGCAGGAGGGCATCTTGGAGGACGACGCGCTTGCGGAAAAGCTCAGCGAGCACCAGCAGGTGCTTTGCATCGTGAACAGCCGCAAGGCGGCGCAGAGCATCTTTGCGCGCTTGCCGCAGGAGGCGAGCTTTCACCTCTCGACGCTGATGGTGCCCGCACAGCGGCAGACGCTTCTCGATGAAATCCGGCGGCGCCTAAAGGCGGGGGAACCGTGCCGCGTGGTGTCGACCTCGCTGATCGAGGCGGGCGTGGACGTGGACTTTCCCGCGGTGTACCGCGAGCTGGCTGGGCTGGATTCCGTCTTGCAGGCGGCGGGGCGCTGCAACCGCGAGGGGAAACGAGCACCGGAGGAAAGCATCGTCACCGTCTTTGAGCGGGCAGAACTGCCGCCAATGTTGTTCCGCACAGCAATCGGCGCTACGCGCGAAGCATTGATGAACAGCTGCGATATCGGCGCGCGGGAGACGATGCAGAACTATTTCGACGCGCTGCGCAGCTTAAGCGGAGAAACACTCGACAAGTCGGGTGTTATCAAGGCGTTTGAAAAGGGTATCAACGGCTGCGAACTGCCGTTTCGCACCGTGGCGGAGAATTTTCATCTGATCGATCAGAACACGCGCACGGTCTATGTCCCGTTTGGCGGCGGTGCGACGCTCATCGAACGGCTGAAAGCGGGCGAGTGCTCCAAAGAGCTCTACCGCAAGCTGGGGCGCTACGCAGTCTCAGTCTACGAACCGCATTTTCAAAAGCTCTATGCCGCGGGCGCGCTGCTGACGGCGCGAGAGGTCCCTGCGCTGGATGAAGACAGTGCGATCTTAAACGATATGAGTCTGTACAGCGAAATGACCGGCCTGACGCTGGAACCGGAGATGGGAAAAGCGGAGTTCATCTGAAATGGTATAAGGATCGGTCCGCTTGTTTTTTCACGGCAACATCATTCTAATTTTGAAATAAGAAAATGACGAAAGGAGCGGTTCCATGGCAATTCAAGTAGAAGTCTGGGGAGACTACGCCTGCTTTACTCGCCCTGAAATGAAAACAGAGCGCGTCAGCTATGACGTGATGACGCCCTCAGCGGCGCGCGGGCTGTTGGAAAGCATCTACTGGCACCCAGGGCTCCGTTGGGTGATCGACCGCATCCATGTGTACGCACCCATCCGCTTCACCAACATCCGCCGCAACGAGGTCAAGGATGTCATCAGCGCCCGCAGGGCGAAGAATGTGATGGAAAAAGGGCAGGGGGAACTGTACCTCGCCGCGTCGGAGAGCATTCAGCAGCGCGCGGCTATGGTGCTGCGGGATGTACACTATGTCATCGACGCGCACTTCGACATGACGGACGCCGCTGCGCCCGGCGACAATCCCGGCAAGTTTCAGGACATTATCAAGCGACGGCTGGAAAAGGGGCAGTGTTACAGCATGCCGTATTTCGGCACGCGGGAATTTCCCGCACAGTTCCGGCGCTGCACGGAATTGCCGCCGTGCCCTGACGAGCTCAAAGGCACGCGCGACCTCGGCTGGATGCTGTGGGATCTCGACTACAGCGATCCTGCGAACATCACGCCGAAGTTTTTCCGCGCGAGCCTTGTCGACGGCGTGATGACTGTTCCGCCGCCAAACAGCGGGGAGGTGAGAGGATGATCCTGCAAGCGCAGACACGGTACTATGAAGACCTCCTCTCGCGCGGCGAGATCGCCGCGCCCGGCTGGGCCCCTGCCAAAATCAGCCTCGCACTCTGTTTGAATCAAAACGGAGAGCTGACGCAGATCGTTCCAACGATGGATGAGGTGTCAAAAGGCAAGAAAACCGTTTTTCAGCCACAGTTGATAACGCTGCCGGCGGCGGTGAAGCGAACGGTCAGCATCGCTGCAAACTTTCTGTGGGACAACTCCGCTTATTTGCTCGGCATCGACCAGAAAGGAGACCCCGAGCGCAGTCTCAAGTGCTTTGCCGCAGCGGCAAAGCTGCACCACGCGGTGCTGGATAGCGTCGATTCGCCCAATGCCCGCGCAATACTGGCTTTCTTCGACACTTGGAAACCGGAGCACGCGGCAGAGCATCCAGCGCTTATCAGGCAGCTCGATGATGTGACTGCGGGCGGTAACCTCGTCTTTCGCGTGGATGGCCGCAAGGTCGAAAAGGATACTGCCATCTGTGAGGCATGGCAGCGGTATCAGGACGGCGGCGAGAGCGGCGTCAAGATGCAGTGTCTCGTGACCGGAAAAGAGGATGAGATCGCCGCTGTGCACCCGTCGGTCAAGGGCGTGCGGGACGCGCAGTCCAGCGGCGCGGCGCTGGTGTCGTTCAACGCTCCGGCGTTCTGCTCCTACGGGCGCGAGCAGAACTACAACGCCCCGGTCGGAAAATACGCGGCCTTTGCTTACACCGCTGCGCTGAACCATCTGCTTGCGGACAGCGACCACGTCCAGCACATCGGCGATATGACAGTCGTCTGCTGGGCAGAGGGCGCAGATGATGCCTATCCCGGCTTTTTCAGCGCCGTGATTGGCGGCGGCACATACGGCGGCCTGTCGGACAATGATCTGCGCGCGGCGCTCAAACGTCTGGCGAATGGGCTGCCGTGCGACGACCTCGGCGTCGACCCGAATCGACCGTTTTACATTCTCGGTCTCGCGCCCAACGCGGCGCGCCTTTCCGTCCGCTTCTTTCTGCGCGACAGCTTCGGAAAGCTGATGGAGAATGTAAACGCGCACTATGCAAGGCTGGAGATCGCCGGTGCAAAATATTCGATACTCCCTTTGTGGGCTCTGCTGAACGCAACCGTACGAGATTCCAAAAAACAGGTCCCCAGTCCAGTTGTGTCTGGGGCAACGGTGCGGGCTGTATTTTCAGGAACTCCATACCCTGTATCTTTGATGGAAGCTGTCTTGCTTCGCATTCGTGCAGAGCGAAACGTTACTTGGGAGAGAGCCGCTATTTTGAAGGCCTATTTGGCAAAGAACTACAAACGAGGAAACGATCATTCAATGTTTTCGGAGGTGACAAGTGTGCAGTTAAATGAAGATTGTAACTATATGCCATATCTTTTGGGCCGTCTGTTTCGAGTGATGGAAGAGATTCAGCTTGCATCGATAGGGTGGAGCGTGAACCGGAGTATTAGGGACAGCTATTTCAACTCGGCGGCATCAACACCGAGGAGTGTATTTGGCAAACTGTTCTCCTTGAGTAATTACCACCTGAAAAAACTTATGCGAGATAAGCCAGGATTAGGGAAAAAGCTCGGAGACTTGGAAAGTGATCTTGCTGCGCGACTGACCACACCACCACCGGCGCGATTCACGCAGGAAGAAACAATCTGTTTTTATCTTGGTTACTATCATCAGTGTAATGGCAAAAAGGAGGAGAAAGAAAATGTCTGATCCCATCAAGAACCGTTATGAATTTGTGGTGCTGTTCGACGTGGAAAACGGCAATCCGAACGGTGATCCCGATGCGGGCAATATGCCGCGCGTCGACCCCGAGACCGGCTATGGCCTTGTGACGGACGTTTGCCTCAAGCGCAAGATCCGCAATTATGTTGAAATGGCAAAAGAGGGCGAAAAAGGCTACCGCATCTACATCAAAGACGGCGTACCGCTGAACTCGAGCGATAAAGAAGCCTGTGCCTACGTCGGCGCAGACCCCGATAAGCTGAAGGAAGCCAAGAAAAAGGACGAGCATCTGGATAAAAAAATTCGCGACTTCATGTGTTCCAATTTCTACGATATCCGCACGTTCGGCGCGGTGATGACGACCTTTACCAAGGGTGCGCTTAACTGCGGTCAGGTGCGTGGGTCGGTGCAGCTCGGCTTTGCCCGAAGCATCGATCCCATTCTGCCGCAGGAGGTGACCATCACGCGCGTCGCCATCACGACCGAGGCGGACGCGGAAAAGAAGAACACCGAAATGGGCCGCAAGTACATCGTGCCTTACGGCCTCTACCGCGCGGAGGGCTATGTGTCGGCGAATCTCGCGCGCAAGACGACCGGCTTTTCGGAAGAGGACCTCGAACTCCTGTGGACGGCTATTTTGAACATGTTTGAAAACGACCATTCCGCCGCGCGCGGCAAGATGGCCGTGCGCGAGCTCATCGTCTTCAAGCACAACTGCGAGCTCGGCTGCGCTCCGGCGCACAAGCTCTTTGACCTTGTCAAGGTCGAACACAAGGACGGCGTGACCGCGCCGTGAAGCTACGGCGACTACACTGTCAGCGTGGATGAAACACACCTTCCCTCCGGCGTGACTTGCACGCGGATGGGGTGATCTATCAGGACGAGGACTTCCTCCAGCTTTCCGGCTTACAGCATTTCAAATTCTGCCGCCGCCAGTGGGCACTCATCCATGTAGAAAAGCAATGGGCGGAAAACTACCACACAACGGACGGCGCGATCATGCACGAAAACGCGCATGACGGCTCATTCACCGAAAGCAGGGGCGACCTCGTCATCACGCGCGATATGCGCGTCTTTTCCCGCACGCTCGGCGTATCAGGCGCGTGCGACGTGCTGGAATTCCGCCGCGGCGAGACGGGCATTCCGCTCAAAGGCCGCGAGGGCCTGTGGCAGCCCTATCCCGTGGAGTATAAGCGCGGAAAGCCGAAAGAGGGCACGGAAGACACGCTCCAGCTCTGTGGGCAGGCGATGTGCCTTGAAGAAATGCTCTGCTGCGAGATCCCGTGCGGCGCGCTCTATTACCGCGAGCCGCGGCGGCGCACGGAAGTCGACTTCACCCCTGAGCTGCGGCAGGAGGTGCGTGCCCTCCTTGAAGAGATGCATGCGCTCTATGCGCGCGGCAGCACGCCGAAGGTAAAGCCGACAAAGGGCTGCAACGCCTGCTCGCTGAAAGGATTGTGTCTGCCAAAGCTGATGAGAAGCAAGTCCGTTTCCGCGTATCTGCGCGGCGCAATGGAGGGAGAGCAATGAGACAGCTTTTGAACACGCTTTTTGTCACATCGGAGGACATTTACCTCTCGCTGGACGGGGAAAACGTTGTGGCGAACCGCGGCGGGGAAGCGGTCGCCCGCTATCCGCTGCACACACTGCAAAGCATCGTCTCATTTTCCTACGCGGGCGCGTCGCCCGCCCTGATGGGCGCATGCGCGCAGCGGGAGATTGGACTTGCGTTCTGCTCGCCGCGCGGGAAATTTCTCGCCCGTGTAGCAGGTCAGGCACAGGGGAACGTCTTGCTGCGGCGGATGCAGTACCGCGTGGCGGACGACCCGTCGCAGATCTGTCGCGTCGCCGGAATGATGATCTTCGGCAAGGTCTACAACGCAAAATGGAGCGTAGAGCGCACGCGCCGCGACCACGCCATGCGCATTGACGAATCGCGCTTTTCAGCCGTGTCCGACCAGTTACAGGGGCTTCTGCCGCAGATCGCAGCGGAGACGTCGCTCGACAGTCTGCGCGGCCTCGAGGGTGTCGGTGCGGCGGCATATTTCAGCGTGCTGGACGACATGATCTTGCAGGGAAAAGAGACGTTTTTCTTCCGCGAGCGCAGCCGCCGTCCGCCGCTCGATGCGTTCAACGCGCTGCTGTCGTTTGCTTACAGTCTGCTCGCGCACGACTGCGCCTCGGCGCTTGAAAGCGTAGGGCTGGACGCCTACGTCGGATATCTCCACCGCGACCGGCCAGGGCGGGAATCGCTGGCGCTCGATTTGATGGAGGAGCTGCGCCCGTGCTTTGCCGACCGCTTTGTGCTCACGCTCATCAACAACCGTGTGCTCAAAGCGATCGATTTTGACTTCCGCGAGAGTGGCGCGGTGCTGCTGACGGACACAGGGCGCAGGACGTTCCTGCAGAAGTGGCAGGAGCGAAAAAAGGAGACCATCACGCATCCGTTTCTCGAGGAAAAGATACCGTGGGGTCTGGTACCGTATGTACAAAGCCTGCTGCTCGCGCGGTACCTGCGCGGCGACTTGGACGACTATCCGCCGTTTTTATGGAAGTGAGGCACCTATGCTGGTTCTGATCACCTACGATGTGAACACGAGCGACGCCGCCGGACGCGGGCGGCTGCGCAGAATCGCAAAGGAATGTGTCAATTACGGTCAGCGCGTGCAGAATTCGGTGTTCGAATGCCTGCTGGACACGGCGCAGTGCCGGAAGCTGCAAAATGAACTCTGTAAGATCATTGACCCAGAAAAGGACAGCCTTCGATTTTACTACTTGGGCAAGAAGTACGAGAATAAAATCGAACACTTCGGCTGCAAGCAGACGTATCTGCCCGAGGAACCGATGATCTTATAGTGCGAAGCACAAGTGCGCAGAGATCACTTGGGCGGTTCGCACCCAAAATCCGCATGGTTTTCCTGCATCAAAAAGGAGCAGAATGCCCTGACAGGCGGCATTCTGTGCAAAAGCATCTGAAATTTGTCTGTTATCGCAAAAATGTGCATAGTGATTTGTACACTTTTGCTGTCGCGCCCCGCAAGGGGCGCGTGGGTTGAAATATTTTGGACAGGCCCGCCTGTGCAAGGAAGTACGTCGCGCCCCGCAAGGGGCGCGTGGGTTGAAATCTCGAAGATGAGACCATGAGCGTCATCATCCGCTGTCGCGCCCCGCAAGGGGCGCGTGGGTTGAAATATAGAAGTCGAGGAGATTACCCATCCAAGAGATCGTCGCGCCCCGCAAGGGGCGCGTGGGTTGAAATATCCGTGATGATCCAGTTGCCAGCGTTGGCGACCGGTCGCGCCCCGCAAGGGGCGCGTGGGTTGAAATGATGAAAAACGTATCGCCGAACCAATCCATAATGGTCGCGCCCCGCAAGGGGCGCGTGGGTTGAAATCTATAACAGTTCGACTCAACTCATTCAGCTGCCTGTCGCGCCCCGCAAGGGGCGCGTGGGTTGAAATCATGATCAAGCTCTCGACGAATTCGAAGAGCTTCGTCGCGCCCCGCAAGGGGCGCGTGGGTTGAAATAAGACTATGCCACGCGAAGCGGTTGAGTTTTTTGTCGCGCCCCGCAAGGGGCGCGTGGGTTGAAATATCTCTGTAACCGTATCGGCTGGTTCTGTCGTCTGTCGCGCCCCGCAAGGGGCGCGTGGGTTGAAATCCTTTTTAGCCGTGTCAAAAGGTAAACAAGCGAGTCGCGCCCCGCAAGGGGCGCGTGGGTTGAAATCTCTTCATAGTTTCTCTCATGGTCTTCGGCGCTGTCGCGCCCCGCAAGGGGCGCGTGGGTTGAAATCTAAGTTTTGCTGCTCTGCTCAAAGCTTCTCTTCGTCGCGCCCCGCAAGGGGCGCGTGGGTTGAAATATCTCTGCAACCGTATTGGCTGGTTCTGCCGCCTGTCGCGCCCCGCAAGGGGCGCGTGGGTTGAAATTATTTGGGTGTCATTTCTGCTTCTGTCGATGAGGTCGCGCCCCGCAAGGGGCGCGTGGGTTGAAATATTTTCTAACTCATAACCAATCCCCATATTACTGTCGCGCCCCGCAAGGGGCGCGTGGGTTGAAATTGGTTCTCCATCTTGAGGTCGAAGATGGTCTCCTGGTCGCGCCCCGCAAGGGGCGCGTGGGTTGAAATGCCGTAGGTGACGCCCGCGATCACGAGCTTGACCGTCGCGCCCCGCAAGGGGCGCGTGGGTTGAAATTTATGTATTTGCCAAGATTTTTTACTTATTGCTGTCGCGCCCCGCAAGGGGCGCGTGGGTTGAAATTTGATGTAATGGGCACGAGTGACACCAAGACACGGTCGCGCCCCGCAAGGGGCGCGTGGGTTGAAATCAAAGTTGTGCGTATGCAGACCCTTCTCACGCCGGTCGCGCCCCGCAAGGGGCGCGTGGGTTGAAATACCCACGCCCACAGGTTGTGCGCCACGGGTGATCCGACGTCGCGCCCCGCAAGGGGCGCGTGGATTGAAACGCTCCCGGGTTTTCGTTACCGTATCCCTCCACAAAAAGGAAGTCTCTGCCGGTCGGCAGAGACTTCCTTTTCATTTTCTATCTTTACTTGTCGAAGCTCGGGTTTACGTAGTAGACATTTTTCTCGTCCAGGCGGTCCTTGGCGAGGCGCAGGCCTTCACCGAAGCGCTGGAAGTGCACGATCTCGCGCGCACGCAGGAACTTGATGACGTCGCTCACGTCCGGATCGTCGGAAAGGCGCAGGATATTGTCGTACGTCACGCGCGCTTTCTGCTCCGCCGCCAGGTCCTCCGTCAGGTCCGCGATGGTGTCACCCGTGACCTGCATGGTGCTCGCCGACCACGGGTAGCCCGAGGCGAACTGCGGGAAAACGCCTGTCGTGTGGTCGACAAAATAGGCCTCGAATCCAGCCTCCTTGATTTGTTCCTCCGTGAGATTTCGCGTGAGCTGGTGGACGATCGTGCCGACCATCTCCAAATGCCCCAGCTCCTCGGTGCCGACTGTGGAAGTCCAAGGGCCACAAGTGCGAAAAACCCTTGCGGCGCAATGGTTACAGGCCGAAAAAGAGAGGGAAAACGCGAATGTGCGAAATGCCGGTTGGCTCCATTCCTTTGACGCGGACTACCATTATCGCGGCTCTAACCTTCACTACCATGTGAATGTGTCCGCCGCGCTTTCGGAGGGAGGGACAGTATGGTGAAGGAGTTTATTTCGCAGCTCTCGCCGGACAAGCTGACGCCCTTTGAAAAGCACCCCTATCGGGTGCGGGAAGATACCGCTATGGACGAGCTGGTGGAGAGTATCCGTGTCCACGGCGTTCTATCGCCCCTGTTGGCACGGCCAAAAGGGGAGGGCTACGAGCTGGTCAGCGGGCATCGGCGGCGTCTGGCGGCGCAGAAATTGGGCCTGCCCACCGTGCCGGTGCTAGTGCGTGAAATGACCGACGATGAAGCGGTGATTTTGATGGTGGACAGCAACCTCCAGCGGGAAAACCTGCTGCCCAGCGAAAAGGCATTTGCTTACAAGATGAAGTTGGAGGCCATGAAGCGGCAGGCGGGAAGACGTTCAAAAAATTCGCCGCAACTTGCGGCGAATTTGAGGACAGATGATGAAATTGCAAAACAGGCTGGTATAAGCGGCGATACGGTACGCCGCTACATTCGCCTGACCAACCTTGTCCCACCGCTGCTTCAGATGGTGGACGATGGACGTATCGCCCTTTCTCCTGCCGTGGAGCTGTCCTATCTCACCCGCGACGAGCAGGCGGAGCTGTGGGACTTGATCGGGCGGGAGGACGCCACACCATCGCTGTCACAGGCACTCCGCATGAAGCAGCTCTCCCGCGAGGCAAAACTGACGCCGGAGGTACTGTACGCCATTCTCACCGAGGAAAAGCCCAATCAGAAAGAGCACATCCGCATCAAAACCGAGTCGCTGCGGAAGTATTTCCCGCGCAATTATTCCGCGCAGCAAATGGAGCGGGAGATCATCAAGTTATTAGAGACCCGTTACCGCGCGAAGGGCAGGGGAGAGCGATGATTTTCGCATACTGGCGCTATACAGATTTCTCCTGTACAATGTTGGCAGAAGGGGGAGAGCTTTATGGAACAAAATTTACCGCCATTGCCGCCGGTCATTTTTGAGAACGGTCTTTACTACGAGCTGCGGGGCGAGCAGTATTATCCCTGCCTTTTGCCGCCGGAGCTGGACACCACAGAGAACAAGCTGCTGGAAACCATCATCCGCCAGATGGCGGAAGCACAGGGCATCAACGAGGACTTGAAGGCGCGGGATCAAATGGCGTGGGTAGGTGCGATGAACAACATCAAAAGCGCCGCGCTTGAGATCCTGCGAGAGTCCAAATAACGCCCCAAGAAGGAAACAAAAGCAAAAAATCAACGCAAGCGGAGACAGGTCAAATGCCTGCCTCCGTTATATTTATGCCCCAACGGGCAAGGAGGAACAATATGGATTATTTCTACGAGCATGAATCAGAGCTATTTACATTTTACCGTGTTCCAAAGGTGCTGTTTACGGAGGAACCATTCAAAAACATGAATTGTGAAGCAAAATTACTTTACGGATTATTGCTGGACAAAATGGGACTTTCCCGCAAAAGCGGGTGGTTCGATAAGCAAGGGCGCGCCTTTGTTTACTATGGCATCAACCGTATTATGGAGGACTTGGGCTGCGCCCACAGCAAGGCGGAGAAGCTGCTATCCGAACTGGAGCAAGCTGGCCTGTTGCGCCGGAAACGGCAGGGGTTGGGGAAACCGGCTATGCTGTATCCCCTGAAATTCGAAAATCGAATTTCTTGACTTTCGATTTTCGAACTTCAAGAACGCTGAAAATCAGCGCACCAAAACGCTGATTTTCAGCGTCTAATAAGACTGAGTAGAGCGATACTGAGATAAATATATACCAAGCCGAAAAAAGAATAATAGGGAGGATCATCAGATGAAGAACAAAGAGAACTTACGGGAAAAGCAGGTAAATCTCCGCTTGACGCAGGCAGAATATGAGCGGCTCACCCGCACCGCGCAGGACCACGGCATCGGGCGGGCGGCGTATCTCCGCATGGTGCTGCGGGGCGCGTGGCTGCGGGAGGACGGCAGAAAATCAGAATAATTTTTTCCGCTGGAATTTGATGCAGGCCGTCACACGGTCACGGATATAAGGAACATCCCGCTTGGCGTAAAACTCCAGCGGCTCTGAAAGGGCCGCCATGATCTCTTTTTCGGCAAAGTCGCAGCGAAGCTGCGGCCCATAGAGATTTTGCGCCGCGTGGACCTGTCGGACAAAGCCCGTTTTCATGGGCTGAGCCTTGAGCTGACGCACCAATGCGGCCGCTTCGATTTCCATGGGATAGTCCCGTGTGTTGGACAGCAGGCCTGCACCAAAGTCGAAGATGGGGCAGTAGTCAAAGCCATCACCGCAGCGCAGCACAGCGATGTTGTTCAGATGCCGGTCCTCGTTGCCGAACAGCATATCCACCTCGAACAGCAGCGTCAGATAGGTGCCGAAGCGGTCAAGTCCCGTCAGCCGCTCAACCTGCTCCACCAACCACGCAAGGCGGCTTTGAAGATTGGGCAGGCGGTTTACCGCGGTCTGCCAGTCCGGGCCAACGCCTTTTCGCAGCAGTTCCGCAAGGGTCAGGATGGCCTCGCCCTGACGTAGAAAATTGGCACTGGAACAGCCGTTTCGGATGTGTCCGTGGACTTCCATCCGCTCCATGCGGTAGGTCACATAGTGAAAGCCCAGCGCGTCGGTATTGGTCTGTGCCAGCAGCGCAGAGGTCACGGCTTCAGCCAGTCCCTCGTAGCCGAACAGATCCAGCTTGTACCAGCGGCCATCTGCCAGCCATTTTTCCTGATTGCCCTTAGACGAGGTTTCCGCGATGCGGCTTCCCGTTGTCAGTCTGATCGACATATTCAGCCCTCCACAATTTTGATCCAGCACGAATCCTCTGCCATGCGCCCTTCGGTCTTGCGGATGATCGCCAGCGGGTCATAGCAGTCCAGTCCCAAGTCAGACAGGTAATATTTCAAACCGTCCCGCTCCTGCGGCACGCAGCGGTCTTTCAAGAAGGTTTGCAGATCGTCCCATGTGGGCTTGCGGTTCACGCCGAAAGCGGTGGAAAGGGGAGAACTGGCCTCGTTTTCGATGGCAAGTTGATGAGTGGTTTGGTCAGCGCAGATCTTCGTACAGAGCTTGTTCCCATCGTAGTAGTACAGGATCAGGAGGGCGTGAGCGCTGCTTCGGGCATTGGCCAGAAAGACATTGTAATCAGACACGGCAGGGCGGCGGATGGTGATGCTTTCCCCATCAAATTGCAGCGTTACGGTGCGGCTGTCCTCAGAGATGCCCAGGGCCTTCATCCAAGCAGATGGCAGAGCCACGCGGTAGCCCTTGGCATCCGGACCGGCGTTTCCACCCGCCTTGTTGATAAGAATATTTGCAGTTCGTTCCTCGTGTAGCACGGTCATTCACCTCAAAAGTTTCTTGCAATTATTATACCAATTGGACACCAATAAATCAAGAAGTTAATTTTACAACAGCGTTGTCACAAAAATGAAACCGCTATACAGAAGCTGAATTCGCAAGCATAGCATTTGGCCGTCCAAATGCGCTTGTTAGGGGAAGCAATTCCCCTATAACCCCTTATGAATTGAAAGGAAAAACGATCATGAGAAAACGACCAATCAAAATATCGCTCCGTTTGAATGAGCAGGAGCATGAACATTTGAAACAGCAGGCTATGCTCTCTGGCTTCCCAATGGAAGTATTCCTCCGTGCGCTGATCTCTGGCATGAACCTCCGATCCCGACCACTCGCTGAATACGCCGAAATCCGGCGTCAACTCGCCGGCATTGGAAATAACATCAATCAAATCGCTCATGTTGTCAACACCCGCGGCTTTGCCACGAAGGAAGACATTGCCGCAGTCACGACAGCACAGCGGGTGATCTGGCAGATCGCAAAGCGGCTTTGAGATAGCTTATTCCAAGACATATGCCGTCTGAACAAGGCCAACGACAAAAAGCAGAGCGCGCAGCCTCCTTTCTCAAGGCTGCGCGCCCGTTTTTGTTATATCGATCAATTCCCGCTTCTGGAACGCAAGCATCGAAATATTGCTTGTGGATACAGCGTTTTATGGTATAATTACTTTGTAGAATTGTAGGCGGAGCGGTCAGCGAGCATGAAGGCTTATCGAAGGAGTTGGTGTGATGACAAAGTACGGAATTGATCCAAAGGTTATTTGCCAGATCATTGATCTAGCAAATAGGCATCACATCAAAACAGTGATCCTATTCGGTTCCCGCGCACGAGGGGACTTCCGCCGCACAAGCGATATTGATTTAGCTGTGCAGGGAGGCAATGTATGCCGTTTCAGACTGGATGTTGAGGAAGAAGCGCATACATTGCTGACCTTTGATGTGATAGATTTATGTTCTGATTTGTCCCCAGAATTGCGGGAAGCCATCAGCAAGGAGGGAGTATTGCTCTATGAAAAAGTTTGATAACTACCGTAAAAATTTAGACGTTCTGCGGCGCTCTGATCAGCAGGATCTCAACAATGAATTTATCATTAGCGGCATCATTGACAAGTTCTCCATTCAGTTTGAATTAGGTTGGAAGGTCTTAAAAGAATTGCTGACTTATGAAGGCATCAATGCAGCTAAGACAGGCTCCCCGCGTGAAATTATCAAGCAGGCGTACCAGTATTACCCTTGCATAGAGGAAGATGTGTGGCTGGATATGCTGTCCCAGCGCAACAATATGGCACATATTTACGATGGAAATGCCGCGAAAGCACTGGCACAGGAGATTATTAGCCGTTTTATTCCGGCCTTTGAAAAGCTGGAAAAAAGCATCTGTGAGCGATACGCCGATCTTCTGGATACGCTCTGAGAAACTATTTTACAAACACATGGAGGCCCACGATGGCACTTGAAAATAAACTTGGCATCACCAACTCCGCCGAGCTTGCCCGCGAGGAGGAGCGTATCAGTAAGAAGAAAGCCGTAGAACTGTTTGAAAGCGGCGCTCTGGACAAGCTGGAGCCCGGCAAGTTCACCTCACTGCAAGCCATTCATAAGGCACTTTTCGAGGATATTTATGACTTCGCGGGAAAGCTCCGCACGGTGAATCTGGCAAAGGGCAATTTCCGCTTTGCGCCGCTGATGTATCTGGAGGCGGCGCTTGGAAACATCGACAAGATGCCCCAGTCCACCTATGACGAGATCATCGAAAAGTATGTGGAGATGAATATCGCCCACCCGTTCCGAGAGGGCAACGGCCGCAGCACCCGCCTGTGGCTTGACCAGATGCTGAAAGCCGGCATCGGGCAGGTGGTGGATTGGAGCAAGGTCGATAAAGAGGACTATTTGCTGGCCATGGAGCGCAGCCCCATCAAGGACGTGGAGATCAAGGTGCTGCTGAAGGCGGCCCTGACCGATGACGTGAACAGCCGTGAAGTTTTTATGAAGGGCATCGACCACAGCTACTATTACGAGGGATATACTACGTTCAAGGCGGAAGAATTGTAAATCAAAAATGCAAAACGACGGGCAGATACTTTGATGGGGATTGCGTCATGCATTAGCTTAGGCTGAAATTTGATTTGCAGTGCCGTTATAAAGTTTATTGGCGGAGGGGGAACGTACTCGAATGGCGAAGTCTATTGTCTTTATCGACACAGAAGTTGGTGTTGATGACCACAAAATCCACGATATTGGTGCGGTTCGGCAAGACCGAGCCTATTTTCACTCGGCATCTGTCCGAAATTTTGTTGAATTCATAGCAGGGGCGGAGTACATTTGCGGACATAACATTCTTCACCACGACTTAAAGTATATCCATGATTCACTTGGTTATGAACTTCGGGTTACTGTGATTGATACGCTTTATCTTTCGCCGCTTTTGTTTCCGAAACGTCCATATCATGCGTTGCTAAAAGATGACAAGCTTCAGACGGAACAACTCAATGATCCGGTAAATGATTGCCAAAAGGCCGCTTCCCTTTTTTATGATGAGGTCAATGCTTTTTTTGATTTACCGCCGAAAGTGAAGCAGATTTTTTGCTGTTTGCTATACGATCATCCTGAGTTCAGCGGTTTTTTTCAATATGTAAACTTCCGCCCGTACAAGGCAAAAATTTATGAGTTAATCCACATGGAGTATGAGGGGCGTATTTGCACAAACGCTGATCTGTTGCCATTGATTCGGCATTATCCGGTGGAACTGGCTTATGCACTTGCATTGATTGGAGCAAATGACGAGCATTCTATTACACCGCCGTGGTTGCTGAAGAATTATCCGAAAATAGAAAATGTGATTAAATATCTTCGAGGGACGCCGTGTGCGAATGGATGCACTTACTGCCATAATGCATTGGATATTCATAGGGAACTTAAACGCATATTTGGATACGACAGCTTTCGTACATATAATGGTGAACCTCTGCAAGAAAAGGCTGCTCAGGCCGCTGTAGACGGAAAATCCGTTCTGGCGGTATTTCCAACCGGTGGTGGAAAATCTATCACGTTCCAACTTCCGGCATTAATGGCAGGAAAAGCGGTCCACGGACTAACCGTTGTGATTTCTCCGTTGCAATCTTTAATGAAGGATCAGGTAGATAATTTGAACGCTATTGGGATCAATGAAGCGGTGACTGTTAACGGCTTGCTTGATCCAATTGAGCGTGCAAATGCTTTGGAGCGGGTGGCAAATGGTTCGGCAACGCTTCTCTACATATCCCCAGAACAACTGCGCTCAAGAACCATCGAAAAGTTGTTGGTATCTCGAAATGTTGCACGGTTCGTTATTGACGAAGCTCACTGCTTCTCAGCTTGGGGACAGGATTTCCGTGTTGACTACCTATATATTGGTGATTTTATCCGTGAACTGCAAAAACAGAAAACGGACAAAAGGCCAATTCCAGTATCTTGCTTTACTGCAACTGCAAAGCAAAAAGTCATCAGCGATATCTGTGGTTATTTCAAACGTAAGCTAGATTTGGATTTGGAGATATTTGCATCTTCTGCGACACGTGAAAATCTTCACTATACCGTGCTCTATAAGGAAACAGATGACGAAAAATATGCTGCACTTCGTGACCTCATTGCACAAAAGAACTGCCCTACCATCGTTTATGTGTCCCGGACCAAACGTACACACGAGCTTGCAGAAAAACTGACAAATGATGGGTTCCCAGCTAAACCGTTCAACGGAAAAATGGATTCAAATGGCAAAATCGCAAATCAGGAATCTTTTATTCGAAATGAGATCAAAGTAATTGTGGCAACCTCTGCTTTCGGCATGGGAGTAGATAAAAAAGATGTCAAGCTTGTGATTCACTATGATATTTCAAGTTCTTTGGAGGATTATGTTCAGGAAGCCGGGCGTGCCGGACGCGATCCGTCTATGCAGGCTGAATGCTATGTGCTGTTTAATGACAATGACCTAGATAAGCATTTTCTTTTGCTCAACCAAACCAAACTGAGTATCAGCGAAATCCAACAGGTTTGGAAAGCAATCAAAGATTTGACAAAGTTTCGTTCAAGCGTGTGCTGTTCTCCACTGGAGATTGCACGCCAAGCAGGTTGGGACGATTCAGTCAGCGATATTGAAACTCGTGTGAAGACTGCGGTATCTGCATTAGAAAATGCAGGTTACGTGAAGCGTGGAAGAAATATGCCCCATGTTTATGCAACGAGTATTCTGGCAAGAGATATGCGAGAGGCTTCTTTCCGTATTGACCGATCTGCATTGTTTTCAGATGGACAACGTACAAATGCAAAACGTATCATTAAATCATTAATTTCCAGCCGAAGTATTGCAAAAGCAGGTAACGATGATGCTGAATCACGGATAGATTATCTTGCTGATATTCTTGGTATGACAAAGGACGAAGTCATTAACTGCGTTAATTTGATGAGGCAAGATGGCCTGCTGGCGGACTCTATGGATATGTCGGCCTATATCTTCGCAACTGATACCGAGAATAAATCTACGTTGATATTGGAGCATTTTGCAACGTTAGAGCATTTTTTGCTGGATCAGTTGACCGATGAGGGCATAGACTTTGATCTTAAAGATCTCAATGAACGAGCCCTTGCAGAAGGAATCGCCACATCCAGTGTGAAAAAATTGCGTACGCTACTTTATTTTCTAACGATTAAAAGCTATGTGCGTAAGTCGGAATCTGGCATATCTAAAACGATCCGCCTCGTTCCATCTATGGATCTGCCGAGATTAGAAACAAAGTACCAGAGCCGGATAGATATCTGCCATTTCATTTTAGAGTTGCTATATGCCAAAGCTAACCAGTTAGATATAGCAGAGCAAGAGGGAAAACCGGTACAGTTTTCTCTTATCGAATTGTACCATGCATACATAGCTTCTCCAAATCTCACAACAAATAAAGACACGACATCCCTAACAGATATCGAAGATGCTTTGCTCTATCTATCTAAGATTGGTGCTCTGAAATTAGAGGGCGGTTTTCTTGTTTTGTACAATGGCATGGAGATTAAGCGTCTAATCACAGACAACCGAATCAAATACAAAGTAGACGATTATCGTTTTCTGGATGAATTCTATAAACAGAAGATCCGTCAGATCCATATAGTCGGGGAGTATGCTAATCTAATGGTGCGTGACTATCAGGCGGCATTGCAATTTGTACAGGACTATTTTCAGATGGATTTTCGAAAATTTGTTACAAAGTATTTTAAAGGTGAGCGGATTCAAGACATCGACCGCAATATCACGCCACAGAAATACCATCAGCTATTTGGAGAACTGTCTGACAAACAATCACAGATCATCAATGATGCTGACTCCAAGTATATTGTAGTTGCCGCTGGGCCTGGTAGTGGTAAAACGCGTGTGCTTGTTCATAAGCTGGCCGCACTACTGTTGCTGGAGGATGTTAAGCACGAACAGTTGCTGATGCTTACTTTTTCCCGCGCTGCGGCAACAGAATTCAAAAAGCGCCTAATAGAACTGATCGGGAATGCGGCAAATTTTGTAGAGATTAAGACATTTCACTCTTACTGCTTTGATCTGCTTGGAAAAATCGGAAGTTTAGAAGGAGTTGATGACGTAGTAAAAAATGCTGCCGAGATGATCAAAAATGGAGAAGTTGAGCAGGGTAAAATTGTAAAAAGCGTATTGGTCATTGACGAGGCGCAAGACATGGATGCCAATGAATTTGATCTCATTAGTGCCATGATGCAGGCAAACGATGATATGCGCGTAATCGCTGTTGGAGATGATGACCAAAACATCTATGCATTTCGTGGATCTGATTCTAATTATCTGCGTACGCTGATTGAAAACCGCGGAGCAACAAAATACGAGATGACGGAGAACTATCGTAGTGGAGCAACAATTGTTGCACTTGCTAACTCGTTTGCGAAAACCATACAAGATCGGATGAAATTGGCCCCTGTCGAAGCAGTTCGGGAGGACTGCGGGATCGTTCGGATTACACATCATCACGAGAAACACATGGAAACAGCCGTTGTTAATGAGGTCATTTCTACGCAAGGGAACAGCCAATGTTGCATTCTTACCAACACAAATGATGAAGCACTTCGCCTGTTAGGATTGTTAACGAAAAGCGGCATTCGAGCAAAGTTAATCCAATCACTGGATGGATTCCGATTATATAATCTGGTCGAGGTTCGCTACTTTTTGAAAAAGATTGACGCTGGACTAAAATCTCCCGTCATTTCAAATGACCTATGGAATAGAGCCAAAGAACATTTGTTTGATGCGTATGCAGGAAGTCCGTGCTTGGAGATTTGCGGCAATTTAATCCGTGATTTTGAGGAAACTAATCCTACAAAGTACCGTACAGACCTAGAGGAATTCATTCGCGAATCAAACTACGAGGACTTTTATCCTGATGATCATGAAATAGTATTTATTTCTACTATTCATAAAGCAAAAGGACGCGAGTTTGACACCGTTTATATGATGCTAGACGGAAATACTGCCGCTACAGATGAGGAAAAAAGAAAACTTTATGTAGGAATGACACGTGCAAAAAACGCCTTGTATATTCACTGTAACACAGAACTGTTTTCTGCCATAGCCATCCCAGAGATTGAATATATTGAGGATCAGAACTGCTATGAAGAACCGACCGAGCTTACGCTTCAGTTAACACACAGAGATGTTGTGCTGGATTTCTTCAAAGGCAAAAAGGAATTACTTCTTAAGCTGCGCAGTGGTATGGCACTTTCTCTTATAGACTGCTACCTTCTTGCTAAACTGAACGGTAAAACCGTCCGAATTGCTAAGCTCTCTAAGGCGTGCAAAGACCGGATTGAAAGTTTACTGTCCAAAGGTTATTGCCCCGTTTCTGCAGAGATACGTTTTATTGTAGCGTGGAAAAAGGAAGGCGATGCGGATGAGACACCGGTGGTTTTGCCAGATATCCACTTTCAAAAAGAACTATCCATAAAGTAATTCAACAGTAGAATAGGAGGATATTTCAGAAAGTGTTAACCAGCATATCGGACAAAGCACAATTGTAAGTAATTGAAACGGCATCATGCCATTAACATGATGCCGTTTCGGTTACATTCGTATATCCAATAAAGCTCTCGCCCGTTTCTGCACCTGCCGCTCCATCATCCTCAATCTTTTTTCGGGCAGGTTATAGCGCGAGTGCTTCTTGAACTTGAAGTTCAGCAGATGCCGCAGCTTCTCGCGCAGCTCCGGCGTCAGCGCGGCCTTGGCTGTACCGAGAAAATCATCGTACACGCTGGGGTACAGCGTTTCGATATATTCCTCCAATGCAGTCTCGTCCGCCCAGGCGTCCGTGCCTGCAAAGTTAAAGAGGGAATTGCCGTGGTCGAACAGGGGAGCGGGTGAGACGATGGTATTCGTCCGGTTATCGACCATCACGCCGAAGTTTCCAAAATGCCGGTCCACATTGCAGATCACCGCATCAAACACCAGCATTTCGTTCAGCGCGTTGACAAACTTATCTCCCATCTTTTCATAATACGCCCTGACAGCTCCCATGCCGCCCTTAGAAACGAGATGTCCGATAGGGAGGTATGCATACGCCTTGTCGGTGAAAAGCTCGCAGGTGGAGCAGAGGACGCCTTTCCAACGGGATAAGCCGTAGGGGACCGCGTGAACGCCCATGGCGGCGGCGATCTGTGCGGCGTAAAACTCAGAGTATGGTTCGTTGCCGGTATTGGCCGCGCCCTCTGTGCCGCCCTTATAGAGATACACCTTACCGCCGATGCGCCGCCAGCATTTGCGGAGCATTCCGTTGGTGGTAAACTCCGGGCTGGAGAGTAGGGAAGTGCGGACGCTGCTGCCATAGCCGGTAAAGGCAAGCTCGGCCAGAACATTGCTGAATGGGTTGTCGTAGAGATTTACTTTGTCAAAAGAAGCGGTGTCACCGTCCTCGACGACCCAATAGCAATCGTTAAGGGATAGTCCTTTACAAACGCTGATAATACCGAGCGGACGGTTGAGGTTTAAGCCGCATTTTGCCAAAAGGCTATGGACATAGGCGCGATTCTTCGGGATCGTGCGGCGGCGCAGCCAGCGGCTTACTCCCTCTGGCGTCAGCGTCAGATCAAGCGGCAGCAATGCCGCTTTTTCTTCGTTTGTCCAAAGGATTTGGATCTCCGGCTCACTGGTATCCGTCGTTGCGGAGAATTTAACGAGCGGTTCATCGAACTGCTTTAAAATATAGTTCATGATAAATCCTCCTCAAAAGTTACTTCAGACCACACAGAAAATTTTCTACATTCAAATACTGAATACCCTCAGCAAACGTATCTTTCCCGCGATAAAGAACGAATTTACCGCTGATCGGGCCAAAGCGTTTTTCAACGATTTGGCATTTCTCTGCATCACGCAGATGAAGTGTCTGCTTTTCGTTGGCCTCGGTGCTGTGCTTGATTTCATAGATGCGGCAATTTTGACTCGCTTTATCGTAGATCACCATGTCAAACTCGCCGCCGGCATCGAACTTGAATTTGAATGCTTCCATCGCACTGGGGGCTGCCTTACAGACTTCCAGCAGAACAATGTCCTCCAGCATCCGGCCCTTTACATCGTCCAGAATCTTTCCTGTGATATATGCCTTATCTGCTTCGGAAATCGATGCGAAATAGGCATCCTGCATCAAGGAGTAGACTAAAGCCTTTGCGATGGCATAGCGCATACCGGGCTGGGAAAAGACGATATGCTCCGCCTGCTTACCGCTTTCGTACCGTTCCGGACAGTTGACGATCAGATCCATCATAAGCAGATACTTCTTCACTTTGTCGATATGCTCCTGTGTGATCGGGACGGTTGTTTCACTCTTTTCCTTGACCTCAATGATGGCCTTTAATCGCTCCAATATTTGCTTTTCATTGACATCATAGAGAACGGTCGCCCGTTCCGCAGGGAGATCATGTAAAAGCAGTTCCTTTGCGGAGCCAAAATCATGGGACTTAAATTCGTCCTCTACCACGCGCAGCACAAAGCGGTGGTTCATGTGCTGCACAATGCGGTTGATGACGTTGGTCAGCTCACCTTTTTCGTAAAGTTCCCGCAGTTGATTGAAGTATTCGCCGTAATGGTCGTTTTTCAGCGTGTGCTGAATGTTACGGCTGATGGCGGTATCAATATACTTCCGTGTGCTTTCGTCGTCCCGAAACGCGACCTCGTCAAAGGCGGCATCCGGATCGTCAAAGCTCATATTTTCCATTTTCAGCGTTCCGCCGTATTCAATATAAGAATCGACAGAACAGATGTTCAGGAGCCGCGCATACTCCCGAAAGGGAATAAAAGAGGTGTGGATCGTCACGCTTCTGTCGTACAGTTCATCGCGGTTTGCCATAGCGAAGCCAAGAGAGTCCGTACCGGAAACAACGATTTTCATGCCCATCATGCTGAACACATCGGAAAGCACGGCAGCGGTGTCGATGAAGTCGCTCAGGAGCGTAATTTCATCAATAAACACATACCGATAGCCCAGTTCAAACAGAGCTTTCAAGTCCTTTGTCAGCCGTGACATATCATCGGTGGTCTGCACCTTGATGTAGGCCGTTTTTTCTATGGGCAGTTCGGAAAGCATTTGAAACAGAAGTGTTGTCTTTCCGGTTCGACGGAGACCGTATAAAATACAGATCTTCCCATCGTAGGAGCCGTTCACAAACTTCTGTAAGGTGCTGAAGCAGTCCCGCTTGCCGTATTTTGCCACGCTGTTTGCCAACGCCTGCAAGCCCGCACCTGTGACAACATTCGTATGAAACTCTGGCATTTGCGAGGGTACAGCGGCTGTGACAACAGGCTGACCATAGCTTTCCAGCTTTTGATAAATCGCATGGTATCTGGCTGTATTTGCTTTTGCGGCATCGTTTTCGTAATTCTGATAGTTGCGCGTGGACATACCGAGGTATTCCGCACATTGGGCCTGATTCAGCCCCTTTGAAATACGCAATTCTTTTAAGGTCACGCTCATCACCTCGCCTTTATTATATCACAGTATACGCAAAGAACAAGAAAAATACGCAAATATTTCGCATTTTCTTCGTCTATTATTCGCCTTTCTTCTTAGGGAGCTGTGTGAGGGCGTCCAATTCCTCGTAGGTCAATTCGCCGTTCACATAGCGGTTTCGTGCATTCTCCGCTTGTGCTTTCCAGATTTGAAATGCGGCATCTGTGTAAATGGCCGGAGTACGGCGAACACGCATATCATAGGTTTTGATCCGCTGCCGGATGAGCTTTAAGCCATTATCGGCAGCGATTTTCTTTTCATGTTTCTCCTTGACTGCGAGTTCTTTGCAGCTTTTTCCGGTATCACCGACTGACCGGTCACAATAAAGAGCTTTGGAAGAGAAAGGGATAAAGTAACGATGACAGTATTCACACTTTTTCAATTCAATTCCTTGCTCGACCATCTCCAGCAGCTCTGTCAGCAGCGTCGCACCCAAATTGTCCGAGCCCTCGATGCGGGCAAACCGGACGGACTTTGGTGGCGTCGAAATGCGGTCTGCCACCAACACCGGATCAAAATTCTGCTCATCTACATACAGCTTTCGTTCCGCGCGCATCTTGAGGTCCAAACCGGCGATCGCTGTGGCAGCTTGAAAATCGCGGCTCATATAGAGCGCCAAACGCTGCTTGGCGCTCAACTTAGATTTGTCCGGCACGAGCACGGCATCTGCAAAGGCGGAGAGTTCCTTTTGCAGCTTCTCAAAACCTTCCATGCGTTCATCAAGCACGTCTGCCAGCTTTTCTTCAAAAAAGAGGGACTGCACAAAGCGTTCCCCAAAAGGGTGGATCGTACTCAGCTCGTTTTTGATCTCGGTAATGGCTTGATTTTCCATCATGGGCGTTGTTCGCACCAGTAATTTCGCCCGTAAAGAAGCGAAATCTGTGGACAAAAAGGCAATAAGGGTTGTCCCAAGACGATATTCCACGGGCTTGAAATCCGTTTCTACATATTCCTTTTTGGGGCCAAAACTCAAGCAATACAAGGCTCTCAAGGCTTTTCCTCCATTCGTGGACACAGCTGTGCAATGCGTGTGGTATATCATTTGTAACGCAATTAGTTTACCACATATTGAAATCTCCGTCAACGCTTGCTATCATTTTTGTGGAAGTTGAAATTCGATGCAAACGATCTTCCACAAAATTGAATGACCGCCGGAGCGTTTCTCTTTCGGGGAAGCAGGCCATGACCGTCTGATGACGCGAGCGTGCCAAGGAGCAGAAATCGAGTTTCCATCAGGCAGGAAACCGCTTCCGGGAAAACGGCAACAAGTTCACCGGTCTCTCCGCATAGTTTCAAGGAAAGGGGGGAGCAGGATGGCAAGCAAACCGGAGTTGCTGCATAATCAGGCGGCAGACGAGATCGGGCAGGACTTTCTTCTCGCGTACCAGCGAGCCGTCCTGCTCGCCTTGCAGCGGCAAGGCTTCCTTAACGAAATGCAGTGTAAGAACTGCGTACAAAAATTAGAAGATCAAAAAAGAAATACAGGAAAATCAAAATCTGTAAAGGAATAGTGCCTTTCAGTATTCGCACAATTGCAAAGACACATTCTGTATCGTATGATACCACGAAAAGGAGGAGTTTTTATGTTACAAGTAGCAGCGTATTGCCGTGTATCCACGGATAAGGAAGACCAGGCAAATTCCTTTGAAGCGCAGCAGCGGTATTTCCGCGAGTACATCCAGCGCCAGCCGGATTGGGTTTTGCAGGGCATCTATGCTGACGAAGGATTTTCCGGCACATCGACCAACAAGCGCGTGGATTTCAACAAAATGCTCCATGCGGCGGAGCTGGGGCAGATCGACCTGATCGTGACCAAGGAGGTCAGCCGTTTCACCCGCAACACGGTGGATGCTCTGCAAATCACCCGCGAGCTGCGTCGGCGCGGCGTCGGCGTGCTGTTTCTGAATGACAGCCTGGATACCCGCACCAACGATGGGGAGCTGCGGCTGACGATCATGAGTTCCTTCGCACAGGACGAAAGCCGAAGGACCTCTGAACGCTCCAAATGGGGACAGATGCGCAGCATGGAGAAAGGCGTCGTTTTTGGCGGCTCGCTGCTGGGTTACGACGTGATCGGCGGCAAAATGACCGTCAACCCGGAGGGCGCGGAAGTTGTCCGGCTCATCTTCCATAAGTACCTGCAAGAGCGCAAAGGGTGCAGCACCATCGCACGAGAGCTGCGGGAGGCCGGTATCCTCAGCAGCAAGGGCAACTGCCTTTGGTCATCGGCCACTGTGACAAAGATCCTGAAGAACGAAAAATACTGCGGCGACCTGATCCAGAAAAAGACCTACACGCCGGACTTCCTGACCCATGAGAAGAAGTACAACCACGGCAAGGAACCGCTGGTCGAGCTGAAAGACCACCATGAGCCCATCATTGACCGGGAGACATGGCAGGCGGTGCAGCGGGAGCTGTCCCGCCGCAACCGTGCGACAGGCTGCGGCGGACATGGCAACCGCTATCCGCTCTCCGGTAAAATTCGCTGCGGTGAGTGCGGCAAGAGCTTCTCCCACCGCACCAAAAAGCGGCAGGACGGAAGCTCCTATTATCGCTGGTGCTGCTTCACCGCCACCAACGAGGGCCTGCGGCGCACAGACGGCGCAGGAAATACCATCGGATGCAGTGTCGGTCGGCAGATCCGGGATGATATTGCCATGGATCTTCTGCGGCGCTCGGTGAACGCCGTGACGCTGGATAAGAGAGCGATCATATCGAACCTCGCTCGCATTGTGGAAAGCGTTCTGGTGTCCGGTGAGGACAGCGGCGAGCAGGAGCTGCGGCGGCTGGAGCTGGAGCTTGAAAAGCTACAGGCGCGCAATGACACCATCCATGACCGCTTTTTCGACGAGAGTATCACCAAGGCTGACTATCAGCGTGCCAAAGCCCGCTGTGAAAGCGAAATGAACCGGGTGCAGGAGAAAATCGCCGCGATCAAACAGCGGCAGACGCTGAACACCGACACGCAGACCTTAAAGCCGGACATCCGCGCCGCCATCACGGGCATCGTCAGCGGACGCACGGCGGACGACGACCTTTACGGGCACCTCCTCCAACAGATGACCGTGTACCGGGACGGCAGGGTAGAGGTGGCGCTCAATCTTCTGCCCGCCAAATGGGTCTATGTGCTGGACGGACTGGAAAAATACCGGGCAAAAATTGGGTGCCATGACGCTTCCTCTGTGCCGATGTCGGTCAGCAGGCCCTTGAGCTCGGGGTAGGGCATGGAGTAGCGCTGGGAGAGATAGCGCAGCGATGCACCCAATTCTCCGTCTGGGCCTCCATATTGGCTGATGATCGCCGCGGCGAGTTTGGGATTCGGATTTTTGATCTTGACCGGGTACTGTAACTTTTTCTCATATACAAACATTACTTTTCTCCCTCCAGATCCCACGGCCACGGATCATTCAGCCACTTGAAGCTGCCGGGCGTCACGTCCGTCTGCAAAATCGGGCCGTACTGCTTTTCATAGGCCTCGCGCCCCTCGCGGCCGAGCTTGATATACGACCAGTAGAGGTTCAGAACCTCGGTGTCCTCCGGGTGTGTGGTGAGATAAAGCCCCAGCTCGTCGATGGCAAAATCGAGCGCCATCAGCTCTGAGAGCGCCGTGTTGACGGCGGGGAACTTCGTCTTCATCTGCGCGTGAAAGGGTAGGTTCAGCCCCGGAAACAGCGTACCGGCCTTGAGCGCGTCCTGTTGAGAATAGCGCTCGGGGTCGTTTTTCTGCACGGGGACATAGGGAAAAGCCAGCGGCGCGCAGCAGCCGTTCGGCAGTGTGCCCACGCCGGACTCGGCGCGCATGGCTCTGTTGTCGTCCAAAGAAGTCTCCTCCTTGCAAAGAAATCGGGCATCCGCCCACACCATCCTATGCAGCGGGAGAAAAAAGGGAAGCGAGGCTTTTCTTTTTGTTCGAAGTCCTGTATAATGAAAAGCACATAAGGCCGCACCGCAGGGCATACATTGTTCCGGGGTGAGGGGTATTTTGTTTATCGTGTTCGGAAAAAAGGCGTTTTACGCCATATTCGCGCTGCTGCTCGTGCTGACGGCGGCGACCGTCAGCATGCTTCTGCCGCCGGAGGCGGTGGAGACGAGCGTGTCGGCGCCGACAGGGAAGACCGTCTGGGTCATCGACGCGGGGCACGGTGGGGAGGACGGCGGGGCCGTCGCCGCCGACGGCAGCAAGGAAAGCGACATGAACCTCGCCATCGCGCGGCGGCTCGACGCGCTGCTCGTTTTTCTCGGCGAGGAGACTCGCATGACGCGCACAGAGGATATCTCCATCCACGATGCCAGTGCGTCCACGCTGCGGGAAAAGAAGCGCTCCGACCTCGAAAACCGCGTGGGACTGGTCAACAGCACGCAAGGCGCTATCCTTGTCAGCATCCACCAGAACAGTCTTCCGTCATCCAAGCAGACGCACGGCGCGCAGGTGTTTTACGGCAAAAAAGAGGGGAGTGCCGAGGTCGCGAATGCGGTGCAGCTCGCGCTGAATCAGACTGTCAATGCGGGCAATGAGAAGACAGAGAAGGCCATCGACGCATCGATCTTCCTGATGAAAAACGTCACCGCGCCCGCAATCCTGATCGAGTGCGGATTTTTGAGCAATGAAAACGAAACGGCGCTTTTGAAAAGTGGCGAATATCAGCAAAGACTGGCCGTTGTGATCGCGTCCGGTCTTTTACAGCAGCAGTAAAGCAAAAGAGGTTTACAATATGGCAAAGGCAAAAAGCGTTTTTTTCTGCACGGAGTGCGGCAACGAAACGCCCAAATGGGCGGGCCGCTGCCCGAGCTGCGGCGCATGGAACACGCTCGTGGAGCAGGCCGTCGGCGACGGCGCAAAGGCGAAAGCGGGCGGCCGCAGCCGCGCGCTGCGCGCCAAGGCGCACCCGATCGCAGAGCTCGACACGGCGCAGGAGATCCGTTTTCCCACCGGCATGGGCGAGCTTGACCGTGTGCTCGGCGGGGGCGCTGTGCAGGGTTCGCTCGTGCTCGTCGGCGGTGCACCGGGCATCGGCAAATCGACTCTGATGCTGCAAATCTGCGGAAAACTGAGTGAAACCGCGAAAATTCTGTACGTTTCCGGCGAGGAATCGCCGCGTCAGCTCAAGCTGCGCGCCGACCGTCTCGGCGTGCAGTCGGACAACCTGTATGTGCTGTCCGAGACCTGCCTCGGTGATGTGCTGGAATCCGTCGAAGAAGAAAAGCCCGACGTTTTGATCGTCGACTCCATCCAGACGCTCTATCAGGACTCGCTCGAATCGCCCGCGGGCAGCGTGGCGCAGGTGCGCGCCTGCACGCTGGAGCTGATGCAGCTGGCCAAAGGGGAGGGCATCACCGTCTTTGTCATCGGGCACGTCAACAAAGAGGGTTCTATTGCGGGCCCGAAGGTGTTGGAGCACATGGTCGACTGCGTTTTATATTTCGAGGGTGAGGCGCACATGAGCTATCGCATCCTGCGCGCGGCGAAAAACCGCTTCGGCGCGACGAACGAGATCGGCGTATTCGAGATGCGCAGCGAAGGCCTTGTCGAAGTGCCGAACCCGTCGGAAATGCTGCTTTCGGGACGACCTGACGATGCGCCCGGCACGTGCGTGACCTGCGTGATGGAAGGCCAGCGCCCGGTGCTGGCCGAGGTGCAGGCATTGCTTGCGCCCGCGGCGCAGTCAGTCTCGCGGCGGACAAGCAACGGCTTTGACTACAACCGCGCCGCCATGCTGATGGCGGTGCTCGAAAAGCGCGGCGCGCTCAAGGTGTCCGGCTGTGACGCGTTCTTGAACGTCATCGGCGGATTGAGCGTGGACGAGCCCGCAGCAGACCTTGCCGCCGTGCTGGCGCTCGCGTCGAGTTATCTCGACAAGCCCATCGGCAATCACGTCGCCGCCATCGGCGAGGTCGGCCTGACCGGCGAGCTTCGCAGCGTGAACCATTTGAGCGAGCGGCTCAGCGAGGTGCACCGTCTGGGCTTTGAAACATGCATCATCCCGAAGCAGCGCAAGGATCAGATCCGCGCGCCGCAGGGACTCGCGCTGATCGAAGCGCGCAACATCGCCGAAGCGCTGCGCGCCATTGTGCAGGCGTAAACGCCGATGCGCCGATTGTAAAGCAATTTCTATGTTTTCACACTGCCGGACCCATAGAATCCCATGATCTTGACAAAGGAGGTTTTTGCCGCCAGCCACGCCAAAACGCTCATTTCCGCAAGAATACGCTTTTCCGCTCCCCTTAATTGAACAAAATTTTTATTTTGTTCAATTTTGTATAGACTTCAAAATGCCCCTCTCCATCGGCTCCTTTATTGAAAACCGCCGTACAGCCGATCAACGGCATGTGCGCTGTGCATCCCGTTCAAAGGATCAATCTCTGCGCAGCTCTGTATCACGCTTGAACCGCCGACAACGCTCACAGATCAGAGCTACCGAATTTTTTCCGGTATTTTGAAATCCAACACTTCGTAACTTCTCCGTATATTTTCTTTCTGATTTAGATGAGCTGTTTCTGCGCCTGCACTGGCGCTCATTTACTATGAACGACTACCGCTTGGAATCGCCGACGATTTTGCGCGATTTTCTATCCTACCACGAGACCATCAAAGCCCACTCGCAGAAAACGGTCGATGAATATTTCCTCGACCTGCGCAACTTTTTCCGCTATTTGAAGCAGTCGCGCGATCCGTCGCTGCGCGGCCTCCCTCTCAATGAAATTTCCATCATGGACGTCGATCTTGACTTTGTGAAAAAAGTAACATTGACCGATATTTACGCCTACATGACCTATCTGAGCCGTGACCGCGTGCAGCATCAGAACAGCGATGTGTCTGACTACGGCCTGAATGCCGCGTCCAGAGCGCGAAAAATCGCGACGATTCGGTCTTTTTACAACTATTTGGTCAATAAAGCGCACCTTTTGGACACGAATCCCTGCAAGGACCTTGACTCCCCCAAGATCAAAAAGTCGCTGCCGAAATATCTGACGCTCGACGAGAGCGTGCAGCTTTTGCAGTCCGTCGACGGGCAGAATCGCGAGCGCGATTACTGCATTCTGACGATCTTTCTAAACTGCGGGCTGCGAATCTCCGAGCTTTGCGGCCTTGATCTGCAGGACATTCAGGACGACGCGCTGCGCGTGCTCGGCAAAGGCAACAAGGTGCGCATCGTCTACTTAAACGACGCCTGCAAGGATGCGCTCAAGCGTTATCTCGCCGTCCGCCGCCCCATCTCTGGCCGCGATCGCAATGCCCTCTTCCTCTCCTCGCGCAACGAGCGCATCAGCCGCTCGAGCGTCCACGCGCTCGTCAAAAAGCACCTGAGCGCCGCGGGACTCGACGCTTCAGAATACTCCTCGCACAAGCTGCGCCACACGGCGGCAACGCTCATGCTGCAAAATGGCGTGGACGTCAAAGCCGTGCAGGAGGTGCTCGGGCATGAGCATCTCAATACGACGGAGATCTACACACACATTGATAACGACGCGCTGCGCGTTGCTGCAAAGGCAAATCCCTTGTCGCATGTAAAGATGAAAAAGAACGAGGATTAAAATTGACTTTCCCGGCTTCATCCGATATACTTAACAGTTGATGAAATGTATTTTTCAAGGAGGGTTTCCATGAATACAAAAGAGCTTTCCCCCATCTGCCGGCAGGTGCGGCGCGACATCATCACGATGACCGCCAACGCTGGCAGCGGTCACCCCGGCGGCTCGCTGTCCGCGGTGGAGCTGATGACCAGCGTTTTCTTCAATCACATGCGCGTTGACCCCAAGAACCCGCACGATCCCGACCGCGACCGCTTCGTGCTCTCCAAGGGTCACGCCGCCCCCTGCTACTACGCGGTCCTCGCCGCCAAGGGCTTTATCTCCCGCGACGAGTATGCGAACTTCCGCCAGCTGCACTCCATCCTGCAGGGCCACCCCGACGCCAAGAAGGTCCCCGGCGTGGACGCCTCCACGGGCTCTCTCGGTCAGGGCGTGTCCATCGCCGTCGGCATGGCGCTGGGTGCCAAGCATCTCGGCAAGGATACGAAGGTCTTCGCCCTCGTCGGCGACGGCGAGAGCCAGGAAGGACAGATCTGGGAGGCTTACATGGCTGCCGCGCACTATAAGCTCGACAACCTGACCGTCATCATCGACAACAATGGCCTACAGATCGACGGCACGAACGATCAGGTCATGAGCCTCGGCGATCTCCCCGCCAAGCTCCGCGCGTTCGGCTTTGACCTCGTCGAGCTGCCCGACGGCAACGATCTCGACGCCGTCGAGGCCGCGCTTTCCAAGCCTACCATGCCCGGCAAGCCCAAGGCCATCCTTGCACACACCGTCAAGGGCAAGGGCGTTTCGTTCATGGAGAATCAGGTCGGCTGGCACGGCAAGGCCCCAAATGCCGAGCAGCGCGCCGTTTTCGTCGCGGCTGGCGACGGGGGAGACTTCGTCGAAGTGGGCGTTCGCATCCGACCAGAGCATAGGGATGAAGCCTTCGCCGTCGTCTGTCGAGCCTTCGATGCCGATGACGGCAAAGGAGGGCTTGACGATTTTTTGAATGTTGAGGGATGATTCCATGGTGATACCTCCGATGCTATCTTATTCCCGATTCCGCCACAAGTCATTCTTCCGAATCTTCACCCGCGGAATGCTCGTCGTCAAGTCCACCTCATAGATGTCTTCCTCCGTCGGATGCAGAATCACATGCACCTTCTGCCCCAGCGCCGGTTCAATGGTGGACGTATGAAATAAAATCAGCGCATTCCCCGTGCTCGGATGCGTACATTGCAGCTCGATAAAGAAGCGATTGCGTTTGACGGGTGCAGTGTAGCTGACGGTTGCCGCCGTGTGCAGCCCGATTCGCCGCAGTTCCCAGCGCGGCTTCAGGCGCTGGAAGAAATCGACGATGGCGGCAGGGGAGAAGGATTGCAGCGTCGTGCGGCGCAGGAGCAGAGCGCCCGCGAGCATCCACAGCGGCAGCGGCGCCGACGCAAGCAGCGCAATGGGATAGCCCAGCGCAGCGCCCGCAATGCCGATGGCGCACAGCATTTCCAGCGCGACGAACGTCCACCGGGAGAAGAAGCAGTGCCGGTGCAGCACGTTCGCCGCCGCCCAGCCCAGCACGATGCCCCACGCCAGCGGCGCGAGCAGCAGCACGAACCCGGCGAACGATGCGCCCGTTGACCCGCGCGACATCAGATGAACACCGCCGAATGCCAGCCCCCCAAGCAGCAGATAGAACCCCGCCCAGCTGTACGGGCGGAGCAGAAACGCCTGCCAGAGCGGCGTTGCGCCCTCCACGGCATAGCGGACGGATGCGCGCAGGTAACGGCAGGCATACAGCGTCAAATGCACCGCCAGTTTCGGCAGCCACAGCAGCACATCCAGCATCATGTTCAGCAAGTCGCCGACCCCATGCGGGCTGTGGAAGGGAAAATCCGGGCGCGCAGAACGGAGCAGCTGCATCGTCCTGCGCAGCGATTCGCCCAGCGGCGGCAGACGGAATTTCCGTTTCGGGGGCGCGGACGGCGTGTCCGGAGGCACATCGAACGGGATGTCTGGCGGCATGGTATCGAACGAATCCGCCGCAGGGTACGGGATGAACTCCTCAGGCGAATAATACTCGCGCGTTCGGCGTCGGCGCGGGGGTTCGTCCGCATTCATGCGGCGGCGGCAGGGCGCGGCTTCGTTTTCCTCCGGCGTATACGCCCGGTCAGCCCGGCGTCGGCGCGGCGTCTGCTCACTCATGGGGCTGCCTCCCTTTCGTATGCGTCGCACAGGGACTTTGCGTCGCCCTGCGCGCGGATTCTGCCATGCTCCAGCCAAATCACGCGGTCGCAGAGTTCGCGAATCTGGCTTAAATTATGGCTGACGAACAGCACTGTCGCGCCGCCGGACATGAGCTCAAGCATCCGCGCGCGGCTCTTGCGCTGGAAACGCTCGTCGCCGACGGCAAGAATTTCGTCCACAATCAGAATATCAGGCTGAACGACGGTGGCGATGGAGAAAGCCAGCCGCGCGAGCATTCCGGACGAGTACGTTTTCAGCGGGCGGTCGATGAAACGATCGAGTTCGCTGTATGCAATGATTTCCGGCGCTTTGTCGTGCAGAAAATCCTTCGGGTAGCCGAGAATTGCGCCGTTGAGGAAGATATTCTCCCGCCCGGTGAGTTCCGCGTCGAAGCCGCTGCCGAGTTCGAGCATGGGCACAAGCGTGCCTTGCAGGGCGACGCTGCCGCTGGTGGGCGGGTAAATGCCGCTGATGATTTTGAGCAGGGTGGATTTTCCCGCGCCGTTATGGCCAATCAGCCCGGTGACACTGCCCTTTTCGGCGGTGAAGGACACATCATCGAGGGCGCGGAAGGTGGTGGTATGCGTCTGGCGGTGGAGGGCGTCGACGACAAACTCCTTGAGGTTGGTGGTGCGGTTCTGGTCGATGCGGAAATCCATCGTGATGTGGCGGGCTTCTACCAAGGGGATTCACCTCCTTGTGAAAGATTTCGTGCAATAAGAATGGTGTATTATTCTCCATCAACCAAGAAAAATCCTCTTGCCAAATACAAAACTGACAGAAATTCCTTTCTGCTTCCGCCCCTTGACGGGAGGGCGCGGGTGGGATATACTTATCCCGTATGGAAAAGGGGAGGAATCTGGATGGAAATCATTGCACGAATCGAAAACGGCTTTCGGGAGAAATTCGGCGTGCCGCGGCAGTCGGGGCTTGTGCCGGAGGTGATTTCCCGCGTCGTGATGGCGGAAAAGTACAGCGTCCGCGAGGCGTTCCGCGGCATTGAGGATTACTCCCACCTGTGGCTGCTTTGGGAGTTCGACCGCGCGCAGCAGGACGATTGGCGGCCGACTGTGCGTCCGCCGCGGCTGGGCGGCAATACCCGATTGGGCGTGTTCGCGACGCGCTCGCCATTCCGCCCGAACCGCATCGGTCTGACGGTTGTCCGCTTGATTCGCATGGAGGAGGAGAACGGGCGCATCACGCTCGTCGTCTCCGGCGCGGATTTGATGGACGGCACGCCAATTGTGGACATCAAGCCGTACCTGCCGTATGTGGACAGTGTGCCGGATGCGGTCGGCGGGTTCACCGAGCAGACCGAACGCCATCGCCTGACGGTGGATTTTCCGGAGAAACTCAAAAAGTACGTTCCCAAGCAGAACCTGCCCGCCGTGATGGGCTTGCTCGCGCAAGACCCGCGCCCGGCGTATCAGCATGACGGAAAGCGCGTGTACGGCGTGCCGTATGGCGAGGTGGATATTCGCTTTGTCGTCGAAGGAGACACGCTGACGGTGGTGGAGGTCGTGCCGTACACGGAAAAGGAGCAGGAAAAGTGAATACGAATCGCTGGATGCAGGAGGTCAATGCGCGGTTTCCGGTGCGCAAAAGCAAGGTACAAAAGGCGCAGTTCCGCCAGTATGTGCTGCAAAAGGCGCAGGAAATGGGCTATGCGGCGAGGATGGAGGAAAACAAGGCAATCTGCACGAACCGCAATATCGTCGTGGGCGATGTGGACAAGGCGAAAGTGCTTGTTACGGCGCATTACGATACGCCCGCAACCGTCGGGCTGCCGAATGTCATGCTCCCCATGAATCGCCCGATGTTTTACCTCGTTCAGGCGCTGATTGCGCTGGTGATGGTGGTGCTCATCTTCATACCGACGGGGATTGTGAAAAAGCTCACGGGCAGCATCTTCTGCACGGAAGCGACGCTGATTGGGTTGTACTGCCTGATGATGTATCTGCTGCTGGCGGGCGTGCCGAATCCGCACAACGTCAATGACAACACGTCGGGCGTGTGCGGGGTGCTGGCGCTGATGGAATCGTTCGCGGCGGAAAAGCCGGAGAAGATTGCGTTCGTGCTGTTCGACAACGAGGAGAAGGGGCTGCTCGGCGCATCGGGGCTGGCGAAAGCGCATAAGCAGGCGGCAAAAGAGACGCTTGTGCTGAACATGGACTGCATCGGCGTGGGGGAAGCCATGCTGATGCTTGTGCCGAAAGCGGCACGGGAGAAGTATCCGGCACTGGGCGAGACGGCGCGGAAAAGCAGCGGCATTCCGGTCGTCCTTGGCAACATGGAGAAGTGCAATTTCTCCTCCGACCAGAAGCACTTCAAGCTCGGCGTGGGCATCTGCGCCTGCCGCAAGAAAAAGCATGTAGGCTGGTACTGCAGCAAAATTCATACCAAACATGACACGACGTACGACGAAATTACCCTGCAGGGCGTGGCGGACACGGTGGAAGCCGTCCTCCGGCAGGTCGTCGGGAAGGAGCAAGCATGACCATACGCGAAGAAATCGACGCGCAGTTCCCCATCCGCAAAACGACGGCGCAGAAGCGGGCGTTCGAGAAGTGGGTGATGGCGAAGATGCGCGAAATGGGGTATCGCCCCTATGTGGACGGCATGAACCGAAAGGATAAGCTGCGCCACCGCAACATCGTCGCCGGCGACCCTCAAAATGCCGAACTGCTCATCAGCGCCCACTACGATACGGCGGCGACCATCGGCGTGCCCGATCTGCGCATCCCCCGGAATTTCCCGGTGTATATCCTCGCGCAGGGCGCGGTGCTGCTGGGAATGCTGCTGATTTCCCTACTGATTGGCACGGCAGTCGGGCTGGCGACGAAGAGCGGCGATTGGCTGATCCTGACGTTCTTTTTCGCCTATCTGGCGCTGATGCTGCTGATGATGTTCGGCGCGGCGAACAAGCATAACGTCAATGACAACACATCCGGCATTGCCGCCCTGCTGGAGACGATGCAGCGCCTGTCCCCTGAAGCGCGCGAAAAGACGGCGTTCATCCTCTTTGATCATCAGGAGACGGGTAGCCGCGGCGCAAAGAGCTACGGTGCACAGCACGTCGAAGTGCAGACGATGAAGCTGCTTGTTGACCTCAACTGCGTCGGCGATGGCGACACGTTTGTCATCAGCGCCCCGAAAATGGCGCAGGATAAGCCGGAATACGCCGCCGTCCGCGAATCCCTTGAAGAAAACGCAATGGCATCCGGCGTGTCGACGCAGTTCTTCGGGCGCGCGGGTGTGCAAGGCGCGGGCGATTATCGGCGCTTCGTGTGCGGGGTGGGCGTATCGGCATACCACCACAGCGCGGGGGTGGGACTCATCACCGGGCGCATTCACACTTCCCGCGATACCGTCTGCCGGCAGGAAAATTTGGACTATCTCGCCAAAAGTCTCGCCGACGCGGCTCAAAAAATGAATGATTTGTAACAATTTGCCGAACAAGCGGCATTTTTCAGCGCTTTTGCTTTGCAATTTGTACCGGAATATGCTACAATAGTGAATAGAAAGGCTCCCTGTTGGCGAGACTGGAAGAGGAGGAAGCAGCATGCTGCCGAAAGTTTCCAAGGAATTCCGCGCCATTTTTGTCGCGGTGATGTGTGTGGTGTGCGTGGCGCTGTGTGTGCTGGCGGTTCGGCTGGCGCAGCAGGGCGAGCAGCTTCGGCTGACGCAATTGCAGCTGGATGCAAGTCTGGCGCGGTTGAAGCTCCAGCAGACGCAGCGCGCGCAAATCGACGTTGACCTGCCGGAAACGCTGGCGCAATTGCAGACGGTGCAGCCCGAAGCGGATGCAGCGTCCGCGCGCGAGCAGGAACTCCGCGCCCAGCGCAAGGCGCTCCGCAGCGAGAATGCGGAATTAGCGGCGCAGGCGGAAACGCTCACGCAGCAGCTCGCTCTCCTTCGGACCCCGGACAGTGAGCTGATCGGAGAGGTGGAGACGCTGCAAAAGACGCTTTCATCCCTTCAGGCGCAGGTGGACGCCGCACGGCAGCTCCTTGGGCAGGCAGAGGAGTGAGCCTATTCCCCAATTCACTTGCGCTATCTGCTTGCGCATTCGCATTTGGAAATAGGATGACAGCCGCATTTATTCACAGCCTGAGATTCGACTGACAAAGCAAGGAGGAAGTTCCCATGTCCGAAAACAAGTCCCAGACGCCGGCACAGAACACGCCGGAAAACAGCGAGAAGAAGAAAGTTTCCCTGTTTGCACTCATCGTCGTGCTGGTCGTGGCGGTCATCGTGATGGTTGCGTTGTTCGTGCGGTCGAATAACCTGTCCAGTCAGCTGGATGAGGTCAACGGTCAGCTGGCCGCCAGCAACACCGAACTCCAGCAGACCATTGCTGACAAGGAGACGGCGCAGGCGGAACTGACCACCGCGCAGAATGACCTCCGCGAAGCGCAGCTGGTGCTGGAAGAATCCACCGCAAAGGTGGCGGAGCTGGAAGCCCAGCTGGTTGTGCTGAACGACGAAAACGAAGCGAACAAGGCGCAGGTGGAAACGCTGACCGCTGAACTGGACACCGCAAAGGCGAATCAGGCGGCGGCGCAGGGCTACCTCGACAACGTGTCCGCCCAGCTGGATGAGCTGATGCAGAACCTCGGCTTGGCGCAGAGCGCGCTGAACGGCGAAGCGACGGAAGAACCCGCCGCTGAGCCGGATGTGACGGAAAAACCCGCTGTTGAACCCGAAGTGACGGAAGAACCCGTTGCCGAGCCCGCTGTGACGGAAGAACCCGCCGCCGAACCCGCTGTGACGGAAGAACCCGTTGCCGAGCCCGCTGTGACGGAAGAACCCGCTGTCGAGCCCGCTGTGACGGAAGAACCCGCTGCCGAGCCCACTGTGACGGAAGAACCCGCTGTCGAGCCCGCCGCGACGGAAGAACCCGCCGTCGAGCCCGCTGTGACGGAAGAACCCGCTGTTGAGCCTGACGCGACGGAAGAACCCACCGTCGAACCCGACGCGACGGAAGAACCCGCTGCTGAAGGAAGAGTTCTTACCACCACCATCACGTCTATGCTGCCGGACGAATACACGCTTGATGTTGAACTGCATCTGGATGCGAACAATGTGGTGACGGAGTTGAAGCTGACGCTGGAAAATGAAATCGAAGGTCTGACGCAGGAAATGCTGGACGCCTTCGCGGAGCAGTTCGTCGGCAAGCAGCTGCCGGTTGTCCTGCACGCGGATGCGGATGAGACGACTGCGGAAGAGCAGATTGTCGAAGGCATGGAGAATCAGCTGAAGAACAGCCGCGGCATCGTTGAGATGCTGAACAAGCTGGCAGAGCAGTAATCCCCTGACACATCGCGCCGCCCCGCTGACTGAATATGGTTAAGCGGAGCGGCGCTTTTTTGCACTTGTGTTCCTTTTCAATCAATGGTATAATAGAAGTGGACGTGTATGTCCGAGCAGATATATCAACGATCGACGACCAATGGAGGCTGCACATGAAAAAATGGTTCTGTGCGCTGGGCATGATGCTGGCGCTGCTGATGTCCGTCGCGCTGGCGGACGGCGTGAAAGTTACCTTTGCCGAGAAAAACGGGCAAATCAACGGCGGCTATGATTATACGATGAAGCTGAACGTGTCGCCCGCAAGCGACAAAGACCTGACGGTTTCCCTGACCTGCGACGGCTTGGACGGCGCGTATTCCGTGGTCATCCCGGCAGGGCAGAAGAGTACCATGCTGACCGTTCCGACGCAGGTGGTGGAGGAGCGCGGCAAGGTCGTCTTTGAGCTGCAGAGCGGCGACGGCTACACCGGCACGGGCAAGCACACGCTGACCATCCAGCGCCTGCCGAACGTGCAGTTCTATCTGGGCATCAACTTTGGCACGGTGGGCAAGAAGATGAGTGTCCGCATGACGGTGACGAATTCATCCACCATCGTCAAGGGCAACAACACCTTCCAGCTGCGCGATGACAAGGGTACAGTGCTGGCGGAAGCGAAGTGGTCGAATCCGAGCGGCGACATGAGCTTCTCTATCACCCCAACCGCTGATATGGAGGGCTACACCCGCCTGAGCGTGTGGCTGGGCGATCGCTGTGTGGCGGATGGCGGTTACCTGACCGTCGTTGCGAAGGGGCAGCGCGCCGTCAAGAACGTGGAGACGGAGCGGAAACTTGTCGGCATCGGCATGGACTGCGGTTTCGGCGGCAAGAACACCGATCAGGTGCTGGAAGTGCTGGCGAAGCACAACACGAATATCACCTTCTTCATGACGGGCTATTTCGTCCGCACGTTCCCGGAGGAATCCAAGCGCGTGCTGGCGGCGGGCAATGAAATCGGCGACCACACGAACACGCATCCGCAGCTGACGAAGGAACGGCCATACAGCATGATGCGCCAAATCGTTTTTCCGGCGGAGACCATGGCGGAAACGCTGGGCGTCTCGCCGCGCCTGATGCGCCCGCCGTACGGGGACGTGAACAGCAACGTCATCAGCGTTTCGCGCGCGGAAGGCATGGAGTGCGTGCTGTGGAACATGAGCACGAAGGACTCCATCGGCAAATACACGGTGGAAGAGTGCATCAAGAACGGTACGACGCGCGCCAAGCTCGCGCCCGGCAATATTTTGCTCTGCCATCTCGACGCGAATCACAGCTGGGAAATTCTTGATGCTGTCCTGACCTACTACGAGGAGCAGGGCTACACCGTTCTGCCGATTTCCGCGCTGATTTACGCTACGGGCGGATCGCTGCCCCCGATGCCTTCCACCCGCGAGGCACTGCTCTACACCGACGACTACTGGCCGAACTGGCTGGCAGAACGCGGCATTGAGATTGAGACGAAGGAATAAGCAAGCAGGCTGTCCGAGAAAAACGGGCAGCCTGTTTTGCAAAAGGTGGAATGCCGATGCACATCACTGACTGGAAAGAGAATTTTATCTCGAAGATGATTACGCGCGGGCGCAATTACTGGCGTGCCGGGGCAGTGAAAAATCTGCACTGCACGCAGGAGAAAATCACTGCTGATGTAGAAGGCACGCGGCTGTATCGGGTTGAGATTACGCTGGCAGGCGATGCCGTGGCAACTCTGTCCTGCACCTGCCCTTTTGCGAAAGAGGGTGCAAACTGCAAGCATATGGCGGCGGTTCTCTTTGCGGCGACCCATCTGCCGGAAGCGGAATTGCCCGCGCCGGAGTGGGAGAAGAAGCTGAACAGCCTGTCCGCTGAAACGCTTCGGGATTTTCTTCGTCCGCTGCTGAAAAAGGACGAAGCACTCCGAAATCGGCTGATGCTGTGCAAGGGAGACGAACCTGTCCGTGCGGATGAACGCCGCCTCAATTGGCAGCGCACCCTGACGCAGACGCTTCACGCCGCCGAACGCTATTCCGAAAACGAGTATGACGAATACGCGGAATATGACGAAGAAGAATATGACGAAGAAGAGGAATCACCCGTTCAGGAACTGCTGGAGCTGCTGGACGCGGAATTGGCTGATTTGCTGACACCGGAACATGCGATGCTGGCGTTTGAACTCGTTTGCGACACGGCAATGATGTTTGAATCCGCCGATGAAATTCTTGAACAGGAGGATATCGAGGACGCTTGCCGCGATGCATGGATGCGGATTCTTGCCATCGCAGCACCTGCCCAGCAGTCGGCAATGTACGAGTGGTTCGCCGCTGCATTCCGGACGTGGAAGCCGATGCCGTATTTCACCGCGCCGCTGGCGTTCTTGTTTTCGTATTCGTGGGACGAAGCGATTCATCAGCGGAATCTTGCGCTGCTGGACGAGAAAATTGCCGAATGGAAGCCGAATGCGCAGGAACGCGGTGGAGGCGCGATGGTGAATTTGCTGAGTCAGCGTGAAAAAACGATGCAGCAGCTGCACGCTTCGCAGGAGGACATCATCAGCTTCTGGCATTCGCATTGGGATGTGCCGTATGCGCATGACCGGACACTGAAAACGCTGATGGCGGCGGAAAAGTGGACGGAAGCCATCGAGCAGGTCAAGGCGGATTTGCAGACGTTCGCCGGGGAATATATGCCATGCAAGCAGCGCCGCGAACAGCTGATCCGCCGAGCCGTCATAAATCTTATCGATCAGCTCTCTGGTTTCGTCCTGCTGTACCTGCTCCTTGGGGATGAGGGCGCGGCACATAAAGTTGGGTTCGGTGCGCTCGATGGCGCCCTTGCCGATGCAGCGCTTGATGAGGGTATAGGTGGGGTTCATCTTCCAGCCGGTCTCCTGGGCCAGCACGTCCGAGATATGTTTGGCGGTGCAGTCGCCCTCGCGCCAGAGGACGCCCATCACCTTTAATTCCGAGTCAAACAGTTTGATTGCCATGCTGTCGTCTCCTTTCACACGACTCCAGTCGTTTCTTTACTTATACACTACCACAGTCGTGTCAAAAAGTCAATACACGACTGTGGTCGTGTGAGGAAAAATTTGATTTTCGTCGTTTTTCATAAATTCCGCCTTCTTGTCTTGACATTTCCAAAAGCGATGCTATAATGGGTGAAGATATATGTCAAGACACCTGACAACAAAAAAGATTGAGGAGGAATCCTTTTATGAAGAGCAAAACCAACACCTTTCAGCTGGCGCTTGCCGGCATGCTGATCGCCATCGGCATTGTGATCCCGATGTTTTCGCCCATCAAGATCATTATCGAACCGGCCTCCTTCACCCTGGCCAGCCATGTCCCGGTCTTTATCGCGATGTTCATCTCCCCCATGATGGCCGCGGCGGTGGCGCTGGGCACCACGCTGGGCTTTCTGCTGGGCGGCTTCCCGCTGACGGTGGTGCTGCGCGCGCTGACCCACGTTATCTTTGCCACCATCGGCGCCTGGTACCTGCAGAAGCACAACTGCGAGCCGGTGCGCACCATCCGCTCCTCGCTGGGCTTTTCCTTCCTGATTGGCCTGCTGCATGCGGTGTGCGAGGTGCTGATCGTGCTGCCGTTTTACATCAGCGGCTCGATGCCGCAGGCAAACTACGACAAGGGCTTCTTTGTCTCGATCTTCCTGCTGGTCGGCGTCGGCTCGGTGATTCACAGCATGGTTGACCTGTCCATCTCGATCTGGCTGTACAAGCCTATTTCGGTGGTCTATCATCGTCTCGGCGCCAGCCGGGCATAAAAAAACGGCTCCTTCTTTTCCAGAAGGAGCCGTTTTGATTTTACTGATTAGCCGCGCGAGATGCTGACCCGTTCGGCTTGTCCGCTCTGCAGAGTGAGCTGAGAGCTCGCCATCAGGCGGCTGACCACCAGATGCAGCACCAGCGTCAGCGCGATGCCGCAGAGGACGTCGATGACCGAATGCTGTTTTAAAAAGACGGTGGACAGGCAGATGAGCGCCGCCAGCACCCCACAGCCGCCAACCACCAGCGAACGCCGCTGCCAGATCCGGCTGCGCCGCACTGCCAGAAAAATGGCAACGGTGGTGGAGACATGGATGGACGGACAGACATTGGTGGAGGTGTCCACTGCCCAGACCATCTGCATCAGGCTTGCGGCGATGTTGTCCCCGGCAATCGTCTCGGGACGCAGCTGCACACCGTTAGGGAACAGCAGATACAGCAGCAGGCTGATGGCCATGCCGGAAAACATGACGGCGCACAGATAAAAATAGCTGCTGCGGTCCCGGATGAGCAGGGTGATCAGAGCCCAGGGGATGAGCGCAAACCAGGCGCCATAGGCAAAGATAAACCACTCGTTAAAGGGGATCAGGCTGTCCAGCCCGCAGTAGATAATGTACTTTGGCTGGCTGATCAGCTGCTCCAGCCCAAAAAATCCCGCAAAATAAAAAAGGAAAAAGATCAGCGCAAGCGCAACCGGATGGGCTGCGATCGTTTGCTTCAAGCGATGAAACATAAGCATCTCCCTTTCGGATATTGTCGCTTTTTTATTGTACATGATTTTGCCTGCATGTACAAATTAGAATTTGTCCCCCTGTTTATCAAACGATGCTGGCGGGCAAAATTCTTCCCCTTTATCGAGAGAAAAGGAAAAAAAGCTGGCATCTGCCAGCCTT
>ERZ827522.311-NODE-311-length-68525-cov-9.859968_pt1 | contig 68525 bp, 64 predicted proteins | sample MGYA00519580_ERZ827522 | MGnify/ENA primary metagenome ERZ827522 (study PRJEB31778, sample SAMEA3449340) | human gut metagenome | biome: human gut; feature: human-associated habitat; material: faeces | place: United Kingdom | collected 2010/2012 ... | reverse complement strand
ATACAGAGTATAAAAGGATATATAAAGTAAGAGATGAAACGGGCAAAGAATATATCAAAAACTTTTGTATTTATGAGATAAATATGGAAAAGCTAAAAGAAATATGGAAATAGCTAAAAATTTATTAGACAAAAATATGAGTGTAGAAGATATTATGGATATTACGGGTTTAACAAGGGAAGAAATAGAAAATTGTAAAAGATAATATAGTTTGTAAGAGTTAAAATTAAAAGAGGGGTAGAAAACCTCTCGTTTTAGTATGTAGGGGAGAATAAGTAATCAATTAGTGATTTATTTATAATATAATTTATCTCCTTGATAAATATTTCTTTTTACCATTTCTTTATCAATTTCATTCATGACACAGAATTTTTTTACTAACCAATCTGGTTCTACTAAATCTTCTTTTTTAGGATCTCCAGTAATTCTATTAATGACAATTTCAGGTCTTAAATATTCAAGTTCTGTACAAACAATATCCACATATTCATCTCTTGTTAAAATATGAAAAGGTTTTTCTTTATAAATGAGATTCAATTTTGTATCTTTTAAAATGGATAACATATGAATTTTAATACCTTGAATATCTAAGTTATTTAAATATTTTACTGTTTCAATCATCATTTCTTTGGTTTCATAAGGTAGTCCATTAATAATATGAACTACTACATTGATATTCCTTTTTCTAAGTTCTTTTACACAGTTTTCAAAACATTCTAGAGTATGACAACGATTAATAAATTTAGAAGTACTTTCATGAATGGTTTGAAGACCCAATTCTATCGTTAAATAAGTTTTTTTACTTAAGTTTTCTAAATAATCCATACATTCTAAACTGATGCTATCTGGTCTTGTTGCAATATTTAATCCAACAACATTATCTAATTTTAAAATTGTTTCATAGTAATTTTTTAAAGTTTCTAAAGGAGCATAAGTATTTGTATGAGCTTGAAAATAACCTATATATTTACTATTTGGCCATTTTTTAGAAATCATATTTTTCACTTGTTCAAATTGTGTAATTAAATCATCTTTTATATTCCCAGCAAATTCACCACTCCCTGAAGAAGAACAATAAATGCAACCACCAATTCCAACTGTCCCATCAATATTAGGACAACTAAATCCTGCGTTTAAACTAACTTTAAAAACTTTTGAATGAAACTTATTTTTATAAAAATAATCTAAAGTATGATATCGTTTATTACTATTAGAATATTTAAAATTGTTCATATTATCACATCCAATAAAATATATTATAATATAGAAAATGAAAAAATGGTGAAAAAACAAGAAAAAACTTTATATAATTTATTAATTTTGCTATAATGTACTAGGAGGTAATAATATGAAAAAGAACGGATTGTTCAAAGCATTATTAATTTTAATTTTAGTGTATGTAGTATTAAGTTGGTTTGTTCCCGTTGGATACTTTAGCAATGGAAGTTTTGTTAAAGATGCCGTAAGTCCAGTTGGAATATTTGACTTTATCATTTATCCACTTGTTACTGCAACTAGTTCTGTATTTGTATTAACAGCCATCGTTTTCCTATTAATAGGAGGCTTTTATGGAGTTGTTAATAAAACAGGAATTTATTCAAATCTATTACAAAGTTTAGCAAAAAAATGGAAAGGTAAAGAAAAAACAATTTTAGTTGTTTCTACTTTAATTTTTACTGTTTTATCATCTTTAACAGGATTAAATTTACCTTTGTTTATATTGGTACCATTTGTAGCTGCTTTATTAATGTTAATGGGTTATTCAAAAATTACGGCAATGTTATCAACAGTAGGTGGTGTTTTAGCTGGTAATATCGCTTCTACTTACGGATTTAATGTAGCAGGTTATATTTCTTATTTAACTGAAAATATTAATGACTCTATTTGGGTTCGATTAGTGATGTTAGTATTGGTATCAGGATTATTAATCTTTACAGTACTAAAAACAGCTAAATTAAATAAAACTGCTGAAAACAATATACCATTATATGAAGACTCAGCAAAAAAAGTAAATGGAAAAACTGCCAAACCTTTTATTATCATGTTTATCGTTACAATGCTTGTACTTATCATTGGAATGTTCAATTGGAATGGTGTATTTAAAATTGAATTATTTAATAATATTTTAACAAGTATTCAAGGATTTAAAATTGGTGATTATGCTATATTTGCTAATTTATTAGGATCTATCCCAGCTGTTGGATCTTGGACAAATTATGAAATTGGTGTGGTTTTAATTATCAATGCCTTTATCATTGGTCGTTTGTATGGATTAACATGGAGTGAAATTGTAAATAGTTTTGTAGAAGGTATGAAAAAAATGATACCAGTTGCTGTATGGACTATGGCAGCAAGTATTCTTTTCCTTCTTATGAATACAAATTCAAGTGGTTATACAATGTATAATACTATTAGTAATTCTATTTTAGGATTAACTGATAAATTAAATGTATTTACAATGTCTCTTACAACATTAATTGGAAGTATTTTATATAATGATTTTCCTTACTTATTGAGTGCTTTATATGCACCAATTACATCTTTATATACAAACTTTTCTTTAATTGGTATTATCACTCAAATCATTCATGGAATTGTTCAATTTATTGCTCCTACTAGTGTTATATTAGTAGCAGGTCTTACCTATTTTGATATTCCTTATACAGAATGGTTAAAGAAATTATGGAAATTTTTCTTAGGATTATTGATGGTAGGAATTATTGTAATTATATTAATGCTTTTATTTGCTTAAAAAAAGATTTCAAATCTTTTTTTTTATTTCTTCTTGTGTTATAATTTGATTATAATAAGGAGGCAATGTATGGAAGAGTTATTAAAAAAAATAGATTTTGTAGTTCAACAAATTCATCTTCAGAATAATAATTTAGAAAATCAAATTCAATTGTCGACCTTAAAGCTAAAAAATATGCAATCTGGAGAAATTCAAAATGAAAAACAATATCATTATAATTTAGAACTTTGTAATGCTAATATACTAATTAATAAAGATCGAATGAAAAAAAATGAGTTTTATATAAGACGTTGTAAAGCTTATAAAGAATATATTCAGTCTTTACAGTTAAATGATCCTCTTGTATCCGAGAAAAATAAATTTCAGTTTATTCGTATCTTTCAAGAAGAAACCATTTATCAATTTGATAGCAAGTTAACAGAACTTAATCAAAGAAAAGTAATGGAAAATATTACAGGTTCAAAATCAAATTTGTCAGAAGAACGAAAAAAAGTAATTTTAGATCGTGAGTCGACAATTGAGAAGTTTTTAAATGATGATTTTTCCTTTGATTCTGATAAAATATATACACCTTATTATTTAAATTACAATACTGAAGAATTAATAGATTCTTTATATTTAACGAAAGAAAATAGGAAAGTGGCTTAAAATGAATTATGTTGTAAATGGTCGTGAATATCCTGTTGTTATAGAACGAAAAAATAATAAAAATACTTACATTAGAATTAAACAAGGTGGTACTATTTTTGTTACTACAAATTATTTTGTAAGTAATTTTCAAATAAAAAAACTGTTAGATCAAAATCATGATTATATTCAAAAAAACATTCTTCATTCTTTAGAACAACAAGAAAAAGAACAACAGTTTTATTTTTTAGGAACTGCTTATGAGATTATTACAATCGATACAAAAGATATTGAATTTATCGATCATCGAATTTATGTTAAAAATATGGAGTATTTAAATAAATGGCTTCAAAAACAAATTAAGGTCATTTTTAAACAACATTTGGACCAAATTTATTCTATTTTTGAAGAGAATATACCTTATCCTAAACTTCGTATTCGAAAGATGAAAACGAGATGGGGAGTATGTAATAAAAAAACAATGACAGTTACTTTAAATTCAGAATTAATTCGTTTTGATCTTACGAAACTAGATTATGTAATTGTTCATGAATTATCTCATTTTATTCATTTTAATCATTCTGCTAGTTTTTGGAATTTAGTAAGTAAGTATTGTCCCGACTATAAAAAAATTAGAAATGATATGAAAAAATAATATTCGACAAAATTATATGGAACTACAGATTTATAATCTTTTTATGAAAGTAAAAATATTTGATGAAGAAAGTGAAGTAGATTTAGAGGAAGACATTAATAAATTTGTTGAAACAGTAGATGTTATTGATATTAAATATCAAGTTTCATTAGGGTTGTTTTCTGAAGAACAAATTTATTGTTTTTCTGCTATGATTATATATAAAACCTAAGCGTTTTATATTTTTTTTGACTTTATTTTTATGACGTGTTAGAATATTAGTCTTTGAGGTGAGACTATGCAAGAACTAGAATCTTTAGATGCTTTAACACTTTATTTAAAGGACATATCACAATTTCATTTGTTATCTAAAAAAGAAGAAGTTGAATTATTTACACAATTTCAACAAGGGGATAATAAAGCAAAAGAAACAATAATTTATTCTAATTTAAATTTAGTTATTTCAATTGCTAAAAAATATTCAAACGGAAATTCTGAATTATTATTAGATTATATTCAAAGTGGTACAATTGGTTTAATTAAAGCAATTGATAAGTTTGATATTACTAAAGGATATAAGTTTTCCACTTACGCAACAGATTGGATTTATAAATATATTATAGATTATCATGATACTTGTTTATATGAAATCAAAAAAACATCACAATTTAAATTAAATCGTTTTAAAATAAAACAAGCTATTAAAAGTTTACAAGAACAACTTTATCGTGACCCTACAGATGAAGAGATTGCTACTTGTTGTGGCTTAGAAGTGGACACTATTCAAAAAATCAAATTATGTGATGAAAAATTTTTAAGTTTAGATTATGATAGCGATGCTGTTTATAATGTTAAAGATTCAAGTTTGTCTGTAGAAGAAATTGCTATAAATGGTGTTATTAGAGATATGTTGGATTCTGTTTTAACCGAAGAAGAAAGAAGATTAATTTACTATCGTTTTGGATTAGGAGAACAGAAAAATCATACTCAAACGGAAACCGGAAAATTATTTGGTTTAACAAAACAACGTATGAATCAAAAAGAAAAAATAATTTTAAAAAAATTAAGTGATAAAAGAATATTTCGTGGAATGATTTAATTAGACATTTTTTGTCTAGTTTTTTTTATTTATTCGACTTATTTTTAGAATGAACTGACATAAAATAATAACGAGGAGGCTAAATATGTTTAGTAATTTTAAAGAAGATGCTAGAAAAATAATTGTAGATGCTAAAATTGAAATGTCAAAGTTAAAACATCCTTATGTAGGATCAGAACATCTTTTACTAGCAATATTAAAAAATGATAATGCAGTTAGTCGTCGTTTAAAAGATTATCAATTAGATTATGATACCTTTAAAAAAGAGTTGGTTAAAATTGTAGGAGTAGGTAGTGAAGAAAATAGTTTATTTCTATATACACCTTTGTTAAAAAGAATACTTGATAATGCTATTTTAGATAGCAAAGAAAGCCATAATAGCGAAGTTACTATTGAAAATTTATTTTCTTCCTTATTAGAAGAAGGGGAAGGAATTGCTATTCGAATTATGCTTGGAATGAATATTGATTTGGATGAATTATATAGTGAATTTATGTATAAAATTGCTAATCCTAAGAAATCTAACGAAAAGTTATTAATTGATGAATTAGGAACTGATTTAACAAAAAAAGCAAAACATGGAGAGTTAGATCCTGTTATTGGTAGAGAAAAAGAATTAAAAAGAATTCTAGAAATTTTAGCTAGAAGAACAAAGAATAATCCTATTTTAATTGGAGAAGCTGGTGTTGGGAAGACAGCAATTGTAGAACAGTTAGCGCATATGATTGCTTTTAATGAAGTTCCATTTGCTTTAAAAAACAAAAGAATTATTAGTTTAGATATGGCTTCATTAGTAGCAGGCACAAAATATCGAGGCGAATTTGAAGAACGGGTAAAAAAACTTTTAAGAGAAATAGAAGAACATGATGACATCATATTATTTATTGATGAAATTCATACTTTAGTTGGAGCCGGTGGAGCAGAAGGCGCTATTGATGCTTCTAATATTTTCAAACCTGCTTTAGCGCGTAATAAATTTCGCTGTATTGGAGCAACAACGATTAGTGAATATAAAAAATTTATAGAAAAAGATGCTGCTTTGGAAAGACGTTTTCAAAAAGTAAATATTGATATTCCTTCTAGAGAAGATACAAAACAAATTTTAACAAATATGAAATCTATTTATGAAAAATATCATTTTGTAAACATTGATAATTCTATTCTTGATGCTATTTTAGATTTATCTGAAAAATATATCTATGATAGAAATGAACCAGATCGTTCTTTGGATGTTTTAGATGAAGTTTGTGCGAGAGTTAGTATCAAAGAAGATAAAAATATCAAACGATATAATCAATTAAAAAATGAATATGAAGAAATCAAAAAGCAAAAAGAAACAGCTATTTTAGAAGGAGATTTTAATCAAGCATCTAATTATAAAGATGAAGAAAATAATATTATGCATCAAATTAATGAATTAGAACTTAGTCTTTATAAAAAGAGAAATAAAAAAGTTACATTAGAAGATGTTGCTGAAGTATTATCTTCAAAAACAAAAATTCCAGTTTATGAAATTTTGAATGATAATAAAAAAATGATTTATCAAATGAAAAAAGATTTAAAAAATTCTATTATAGGACAAGAAGAAGCTATTGATCAGGTTGTAAATGTAGCTAAGAAAATTAAATTAGGATTCAATAACCACAAATGTTATTCTATGATGTTTGTAGGACCAAGTGGAGTAGGAAAAACAATGTTAGCTAAGATATTTGGTCAATCTTTAGCGCATAATAATGTTATTAAATTAGATATGAGTGAATATTCAGAACCACATTCTGTTAGTAAAATTATAGGAGCGCCTCCAGGATATGTTGGATATGAAAATTACACTAATATTTTAGAGGAGATTAGAAATAAACCCTATTCTGTTTTAATATTAGATGAAATTGAAAGAGCACATCCTAATATTATAAATTTATTTTTAAATGTTTTAGAAGAAGGAAAAATCAAAGATAATTCAGGTAGAGTTATTCGTTTTGATCACGTTACTATTATCATGACTTCTAATGTTGGATTTGATGAAATTCATATTGGATTTAATGAAAAAGCAAATGATATTATCGAAAGTAAGTTAAAAGAAAACTTCAGTGTGCCATTTTTAAATAGAATAGATAATATTGTTATTTTCAAACCAATGAATAAGAAAAATATAGAAAAACTAGTTCATTTAAAATTAGAAAGATTATCCAGTCAGTATAAAGATTACCATTTAGATATTTCTAAAAATGTTATTGATGAAATTGTTGAAGAGTCTAATTATTTTGAATATGGTGCTCGTAAAATTGATAAAATTATCCAAGATGGTTTAGTGAATCATATGATTGATTTAATGATAGATGGTTGTAAAGAAATTAAAATTGATCAATTAAATCTTAGAAATGTTTCCTATAATTAATACTTGATTTTATAACTTATCTATATTATAATGATTGTAGTTTTAAAAGCAATGAAAAAGAGTATTAGTAAGAAATTTTAATAAAGAGAGAATGTGGATGGTGTAAACATTTTTAGAATTCTTATGAACTTTCTTTAGAGCTTTATATATGATAAGTATATAACGTTACTCGCGTTAAGAGGTCAAGAGCATAAAACATTATGAAATAAGGTGGTACCGCGATTTTTCGTCCTTATGATTGATGTTTTTTTGTTGTTTAGGAGGCAATTATGAAATATCTAGTAATGTGGATTACAATTTTTATAATCATTTATTTATTTTATTTATTATTTGTGATCTTACGAAAGAAGAAATTAGAATTATTTAAAAATAATACTGGTTTACGTTATATGGTTAAGGTTTATCATTTGGATTTAACACACTATAATATAAAGACATTAGCAAATTTAATTGCAATTACCAATGCTTTTATTATTGCGACGACATTTATTATAGTAGATTTTATTAGTAATCTTTATTTGAAAATGATACTTGCGTTAATAACTTTAGTAATATTACAATTATTAACTTATCATATTATGGGTACTATTTTAAAAAGGAGTGATAAAAATGTATAATTTTAAAGAAGTAGAAAAAAAATGGCAAAATAAATGGGAAAAAGAAGAAACTTTTAAAGTAACAGAAGATCAAAATAAGAAAAAATATTACATGTTAGTAGAGTTTCCATATCCATCAGGAGCAGGATTACATGTAGGACATGCTAGATGCTTTACAGCAAGTGATGTTCAAGCAAGATATAAAAGATTAAAAGGTTATAATGTTCTTTTTCCATTTGGATTTGATTCTTTTGGTAATCCAGCAGAACAATATGCTATTAAAAATCATGAACATCCATCTATTATGACTCATAAATGTATTGATGTATTTAGAAATCAAGCCAAAAGCCTTGGACTTTCTGTTGATTGGTCAAGAGAAATTAGTACTTGTGAACCAGAATATTATAAATGGACTCAATGGCAATTTATCAAATTTTTTAATGCAGGCCTTGCTTATAAAGATGAAAAAGAAATTAATTGGTGTCCAAAATGTAAAATGGGACTTTCCAATGAAGATTCACAAGGTGGTAAATGTGTAAGATGTGATACTCCGGTTGAAAAGAAATTAAAAAATCAATGGATGCTTAAAATGAAAGATTATTCTGAAAAATTAATTGATGGGTTAAAAAATACCGAAATTTTAGAGAAAGTCAAAACAGCTCAAATTAATTGGATTGGAAAATCAATAGGTGCTCATGTTGATTTTAAAATCAAACAAGTAGATGAGAAAATAACTGTATTTACAACAAGATGTGATACTTTATTTGGAGCAACATTTATTGTTATTTCACCAGAACATCCTTTATTAGAACAATATCAAAATCAAATTCAAAATATGGATGAAGTAACACAATATCAAACAGAAGCAAAAGCAAAATCAGATATTGAAAGAACTGACATGACGAAAGAAAAAACAGGAGTAAAATTAGAAGGACTTACAGCTATTAATCCGGTAAATAATAAAGAAATGCCAATTTATATTAGCGATTATGTATTAATGGGATATGGTACAGGAGCAATTATGGCAGTTCCAGCTCACGATACTAGAGATTTCGAATTTGCTAAAAAGTTTGGGATTGATATTATTCAAGTGTTAGAACCAATAACAGGTACACCTCATGAAAATGAAATTCATAAAGATAGTATTGTAGCAGTTGTTTATGATGAAAAGACGGATAAATATTTAACGATTAATTGGAAAAATAAAGGTGGAAGATTATTTGTTGGTGGAACAAGAAATTCTAACGAAAGTGCTTTAGAATGTGCTCTTAGAGAAATCAAAGAAGAAACCGGTTATGATGATTTAGAGTTTATAAAAGAAACTTTCAAAATTAATCATCATTATTATGCTTTTAACAAAGATAAGTATTTTGAAATAGAAAGTACAGGATTGTTTTTCAAGTTAAAATCAGATCATAAACAATGTCAACAATTAGAAGAAGATGAAGTATTTGATATTGAATGGGTAACAAAAGAAACAATTTTAGATGAAGTAAAAGATGAATTGCATATTACTACTTTCCATTATTGTATCAATGAAGATGCTATGGTTGGAGATGGTATTCATATTCATTCTGATTTTCTTGATGGAATGAATAAAGAAGAAGCTTTAAATAAAATGTATGAATATTTAGAAGAAAATAAAATAGGACATAAATTTACGAATTATAAATTACAAGATTGGATTTTCTCTAGACAAAGATTCTGGGGAGAACCAATTCCAATGGTACATTGTGAGAAATGTGGTTGGGTTCCAGTAGATGAAAAAGATTTACCAGTGGTTCTTCCAAATGTAGAAAGCTATGAACCAACTCAAGATGGAGAAAGTCCATTATCTCTTCTAGAAGACTTTGTTAATACAACTTGTCCAAAATGTGGAGGAAAAGCAAAAAGAGAAACTGATACAATGCCAAACTGGGCTGGATCTTGTTGGTATTTCTTAAGATATATGGATGCTCATAATAACCAGGAATTTGCTTCTAAAGAGAAAATGAATTATTGGGGTCAAGTAGATTTATATGATGGTGGAATGGAGCATGCTACAAGACACTTGCTTTATGCTAGATTCTGGAATATATTCTTACATGAACAAGGATTAGTGCCATATAGTGAACCTTTTTATAAAAGAATTGCTCATGGTATGATTCTTGCTCATGATGGAAGTAAAATGAGTAAATCAAAAGGAAATACAGTGGATCCTACTGAAATGATAGAAAAATATGGAGCAGATGCTTTAAGACTTTATGAAATGTTTATTGGTGATTATTCTAAAGATGCAGCATGGAATGAAGATTCTCTTAATGGATGTGCTAAATTCTTAGATAGAGTATACAATTTGGGAGAAACTATTATAGATGAAGATATCATTTCTAAAGAAAATGAAAAAATGATTCATAAAGGAATTAAAAAAGTTAGTGAAGATATTGAAGCGTTAAAATACAATACAGCAGTATCTACTCTTATGACGATGTTAAATGAGTTTAATGCTAATAAAAAAATTACGAAAAAAGAATATAGAATATTCTTACAATTATTAAATCCTTTTGCTCCTCATATGACAGAAGAATTAAATGAAAAATATCATTTAGGAAGTGAATTATCTACATCCATATTAGAAAGTTATGATGAAACAAAGATTATAGATGATACATTTACGATGGTTGTTCAAGTTAATGGTAAAGTAAGAGGAAAAATAGAAGTAGATCAAGATACTTCAAAAGAAGAAATGGAATCTTTAGCTTATTCAATAGAAAATGTAAAAAATCATATTGAAGGAAAAGAAATTGTAAAAGTAGTTATCATTCCAAAAAAATTAGTAAATATTGTAGTAAAATAATGGAATGAAGGAAAAAGTTATTTAAAAATATGCAAGTTTTTAATTGACAAACATAGTATTGTTATGTATAATGTATAGGAAAGTTAAAAAAAGGAAAGAAGAAGTATCCACTTCTCACCCGATTGCTATAGCTTTGGGTTTATGCCATTTTATATTCAATTTGGTTTTTAAGTGGATACTCGTGTATTCACTTTTTTTATGGAGGTGTCAGGTATCGCAAAGGAAAAACAAATGTACATTAATGATCAAATTAGAGCTAGAGAAGTAATGGTAATTGGTCCTAGAGGAGAACAATTAGGAATTAAATCTTTGAATGATGCAAAAACTTTGGCTAGTTTTGCAGGTTTTGATTTAGTTTTAATTAATCCAACAGCTACGCCACCTGTGTGTAAAATAATGGATTATAATAAGTTTAAATATGAAAATAAGAAAAAACAAAAAGAAAACTTAAAAAAACAAAGAGAATCAAATTTAGAGATGAAAGAATATCGTTTATCTGTTACAATCGATGTTCATGATTTTGATACACGTGTACGTAATTCATCAAAATATTTAGAAAAAGGTCATAAAGTAAAAGTTTCTATTCGTTTTAAAGGAAGAGAAATGGCTCATCCTGAATTAGGAAAAGATGTACTACTAAGATTTGCTAAAGAATTAGAAAATGTTGCTAGTATTGATCAAAATCCTAAACTAGAAGGTAAGTTTATGACAATGATACTAGCCCCAAAGAAATAAAGGTAGGAGGAATAATATGCCAAAATTAAAAACACATAAAGGTACAGCAAAAGTTTGTAAAGTTAGACCTGGTGGAACAGTTAAGATTGGAACACCTGGTTCAAGACATAATACTGGTAAAAAGAACGCTGCTAGTAATAGAAAAAGCAGAAGTGGTTCTTTATTAAGTAATTCAGATTACAAAAGAATTAAAGATATATTAGGTAAATAGTTAGAAGGAGGATATTATGGCAAGAGTTAAAGGTGGAACAATTCATCGTGCTAGAAGAGCTAAAGTAATGAAATTAGCTAAAGGTTACTTTGGTTCAAAACATAGATTATATAAAACAGCAAAAGAACAAGTAATGCATTCATTAAAATATGCATATAGAGATAGAAGACAAAAGAAAAGAGATTTTAGAAAGTTATGGATTACAAGAATTAATGCTGCTTGTAGAATGAATAATATTAGTTATTCAAAATTTATTAATGGACTTTCTAAAGCAGGTGTAGCTATCAATAGAAAGATGCTTTCAGAAATGGCTATTGAAAATCCAGCAGGATTTGCAGCATTAGTTGCAGTAGCAAATCAAGCATTAGAAGGAAAAGTAGCAAAAGAAGTTAAAAAAGAAACAAAAAAAGTAGAAGTAAAAGAAGAAACAACAGATTTATCAAAAATGACTGTTGCTGAACTTAGAGCTTTAGCAAAAGAAAAAAATATAACTGGAGCTTCTACAATGAAAAAAGCTGAATTATTAGATGCTTTAAAATAATCACAATGTGATTATTTTTTTAATTTGACAAATAACAAAAATATGGTAGAATAACAGCTATTATAAAGGAAAAAAGATGTATATGGATGACACAAAACAATTTTTTAGATTAATGGAAGCAGGGTATAAAGAAAGAAGAAATAGGAATTCTTTATCTCTTGAAATGTTAAAAGGTATTATTGAAGCTTATTATAATTATGTAGAAAAACCAGTTTTTCGAAATTTAGTAGAAGAATATAAGATGAAATATATTTATAATGAGTCAAGAGTAGAAAAAAATATCACAAAAGAGGAACAACTTGGTTTAGGTGTTGTTTATGATTACATTTGTGATTTTGATTATGATAAAGATTATTTTAATATTTTTGTGACGTCCTTGTTATTGCATCAAAAATTATATTCTAAATGTCCAAACAAAGAATATGGTGGAAAACTAAGGGATAGTTCTGTTTATTTATTAGATAGTAATGTGGAAGTTGTAGATGCTATAGAGGCTCAACGCATATTTAATAATTTTATTAGTACCTCGAATGAAGTATTTAAACCATTGGAACAAAATGATATTTTTGGATATATTGATTCTTGTATTGAATTAGATGCAATATTGATTAAATTACAGCCTTTTTTAGATGGAAATAAAAGAACTTTCCGAGCTTTACTTAATTTATTATTCAAAAAGATAGAAATTCCTCCAATTTATATAGAAACACATGAAAGGGACCTTTATAAAGAATATTTGTTTGAAGCTATTAAATTTGAAGAATATTCAAATTTGATATATTTTTATTATTTAAAAATATGTGATGCAATATCAGAATTAAATTTAGACTTAACGATTATATCTAATCAACAAAAAGTAAAAGAAAGAAAGTGATATTATGAAACAAAAAAAAGAATTGTTAGAACAATTAAAAAGCATGATACTTGGTTTTTCATGTAATAATTATATTGAAATGATTTATAATTTATTATCTTATTCTGAACAAGATGCTATCGAATATTTGAGAAAATTTCATATTTCTGAAGATAGTTATCAAATAAAATTAAGACTTTTTGAAAATAGATTTCCTGAGTATATTGAAGAAAGAAAATATTTAGCTGAACTTTACCAAAAGTATTTAGAAAGTTATTATCCCAAAAAAGAAAGTGTTATAAAGGAAGATGAAGAGCTTATCAGAAATCAAAAAATTATGAAACAACTTTTTGAAAGCAATTATACAGTAGAATTGTTTTGTTCTAAGTATGGATATCATTTGCATGAAATTAATTTAATGATTCGAAAATTACCATCGACAGAAAAAGAGCAAATATTAGAAAAATTAGAATCAAGAAGCAATGCCGAATTAATAGAAACTATGACACAAGTTATTAAAGAAATTTGTTTAAATAAAGAGTTTGATATTATTGACTATTATCAATATACCCATTTATATCCAATTAGTTTCGATTATCTTTTAAGAGAACATTTTAATGAATTAAGTCCTCTTATTATGAAAAAGGTATCTATTTTTATTAGAAAGTATGAACAATATGAAAAAATACAAATTAGCAGAAAACCAGAAATTGCTACAGAAACTATTATTGATGATAGAGTAATTACAAAGGAAGAACGAGAAAAGATTTTTAACTATTTAGAACAAAATAATATTCCAAATTATTTTTATAAAGAAGCACTTAGAAAATACATTCAAAATGAAGATTATTTTAATGAAATTCAAAAAGTAAATAGGAAGGTGTAGTAAATATGAAAAAAGATATAAATTTTTTAACGGAATTAAAAATATTATTAAATACGGAAAGTGATAAAAAATATCTTTCTGTTTTGTTACCAATTCTTCTTTGTGAAACAAGGGAAGAAGCTATTCGTTTATTATGTAAGTATAGTTTGTCTGAAAATATTTTTCATTATTATTTAACTAGTTTTAAAAATAATTTTCCAGAACAAGAACAATATATTCAGTACTTAGAAACATTGTATAAAGACTATTCTAAAATGAATGTAAAAAAAGAAGAAGTATTACCAATAAGTGGTAATAAAGAAATTTATCAACGTATTTTAGAAAGTAATGAATGTGTAGAAGAATATTGTTTTGTAAATGGAGAATCTATCCGTAAAATTAAAAATATTATTAGAGGTTATCGTTCAGATGAATCTGAAGAAATACTAAAAAGAGATAATTCTTCTTATATTAGTAAAATGAAAGATATTATTTATCAAATTATCAATGAACAAATAGATTATTTAGATTATTATACTCAAACTAAAATAGGTTTGGATGATTTATTGGCATTATCAAAAAATCTTTCTCTAGAAAAAGAACAATATATTCAAATTAATCAATTTGTAAAAAAAGGAAAGAACATAGAACTAGGAAATCGAATTGTTGAATCAGCTCAGTTAGAAAAATTAACTAAATTTGGTGACCGTGAAATTACAAGAGAAGAAAAAGAAAGAATTTTTGATTATTTAAGGCTCAATAAAATTGCATTATGTTATTATAATATGGCTTTAGTAAAATATGTTAAAGGTTATTTAAAATTTGGAAAACAATTAGAAAAACAAGGAAATTTTTGATATTTTCTTTTTTTTTTGTTATAATGAGTCAAGGTGATTGTATGGAAACGATATTAAATAAAATACATGATTATGCTTTAGAAGAAATTATGGGTGAAAGATTTGCTAGATACTCAAAGTCTATTATCCAAGATAGAGCACTTCCTGATATTCGTGATGGATTAAAACCAGTTCAAAGAAGAATCTTGTATGCAATGTATCGTGATCGAAATACTTTTGACAAACCCCATAAAAAATCAGCTACAGCAGTTGGTAATATTATGGGAAAGTATCATCCCCATGGAGATTCTTCTATTTATGAAGCAATGGTTCGTATGAGTCAATGGTGGAAGCAAAATACTCCTTATATTGATATGCATGGAAATAATGGCTCAATGGATGGCGATGGAGCAGCTGCCATGCGTTATACCGAATCAAGGTTATCTAAAATCAGTGCTGAACTTTTAAAAGATATTGATAAAGATACGGTTGATATGATTTGGAACTTTGATGATACTTTAAAAGAACCAGTAGTATTACCAGCTAAATTTCCAAACTTATTAGTTAATGGTGCTAACGGTATTAGTGCAGGATATGCAACTAACATTCCTCCTCATAATTTGGGAGAAATTATTGATGCTACAATCAAGAGAATTGATAGTCCTAATTGTAAATTAGATACTATTTTAGACATTGTGAAAGGTCCAGACTTTCCAACAGGAGCAATTGTAGAGGGAAAACAAGGAATTATAGATGCTTTTACCAAAGGACGAGGTAAAGTTATGGTAAAAGCAAAAACAGAATTTGTAAAAGAAAAAGGAAAAAATGAAATTTTAATTACGGAAATTCCTTTTGATGTCAATAAATCTGTTTTAGTAAAAAAAATTGATGAAATTCGAATCGATAAAAAGATTGATGGAATTCTTGAAGTATTAGATGAATCTAACTTTGAAGATCCTATGCGTATTTCTATTCGTCTTAAAAAAGATGCTGATCAAGAATTAATTTTAAATTATTTATTCAAAAATACTGATTTACAGATTTCTTATAATTATAATATGGTAGCCATTATTAATGGTCGACCAATGACTGTAGGTATTTTACAAGTGTTAGATGCTTATATTGTTCATCAAAAAGAAGTAATTACGAGAAGAAGTAAATTTGATTTAGATGTTTATCAAAAAAGAATGCATATTATAGAAGGTCTAATCAAAGCCATTTCTATTTTAGATGAAGTGATTGCTACTATTCGTGCTAGTAAAAATAAGAGTGATTCCAAAGAAAAATTAATGGAAAAATTCGGATTCACAGAAGATCAAGCAGAGGAAATTGTAACATTAAGATTATATCGTTTAAGTAATACTGATATTCAAGAATTAAAAGATGAATATGAAAAGTTAAGTGCTTTAATTAAAGGACTAGAATTAATTTTAAATGATGAATCAAAAATGAAGTCATTAATGAAGCATGAACTTAAGAAGGTAAAAGAAGAGTATGCTACTCCTAGAAAAAGTGAAATTAGAGATGAAATTGTTGAAGTAAAAATAGATACTACAAAGATGATTCCTAAAGATGATGTAATTGTGGTAGTTACAAATGAGGGATATGTAAAAAGAGTGTCTATGCGTAGTCATGAGGCAAGTGATGTAGAAACAGGTTTAAAAGATGGCGATTATGTAACTTTTAAAGCTAAAATGAATACAATGGATGTATTACTGTTATTTACCGATTTAGGAAATTATTTATATATTCCTGTTTATGAAATCCCTGATTTAAAATGGAAAGATTTAGGAAAGCATGTTAGTAATTTGATTTCTATCAAAGCAAATGAAAATGTTATTAAAAGTGTTCCTGTTTATGATTTTAATGAGGATATATATATTACATCATTTACCAAAAATGGTATGGTAAAAAGAACGAAATTGAGTGAATTAAAAGCAACTCGTTATTCCAAACCAATCTGTTCTATGAAATTAAAAGAAGATGATTTAGTAGTTGATGTAACAGAAAATTCTGGTGATAAAGCTTTTGTAGTAACCAATTTAGGATATGCTCTTAATTTTAGTGTTGATGAAATTCCAGTTACTGGTCTTAGAACAGGTGGAGTAAAATCAATTGGATTAAAAGATGATTTTGTCGTAAGCGGTATGATTTATCATAATGATGTGGAATACTTAACGATTGTTACAGATAAGTCAACAGGAAAACGTATTAAACTATCAGAGTTTGAGGTGATGAATCGAGCTCGTCGTGGTATTCGTATAATCCGTGATATTAAAACAAATCCTTATCATATCAAAGCAGCTTTCATCATATCTTATAAAGAGTCTATTATTTTAAAAACTGGTAAGGATTTAATTGAATATAAATTAACGGATTTACCAATTTCAGATTGTCATTCTACAGGTTCTAGTATGATTAAAGATCCTATTTTAAATGTTTCTTTGATTCCTAGTTTAGAAACAAAAGAAAGTATTCAAAAAATAGAAAAAGAAAATATCAATTTGGATTCAATTGATGAAAAAATGATGACAATCGATGATTTCTTAAAAGATTTATAGGATATATTGTAAATATAAATTAAATTTAGTAAAATGTATAAAGGAGAGTGAGAAAATGTTAATAGATATATTACAAATATTAGGTGGATTTATTGTTGGTGCAATCGCAGGATTCTTTATTGCTAGAAAATATATGCAAAAATATTTAAAGAAAAATCCTCCAATTAATGAACAAATGATTAAAACAATGATGAGTGGAATGGGTAGAACTCCTAGCCAAAAACAAGTGAATCAAATGATGAAACAAATGAGTAAATATATGGATTAAGGAATTATTTCCTTTTTTCATAAAATAAAATACATGAGGTTTATATCTCATGTATTTTTAATATTGGTAGCAAATAAATAATTAAGAATTAATAAGGAATATTGATCTATGAATTGTGATACGAAATCAATTATAAAAATTTGATTGTCATGGGTACAGAAATAAAAGATTTGTACAATCCAAATACCAATACTAATGATAAAAAATATAATGCTAATTAGTTTAAATCTATTTTTCTTTGTTAAATAGTAAAGAAACGTACTCCATAGTATTATGATAGATGCTATATAATAAGTAATATAGTAAATATTATTTATATAACTTTGTTTGGTTATTGTTACTGTTTCGTCTAAATTAATAATAGACATCAATTCTGAAATTGTAAAATAAAGTTTATATAGATTCATAAAACTAAATATTAGCAGAATAGAGAAAATTACAAATTTTTTTATTTCCATCTTTTTAAAGTCTTTTGTCATATAGAATACTCCTTTCTAATAGGATTATAGCATATTATTTTAATATATAGTTGCAAATTTTATTGTTTATTGATAGATTTTATAAATTTGTAAAAAAATATTTATGAATTTTAGAAAATACTCATTTGTGAATTATTTTTAAGTTGGTATAATGAAATAGGAATATTTAACAGTTGAGTGTTTGCTTTCTTTGATGAATGTGGCAAATAGTATGTCTAAGAAAGATTTATTAATCCTCTCTCTTATTCTTATTATCTTTTTATTAATAGGTTTACTTTTTAAGTAATTATATAATAAAAAACACTCAATCTTGCTAGACTGGGTGTTTTATCCAACAATGAGTAAACACTCAACATGCGAAAGTTAAGTATTCCTTTTTATTATATTCAAATTGCTTTGACAATTACATTTTATCAAAATAAATTTTAAGATTCAAGTGCTTAAAAGTATTTTTATTTCATAATTTTAAGTAGGATGTGATTGGATGTTTCAAAAAATTATAAAATTTTTATTTAAAGATTTTTATTTTTTTACAGCTGCTTATTCAAATAATGTTTTTCCAGATCCTCTAAGTAAAGAGGAAGAAGAGGAATGTGTAAAAAAATGTAAGTTAGGAGATGAAGAAGCTAGAAATAAATTGATAGAACACAATTTAAGATTAGTAGCACATATTGTGAAAAAATATGAATATCATAAAGAAGATGCTGATGATTTAATCAGTATAGGTACCATTGGTCTAATTAAAGGAGTTGATAGTTATTCTTTTAAACATGGTACTCGTCTTACTACATATTGTGCCAGATGCATTGAAAATGAAATATTAATGTATTTTAGAAGTAATAAAAAAAATAATAAAAATATTAGTTTAAATGAACCTGTTGGTTTTGATAAAGATGGAAATGAAATAACATTTTTGGATATTTTAAAGACTCCTAAACCAGATTTTGCTTTAGATATACATAATCAAAATAATTTAGAAAGTTTAAAGAAATATTTTAATGTTTTAACGGAAAGAGAACAAGATATTGTAATTAAACGTTATGGATTAGATGGAGAAGATGAAATTACACAAAAAGATATTGCTAAAAATTTAGGAATCTCTAGAAGCTATGTTTCTAGAATTGAAAAGAGAGCTTTAACAAAATTATTAAGAGAATTTATTAAAAATAAAGATAATTAATCAATAGAAATGACTATTGATTTTTTTCTTTTTTTAATGATAAATATGTGATACAATAATGCAATTGAAAAAGAGGATAATTTATGAATATAGTTGAAGTTGATGATTTAAAACAATTTAAGAAATTACCAATTGGTATTGGAACTAGTGCGGTATGTTATAGAATTGATGAAAATACTGTAGCAAAATTATTTTATGATTTTTTTTGTTATGATTTTGATATCAATAATCCAATTGTTAGAAATCAATTTGAATTATTTTCTTCTTTATCTAATGATACTTATAAAGGACCTAATCAATTAATTGTAAAAGATGGTATTATCGTTGGCTATTTATATCCTTTTATTGATGGAAAAACTTTACATAGAGTGAGAAATAGTCTTACAGTGGATGATATTATTATGAAATATTCAAAGGTAATAGAGGATACTAAAAGGATCAGTAGTTTTAACTTTAGACTACATGATTTACATGATAAAAATATATTAGTGAATGATTCATTTAGAGTAATTGATTTGGATAGAGGTTATCAAGAAAATAACTCTAACGAAAAAGGACTTTTAAAATATAATATGATTGATATTAACCGTGTAATTATTCATTCATTGTTTCATGTTGATGATAAAGACTCCATCGTTTTTTACAAAGATTTTTTACAAGAATTATATGATAAATGTTTATATGAAGATTATCGTTTTCTAGTGGATTTTTTAGAGCAAACAGAAAAAGAAACGAATTTATGTAAAGTGAAATATAAAAAGATAAGAAAGAGAATAAATTATCGGGTAGATAAAACTTATTATTAAAATGAATTCAAATTTCATTTTTTTATTTGCAAATTTCACCAAATTTACACATTTTTTTCCAAAAGGTCTAAATTGGTTGCTTTTATCTTCAAAATTTGATATATTATTTTTAGAAAAGAACTAAGAAGGAGAATACTGTAATTTGTTAAAAAACAACTTGTAATATTCCTCCGTTTGTCTAAAAACAAACGGGGGAGGGGTAAAAAACCTCTCTTTTTGTTAGCAAAATTTGAAATGATTTATACTAATTAGATACAAAGATTATATAGAAATGGTGGCGGTTTATATGTATGAAGGCGTTATAAATCAAGAAAATTTAGAGGCAATTACAGCAGTTAGAGAAAAAAAGAAAACAAAAATTAAATATTATTGCTATTTATTTATCAAAAGGAGTTTTGATATAATTTGTGCAATCATAGGTTGTATATTTTTAATACCTTTAATGGTTATTGTAAAACTTTGTAATATTTTTACAGGTGATTTTGGAAAATTATTTTATTGTCAAGAAAGAATTGGAAAAAATGGTAAAAAAATATATATTTATAAATTTAGAACTATGGTTCCAAATGCCGATGAAGAATTAAAAAAATTATTAAAACAACCTAAATATCGAAAAGAATGGGATTTAAATCAAAAATTAGAAAATGATCCTAGAATTACTAAAGCCGGTAAGTTTTTAAGAAAATCTTCGTTAGATGAAATGCCTCAATTTATTAATGTATTAAAAGGAGATATGTCTTTAATAGGACCAAGACCATTAGTGGCTGGTGAATTAGATGCTCATAAAGGTAGTCATGAATTATATGAGAGTATTCGACCTGGTATTACTAGTTGGTGGGCTGCTCATGGACGTTCAGCTGTTACATATGAAGAAAGATTATATTTAGAATATTATTATATTAAAAATCAGTCTTTGTGGTTAGATATAAGATGTGCTTTAGATACAGCTTTAGCTGTTATTCATAGAACTGGAGCTAAGTAAGATGGTGCAAAAAAAGAAAATTTTATTTTTAATACATACATTACAAGTTGGTGGAGCAGAAAAAGTTCTCGTTAATCTTGTAAATAATATGGATAAAAGCAAATATGATATAACCGTAATGACGGTAGTAAATACAGGAGCATTTAGAAAAGAGTTATCTAATGAAATTAAATATAAAACGATATTTAATATTCCGAATGTAAAAAAGAAAAGCAATGGTGAATCAGGAAATATATTGAATAAAACAAGCAAAATTAAAAAGTTTTTACTTAGATTATATGGCTTTTTTTGGCGCCATGTTGATTGTAAAAAAATATATAAGAGATACATAAAGGATGAATATGATGTAGAAATAGCATTTTTGGAAGGTGTAACTACAAAAATAATATCTGCGTCGACTAATAAAAATTCGAAAAAGATTGCATGGTTACATGTAGATTTAGTAAAAGAAACAAAAACAGATAAATTTTTTAAATCAACAATTGAAGAAAAAAAGATATATGAACATTTTGACAATATAGTAGCAGTTTCAAAAGTAGTTAAAGATCAGTTCATAAGTAAATTTTCCTTTGAACAAAAAGAAAAAGTGATTGTTAGATATAATGTTATAGATGAAAAAGCAATTTATCAAAAATCTAAAGAAAAATTACCAATAGAAAAGACTAAGTTTACGTTGTGTACAATTGGAAGATTAGCGTCTCAGAAGGGCTATAGTAGACTATTAAAAATTGTGAAAAAATTGAATGATGATGGATTGGTTTTTGAATTATGGATTATTGGGGTTGGACCGGAGGAAAGACTTTTAAAAGATTTTATACAAGAAAATAATTTGCAAAATGTTGTAATGCTTGGTTATCAAAAAAACCCATATAAGTATTTGACAAATGCTGATGCATTTGTTTGTTCATCAATAGCAGAGGGCTTTAGTACAGTTGTCTCTGAGGCAATTATTCTTGGAAAACCGGTTATTACTACAGACTGTGCTGGAATGAAAGAAATGCTTGGTGAAAATGATGAGTTTGGAATTGTGACAGAAAATTCAGAAAATGGGCTATATAATGGCTTAAATAAGTTTTTGTCAGATGAAAAAATTTATGACTTTTATAAAAAACAAATTCTTAAAAGAAAAGATATGTTTAGTTTAAAAAAGGCAGTTTCAGAAGTAGAAAAGTTAATTGAGGAGTAATAAATATGAAAACAAATAATTTGATTAAATTTTTATTTAATTGTTTTACATTTCTTTTTATATTCACAATGACAAATAAAGAATTTTTGTTTTTTGGATTGGATTTACGTTATATTTCTTTAAGTTTAGGAATGATTTTACTATTTTTTTTACCTTTTCATTTAAAAAAAACTAAAATTGAACAATCAAAATTTAATAATTCTGGAAAGTCATTAATTATTTTTTATGTATATGTTTTAGTTTCTGGTTTTTTTTGGTTTTTTAATGATCTTCCTGTCAATACCGAAAAATTTATTAATGAATTAATTTTAATTATAAATATATTTATTTCATTAGTTGTTTTTTATAATTATAGAAGGTATGTTAATCAATCATTTATTAATAAGTGTTTATTGATTTCCTGTTTAGCCTTGAGTATCAGTATTTTTTTAACAATAGGTGGTTTTACCTTAGAACAAATTTCTGGTTCACCCAATGTAGGTTATATGCTGGGTGGTGATAATGTTATTGGCTCTACACATGTAAACCTTTACGGTGGGCATATCAGAAGTGCAGGATATGCCTCAGATCCCAATTATGCTACAATGCTATTAATGATTGGATTAGTCTTTTTAGTAAAAACGAATTTAAATAAAGTTTTGAAATTAATGATAGGTTTTATTTATTTTTTAGCTATTGGTTTTGCTTTTTCTAAAACTATCCTTTTTGCATCATTAGTTGGTGCTATTACTATTTTTATAAGAAAAAAGGTAAAAAATAAAAAAATAAAATCATTTCTTAATTTTTTCTTAATTTTTACGGTTTTAGGAATTAGTTTTATTTCTCCACAGATTTCATTGCTGAGAAGAACTTTACCACAGACTTTAACAACCAGATTGAATATGTGGGATTGTGCTACAGAATTATTTATTAGAAATCCCATTTTTGGAAATGGATTAACTAGTTTTAGAAGTTATTTTAGTCTACAAAATTGGTATGTTCAAGCTCACAGCACATATTGGCAGATTCTTTCTGAATTAGGAATTGTTGGCTTGGGAATATATATATTGAATTTATATCGCTGTTTGAATAATCAGAAGGATAATTATAGGTATTTTCTATTGTTTATATTTACTATTTGGATTATGACATGTGAAAGTATAGCTTTACAGTTTAGCGTATTTATTTTATATTTGATGAATATAGAGGAAAAAAAAACAATTTCTGAACAAAAAAAAGCATTATTTGTAGTAAACTCAATTAGTAATGGTGGTGCTGAACGTGTATGTGTAAATATGGCCAATGAGTTATTGAGACAGGATTATTCTATTGATTTTATTGTATTAAAACATAATGATATAGAATGTAAAAATAGCTCATATGAAATTGCTAGAAATTTTAATGTTATTAATCTTGGAATAAAAAAGAAAAGTAAGTTTGGTAAATTCTTTCAATTATTATTTTCTATAGGAAAGTTTAACCAATTGGTTGAAAAATGTGAATATTCACTTATTACCTCTCATTTGCCTATGTCAAATTTTATATGTCTTTTTTCAAAGATAAGAAGAGACTGTATTTATGTTTTTCATACAAAACTATCAAGTTATGATAATAGATTTCATTTTATATTTGGAAAATTAGCTAAAATTGTATTTTATAATAGAAAAGTAGTTTGTGTATCTAATGGCGTGAAAAATGAACTTATAGAAAAATATAAATTTGATATTAAAAATTTAAAAACAATTTATAATCCTATTGATGTAAATGAAGTTGCAAACAAGAAAAACGAACCAATTAATTTTGATAACAAATATTTTTTGATGGTTGGGAGATTTAATAAAGCAAAGAGACAAGATCGTATGGTAGAAGTTTTTTATAGAGGAAAATTTTATAAAAAATATAAATTAGTTTTTTGTGGTACAGGAGAATTAGAAGAAAACGTTAAAAATCTTGTAGAAAAATATAATTTGAATAAATATGTTTATTTTATGGGGTGGCAAGGAAACATTTATAAATGGATTAATAATGCTGAACTTCTTATATCAACATCAGATTTTGAAGCTTTCCCAATGAATTTGATTGAAGCTTTTGCGTGTAATACCAAAGTAGTGTCATCAAATTGTAATTTTGGTCCTAATGAAATTTTAGTGGACGAATTTTCGAAATATTTGGTTGATCCTTTTGATATTGATGATTATATAAAGAAAATTAATATGGCATTGAGAAACTATCCTACTACTAATAATCGTATTTTGGAGTTGTGCAGACCAGATTATGTAATTGGTGAATATTTATCCTTTATGAAATATTAAAAAATATAGTTTAATTACTTTTATTGAAAAAGAGGTATAATGTTATATGAAAAAATTGATTATTTGTGAAACGCCTTTTCAAATTATTATGGCATTGTATATAAAAAAATTATATTCAAATGCTAATGACGAAGTAGATATTATTATAGGAAATACTTTTAATAATTATAGGTTGATAAGTGACAGGATAGAGAAAACATCTATATTTCAGAATATTTATAATGCAGATATTAAAATCTTTTTTGAACGTAATAAAAAGAAGAAATTATTGAGTATTTTAAAAATATTGAATTTAAAGAAAATGATGAAAGAGGTTTTTGGGGAAAATATCAAACAATATGATGAAATGTATTGTTGGAATTATGATCCGTTTACAATTTCTGTTAGAAGTTATTTTTCTTTTTATCAAAGAAAAATAAAAATATTTATTTTTGAAGAAGGATATATATCTTACTTTCCTTTTGATGAAGTAGTCCATAAACAGGTTGCTACAAGGATTATAGAAATTAGAAATAAATTGTTTGGTATTTCAAATATAACCAGGGATAGTATCGATGGATTATTACTTTTTGAGCCAGATCTTTTATTGTATAATCCAAAATGTCAAGTTTATAAAATGGATAGAAAAGTAGGATTGACAGATTCTTTTAAGAGGGATATTGATAATATATTTGCTGCTTCTGAAGTTTCATTAAAGTATAATAAAAAATACATTATTTTCGAGGAGAACCATCCAGAGTATAATGATGAGCCTATCTTTGACAATATTATTAATAAGGTTGGAAGAGAGAATGTAATTATAAAATTACATCCTTTGAGAAAAGAGAATAGATTTGAAAAAAAAGGTGTTATGACATTAGGAAATGATGGAGTACCTTGGGAAGCTATTGCATATTTTCTAGATTTTTCTGATAAAGTTTTAATTTCAATTGGCAGTGGTAGTATTTCAAGTTGTCGAATGTTATTTGGAAAAAAGATGAATGCATTTTTAATTTATAAATTTATGGATACTAATTTAAAACAATTTGATAGTAAATTTTGTAGCTTTTGGAATAAATTGGAATCTAAGAAGATGGAAGGTGGAATTTATATGCCACGAGATGAACAGGAATTTTATAACATGTTAGATGAAATCATTGAGAGGAGTAGATAAAATGAAAACAGTAGCATTTGTTCCAGTAAAATTAAATAATCAAAGAACACCTGGAAAAAATATAAAAAAATTTGATGATGGAACAGCATTGATTACAGTATTTTTGAAAACATTAATAAAATCAAAAGAAATTGATGAATTGTATGTTTTTTGTAGTGATGATAAAATAAAGGATTATTTAGTACCAGGAGTTAAATTTTTAAAAAGACCAGAATTTCTTGATACGCAGAGTGCAACACCTCAAGATATTATATCAGAATTTATGAAAGAGGTGGATGCTGATATTTATGCTGTTTGTCATTGTACATCACCATTTGTTACGTTAGAACATATTAACGAATGCTTTTCGGCTGTGAAGTATGAAAATTATGATTCATCATTTACTGCTGAAAAAATTCAAAGATTATTGTGGAAAGATGATAATTTACCATTAAATTTCGATCCACAAAATATACCTAGAACGCAAGATTTAAATCCAATTTATAATGAAGTTTCAGCTGCCTATGTTTTTCGAAAAGATGTTTTTTTAAATTTACATCGAAGGATTGGCAATAATCCACATATAACAGAAGTTGATGGTGTTGAATGTGTTGATATTGATTATCCTGAGGACTTTGAAATTGCTAATGCATTATATATGCATCTTATTATTAATAAAATGGATGGTGAGTTTTGATGAAACATGTGAAGCTATTAGATTGTACTTTGCGAGATGGAGCCTATTTAGTTGATAAAAAATTCGGCAATAATGTTATTAAAGGAATTATTGAAGGCCTTACAAAATCAAAAATTGATTGTGTTGAAATAGGATTTTTTCAAGATGATGGATTTGGGGATGGAAAGACAGTATTTAGAAATTCTTCTGATGCAAAAAGATTTATTCCAAAAGATAAAAATGGAACTATATTTACCGTATTAGCTGATTTTAGTAGATTTTCAATGGAAAATTTAGATGATTGTGATATTGAGTCAGTTGATGCTGTTAGAGAGTGTTTCTTTAAAAATGAAAGATATGACGCTATAAATGCTTGTAAAATAATAAAACAAAAGGGATATAAATTATTTGTTCAACCTGTAGATGTTTTAGGATATACTGATGATGAATTAGTTGAATTCATAAAATTGATTAATGAAGTAGAACCATATAGTTTTTCAATAGTTGATACGTTTGGATCTATGTATTTGGAGGATTTGAGAAGAGTATTTGAAATTGTTGATAAAAATTTAATAAAATCTTGTAAAATTGGTTTTCATTCACATAATAATATGCAAATGTCTAGTGCCTTATCACAAGAATTTACAAGATTATCAGCTGGAAAAAGAGAAGTTGTAATTGATGGAACTATTTCAGGAATGGGAAGAGGAGCAGGAAATACTCCGACAGAATTAATTGCACAATATTTAAATACTCATTGGCATTATGATTATGATATGGATACTTTATTAGATGTAATTGATGACTATATGGATAATTTGCGAACTAGATGTACGTGGGGTTATTCTACATCATATTTTATTGCAGGGTGTTATGGTGCTCATGTTAATAATATTGCCTATTTAACTCAAAAAAGTAGTATTAGATCGAAAAGTATTCGATATATCCTTAATAAAATAGGTGAAATCCCTAGAAAGAGATATGATTATGATTTATTAGAAAAAACATATTTAGAATATTTGTGTACAAACGTTTCTGATGATAAAGGAATGAATTATTTAATGTCAGTTTTAGAGAAAAAAGATATTTTGGTTTTAGCACCTGGATCTACAATATTAAGTGAAGAAGACAAAATTGAAGAGTATATTAAAAAAGTTAGTCCGATTGTAATTAGTGTAGGTTTTATTCCAGATAAAATTAAGTGTGATTATATATTTATAAGTAATGCGAGAAGATATGCAACTATTAAGGATAATTTAGATTTTCAAAAAATGAATAAAATAATAACGTCAAATATTAAACAAGAAAAGTTTGATGACAGTGAAAATATTATTTCCTTCATAAATTTAGTTGTTCCGGGTAATGAACACATAGATAATTCAACAATATTAGTATTGCATTTACTTGATTCTTTAAATGTTAATTCTATTGGAATTGCAGGATTAGATGGTTATAATTCTTTACCTAATAATTATGTAAATTCTGATTTAGAATTATCTAATGTTTTATGTAATTCAGAAGATACAAATAAATTGATTTCGAAAATGTTATTAGATTATTTATCAAATAGAAAACATTTTTTTGATGTAAGATTTGTTACTACATCTAGGTTTAAAGATGTAATCAATTAAGGTAAAAAGACTCAGAAAATATTTAAAGAAGCATAGCAAATTTCTATATTAATTATATTATTATTTTTTAATAATATTGAAAGTATTTTATAGAGAGGATGATGTTTAATTATGAATTTTTATAATGATTATATGATACATCAATATGCATTAAGTTGTGTTTTATACAACGATGATTATTTATTTGGCAATTTTGTTGGTTTAGTAAAAAAAGGGAATATTTTTATAAAAAATTTTGAATATAAAACTGATAAGTTTATAGAATTTATTAATAACGAAATTCATGGATTTAATCACTGCTTAGATTGTGTTAAAGGAAAATTATGAGCAAAAAAAGTCTTGCTGTGAACTATGTATATAACTTAACTTATCAAATTTTAGTTATTGCTATTCCCTTAATTACTACACCATATTTATCTAGAGTTCTAGGAGCTGAAAATATAGGAATTTATAGTTATACATTGTCCATCACTACATATTTTATTTTACTAGGTACACTGGGAATAGCTATGTATGGGCAACGGGAAATAGCATATTTACAAAATAATATTGATAAAAGGAGTAATGCTTTTTTTGAAATATTAATTATGCGTTTTATTACTTCCAGTATATCACTGCTATTATTTTATTTTTGCTTCTGTATAAAAGGACAATATCAGATATATTACAAAATTTTTATATTAGAAATTTTTGCCAATATTATAGATATTAGTTGGTTTTTTCAAGGATTAGAAGAATTTAAAAAAACTGTATTCAGAAATACTTTAGTAAAGTTGATTAGTATTTTTTGTATATTTTTATTTGTAAAATCGAAAAATGACTTAGGAATTTATATTTTTATTTATGTTTTGTCTAATTTTATTGGTAATCTTTCTCTATGGATATATTTGCCAAAATATGTTTCAAAGATTAATTTAAAAAGATTAAATATTTGTAGACATATAAAACCTACATTAGGATTATTTATTCCTCAAATTGCTGTTCAAGTATATACCATTTTAGATAAAACTATGATTGGTTTAATGATTAGTGATAAGGCTGAAGTTGGTTTTTATGAACAAGCCCAAAAGATTATAAAATTATTATTAACATTAGCCACTTCATTAGGAACTATAATGATTCCACGTATGGCCAATACATATGCTAAAAAAGATTTTACTAAATTAAAGAAATACATGTTAAATTCATTTTCATTTATTATGATGTTGGCTTTTCCTTTAATGTTTGGAATAATGAGTATATCATATAAATTTGTTCCAATTTTTTATGGTAGTGGTTTTGAAAAGGTCACATTGTTGATATATATTCTTAGCCCAATTATAATTATTATTGGATTAAATAATATAATAGGTGCACAATATTTGGTTCCCACAAATCAACAAAAAAAATATACAATATCTGTTGTTTGTGGTGCAGGAGTAAATTTTTTTCTAAATTTATTATTGATTCCACATTTTAAGTCAATTGGTGCATCATTTGCTACTGTTATCGCCGAGCTAACAGTTACTTGTATACAGTTTTATTTTATTAAACAGGAAATAAAATTTAAACAAATCCTAAAATTATCTTATAAATATTTTATTTCTGCTGTTGTTATGTTTTTATTTAGTTCAATTGTAGGAATATTTATACAGAATGAATTTATTTCAATTATTATTCAAATTTTTGTTTCTATTGTGTCATATACTTTAGTTTTAATAATGTTAAATGATGAATTTTTTATTATTTTAAGAAATATGTTTTTAGCAAAATTTAAGGAAAAAATTAAAATTTAATTTTTAATAATTTACTGATATTCCAAAGAAGATAATCTGTCTTCCTTTTTTTAAAACCATCAAATTTGTTGTTATATAGACTAAAAACAAGTTGAAAGAATTTTCTAAACATTATATAATAAATACGAAGATGATGTAGTATGAAAATACAATAAAAACTAAAATTAATCGTCGATATCAATATAAGATTAAAAAAATAAATAACACTTTAGAAATGATAAGAAAAATATATAATTTTCAAAGTTTATTAAAGTTTTTCATTATTGCATAATTTATTATTATCATATTACTCAATATCAAAAAAGCATTTAAAAATATTGCATTTTTATTTGGAATCAACGCATTTCTTTTGCATACTATTAATTTCATAATTCCAATTGCGGTTAATCATTATTATCCGTTTGAATTCAATTTTATGAAATCCATATTTGAAACTATTATTCATAACTTAAGGTTTGAATGGAAGAGTAAAGAAATTATATTAGTAATAGTGTTCATTTTATTGACTATTATTCAAATAATACTAAATATTGTACTAAAAAAGAAACCGAAAGATATGGAGATTTTGTAATAAGATGGCAAAAAATAAAAAATGAAAAAAACTATTGTGATAAGTGTAGGACTTATTCCTGATAATATTAAATGCGATTATATCTTTATAAGTAATACCAGAAGATATACATTTTAAAAGATAGTGTAGATTTTAAAAAAATTATAACTTCAAACATAAAACAAGAAAAAATAGATGATAGTGAAAATATTACTTTATCTAAATTCGAAAAAAAATATTGTTAAAATTAAAGGAGAATAGTATGATTAAATTTTTAATAATGGATGTTGATGGTACATTAACAGATGGAAAATTATATATATCAAATGATGGAGAATTATTTAAATCATTTAGCGTAAAAGATGGATGTGGAATTAAGGATATATTACCAACTAAAAAAATTATACCAGTTATTATAACTGCTAGAAATAGTAAAATATTAAATGTTAGATGTGATGATTTGAATATTACATATTTATTTCAAGGATGCAGAGACAAATTATCAAAAATGAAGGAATTTATTGATGATTATAATAGGAAATTTAATACAAGTTATGATTTTTCAAACGTTGCTTATATAGGAGATGACATTTTAGATATACCTTGTTTAGAAGTAGTGAATAATAATTTAGGAATTTCAGCTTGTCCTAAAAATAGTGCGAAAGATGTACTGAGTGTTTCAAAATATATCTGTAAAAACAATGGTGGTGATGGTGCTGTCAGAGAATTTATTGATTATTTAATAGAACAATGAAGATGAGTAATTAATGATAAAAATAAAAAAATATTGTAAAATAAGAAAACTGAATGAGTGAATGAGCCAAAAAAATATATAAACAATATTATATAAAAAGTGGTAAAATTAGTATTTCATTCCACACAAAAAAGTGTCGAACACAAAGTCGTGAATGACTAAATGCACCATTTATGGTGCCAAAATATGAATGATTAAATGTGCCATTTTACCCATTCTATAATAATAAATAAATTATGATTAGTTATTTATTATTATTATTATTTTTTTTTTTTTTGAATAAACTAGGTTTAAGTATAATGTCTTTAGCTGGGATAAAATAAAAACCTAGTTTTTTTATGTTTTCTTCTCCTATTTTTCTTTCATTGAATTATATGGTGTATTACCATTTAATTTTTCTCTCTTAGTATTGTTAATATGATTCATCATTAAATAAATATCATCTTTAGAATACATATCTAAATCGGTACCTTGTTCAATAAACCTTCTTATGTATTCATGTGTTACTTCAATACTTCCTTTTCGATCACTTCTTCTAGAATCATAGAAGAACACCTTAGTTTTAACAACATCTGGACCATTATCTTCGATTAAGTCAGGTCTTTTAAATTCTTTACCATTGTCAGTTAATATCACTGGAAGTATTTTGTGAAATGACTCATATCCAAGTGTTTTCTTAATTTCATTTATTTTATCAGTAATTTCAGATATTGTTTGGCTTTCCAATTTACAGGCTAAAAGGTATAAAGTTTAAAGTGAGTAAAACAGAGTGTCCCTTAATACCTTCAACAGTGTCCATTTCTACATAATAGCTGATGCTGTTAGCTGTTTTATAGTTAAAAAATTCTTGATAAGTACGATTAATTCTGCATTCGTTTTTCTTTCTTTCACTCTTGTTTTTAGATACTTTTTTTCTTTTCTTGTATTTAACAATTATAGGAAAATCTAAAGACCAAAATTCAAAAATTCCGTCTTTAATATAACGATAAAAAGAACTTTTGCTGAAATCTAAAATATCGGAATGATTAATGTATAAATGATTAATTGTTTGTCCTTTTTTAACAAGAGGAGTTATAGTTTCATTAATAGCATGTATTTCTTCTAAAGTTAGATTAACACCTTGTCTACAAGATTTAATTAATTCATCATATGATTTTTAAGCTTCTCTAGCATAATAGGTCCATTTAATTTTTCTACAACCACTTCTAGACTTACAACTATTGCAAACATAAGGGGAATGTTTCAATCTTTCACAAGATAAATCTAAATTAGGATGATTAATTTTATAATTATTCCAAGTTGATGGTTCAGAATATTTTTTATTTCTATCTATTTTCCTTAAAATAGTAGAATGACTTCTATATAATTCTTTAGCAATTTTATTTATGGATTTATTTTCATTTAATCCATCTTCAATATTTTTTCTATCTTCATAAGAAAGATGAGAATAATTTGTCATTTTCAATACCTCCTTAATGACAAACAAATTGCTTAAGAAGGTATTATATACGTTTATAAAACTTATCGCAAAATAATTGTGCACTTTCAATAAAAATCTACGTTAAATTTTTATATTACAATTTCTTCTAATGTTTTATTGTCAACTAATTAAATACGTGTTACAATACATATTTAGGTGATAAGTATGATTGAATTCTTTCTAGAGTTATTTGGTGATAAGATAAACTTATATGCATGGCTGTTTGTTTTGATTGTTTGGTTTATGATATCTAGACTTGAAATAGATGATAGTAATATAAAAATAAAAATTTCTATTATTTATATATTAATGTTTTTTTTAGCTGTTACAAAAATATTTGATGTATTTCCATTGTTGATTATTTCAATCATTATATTTTTTATATGCTTTGAATTGATTTTTATTGATGACTTTACAAGAAGATTTATAAAAAATATTAAATATATATTTTTAGATTTTCTTTATAAATTAGTATTTGATTATTTCTATTTTTATTATTTATTATCTATGCTAATTCTTAAAATTGATATAAATTTCTTGACGGTATTAATTTCTATTATTATTCTTTTAAGTGGTATTATTAAATGTTTTAATGATGAGTTTGAAAAATCTAGCAATATTGAAATTTTTAAAAAGATTAATGATATTTTATCAATTAATCTTTTTAAGATGTCAAATCAATTTATTTTATTTTCTAATCTTTTGACAATTAAAGAAGATAAATCTTATTTTAGTCGTAAAAAATCTTATAATTGGATTAGCCTTGATTTTATTAAATATCGTTTAATTAGATGTAACTTTAAATCACTTTCTATAAAAGAAAAGATAAGATTTATTTTAAAGAAATTTTTATTATTAATAAAAAAATTATTTTCCTTTTTAAAGTTATTAGTTCAAAAAAGGAAAAATATAAAACAATATTTAAGAGGCTATTCAACTTTGGAAATGCAACTTATTAGGACTTTATCTATAAAAAATGGGTATTCTCAACACATTTATAGAAGAAAAATATATGAATTTGTCTATTCAACTATATTTTTCAATTCCTTAAAAAAATATTATGAATATTTTCATTACAATAATGTTGAATATTTTAAGTATTACTTGATATATATTTACATTAATGTTGCACCAGTCAGAATTAATAAAAAAAGATTTAATACAATTTTTGAATTATATGGTAAAAAAGATTTATCAGAAATAACACCAGAGGAGTTTTATATTTGGGTATTAGGATTATCGAATCATCCGATCAATTTAAATATTTTATCTTATCCTCAAACAACAGTGTTGGATAGAAATAGTTTAAAAAAATTAATTTTAAAATTGAGTATTTATCCATTTGCCGATGAAGACGAATATAGTAAAATTATAAAAAAATTAAAAAATCAGAGATATTATATGGAAAAGAAAAAAACAGATTATTTGTATTATTATTTTCAAAATAAAAATAAACTTTTAAAAGAAATTGTAGGTATTGTAAATACTAATTCTATAATATCTGAGAATTTAGTTGATTTGAATGAAGAGGTAATACTTGTAAATAAGCATTATTATCTTAATAAAAATTATACTCCAAGTGATCTCGTTAAAGTTGAAACAAATTATTCTAAATATAATATATCATTAAATGAAGAAGCTTATATGCAGTTTAAATTATTGTACCAGGCTGCTTTAAAAAAAGGAATAAAAATACTAATTATATCTGGGTATAGAGATTATTGTGAACAAATGAAAATATGGAAGCAAAAATCAAATTATTATAGTAAAGAATGGATAGAAAGGTATGTAGCATTTCCCGGACATTCAGAACATCAAACTGGATTAGCCGTAGATATTGAGATAAAAAAATCTTTAGAATTAAATAAATGTATAGAATGGTTAAAATTAAATTCCTATAAATATGGATTTATACTTAGATATCCTAAGGGAAAAGAAGAAATTACTGGATATAATTATGAACCTTTTCATTATCGATATGTTGGCAAAAAAGTAGCTAAAGTACTATTTGAAGAAAAAATAACCTTGGATGAGTATTATGAATACTATATAAGAAATAAATGATTCTCCTTATAGTAAAGTTGGGATAAAACATTATATATTGTCGACTTTTGTCATATACGAATAGATATATAAATATCTACCCTTGATAACGTAATTAATCATTTTTAAAAGCAATTAAAATAAGTAAAATAATAATTTAAAAATTATAAGAATAATACTCAAGCACAAATTAGTATAGGGGATAATATTAATTTATAAATTTTTCTATCATTTTGAATCGATAAATTATATAATAAAAAAGGTGGTGCATATGAAAAAAATTCTAAAAAATTTATTAATATTTATTTTAATCATTACTGTAACAATATCGTTATTTATTTATACAATGTTAGATACTACAAAAACATTATTTCAAAAGGATAATATTGTTAATATGTTAAAGCAAGTTGATATAATGGAATTAATTGGAGAAGAATCTTTAAATCAAATTTATCAAACTTTAGAAGAAACAGGAATGCCAAAAGAGTATGCAGATTACGTTTTAAAAAATGATGAGTTAAAAGGGTATGTTAGTAAGTATGTTGTAGAAGCAGCAGATTATCTAATATATGATAAAGAATTGCCAAAATTAAATGAAAAAGAAACAGAACAAATACTTATTTCATCTTTTCAACAAACAATTAACGTTGCTCAAGAAAATAATATTGATGTAAATCAATATTTGTCACAGCAAGATCAAGAAGAAATTATTGATAAAATAAAAGAATATACTCCGCAAATTGTTAGTCAAATTCCAAAAGCAGAAAATATAATTCAAAACAAATTAAAAAATAATAGTGAATATCAAGAAACATTAAAACAAATTCAATCAACAATTGATGAAATTCAAAAAATCTATAGTTATCAATCTTTTGCTTTAATATTAATTATCATTCAATTTGTTTTAATTGTACTATTAAATATTAAGAAATGTTTTAAAAATGTAGCTATTCCATTTTTCTTGAATGCTACGTTATTATTGATGATAAATATGATTTTACCAAATTTAATCAATCACTATTATCCAATAGAATTACAATTTGTTCGTTCTACCTTTGATGTTATCATAAATCAATTGATTCAAAAATGGAGTCAAACTGAAAATTTATATTTTATACTATTTATTTTGTTAATAGTTATTCAAATCATTACAACACATTTCTTAAAGAAAAAGAAAGTAGTTGAATAAATGAAAAAATATATAGCTTATGTTCTATGGTTATTTTGGCTATTTATTATATTTTATTTGTCTAATCAACCTGGAAATATCAGTGGAGGAGAGAGTAGTCATTTAATTTATAATACTCTAAAAATAATTTATTCTTTTTTTCATCTTGATTCTTCTAATTTAAATAATATAGTTAATATAATTCATAATCCCTTAAGAGAATGTATGCACAGCTTAGAATATTTAATTTTAGGAGTCCTTACTATTAATCTTTTAATTCAAACTCAAGTAAAAGAAAACAAAATGATAATAACTATATTATTTTGTTTTATCTATGCTGCGACAGATGAAATTCATCAACTATTTATACCTGGCAGAACATTTGAATATTTTGATATTCTTATGGATATGGTAGGAACCTTAATTGGAACATTGATAACAAAACTAATATGGAAACATAAAATTTAAATATTAATTAAAAAAAATGTAAATTTGAAAAAAGAAATCATTAATCAGGAAAATTGGTAAGAAAAAACTTACCAATTTTTTAAAATAGAGATTTGTAAAGAAAAAACATTTCTGATAAATTACACTCCAGAAAAGGAGAAATAATATGATAGAAGCAAAACCATTTTATACCTGTAAATATGATAAAGCATTTAAAGAAATTATGATGAAAGAAGAAAACTTAAAAAGTATTAGAAAGCATATTAGAAGTAACAATTCAAAAAATACAGTTACAACCACTTCATATACTAACAGGTAATATTCATTTAAAAGGAAAAGAAGTAGATCTATTAGTAGTAACCGATAAAGGAAAAATAGAAGTCGAAGTAAATACCTATTATAATGATTATGTCAGAGTAAGAAACTTTAATTATATTACAAATATCTATAATAATCAAGTAACAGTAGGTGATAAATATAGTGAAGATACCAATGTCATTCAAATCAATTTAAACTATGGAATTCAAGATACAAAATATAAAAGAATCTATAAAGTAAGAGATGAAGAAGGAAAAGAATATATCAAAAACTTTTACATCTATGAAATAAATATGGAAAAGCTAAAAAAATATGGTATGATAAAAATGAATTAGAGATCGAAAAAAATAAATATTTGTTGATGTTGGATATGGAAATAAAAGATATCAAGAAATTATCAAAAGATAAAGTGGTGAGAGAATATATGGAAAAGATAGAAAAGTTAAACAATGATCCTATGTTTATTAATTGGATAACTAAAGAAAAAGATGAACAAATGATAAAAAATACTCAACTTTATAATGCCACTCAAAATGGATTAAATTTAGGAATTGAGCAGAGAAATATTGAAATAGCTAAAAATTTGTTAGAACAAAATATCGATATTTCTGTAATTATGAATGTTACAGGGTTAACCAAAGGAGAAATTGAATCTTTACAAAAATAAGAAAAATCTTATTTTTTTTTTCATTAATAAAACTAAGTTATGATAAATATATCGAAAGAAAGACAATATTATAAAATAAAATTAATGAACTAATGTCTTTTTATTTAAAAATATCTCTATTGAAATAAAATGATAATAATGATATACTTACTATGAGAATTGAGATGATAATATGAAAAAACGAAAGAAAAATAAAAAAATGATCATATTTACAATTATTAATTTATTCTTTACTATTTTACTTTCTTACTTTATTTTTACTTTAAATATTTTACCTTTAAAATATTCTATTTTATTAGTAGGACTATTATTAATTATTGATGTTGGAGCTGTCTTTTTAATTAAACAAAAGAAAAAAGGTATTAGAATAATTGGATATATTATATCTATTATTCTTGCTTTAATTAGTATAGTTGGAAGTTATTATTTATCTACTACAAATAGTTTTTTAAATAAAGCTTTTGATAATGCTGTTAAAACATATACTAATACTTATTATGTTGTTGCTTTAAAGAATTCTACTTTAGAAAAAACAGAGGATTTAAAAGATCAAAAAATTGGATATTATGAATCTATTCCTAATATAGAAGAAGCTTTAACAGAATTTAATAAAAAAACTACGACTGAAAATAAAAAGTATGAAAGTATTATAGAATTATTCAAAGATTTAAAAACAAAAAAAATAAGCGCTACTATAATTGAAGAAAATATTTATGAAGCACTATTAGAAGATGGAACAACACTGAATAAAAATGATTATAAAATAATTGATAAGTTTGATTTAGAAGTAGAAGAAGAACAAGAAGAAATTGTAGATGATGGAAATTCCTTTAGTATTTATATTGGTGGAGTTGATTTTACAGAGAAAAATACAGACTTTAATATGGTTGTTACCATTAATAAAAAAACACATAAGATATTACTTACATCTTTACCAAGAGATTATTATGTAACAATTAGTGGAAAAGGAATGAAAGAATTACTAGGATATGTAGGATATTTTGGAATTAATACTTCTAGAAAAACAGTAGAAGATTTATTTGGAATTAACATTGATTACTATGTTAAAATTAATACAGAAAGTATTGTTGGCTTAGTAGATACCTTAAGAGGTGTTCAATTCTGTTCAGACAGCAGCTATACAACAACTCATGCTTTAGTTATGGGAAGTTATGATGATACAAAAGGTAAAAAATTGACTGTTTCAAAAGGTTGTAGAACTTATAGTGGAATTGAGATATTAACTATTGCAAGAGAAAGAAAAGCTTTTGTAGATGGAGATCGTCAAAGACAAAAAAATTGTCAAGATATTATGATTAGTATATTTAAGAAAATGGCTAATGCTGATAATATTACAAATTATTCTAATATTTTAAATGCTGTTAGTAATTTATATACAACTAATATTTCTAAAGATTTAATTACTGAGTTAGCTCGTAATACAGTTGATGGTGCAAGTTGGACTTTTGAACAACAATCTGTAGCAGGAAGAGATTCTAGTGCTTATGTTCATTTAGGTACTGTAAAAGATTATGTAATGATTCCTAATACAGATAGTATTGCTACAGCGCAATCTAATATGAAAAAAATTATATCTGGTAAATAATTGAATAAGGACTTAGTTTATACTAAGTTTTTTTTCAAATTATTTGTTTTGGATAAAAAATATGTGTATAATAAGAACCAGGTGATGTTATGACTAAAAAAGAAAAAATTGATTTATTATTAAAAGATAAACCGAATTTAATCTGTGAAAAAATATATGAAAGAGATGTTGAAGTTGTTAGAGCAATTTTAGAATTAGAAGAGTGGAAAAATCCAAAGTTTCAAAGCTTATTGACACCAACTATATGGCAAAGTAATTTAGAAAATGTAAAAGGTATTTTAGAATTAGAGGAATGGAATGAGCCAAAATTTCAAGATTTACTAACTTCTAATATATGGCAAAGTAATTTAGAAAATGTAAAGGGTATGTTAGAATTAAAGGAATGGAACGAACCAAAATTTCAAAGCTTATTAACACCAACTATATGGCAAAGTAACTTAGAAAATGTAAAGGGCATTTTAGAATTAGAAGAGTGGAAAGATCCAAAGGTTCAAAGCTTATTAACACCAACTATATGGAATAGTAATTTAGAGAATGTAAAAGGAATTTTAGAATTAAAGGAATGGAAAGATCCAAAGTTTCAAAGCTTATTAACACCAACTATATGGAATAGTAATTTAGAAAATGTAAAAGGTATTTTAGAATTAGAAGAGTGGAACGAACCAAAATTTCAAAGTTTGTTAACACCAACTATATGGCAAAGTAATTTAGAAAATGTAAAGGAAATTTTAAAATTAGAAGAGTGGAATGATTCAAAGTTTCAAGGTTTGCTAACCTCTAATATATGGCAAAGTAATTTAGAGAATGTAAAAGGAATTTTAAAATTAGAAGAGTGGAATGATTCAAAATTTCAAGGTTTGTTAACCTCTAATATATGGGGTAGTAATTTAGAAAATATAAAAGGAATTTTAAAGTTAGATAAATGGAACGAGCCAAAATTTCAGAGGTTATTAACACCAACTATATGGGACAGTAATTTAGAAAATGTAAAAAGAATTTTAGAATTAGAAGAGTGGAAAGATTCAAAATTTCAAGGTTTATTAGCACCAACGATATGGAAAAGTAATTTAGAAAATGTAAAAGGAATTTTAGAATTAAAGGAATGGAAAGATCCAAAGTTTCAAGATTTATTAACATCAACGATATGGAATAGTAACTTGAAAGAAATTAAAAATATTTTTCAATTATCAATATTACAAACAGAAGAATACAAACATCTCTTAACTCCATCTATCTTTCAAATTAATCTCAAAAATATTTTACCTTCTATCGAATTATTTGAAGAATATGGAATAGGAAAATATATATCTAATCGTTGCTTAAGAAGAAATGTTGAACTCCAAAGAGTATTTTTACAATATTTAATAGATCATAATATAGAACTATTGGTAGAAGGAAAAGATGGTTATAAATTAAATCCAATTTTAAATGCTAGTAATAGTGAATTAAAAGCAAAATATGGAATTGATATTAAATCATTATCTAGTAAAGGAGCAAAAAAATGATAGAGGAAATATTAGAAAAATATTCTGACTCAGTTTTAAAAAATTTAAATACAGATAATATGAATCACATTATAGAATTTTTAAAAAACAATCATTGTGATTATATTGAAGATATCATAGAAGATTATTTAGATTTATTCACAATTGATTATGAAGTTTTTATAAAAAAATTTAAACAACTAAATCATCAATATGAAAATAAATTTTTGAATTTGGCTAAACAAGATATGAATTTACTAGAACAATTTTATAATGATTTTATTTAAAAAAACTGTACAAATTAAAAATTTGTAGTATAATATAAGAAATTATTTGTTTGACGGAGTATTAATTTAAAATGATATAGAGAAGATATGGTTGGTGAAAATATCTATCATTGTAAATTAAGAAGATAGTAAACATAAAGATAATCGTGAACTCGCGTTAAGAGTATTGAGATAGAAAATCTATGAAGTAAGGTGGCACCGCGAAGATATCGCCCTTACATTTATAGATTTTTTGTGTATTTAGGGGGAAAATTAATATGGGTGAAAAATCTTATACTGTTTTGATGAAACGAATAAATGTTTATTATGGAGCTTACTTATTTGAGCCTGTTACCATTCTTAATGGTTATTGGTTAAGTGATGGTTATTTTGAAGATAGTATTGGCACTAGATATTTATCAATTGAAAATATAGAAATATTAACTTCAGAAGATGCCTATGCTGTTGGGTATTCTATTACTGAATCAGAATTATTAAAAAAATATCCGGACTTATCAATTTCTGAAGCACAATCAGAGTATTTAGATGATATTAATGATAAAATGTATTTGGGATTTGCTGTAGATGAACAGGACAAAATTGTTATACAACAGTTCAATTTAATGGAATATGCTTTTAAACTTAATAATGGAGAGATATTAGAAAATTCTCATCTTACTTTACAAAATGAAGATGTATTTGATTTATATAGTGAGAATCATGGCATTGCTATTAGTGATGAAAAATTTCAACAATTACTTGCTAAAGATAATTTAAAAGAGCTTAAAGAAGAATTAAATAAAATCTATCAAGGTAATCAAGAAGCTATAGAACATTCTGAACAAGAAGATGATTTAGAAGAAATTTTTCAAATTAGATTTGAGAAAATAACAAGTGAAAAAATCACTATTTTATCTAAAAAGAGCCATCTGTTAATTCAAAAAGAAACAGATTTAGAACAAGTTCATAGTATTCTAAAACTATTGGAAGACTTTTATTTAAAATTATGTTTAGAATTAGATAAAGTAAATATTGATGAGATTAATATTGAACCAGAAAAAGATATTTTATATATTTTAATTGATACATATAGAAAATTAGAACTTTCAAAAGACTTAAATTATATTAAAGAACAAATTAATAATATTGAATCTGTTAATAAAATTAGTATGGTTTCTAAAAAATATGATGAATTAGTCAAACATCAAGTAAAATTGTTAGAATTAAGAGAAACTTTTGAACAACCTGTTGAACAAGAATTACCTATTTTTGATGTCAAAGCAATTAAAAAATATTTTGATAAAACAATTATTGGACAAGAACAAGCAAAAAAAATAATTATTTCATCTATTATTATGAATAAATTAGGAAACTCTGATTCTAAAAATACTTGTCTTTTAGTTGGACCAACGGGTAGTGGTAAAACTTTAATAGCAAGAACCGTTAGTAAATACTTTAATGTACCAATGGTTATTGTGGATACAACTCAACTTACAGTACCAGGTTATGTGGGAGCTAATAATGATGATTTTATTGCTCAATTAATTATGAAAGCAAATGGAGATATCAAAAAAGCTGAAGAGGGAATCTTAGTTTTTGATGAAATTGATAAAAAAGGAACAGAAAAAAATGATGATATTAGTGGTAAAGGAGTTTTAAATACCTTACTTCCTTTATTTCAAGGTACGACATATAAAGTAAAATATAATGGAAAAGAAATTGTTTTTGATACATCGAAATTAACAATTTTCGCAACAGGAGCCTTTACAGATGTAGCAACTCAAAAAAATACAACAGATGGTCTTTATCATGCTACAACAATTGGATTTGGCGGCAGCTTAAAAAGAACAGAAGAAGATATTGCTTATCCAAAAATAGAAATAGATGATTTAGTAAAATATGGCAATATGCCAATTGAATTAATCGGTCGTTTTTCCAATATTATTCAACTAACAGGTCATACAAAAGAAAGTTTAAAGACAATATTGACAGATTCTAGTGAAAGTCCATTGCTTGCTGAAAAAGCAAAATTAAAAAAATTAAAAATTCAATTAATGTGGACAGAAGATTACTTAGATGAACTTGCTAATCGTGCATTAGAATTAAAAACAGGAGCTAGATCTTTAAAAAAATGTGTTGAAGAATCTATTCAAGAAGTTCGTTGGGAAGTACTACAAAATCCTCAGGATTATTCAGGTATTTTAATGACAAAAGAAAGTGTTACAGATTGCTTAAATTGTTATTTAATTGATAAAGATCACCAAAAACATTTATTAAAAGAGTCATTAAATCAAGATAAAATTTATGTAAAAACTAGGGGGGTATAATATGGAAAATATTGAAATTGCTATTTTATTTAAAAAAGAAATTTGTGATGGTCAAAAAGGACTATACTACTTTAAACCTTGCTTTGCTGTAGAAGGAATTACTGATCAACAAAATAATACCTTTTTAGATGAAACAAATGTGGAAAGACCTTTTTTGGGAGTTTCTTCATTAGAAACAGATTTTTATATTGGGAGTGTTGCTAATTCGGAAACAATTAAAAAACTATTTCCAAATGCTAATAATATAGAACAAGCGAAAAAACTTTTGCTCAATTCTGTTAATGAACAGACATTTTTTGGTATCTTATGTAAAGATAAAGAAAATAAAGAAAAAATAAAAATCTTAACATTAGATTTAAAATCAACAGAAAAAATGAATGATCAAACAAGTGAAATTTTAAATCAAAGAAATTTAAAGGATCCTAATTATTTGAATTTAAAAAGTCGATTAAAAATAGAAAATTTTGATTTTACGGTTTTTAACGATGAAGATATTAAGCAACTTTTAGAAATGGAAGATTTAGAAGAGGTTAGAAAAATACTGACTTCAAAGATGATTCATAAAGATGCTTATCAACAGGGAGAAGAAAGAATTATCATTATTAATGATGAAGAAATGATCCAATTAATTTTAGAAAATAATTTAGATCATTTAAAAAGTTATTTAACTGATCTTTTCCAATTGGATTCTGATCAAGTAGAAACAATTAAAGAAGATGATGAAATAGAAAATGCTACTATAACTTTTGAAGAATTTTGTAGATATGCAAATAATCAAATTATTACTTCTAATTCTGTTGAAGATGCTCATTACTATTTGAATATTGTTTCTGATACTACTGAAAACTTACTAAGTGAATTAGATTCTTATGGATTAACAGATCAAGAATATGGATTATGCGCTAGAACCATTGATATGATGATTCAAAAAGTTCAATCGATTTTACATTATAATAATACATTAGAGGATATTGTTTATAATTATAAAAATATGTATCAAGATATGACTAATTTAGTAAAACAAGTAAATCAAATTTTATGTTCTAAAAAATCTTTTATAATGTTAGAAGAAATAGAACCAGAAGAAGAATTAGAAACAAATTCAAAAATGGAAGATACAATCGAGCAAGAAATTAATTTTAATTATAATGAATGCTATCAGTATTTAGTTTCTCATGTAATTGGAAGAGGAAAACAAATTGGCTCTATTTTAAGTATGATTGACCGTGTCGATCATAATGCCAATAGAGATAAAAAAACGTGTGGAATTATCGCCGGACCAACAGGTACAGGAAAAACACAAACATTTACGTCTCTTAGAAGAGCAATACCAAATCGTCCAATTACAATAACAGATACTAATCAATTAACATCAGCAGGTTATACAGGTGGTACTATAGAAGGAAATATTTTAGGAGATCTTTTAAGAAGAGCTCATGAAATTCATAAAAATATCCATCCAGAATATTCTAATCGAATTACAAAAGAAGATGTTTTACTTGCTGAAAGAGGTATTGTTTTTTTAGATGAAATTGATAAAAGAAAATCTCATGAAAGCTCTACACCAGATGTCAATGGTAGTGGTGTTATTGATGCCTTGTTGAAGATGATTGATGGAACTACTTATCAAGTAGCGATTGATCATCAAACTATTTTATTTGATACTTCTAAACTAGTTATATTCGCAGGAGGAGCTTTTCAAGAATATTTTGATTTTTCAGAAAAAACAATTGGTTATCAATCCAAAAGTAAACAAGACCAATTTGAAAAATATTTAGAAGTAAATCCTGAAGATTTAGTAGAATATGGATTGAGTTCTCAATTTGTTGGTAGATGTGGCTGTGTTTGTTTATATCCTAGACATACTAGTGAAACACTACTTACTTTAGAGCAAAATAAAAAAACTTCCTTTTTACAAAATAGAGAAGAAGTATTTCATCAAAAAGAAATTGCATTAGTTTGGGATAATGATTTTTTAAGTGCTTATATTGAAAAGGCTATTGAATTAAAAGAAGGTGCTAGAGGATTAAGTCATATTTTAGATCGTTGTACAAATGATGCTTATACTGAAATTTGTCGATTCCCTGAGAGATATAAAGCTGTATATTTAAGTAAAGAAAGCTTATATCATCCAGAACAAGTATTGTTATTAACAACAGATAATGAATGCGTTAGAATGGATACTATTTTAAAAAGAAATCAAGTAGAATATCAACAATTATATGATATGAATTCTATTGAATGTGATTCTACTTATTTAGAGCTTTTCCAAAAGGAAAAAGTAAAGACACTAAAACCATAATGACAAAGTGAAAAAAATCGTTTATAATGAATAAAGTAAAGGAGGATGAATTATGATCCAAAAACCAAAGGGAACTTATGATGTGTATGGAATAGAGGGAAGAAAATTCCAAGAACTAGAAAAAATAATGAATGCTTTAATGGAAAAATATCATTATGAATATATTAGAACTCCTCATTTTGAAGCAAGTGAATTATTTCATAGAGGGGTAGGAGAAACAACCGATATTGTATCAAAAGAAACTTATGATTTTAAAGATCGTGGTGATCGTAATATGACACTTCGTCCAGAAGGAACTGCTGGTGTTGTTAGAAGTTATATTGAAAACAAAATGTATGGAGAAGCAATTACTCCTCGTAAATTATGGTATTATGGGCCAATGTATCGTTATGAAAGACCACAATCTGGTAGATTTCGTGAGTTTTATCAATTTGGAGTAGAGTCATTTGGTAGTAGTTCTCCTATGATGGATGCAGAAATTATTAGTATTCCTGTAAACTTCTTTAAATTACTTGGATTAAAAGGAATCAAAGTTCATGTTAATACATTAGGTGATCAAGAATCTAGAATTGCTTATCGTGAAGCTTTATTAAATTACTTTAAACCTCATTTAAATGAGTTATGCGAAGACTGTAAAGCTAGATATGAAAAAAATCCCCTTCGTATTTTAGATTGTAAGGTAGATGCTCATTTAGATATTATGAAAAATGCTCCTAAAATAGTAGATTACTTAAATGAAGAAAGTAAAAAACATTTTGAAGATGTAAAAGCATATCTAAAAGCATTACAGATTGAATATGAAGAAGATCCTAATTTAGTAAGAGGATTAGATTACTATACACATACAGTATTTGAAGTAGAAGCGAATGTAGAAGGTTTTGGTTCACAAAATGTATTATGTGGTGGAGGAAGATATAATGGTCTTGTAGAAGCTGTAGGAGGCCCTTCTACACCAGGTGTTGGGTTTGCTATTGGAATAGAACGCTTATTAACTGCTTTAGATTATGAACATATCAATTTAGTAGAAAAAGAGACAATTGATGCTTATATTATTCCAATGGAAAAAGGATATGAATATGGACTTGCTTTAGCAAATGATTTAAGATTAAATGGATTTGTTGTTGATATGGATTATCAAAATCGTAAAATTCAAAATAATTTTAAACAAGCAGATAGGATGAATGCTAGTATGGTAATTATTATAGGAGAAGAAGAAGTAAATACCAACATTTTAACAATTAAAAATAATCATACTAAAGAAGAATATAAAGTAAAATTAGAAGATATTGTTGATTTTTTAGATGAAAAACTAAGTGAAGAATGTGAATGTGAGGAGTGTCATCATGAAAATTAAAGAATTGAATAAACATTTTAATGAAGAAGTAGAAGTAGAAGGATTTATTGACAACATTCGTAATTTACAATGGGTTCAATTTGTTATTCTACGTGATAAAACAGGAAAAGTTCAAATCACAATTGAAAAAGAACCTTCAGAAAATCAAGAACTAGTAGAAACGATTAATCATTTAACTTTAGAAAGTACTGTAAAAATTAAAGGAAAATTATTAGAAAGCCCTAAAGTAAAATTAAATGGAATGGAAATTATTCCATCTCATATTGAAGTGACTTCTATATCTAGTCCAGAACTACCTGTTAATATTAAAGAAAAAGATGCTCAAGAAATTGATACAAGACTAGACTATCGTTTCTTAGATTTAAGAAATGAATATAATGCTAAAATATTCGCAATCCAAAGTGAAATGGTAAAATCAATGAGAGAGTATTTGTATCAGAACGACTTTATGGAAATTCATACTCCTAAATTAATTGCTGCTGCTAGTGAATCTGGAAGTGAAGTATTTGAAGTAAAATATTTTGATCGTAAAGCTTATTTAGCGCAATCTCCACAATTTTACAAACAAATGGCAATGGCTAGTGGATTTGAAAGAATTTTTGAAGTAGGTCCTGTATTTCGAGCAGAAAATTCAAATACTAGTCGTCATACAACAGAATTTACAGGCTTTGATTTAGAGTTTAGCTATATCAATTCTTATGAAGATGTTATGGATTTAGAAGAAGCTTTATTAACAAAAATGTTAAAAGATATCAAAGAAAAATATGGAGATTATATTTTAGAAACTTATGGAAAAGAAGTGATTGTTCCTGAAAATAAATTTCCTAGAGTAAAATTAGCTGATTTATATCAAGCATTAGAAACAAGATATGGTTATAAAGTAGATGATGCTGCAAAAGTAGATTTAACAACGGAGGCTGAGAAATTAGCGTACCAATATGCAATGGAAGAATATCATTCAGAATTTATTTTTGTAACAGATTATCCAAGTGAAAAAAGAGCTTTCTATCATATGAGAAAAGATGGAATTCCTCAAGGATATGATTTAATCTGGCGTGGTGTTGAAATTACAACAGGAGCACAAAGAGAACATCGTTATGATATTTTAAAAGCACAAGCAGAAGAAAAAGGATTAACAAAAGATGTTGAATTCTATTTGGAATTCTTTAAATATGGATGCCCTCCACATGGAGGATTTGGATTAGGAGTAGATAGACTTACGATGTTACTTTTAGGTCTTCCTTCTTTAAAAGAATCTATGTTTATATTTAGAGGACCAAATCGATTAAATCCTTAAGAGGTGGAGCATGGAAAAAGATTTAGAAAAGCAAAAAAAAGAATTAGAAAGATTCAAATATGAAGTAAAAAAAGAAACTATTTCATGGCCAATTACATGTCCAGTACATGAAGAACCAAAACAAGAAAAGGTGAAGAAAAAACTTTTTCACAAATAAAAAGTGGAATTAAGATATTCCATTTTTTATTATAAAATAACAGTTATAGATAGTTTAATTATGTAGAAAAAAGTGTTATAATGAAATAGGTGATACTATGAACGAAGAATTTAAAAAAATTATTATAGGAGAAAAGAAACCAAGTGATTTAAAAAATTATATAACGCAGCAAAATAATAAAATATTAAATGAAAATTCATATTTAAAAAAATGGACACAAATATCAGAATTATTTTTAGAATATGCTAATAAAAAATATCGCGAAGGTTTTCTTGATAATGCATCTATTGGTGGTTTATTGCAGGCATATAATAATTTCATTTCGGATAATCAAAACGTTCGTGAATATTTATTGAAGCTAATTACTACTCCTCCAGAATTAGAAAAAATGAATCATGTTATTGTAAATATGGTGGAAACATTTATTTCTCAAGATACATTAAAAAAACAACAAAAAATAAAAAAATTAAAAAGAGAATATGGATATATTCATCCATTATTATTAGGCATTATTACAAGTGGAATTGGTGTTATTTTTTTAGCAAATATTTATTTAAGCATTTAATAAAGAACGAATCGTTCTTTTTCTTGCTAAAAAGTAGTAATTTATAGTATAATTCTTAAGAAAGAGGGATTTTATGTTAGATAGATTGCAAGCAATAGAAAATCGATATAATGAATTGACACAAGAATTAATGAATCCAGAAGTTATTTCTAATGTGAAAAAAACTTTAGAATTAACAAAAGAACAAGCTAGTTTAAGAGATGCTTATGAAGCTTTTCAAAAATATAAAGCTTACACTCAAACAATTGAAGATTCCAAAGAATTGTTAAAAGATCCAGAACTAGGTGAAATGGCTCAAGAAGATTTGAAAACAGCACAAGAACAATTAGATCAGTTAAATAAAGATTTAGAAATTATTTTACTTCCTAAAGATCCTAATGATGGTAAAAATGTTATTGTCGAAATTAGAGGAGCAGCAGGTGGAGATGAAGGAAATATCTTTGCTGGTGACTTATTTGATATGTATAAACATTATGCTGAAAAACAAGGATGGACTGTAGAAATTAATGAAGAATATCCATCAGAAGCAGGAGGATACTCTTTAATTAGTTTTACAATTAAAGGAGACAGTGTTTATTCTAAATTGAAATATGAAAGTGGAGCACACCGTGTTCAAAGAGTTCCAGCAACAGAAACACAAGGAAGAGTCCATACATCAACAGCTACTGTTCTTGTTATGCCAGAAGCAGAAGAATTTGATTATGAATTAGATATGAATGAGGTAAGAATTGATATTACTAGAGCCTCAGGTTGTGGAGGACAAGGTGTTAATACAACCGATTCAGCTGTTCGATTAACGCATATTCCAACAGGAATTGTAGTTTATTCTCAAACAGAAAGAAGTCAAATTAAAAATAAAGAAAAAGCCATTAAAATATTAAAAACACGTCTTTATGATTTAAAACTTCGTGAGAAAGAAGAAAAAGAAGGCGCTGAAAGAAGAAGTAAAATTGGTACTGGAGACCGAAGTGAAAAGATAAGAACTTATAATTATCCTCAAAATAGGGTAACGGATCATCGAATTGGATTTACTATCAATACTTTGGATAGAGTTATGCAAGGAGATTTAGAAAAAGTAATCGAAGCTTTGATTACAGAAGATCAAGCTAGAAAACTTCGTGGGGAATAAGCTGTTTTGAAAGAAGAATATTTACACCAATTAGAACAAGTGATAAAAACAAAAGAAAATAAAGTATCAAGAACTAGTCAAAGCATATTTTTATTAAAAATAATTGCTAGTTTAATTCTTATTGATCAAATTCCAAATACATCTTTAAAAGATGTTAGTTTAGCTTGTGTACTTAGTATTATGATCACAAAATTATCTTTCATTATTCAGGATAAGAAACTATTGCAAGAGTTAAAAGAATTACAAAATCATATACAAAATGATATTTATGAAGAAGAACCAGAACATCATGTAAAGGAAAAAATATGGAACCATTAGATTATTTAAAAAAATATTATTCGGGTGATATCAAAGAAGCTTTATTACGACTTGAAAATGGAGAACCTGTTCAATATATTGTTGGAAATGTTGATTTTTATGGCTTTCCGTTTGTTGTTAATAAAAATGTTTTAATTCCTAGATTTGAAACAGAAGAATTAGTAGAAAGAGCAATTGCTATCATTCAAAAAAAGTTTTCTAAAAAAATAGACGTTGTTGATCTAGGAACAGGTAGTGGTTGTATTGCGATTACTTTAAAAAAAATGATTGATGCAAATGTTGATGCAGTTGATATATCAGAAAGAGCTTTAGATGTTGCTAAAAAAAATGCCTCTAAAAATCAAGTAGATATTCAATTTTATTTAGGAGATATGTTAGAACCACTTCATAAAAAATATGATGTTATCATATCCAATCCTCCTTATATTGCAGAATCAGAAGAAATTATGGAAATTGTAAAAAACAATGAGCCTCATCAAGCTTTGTACGCTAAAAATAATGGTTTATATTTTTATGAAGAAATTTTAAAGAATGTAAAAAATTATTTAAAAAATCAATATTTAATTGCTTTTGAAATGGGAGAAACACAAGGAGAAGCAATCAAAGAAATGGCTTATCAATATTTGGGACATTGTGAAGTGACAATTGAAAAAGACTTAACTGGTAGTGATCGATTTGTTTTTATTATAGGTGAACAAAATGGAAGAATATAATGAGTTAGTAGAACAATATGAATTATTAATAGAAGAAGAAAAACGAGCTTGTTTAATTTATAAATCAAGGTTATCTTTTTTGATTAATGAGATAACAGCAGTTCCTAATTTTTTAGATTTAGATTGCGGATGCCATTTATCATAATCTTAACAATCCACAGCAGTTTCTTGAAACATATTTAAAGTACAAAAAAATATTAGAAAAACCGAATAACTTTTTTATGAAATTAAGTATTATGAATTCTTTAAAATTTGATACTATTCAATCTATTATTGATAGTTTGAAGCAAGTATATGTAACAATCAATTGTATCAAATTGATTTAGAAGCTGGCTCAAAAGTGCTAGTGATTCCTTATCGTATTTTATTAGATTCAAAAGATAATTCATTAAAAATTACAAAAGATGATTTCAGTCAAAAAGAAGTTGTTATTTTTAAAGATGAATTAATATTAGAAGAAAAAAGTACAAAAGAATATGAAGATAACTTAACAGTTTATAAAGTAGTTGCTAAAAATAAGAAAATAAAACATTTATAATATCGTCAAATTACGACAATAAGGTTTGAAAAAGCCTTTTTTTTTGGTACAATGAAGTAGGTGGTATTATGCAAGATAAATTAAAAATATTATTAGAAAAATCAAAATTTGATCAAAAAGAATATTTAAAAAATGGTACATTAAGTGGCCTAATCTTGAATAATACAAAAGATACTTGTAATGTTGTAATTGACCTTGAAAATAACTTACCATTAAGTATTTATCAAGATTTAAAAAATTGTTTAAAAAATTACTTTCATACAGTTCCTCATGTGAATCTTTGTATTACTTGTAAACAAACGAGTCATAAAGAATTTTATCGTTACTTTGATTACTTTGTAGAACATATTCCTATCGATTCTTTAAAAGATAATGATGATATTTTATATAAAGGTTCAGAAGTCATAATTGAGTATGAAACATTGAAACCAACCGAAGAAGAAATTAAAACACTTGAAACAGAATTTCGCAAAGTAGGGTATATTGTAGAGATAAAACTAACTTTAAAACATGAAATTGTAAAGCCAGAAATCAAAGAAGTAAAAGAAGAGCCAAAACAGGAAGTTACTAAACCAAAATTTAAAAATTATGAGAGAAAACCAAAAATAAAAGAAGATCACCCTGATGTTTTATACGGTAGACTAATTACAGATTCTATTATTAGAATGGATACTATTGTAGAAGTAAATAAAACTGTTACTGTAGAAGCTTATGTATTTGGAGCGGAACTTAGAGAAATTAAAACCAAGGATGGTAGACAGTTTAAAATATTAAATTTAAAATTAACTGATTTTACGGATAGTATCTATGCTACTTTATTCATGGGCGGGGAAGAAGAAGTTCCTAAAATAGATGAAAAAAATTGGTATAAAATAAGAGCCAAAGTAAAAGATGTTGATCAATATAATTCAGATATTTCCTTAAGTGTATTAGACATTAATATTTTAAAAAAAGAAGTAGAAGAAATTATTGATGATGCTCCTATTAAAAGAGTTGAATTACATGCTCATACAATGATGAGTCAAATGGATGGAGTTGTAAACGAAGAGATCCTTGTAAAACAAGCTATGAAATGGGGACATAAAGCAATTGCAATTACCGATCATAATGGTTGTCAGGCTTATCCTCATGTATTTAACTTAGTCAGAAATACAAATAAAGGAAAAGAAGAAAAAGATCATTTTAAAGCAATCTATGGAACAGAATTAACATTAATTGATGATACTGTTAAAATCGTATTGAGACCAACAGATGCTGATTTATTAAAAAGTACTTATGTTGTATTTGATTTAGAAACAACAGGATTTAATGCCGGTGGAGAAGACTCTATTATTGAAATTGGTGCAGTTAAAATCCAAGAAGGCATGATAATTGATCGATATGATCAATTAGTTGATCCTGGAAAAGAAATTAGTGAACGTATTACAAATGTCACAAATATTACCAATGAAATGTTAGTAGGAAAACCAAATGAAGAAACAGCCGTTAAGGACTTCAAAAATTGGATTGGTGATCTTCCAATGGTTGCTCATAATGCTAAATTCGATACCTCATTTATCGAAATGGCTTATAAAAAATATAACTTAGGAGAATTTCTAAATCCAGTTATTGATACTTTAGAATTATCTCGTACGATGGATAATACTTATGCCCGTCATAGTTTATCAGCATTAGTAAAACGATATAATGTTCCATTTGATGAAGAGGCTCACCATAGAGCTGACTATGATGCTGAAGGAACAGCCTTAGTATTTGCGAAAATGTTAAATAAACTATCTGGTATGAATTTTGAAATTATGACAGATTTAGATAAATTAGTTTCAAAAGATGAAATTCATAAATATGGTCGTGCCTTTCATGTTAACTTACTTTGTATCAATAAAAAAGGTTTAAAAAATCTATTTAAAATAGTATCTTTAGCCAATACAACTTATTTATATAAAACACCTAGAATTTTGCGTAGTGAAATAGAAAAACATCGCGAGGGGTTATTAATTGGTAGTGGCTGTTATGAATCAGAAGTATTTATTGAAGCAAGAAGTAAAAGTGAAGAAGAGTTAGCGAATATTATTAACTTCTACGATTATGTAGAAATTCAACCTCTTGATTTATATAGTCATTTATTAGAATCTGGAGATTTTGGATCTTATGAAGAATTAGTAGAAGTAGTGAAAAAAATCATTAAAACAACAGAAGAAAGTGGTAAGATTGTTGTTGCTACAGGAGATGTTCACCATTTAACAAAAGAAGATAAAATATATAGAGAAATCATTGTTAATCAAAAAGTACCAGGTGGAGGAAGACATCCACTAGCTCGTTATAAAACAATTCCTAGCTATCATTTTAGAACAACAAGAGAGATGTTAAATGATTTTGAGTTTTTAGGAACAGAAAAAGCCTATGAAATTGTTGTTACAAATACCAATAAGATAGCCGATATGATTGAAGAAATTGAAGTTATTATTCAAACTGGTGGGGTACCATTTTCTCCTAGAGTTAAAAATGATGATGGAACTTATCTAGATTGTCCTAGAGTGGTAACAGATTTAGTTTATGAAAAGGCAGCTTCTTGGTATGGAGATCCACTTCCTTTGAACATTGAAGAGAGAATTGCCAAAGAATTATATGGAGATGCTGTTTTAAATAGTATTATTTATAATTTAAAAAAAGAATCTCTTAGTGAGGAAGAAATCAAAGAAAAATCATTTATAGAACTTCATAAAGTAATTTTAAAAGGTGCAGATGCAGTTAAAGATTTAGTAAGACAAAATATCATAGAAACAACAGAAGAGACATTAGAAGAAAAGGAATTAGAGAAAAAATTAAAGAAAACTTTAGGTGGTATTATTGGTGGAGGATTTGATCCTATTTACTTAATTGCTCAAAGACTTGTTCGAAAATCAAATAATGATGGTTTTCTAGTTGGATCCCGTGGATCTGTTGGATCTTCTTTCGTTGCTACGATGATGGGAATTACAGAAGTAAATCCACTTCCTGCTCATTACCGTTGTCCAAATTGTAAGCATAGTATTTTTGAAGATGAGAACGGAGAACAATTAGGTGCCACTTATTCAAGTGGATTTGATTTACCTAATAAAGTGTGTCCAAATTGTGGCAGTGATTTGATTAAAGATGGACAAGACATGCCATTTGCCACATTCTTAGGATTTAATGCTGACAAGGTACCCGATATTGATCTTAACTTTTCCGATTTAAATCAAGCGGCAACTCATGAATATACTAAGGTATTATTTGGCGTAGACAATGTTTATCGTGCTGGTACCATTGGTACAGTTGCTGAAAAAATAGCATTTGGTTATGTAAAAGGATATTGTGAAGAACATAATATTGTGATGCGTACTGCAGAAGTAGAACGTTTAGCAATGGGTTGTACAGGGGTAAAAAGAACAACAGGACAACATCCAGGAGGAATCGTTGTTATTCCTGACTATATGGATGTATTTGATTTTACACCTTTCCAATTTCCAGCGGATGATCCAAATTCAGCTTGGCGTACGACTCACTTTGATTATCACTCAATTGAAGATGATGTTTTAAAACTAGATATTTTAGGTCACTCTGATCCAACTCAACTTCGTATGATTCAAGATTTAACAAAGACAGATGTTACGAAGGTTCCTTTGGATGATAAAGAAACGATGGGGATTTTCTTATCCCCAGAACCATTAGGGGTAACGAAAGAACAGATTATGTGTGAAACAGGGACTCTTGGAATTCCAGAATTTGGTACAAAGTTTACTTTACAGATGTTAGCTGATACAAAACCAACGACATTTGCTGAATTGATCAAAATATCTGGTCTTTCTCATGGGACAGATGTTTGGGTAGGAAATGCTCAAGATTTAATTCGTAATAAGGTAGTTCCTTTTAGTGAGGTTATTGGATGTCGTGACGATATCATGGTATATTTGATGTATAATGGCTTAGAACCTATTAAGGCCTTTAAAATTATGGAATTTGTTCGTAAAGGAAAAGCAAGTAAACCAAAAGAACATGATCAATGGGTAGAGTATGAACAAATCATGAGAGATGCTGGAATTGCCGATTGGTTTATTGATAGTTGTGCGAAAATTAAGTACATGTTCCCAAAAGCCCATGCGGCTGCCTATGTTATTAGTGCTTTTCGTATTGCTTGGTATAAAGTTCACATGCCAGTATACTTTTATGCATCATGGCTTTCTTCTAAAGCAACTGATTTTAATGTTGATGCAATGATAGCAGGATATAGTGCGATTAAAAATACTTTAATTGAAATTTCTAATAAAGGAAAAGAAGCAACAAATAAAGATGCTGGAGTGTTTGAATGTTTGCATGTTGCATTAGAAGCAAGTGCGAGAGGAATCAAGTTTTTAAATGTTGATTTATATCATAGTGGAGCGACTGTCTTTTTACCAAGAGATGATACTAGCATTTATCCACCATTTAATGCGATTGATGGACTAGGAGATACGGTTGCGAATAACATTGTCGAAGAGAGAAAGAAAAGAGAATTCTTAAGTATTGAAGATTTTCAGGTTCGTTGCAAAGTTTCTGGAACTTTAATTGAGAAAATGCGTTCTATGGGAATTTTTGAAGGAATGGATGAAACAAATCAATTAAGTTTATTTTAAAATTTAATTATAATAAATGATATAAATTTCAAAAATTAGATAGTAATATAAAAAATTGACAAGAATAAACTTGCCAATTTTTTAGAATAGTTATTTGTTTTTAAAATTGAACTCTGTTAAATTAAAGACCAGAAACGGAGAATAAATATGATAGAAACAAAACCTTTTTATACCTGTAAGTATGACAAAGCTTTCAAAGAAATTATGATGAAAGAAGAAAATTTTAATATTTTAAAGAAGGTGTTAGAAACCATATTAAAGGTAAGTATTCAAGAAATCAAATTACAACCCCTGAATTTAAATACGGGAAATATTCATATCAAAGGAAAAGAAGTAGATTTATTAGTGATAACAGAACAGGGAAAAATAGAAGTAGAAGTAAATACTTATTATAATGATTATGTAAGAGTAAGGAACTTTAGTTATATTACAAATATTTATAATAACCAAGTAACAGTAGGGGATAAATATAGTGAAGATACCAATGTCATTCAAATTAATTTAAATTATGGAATTCCAGATACAAAATATAGAAGAATTTATAAAGTAAGAGATGAAGAAGGAAAAGAATATATTAAAAACTTTTGTATTTATGAGATAAATATGGAAAAGCTAAAAAAAATATGGTATGATAAAAATGAATTAGAGATAGAGAAAAATAAATATCTATTAATGTTAGATATGGAAATTAGTGATTTAAAAAAATTATCAAAAGATCGAGTGGTGAAAGAGTATATGGAAAAGATAGAAAAATTAAATAATGATCCAATGTTTATTAATTGGATAACCAAAGAAAAAGATGAGCAAATGATCAAAAATACTCAACTTTATAATGCCACTCAAGAAGGAATTAATATTGGAATTAGCCAAGGAATTAATCAAGGGTTACAAAAAAGAAATATAGAAATAGCAAAATCTATGTTAAATAAAAATATGAATATAGAGGATATTATTGATATTACAGGGTTATCGAAAGAAGAAATAAAAAAATTATAATATAAACTACATTCAGTTGGAGGAAACTTCACTATAGCGCACTAATCTCCAGTAGTTAGTGTGCTTTTTATTTTAAAAGGAGAACATATGAAAATAGAAACAATCATATCAGATAGAGATCAATTAAAATTAGAAGTTGCTATATTAGAATGCGAAGCCCCAAAAGGAATAGTTCAGATATCTCATGGAATGTCAGAACATAAAGAACGATACTATCCATTTATGGAATATCTAAAAAAAAATAACTTTATCACTGTCATTCATGATCATAGAGGACATGGAAATAGTGTAAAATCAAAAGAAGATTTAGGCTATTTCTATGAAGAAAATAGTCAATATATTGTTGATGATTTATACCAAGTGACTAGTTACATAAAAAAACAATATCCAAATTTGCCAGTTTATTTATTTAGTCATAGTATGGGAACATTGGTTGCTAGAAATTATCTAAAAAAACACGATCAAGAAATAGAAAAAATAGTCTTATGTGGACCACCGACAGAAAATAAATTAGCTGGACTTGGAATTCAATTTGCAAAAATATCTAAAAAAATAAAAGGAGATAGAAATCGTAGTCAATTTTTAAATCAGCTGACATTTGGTAATTATAATAAAAATTATAAAATACAAAATGAATGGATTTGTTCTAATATAGAAAAAGTAAACCAATATAACCAAGATGAATTATCTGGATATATATTTACAACAAATGGATTTATTAATTTATATGGATTAATGAAAAATGCTTTTAATAAGAAAAACTGGAATGTTCAAAATCCAAATTTAAAAATATTGGTCATTGCTGGTAGTGATGATCCAGTGATTCAAAATAAAAACAAATTTGAAAATCTCATAAACTTTTTAAGATCATTAGGATATAAAAATATTACTTCTAAATTGTATCCTAAAAAAAGGCATGAACTTTTAAATGAAGTAGATCATGAAAGTATTTATCAAGATATATTAGACTTTTTTAATGAGTTATGAAAATAGTATTTGTTGGACTTTCTAATAAAATCAATAAAATGCCTTTTGATATTACAACAAATTCTGGAAAAATAGTTCATGAGATTATTTCAAGATTAAAAGACGATTGTTATTTAATGAATCTAGTTGATTATGCTCCTCTAGATGAAAACCTACGACTTCGCTATCCAACAGAACAAGAAATAATCGACTGTACCCAAAAATTTAAAAAGAAAATAAAAAAGATAAATCCTGATTTAATTGTTAGTTTTGGAAATATCACAACAAATCATTTAAAAAAGTTAAATTTGAAAACGAAATTATTATCGTTTTATCATCCATCTTACATTTTTACCTATAAACATCAACAAGTTGATACCTATATTGAAGAAATAGTTCATACAATTCAAAAGGAGGAAAAAACATGGATACCATAAAAAATTATTGCCATTATTTTAAAGATATTTCATTTGAAGAGAGTCCTTTTAATGATGTAGATAATATTTTACTTTCTACCATTGTATATTTAGATTTTAAAGATATTGTAAAAGAACCTATCACCATGAAAGAAGCAGGAAAAAAATTCTTTGAACAGAATACTTTTAAAACACTAAAAAACTATTCCTTATCAATTAAACAAACCATTCAAAATTTCAAAATTATATATGATCATAAAAGATATAAAGATATCATATTATCAAATTATGAAAAAATAGTAGATGAAGAAAAACAATTTTGTGCTCTAACTTACGAATTGCCAGATGGAACTTTATATATCGGTTATGAAGGAACAGATGACTCTATGATTGGCTGGCAAGAAGATTTCGAATTAATTTATAAATTTCCTGTTCCTGCTCAAAAGTGTGCGATAACATATATTAATAAAATTATAAAATATAAAAACAAAAAAGTATTAGTTGGTGGACATTCAAAGGGTGGTAACCTTGCTATGACTGCTAGTATGTATGCCAAGCCATATATCAAAAGAAGAATTGTAACAGTTTATAATAATGATGGACCTGGTTTTAGAAAAGAACAATATGAATCCAAAGAATTTAAACAATTTCTTCCAAAATTAAAAATGTTCGTTCCAAGTGAATGTGTCGTTGGATTTTTACTTCGTCATCCAAAACAATATATGGTTGTAAAGAGTTCTGGAAAAGGATTACTACAGCATAATGCCAACACATGGAATTGTTATGGCCCAGTTTTTATAAAAGGAGAATTATCACTAGAAAGTAAAAAAATAGAAAAAAGAATTATATCTTGGTTAGACAAACATAATGATGAACAGAGAAAACTATTTGTAGAATCCTTATTTGATATTTTTAAAAAAAGTGACATCACTCTATGTAGTCAACTTCGTCAAATTAAAATATCTCGTATGATTCGTTTTATTCAAGTTAGTAGAAAATTAGATAAAGAATCCAAAGATTTAATTTTAAGTGTCATTCGAGTATTATTTTTTAGTAAAGAAGAAAGAGAGGGTAAATTAGAAAAATGAAACAATACTTAAAAGAATATGTCAAAGAAGTTGATAAACTTTTAAAAAATGATGTTGTCAATCAAAAATATATAGATAATCATTTAATTAAAATTGGTTTTTTTCAACATGAACGACTTATTCACCTTATTGTAACTGTATTTTATGCTCTTTTTGTTATCTTCTTTTTATTTTTAAGCAGTATTAATTTCCTTTATATAATCCCTACATTTATTTTAATTATTTTCTTAATATTTTATGTACTTCATTATTTTTTTCTAGAAAATAGTGTCCAATATTTATATAAACAATATGATAGTATGGTGAAAAAATATGAAAAATCGAAATGATAAATTATTAATTGCTGCATTTATAGTATTGATTGTTATTTTATATTTTGTTTCTATAAAACAAAATAATTTTATAGGAATGAAATATATTTCTTTTGGAAATAGTAATTCAAATTGTCTTGTGGAAAAGACAAACTTAGATGACAATCAAATAGTTAAAAAATATTCAAAACATAATTATTTAAAATTAGATATAATTCAAAAGGTAACTCCTGTAACAAGTCAAGAGTTAAAAGACATTATAAAAAATACAAAGAAAAATCAATTTTCCTATGGAATTATTTTAGATAATAAAATAGTACTTTTAGTAGAAGAGGTAAATGCTAACGAAATCATTGATTACGATACAGAAGAAATTGATATCACAAGACTAAATCAATTACTAAAAGAAAAAAAGATTAATCAAACATATACTTTTATACCAAATATTTCTTTGTTTGAAACAGAAAGTAAATCTTATAAGAATAATCATTGGATTTCTTTAACATTAAAAAATGGTTTTCATAAAGAAAACGAATACAACTTGAAAGAAGTTATCCAAAATTCTGCAACAACATTAATGAATATGAATCAATCAAATGGAGAATTTATTTATGGCTACTCTGCAAATAGTGGAGATCAAATAAATAGTTATAATATTTTAAGACATGCTGGTAGTACTTGGAGTTTAATTTTGTATTATGAGCAATATCCTAATGAAGAATTAAAGCAAAAAATTCAAAGAAGTATTCAATATTTAATAAATAATTATCTTGTAAAATATAATGAGAATATATCTCTCGTAATAGAAAAGAAAGGTAATGAAATAAAACTCGGTGGAAATGCTTTGACACTTTTAATGTTATCTGATTATAAAAGAGTATTTGATGATAATCAATATGATGATGTTTCTTCTAAAATTGCTAACGGAATATTATGGATGCAACAGGATTCTGGAAAATTTAATCATGTTTTATCAGAAGACTTTACTTTAAAAGATGAATATAGAACTGTGTATTATGATGGTGAAGCAACTTATGCATTATTAAAATATTATGGATTGAGTAAAAATGAAATTTACTTGAATCAAGCCATGAAAGCTATTGATTATTTTATTGATCATCACTATGAGCAATATCGTGATCATTGGACTTCTTATGCCATAAAAGAATTATTATTGTATAATCAAGATCAAAAATATATAGAATTTGCTTTTAACAATTTTAAAAGTAATATATCAAGACTTAATATTGAAGGATTTGGGCCAATTCGTTTAGAACTCGTACTTTCCACTTATTCTTCTTATCAATATTTATCTAGTATTCAAAGTAGTGTTATTCAAAATTTTGATTTAGAAAGTTTAAAAAAGTCAATCAATATAAATTATGAGGAATTGATGGATTACTATATTGATGAGGAAGAGGCGATGTATTTTAAAAATCCGATTGTTGTTCAATACGGATTTCAAGATATTACCGATGGATTCCGAATGCGTATTGATGATATTCAACATTCCTTGCTTGCAATCATGATGTATGAGAAATATTTAGAGGAGTAAGAACATTTATAAAAAAATTACATATTAATATGAAAGATGTGTGAAAACCATCTTTTTATATTGACAAGAAAAAAAGAGACCAGTATAATTTTGTTAGTTGCCTTACAATTGGAGGAAATTTATGGAAGAAAAAAGCATTGGATTTGAAATTAAATCGCTGAATAATTTAATTGCTAGGAAAATTATGAAAGATGCTAAATTAGATAGTGGAATTAATATTACTCATGTTCAAGTAAAAATCCTTCACTATTTATTTAATCATCAAGATCATCCAGTTTATCAAAGAGATATTGAAAAAGAATTATCTATTCGTAGGTCAACTGTCTCTGGTATTATTAAAACAATGGAAAAAAATAATTTTATTGAGAGAGTAACTTCAAAAGAAGATGCCCGTTTAAAACAAATTGTAATATCTGAAAACATTAAAAAATTTACTAGTAGTTTTAAACAAAAAGCAGATCAATTTGATCAACTATTGAGTAAAGATATTCCAAAAGAAGAATTAGAAATATTTTTCAAAGTGGTGAATCAAATGAAACAAAATATCAGTATTTAGAAAGGGAGATAATATGTTAAAATTAATTCGTAATTTTACAAAAAAAGAATGGGCTTTAATGTTTATTAGTGCCTTATTCATTATATTTCAAGTTTGGTTAGATTTAAAAATGCCTGACTATATGTCAGAAATCACTCAACTTGTTCAAACAGAAGGATCTAGCCTAAATGAAATTTTAACTCAAGGTATTTATATGCTACTTTGTGCCGGAGGAAGCCTAGTATCCTCTATGATTGTTGGCTATTTTGTAGCAAATTTAGCCGCTCAATTTTCTATGAAAGTTCGTAAAAAACTATTCGATAAAGTAGAAAATTTAAGTATGCATGAAGTAAAAATGTTTTCAACAAGTAGTTTGATTACAAGAACAACAAATGATATCACACAAGTTCAAATGTTAATTGCTATGGGACTTCAAATGATGATTAAAGCACCTATTACAGCTATTTGGGCTATTACAAAAATATTAAATAAAAGTTGGCAATGGAGTGCTATTACAGCAGTTGCTTTAGTAGTACTTCTTACAACTATTGGTTGCTTAATGATTATCGTAATGCCTAGATTTAAAATTGTTCAAAAATTGATTGATAAAATCAATGGTGTTACTAGAGAAAATTTAACAGGAATTCGTGTTATTCGAGCATTTAATGCAGAACAGTATCAAGAAGATAAATTTGAAGAAACCAATACAAAGTTAACGAATCAACAACTATTTAATCAAAAAGCATTTGCTATTTTATCTCCAGTTATGTATTTAGTCATGTATTTCTTAACACTTGCAATTTACTTTGTTGGAGCCTATTTAATTAAAGATGCCGGAATGGCTGATAAAATTAGTTTATTTGGAGATATGATTGTATTTTCATCTTATGCAATGCAAGTAATTATGGCATTTTTGATGTTAGCAATGATATTTATGATGTTGCCTAGAGCAGAAGTATCTGCCAAAAGAATTAATGAAGTATTAGATGTTGATATTAGTGTCAAAAATGGTACTTTAAAAGAAATCGATACAAAAGAAACAGGAACAGTAGAATTTAAAAATGTGTCATTTAAATATCCAGATGCAGAAGAATATATTTTAAATAATATTTCCTTTAAAGCAAATCAAGGAGAGACAGTTGCTTTTATCGGTTCAACAGGTAGTGGAAAATCAACTTTAATTAATTTGGTTCCAAGATTTTATGATGTAACAGACGGTGAAGTATTGATTGATGGAATCAATGTAAAAGATTATGATTTAGAACTTTTACATAATAAAATAGGGTATGTTCCTCAAAAAGCTGTTTTATTTAATGGAACTGTTTCTTCTAATGTTGCTTATGGAGAAAATGGAGCAGGTTCTATTACAGAAGAGAAAATTAAAGAAGCAATAAAAGTTGCTCAAGGAACAGAATTCGTAGAGAAAATGGAAGATACTTACCAAGCACATATCGCACAAGGTGGTACCAATGTATCAGGTGGGCAAAAACAAAGATTAGCCATTGCTAGAGCAATCGCAAGAGATCCTGAAATTTATATTTTTGATGACTCATTTTCAGCTTTAGATTATAAAACAGATTCTATTTTAAGACATGAATTAAAAAAATATACAAAAAAAGCAACAAGTTTAATTGTGGCTCAAAGAATTGGTACGATTATGAATGCCGATAAAATTATAGTTTTAGATAAAGGAAAATGTGTTGGCATGGGAACCCATGAAGAATTATTAAAATCTTGTGAAGTTTATAAAGAAATTGCTTTATCACAAGTTACAGAGGAGGAACTAAATAATGAAAGAACAAAATAGAAAACCTCCAATGGGAGGACCAGGACCAAGAGTGGCTGAAAAACCAAAAGATTTTGGAAAAGCAATCGAAAGATTATTTCATAATTTAAAGAATTGGCGTGTTTTAATTTACATTTCGTTAATTTTAGCCGTAGTGGGATCTATATTATCACTTGTTACACCAAATCGTTTATCCGATTTAACCAATGAAATTTCAAATGGTTTGGTAATGAATACCGACAATTTCCAAAAAATTAGTGAAAAAGTGACAACAAATATATCAGAAGAAAAAATGAAAGAATTAATGCCTGCTATTTTAAATATTCATTTGAATGAAGAAATTGCAATGGAAATTTTAACTTCTAACTTATCAGAAGAAGAAAAATTACAATTTCAACAATTTATGGCATCCGGTGATTTTTCAGAATCCGCTTTATTAAGTCTACCAGAAAATGTACTTAAAAAAATAATTCCTACATCTACTTACGAAGGTGTTTTAGTAACAACAGAGGATAAGATAGAATTGTTAAAACAAGTAGATAAAATAAAGGAAACAAAATCTTTAAAAGAGATTCCTACTAGCATCCAAACAATTTTACTTCCAAGTTTTACGATGGATAATATAGAAATTTCTACAGAAAATCAACTTATCTTTTTAGAAAAATTAAGAACATTAGATAAAGATAGTAGTGCTCAAGATATTTATAAAAAAGTAGATGAAATGCCAAAAAGTATAAAAAAATTAGTAGAGCCAACGATGAATATCAATAAAATTAAAAATATTACAATTCTACTTGTTATTTTATATGTTGTTAGTGCTTTATTTACTTACATTGAGTCTATTTCTATGACAGATGTGGCAAATAAATTTGCGAAAAATTTAAGAAGTCGTATTTCTGTTAAAATTAATAAATTACCATTAAAATATTTTGATCAAAATTCTAATGGTGATATTTTATCAAGAGTAACGAATGATGTGGATACTATTGCTCAATCTATGAACCAAAGTTTAGCTTCATTAGTTAGTGCCATTACTCTTTTTGTAGGATCTATTATTATGATGTTTGTAACAAATTGGATTATGGCAATTACAGCAATTGTATCAAGTTTAATTGGATTTATCTTTATGGCAATTATTTTAGGAAAATCTCAAAAGTACTTCATTGCTAGACAAGAAGAGTTAGGAAAATTAAATGGTCATATTGAAGAAATTTATTCTGGATTAAATGTTGTAAAGGCTTATAATGGTAAAAAAGAGTCTGATAAAGTATTTGATATTTATAATAAAAGTGTTTATGAATGTAATCGTAAAAGTCAATTTTTATCAGGATTAATGATGCCTATTATGTCCTTTATTGGAAATTTCGGATATGTTGCTGTTTGTGTAGTGGGAGCAGTATTGGTAATGAATGATATGACAACATTTGGTGTTATTGTAGCATTTATTATGTATGTTAGGATGTTTACAAGTCCTTTATCACAAATCGCCCAAGCAATGACATCTTTACAATCTACAGCAGCTGCTAGTGAACGTGTCTTTGATTTTCTAGAGGAAGAAGAAATGAATCCTCAAAATGATATTAAGAAATATTTAGATTCTAGTAAAGTAAAAGGTGAGATAGAATTTAATCATGTATCATTTGGTTATAATGATGATAGAACGATTATAAAAGACTTTAGTGCGAAGGCTAAACCAGGACAAAAGATTGCAATTGTTGGACCAACGGGTGCTGGAAAAACAACAATGGTAAATTTATTAATGAAGTTCTACGAAATCAATTCTGGAGATATTAAAATTGATGGAACTTCTATTCAAGATTTATCTAGAGAAAATATTCATGATTTATTCATTATGGTTCTTCAAGATACTTGGTTATTTAATGGAACAATTCGTGATAATATTAAGTATAATAAAGAAAATATTACTGATGAACAAATTATGAAAGCTTTAGAAGTTGTTGGTGTAGATCATTTTGTAAAATCATTACCAGGTGGATTGGATTATGAGATTACAGATAATGATAGTATTTCCGCTGGAGAAAAACAATTGTTAACAATTGCTCGTGGTATGGTTAAAAATGCACCATTCTTAATTCTAGATGAAGCAACAAGTAGTGTGGATACTAGAACAGAGGAATTAGTACAAAAAGCAATGGATCAATTAACAGTAGGTAGAACCTCTTTCATTATTGCTCATAGACTTTCAACAATTAAAAATGCAGATTTAATTTTAGTGATGAAAGATGGTAATATTATTGAACAAGGAAATCATGATGAGTTGATGAAACAAAATGGTTTCTATGCTGACTTATATAACTCACAATTTGAAAATTAATATCCAACTTAGTTGGATATTTTTTTATCATTTATGATATGATAAGGTGAGGGAGGTATTATGAAAAAGTTTAGTGTTATTATTGTTTTGTTAATTTTAGGCATTACCTGTTATCATTTTTCTTTAGGAAATAATAAAGTATTTTCTTATGGTAGTAGTATGAGCTTTTCTGAGATTGTCAAAGTTTCTGAAACAGAAGTGTCGGATTCTGATATAAAAAAATTGTATACTTATAGTTTTAAAAGGGCTATTGTGAAAAATATTGGTTCTACAACGAAGAAAAAGTTTAATATTGATAATCATACTATCACTATTATGGGAAATCGTAATTTAGTACAAATTGATCATCAATTGTATCAATATAGTAAAAAATAAAAGGTATCTTGTGATACCTTTTAGCTTGCTTTTAGTTTTTTTATTTTAACTTTTCCTTTTTCTTCTAGTTCATTTGCTTTTTCAATTTGAGATTTTATTTTATTATTTTGTTTTATTATATTATTTTCTAAATTAGTTAAGTATTGAAGTGTTTTTAATACTTCTAAAGAATCTGTATTTAATTTTAATAATTCAAATTTTAATGATTCAATTTCTTCTAAACTATTATTATTAATTTTTATATTGTTTATCATTATTTCTTTTTGACTATGTATATTTTTTAATATATTTTTAAGATTATAGTATTTTATTTGATATTGTTGATTGGTAATTTTTCTCATATATTTGATTCGGTGATTCATTATGATAGAATGAACTAGTTTTCCAAAAATAGTATTTTGGAATAACGAAAATACAGGGTTTAAAAGTGCGAAAGCTTTTTCTTTTACAATTGAAATTAATTTTTTTTCTTTTTGGTCTGTATTTTGTAAATAATGATTGATTTGTTCTAGTTCTATTTCTTGTTTTGAAATATCATTGTTGATAATTTGAAAAGCATTTTTAATATCTATTGTAGCTAATTTAAAATTTTCATTTAACTGTTCTTTTTCTAATTCGTTAACTTTATCATGAGAAATTTTCTCTTTTGATGTAGTATTTTCTTTCACATTAATATCTTCTTTTGATATTTTATTTTCTTCAATTTTGATTTCTTCTTTTATAGAACTTTGGGGTTGATTATTTTGATTTATCTTTTTAATATTTTTATTTTTTTCTAAAGTGGTATTTACAGTTTGATTAAGGTATTCTATGCTTTGAATATTATTTTTTATTGGAGTTTTTACATTATCATTTATTGTGCCTATTTCAGGATAAATTGGTCTATTATCTATAGGCTCTATAAAATTATTAGGAAAAGAGTTATCTATCATATTTTTTTCTTTTTTTAAATTTGAATATTCTTGTTGCTGATCTATGGTATCATCTTTTGGAATGTCTGTAAAAATAGAACTTGTAGCATTCAATATTTCTTTGGATACTTTTCCAACAAAATGAGAAGCTAGAGCACCAGCTACTATGGCGTTAGCTACATATTTATTTTTTTCTTTTTCCTTGCTATTTATTAATTTTTGATTCATTGAATCATTTCTTTTAGTTTGTGATTTTTTTAGCGTAGGTTGTTTATTGATTGATTGTTGATTTAAATAAGAATTGCAATTTATATTTTTTTTTATTTTTTCAAGTGAAGTATTATTTAATTTTATAATAAAATTTGTTTGCTTTTGTTTGATTTCTTTATTTTCTTTCAATATATTTATTTTTTCAGGTTTTAAGGGATTAATTTTATTGTAATTTGAATTTGTTTTTTGAAATTTTTCGTTACCATTTTTATTATAAATAGAATTGCTTTTTTGTGGATTAGTAGTTTTGTAATTTTTCTTTTTTTGAGTCAAAGGAAAAGTTATAAGATTGCCTAAATATCCAATTATGATTAAGAGTTTGGTTTTTCTTTTTTTTCTCTTTTCAATTTCTTTTATTTGTTTTACTTCTTGTTCTAATTTTTTCTTCTGTTTTAATTTTTTTTGTATTTTAAAGAAATCCTTTAATTTATTTTTTAAAGATCCTTTTTCACCCATAAAACCACCTCCAACATATTGTATCAAAAGATTTTGAAATTGACTATATGAAAAATAGAAAGATTATTATAATCTCTCTATTTCCTCTTTAGTAAGTTTTGTTATTTTTTGTATTATAGAAATATCAATATTTTCTTTTATCATTAATTTTGCTATTTCAATATTTCTTTGCTGAATTCCTTGTTCAATACCTTGTTCAATGCCTTCTTGTTTCGCACCTTTTAATCTAGTATTCAATATTTTTTGTTCTACTTTTTCCGCATCATATAATCCTATAATCTTCTCATCACTACTAATATTTTCTAATGTTTCATAGGCTTCTTCCATAATCTCATCTTCCTTTATTTCTAACTTATATTTCTCTATATCTTCTTGAAAGAGAATACATAATTTTTCTATCTCATTACATTCATTATAACAATGATTTTTTAAATAAGGAAGATTTATATGATAACTTTTTAATA
>ERZ827522.293-NODE-293-length-70995-cov-7.797265_pt1 | contig 70995 bp, 56 predicted proteins | sample MGYA00519580_ERZ827522 | MGnify/ENA primary metagenome ERZ827522 (study PRJEB31778, sample SAMEA3449340) | human gut metagenome | biome: human gut; feature: human-associated habitat; material: faeces | place: United Kingdom | collected 2010/2012 ... | reverse complement strand
GTCGTCAGCTCGTGTCGTGAGATGTTGGGTTAAGTCCCGCAACGAGCGCAACCCCCGCCGCGTGTTGCCATCGGGTGATGCCGGGAACCCACGCGGGACCGCCGCCGTCAAGGCGGAGGAGGGCGGGGACGACGTCAAGTCATCATGCCCCTTATGCCCTGGGCTGCACACGTGCTACAATGGCCGGTACAGAGGGATGCCACCCCGCGAGGGGGAGCGGATCCCGGAAAGCCGGCCCCAGTTCGGATTGGGGGCTGCAACCCGCCCCCATGAAGTCGGAGTTGCTAGTAATCGCGGATCAGCATGCCGCGGTGAATGCGTTCCCGGGCCTTGTACACACCGCCCGTCACACCACCCGAGTCGTCTGCACCCGAAGTCGCCGGCCCAACCGAGAGGGGGGAGGCGCCGAAGGTGTGGAGGGTGAGGGGGGTGAAGTCGTAACAAGGTAGCCGTACCGGAAGGTGCGGCTGGATCACCTCCTTTCTAGGGAGATAAGTTCTTAGAGAGACAAACTTTAACTCGAATAGAGGGCAGGAGCCCGTCCGGTGGATGTCGCCCGGAGTAAGTCCCCGCAGCACCCGGTCCCCGGGGTCGCACCCGCGTACCTTGAGAGCCGCATAGCGATAGGAGAGAGATGGAAGAGTATCCTCTTCCAGACTCGATTCTTTTCTGCGATTAAACGTAAGAATGATAGCAATCATTCATCCGATCCAAACAAGAAGAATTCACTTAATAATGAGTGAGGAGCATCTGATCGCGAGCACAGTGAAACAGACTGTGCCGCGGTATGAGATACCCGAATTGCGACATACGAGCGCTATTCATGATATCGATTAATTAACTTTAGCGACACGTGGATATCCCGCGGGCCCGATGCGGTCCCGCAAGATACCACGGGCGCACGGCGGATGCCTTGGCACAGGGAGCCGATGAAGGACGCGGCAAGCTGCGATAATCCCCGGCGAGGAGCACACATCCTTCGACCCGGGGGTCTCCGAATGGGCGAACCCATCCACAGAGGTGTGGATATCCCCGGCCCGAACACATAGGGCCGGGGAGGACAACCCGGGGAACTGAAACATCTAAGTACCCGGAGGAGAGGAAATCAATCTCGAGACTCCCCGAGTAGCGGCGAGCGAAAGGGGACCGATGGCCAAACCGTCGAGCGGGCATACCCGGCAGGGGTTCCGCCGACGGGGTTGCAGGGCCGCGCATCCGGGGGCTGCCGCCCCCGGGCGCAGGTCCGGCTGGGGAGCGGAACGGCATGGGAGGGCCGGCCGCAGCGGGTGACAGCCCCGTACGCGAACCCAGACCGGACGGCGCGACGCGGTCCCTGAGTAGGGCCGGGCACGTGAAACCCGGTCCGAACCTGGGTGGACCACCATCCAAGCCTGAGTACTACCCTGTGACCGATAGCGCACCAGTACCGTGAGGGAAAGGTGAAAAGCACCCCGGGAGGGGAGTGAAACAGTACCTGAAACCGTGCGCCCACGAGCAGTCGGAGCAACTTTCAGTTGTGACGGCGTGCCTTTTGTAGAATGAGCCAGCGAGTCGCTGGCGCGGGGCGAGGTTAACCGAAAGGGAGCCGGAGCGAAAGCGAGCCTTAACAGGGCGACTTGAGTCCCGCGCCGCGGACGCGAAGCCGGGTGAGCTATCCGTGGGCAGGCTGAAGCGGGGGTAAGACCCCGTGGAGGGCCGAACGCACGTCGGTTGAAAACGGCGGCGATGACCTGCGGATAGGGGTGAAAGGCCAATCAAACCCGGAGATATCTCGTTCTCCCCGAAATAGCTTTAGGGCTAGCGTCGCGCGTTCACCGCCGGAGGTAGAGCACCGGATGGACGAGGGGGCTTCGCCGCCTACCGAATCCAACCGAACTCCGAATGCCGGCGGCCCAGAGCGCGGCAGTCAGAGCATGTGGGCTAAGCTGTGTGCTCGAGAGGGAAACAGCCCGGACCGCCCGCTAAGGTCCCCAAGTTCCAGCCGAGTGGCAAAGGATGTGCGTCCGCCCAGACAACCAGGATGTTGGCTTAGAAGCAGCCATCCATTCAAAGAGTGCGTAACAGCTCACTGGTCGAGTGGACATGCGCCGACAATACACGGGGCTAAGCTGGACACCGAAGCGGCGGGATTTTAATTCATTAGAATCGGTAGGGGAGCTTCCCATGGGCGGAGAAGCCGGAGGGCGACCGACGGTGGAGCGCATGGGAGTGAGAATGCTGGCATGAGTAGCGAGAGACGAGAGAGTAACTCGTCCGCCGTGAACCCGAGGTTTCCTGGGCAAGGCTAATCCTCCCAGGGTCAGTCGGGGGCTAAGGCGAGGCCGGGAGGCGTAGCCGACGCGCAGCAGGCAGACATTCCTGCACCGCGCACGCGGCGCTACGACCGACGGGGCGACGGATGGGGGTGGCTCGGCGGGGTTCTGGACGTCCCCGTGATGGAGCGCGGCCCGCGGACCAGGGAAATCCGGTCCGCAGAAGGGCGAGGCTCCGGACGAAGCGACTGAGCGAAGCGAGTGAGCCCGAGGTCCCTAGAAAAACCCCTAGGCAGGCGCGTGCGCGCCCGTACCGCAAACCGACACAGGTGGGTGGGTAGAACATACCGAGGCGATCGGGTCAACCATGGTCAAGGAACTCGGCACAATGGCCCCGTAACTTCGGGAGAAGGGGTGCCCGCGCGTACGTGAACGGACTTGCTCCGGGAGCGGAGGCGGGCCGCAGTGGAGAGGCCCAAGCGACTGTTTACCAAAAACACAGGACTCTGCAGAAGCCGCAAGGCGACGTATAGGGTCTGACGCCTGCCCGGTGCCGGAAGGTCACGCGGAGGAGTTAGCCGCAAGGCGAAGCCCCGAAGCCAAGCCCCGGTAAACGGCGGCCGTAACTATAACGGTCCTAAGGTAGCGAAATTCCTTGTCGGGTAAGTTCCGACCTGCACGAAAGGCGCAACGACTTGGGCGCTGTCTCGACCATGGACCCGGTGAAATTGCACTGGTCGTGAAGATGCGACTTACCCGCGGAAGGACGGAAAGACCCCGTGAACCTTCACTGCAGCTTGGCATTGGCCGCTGGTCCCGCGTGTAGAGGATAGGCAGGAGGCACAGATCCGGAGGCGCCAGCCCCCGGGGAGCCGCCCTTGGAATACTGCCCTCGCGCGACCGGCGTCCTAACCCGAGGCCGTCAACCGGCTCGGGGACCGTGCCAGGCGGGCAGTTTGACTGGGGCGGTCGCCTCCTAAAGGGTAACGGAGGCGCGCGAAGGTCCGCTCGGGACGGTCGGCAACCGTCCTTTTGAATGCAAGAGTACAAGCGGGCTTGACTGCGAGGCCCACAAGCCGAGCAGGTGCGAAAGCAGGCTCTAGTGATCCGGCGGCCCCGAGTGGGTGGGCCGTCGCTCAACGGATAAAAGGTACTCCGGGGATAACAGGCTGATCTTGCCCAAGAGTCCACATCGACGGCAAGGTTTGGCACCTCGATGTCGGCTCATCGCATCCTGGGGCTGGAGCAGGTCCCAAGGGTACGGCTGTTCGCCGTTTAAAGCGGTACGCGAGCTGGGTTCAGAACGTCGTGAGACAGTTCGGTCCCTATCCTCCGTGGGCGCAGGAGAATCGATGGAGGCTGCCCCCAGTACGAGAGGACCGGGGTGGACGCACCTCCGGTGAACCGGTTGTCGACCAACGGCACGGCCGGGTAGCCGCGTGCGGCGCGGATAACCGCTGAAGGCATCTAAGCGGGAAGCCGTTCCAGGGATTAGTTCTCCTTCCGGTAAGGGCCCAGGTAGACTACCTGGTCGATAGACGGCAGGTGCAAGGGCGGCGACGTCCTCAGCCGAGCCGCACTAATCGCCCGAGCTCTTCCGGAACCGCACCTCGCGGCCCGCGGGACATGCGCTCTTAGGCGCGGTCCGGGCACGAGGATGCCCCCGAGTCACCTCCCCTATGCGCCATGCGGCCCCCAGGGCACGTGTAGAGTGAGACCCAGGACACCGTAACGGTGGGCGCCGCCCACCGGTCAGCGGCCAGAGCATGGGGGGCACGCCCGGTCCCGTTCCGAACCCGGAAGCTAAGCCCCATCGCGCCGAGAGTACTGCGGGGTCAGCCCGTGGGAGGCCAGGGCGCCGCTGACCGGTGGACGGCACCGAGCCGTACGCTTGAACTGAGAAGGGGGAGGCCTCGCGGCCTCCCCTTTTTTTCGTTTACGGGCTTTTGTCTCACATAGTAGCTGTGTTTTATAACCCTCGTTTGTCGCATCTTCTGCGAACGGGCTACAATAACTTAGTCTGTGCGATATGGAGGTGAACATGGCTGAAGCTGGTATCGGCGTTGATATCGTCGAGATTTCCCGCATGAAATCAATTCTTGAAAAGACGCCGTCGTTTGCTCGGCGTGTGTTTACCGAAGAAGAGCGTGCGTATTGCGATGCATCATCGCGTCCCGTTGCTCACTATGCGAGCCGCTTTGCTTCGCGCGAGGCGGTACTTAAAGCTCTCGGCACGGGTTTTAGTCAAGGCGTGGGTCGCAAGGATGTTTCGGTTACGCGTGATAAACTCGGCAAACCGAAGGCGCTGCTTTCGGGCCGTGCTCTCGAGATCGCTCAAGAACTGGGTGTTGTTGAGGTCGCTCTTTCCATTACGCTTACAGGAGACTTGGCCGTTGCGAATGCCATCGCGATTACCGAAGATGCTCGGCCTAAGCCAAAAGAGGAAAAGGTGAGCACCAAGAAACGCGTAGCGCAGACATTTAATGAGGCTCGCTCTGTTTTAGATGAGCTTGAGCAGCTGCAGAATTCAGCATTGACGGAGCACCTGGGCGATGCTTCGCAAGATACGCTAGGAGCATAGATGAAACCGGTTTTGAGTACCGAAGAAGTCGTTCGTCTCGAGGATATCATCGAACGCGAAGGGACTTCGAAGGCCGAGCTTATGGAGCTAGCGGGTGAGTTTGCCGCCAACGAGGTCTTGAAGCTCAATCCCGATCGGGTTCTCGTTCTGGTCGGTTTTGGTAATAATGGCGGCGACGGTTGGGTTGCCGCCGATATCCTGAGCCATAAGGGTGTGGACGTGGATATCGTTTCTCCGGTTGAGCCGGATGAGATTCCTGCTGCTCTGGCACGTCATGTTGCTCGTCGTACTGCCGGCCGCGATGTGCACGTTTGCGTCGGCCCCTCGCGTGACGAACTCGAGGTTTTGATCGATAAGGCCGATGTTGTTGTCGATGCCATTTTTGGTACCGGTTTCCACGGAAATCTGCGTGCGCCGTTCTCCATCTGGATTCCTACGGTCAATGAATGCGCCGATTGTGTCGTATCCATTGATGTTCCCTCGGGCCTGAATGCCGAGACGGGCGTTGTTGATGACGACTGCATTCGTGCCGAGCATACGGTGACGATGATTGCGCCCAAGATTGGTCTGTATAGCGCTGATGGTCCTGAGTATGCTGGCGATTTGATCTGCGGCAATCTTTACGACCGTCTTGACGAGGTCATCGATGATGTCGACCACGCCGCCGAGATTGTCGAGCCCGGTGACTTAGTTGATTACTTTGCCCCACTACCTACGAATATCGATAAGTATTCCCGTGGCTCTGTGCTTATTGTCGCCGGATCTGCACAATATCCTGGTGCTGCCATTATGGCGGCCAAGTCTGCAGCTCGCGCGGGTGCTGGTTACGTGGCAGTCGCGGCTCCTGACGCCTGCGCTAATCTTATTCGCATGGCACTTCCTTCGATTCCCGTCTTTGCTATTCCGTCTGATTCCCGCGGCTCCTTTGGCGCCGCTGCGCGCATGACGGTGTGCGAGATTGCAAAGAAGTACAGCTGCGTACTGTGCGGTCCCGGTATGACGACGTCTGCCGGCGCTATGCAGGTGGTTTCGGGCTTGCTCGAGCTTGATGTACCGCTTATTTTGGATGCCGATGCACTCAACTGCCTTGCTAAGATTGCCATTGACGGTATTGATAGTAACCCCGAGATGTATCGTCGCGAGCAGCCGTTGGTTATGACGCCGCACTATCGTGAGCTTTCGCGTCTGGTTGCCGGTGACGAGGTGAACGACCTTGGTACCGCGATTGCAGCCGCGCAGAAGGTTGTCTGGGCTGCAGGCTCCGACAATCTGGTGGTCATTGCCAAGGGGCCGACGACGGCTATCTGTGGCGTTGAGCGTGTGCTGCTGCCACTTTCGGGTCCGGCTTCTCTGGCAACTGCCGGTTCGGGTGATGTTCTCGCGGGTATTTTGGCCGGCACGCTTGCCACCATGCGCGACGAGATGGATCGTTGGGAGTTGCTGTATTCGTACGCCGTCGCACTTCACAGCTACGCCGGTTTTGCCGCGGCGACGGAGTATGGTGAGAAGAGCGTTATCGCGACCGATCTTATCGACTTGATTGGTCCTGCCATGGAGCTGGCAGCAAAGGATGCGCTCGAAGATCTGGGAATCATGGACGAAGGGTCGGATGACTAATCATGAATAAAGCCGATTTGACGCGCTGGTCCTGGGTCGAGATCGACCGCGGGGCGCTCCGTCGCAACACGAGGGCCTATAAGAACTTGTTGAATCCACGTCAGCGCTTGTGTTGCGTGGTCAAGGCCGATGCTTATGGTCATGGAGCTGTTGAGTGCGCCAAGATCATGTATTCGGCTGGTGCCGACATGTTTGCCGTGGCGACGGTTAACGAGGGCGTTGAGCTCCGACAGGGCGGGATTACGAAGCCCATCCTCATCCTAAGCGAGCCGCCTATCGAGGCCATTCCGACGTTGCTCGAGTTTGATATCATGCCTTCGGTCTATACGTCTGACTTTGCTCTTGCGTATGGCGAATGCGCCGTCGCGGCGGGCAAAGTGGGCAAGTATCATCTCGCCATCGAGACGGGCATGAATCGTATCGGCGTTCACTACACGCAGGTGCTCGACTTTGTCCGCGGTATAAATTTCCATCGCGGTATTCAGTGCGACGGCGTATTTACGCACTTCGCCACGGCCGATGAACCTTCGGGCTGGGACTACAAGCTGCAGTGTCAGCGCTTTACCGAGGCCGTTCAGGCCATTAAGGATGCGGGTTTTGAGTGCGGTATCGTGCACTGCGCCAACACGCCGTCCTCGATGCTCGACCCCTCGATGCATTTTGATATGATTCGCGCCGGCGTTGGCTTGTATGGCATGCAGCCGTGCGAGCTGAGTGGCCGCGTGATGCAGCTTGATCCCGTTATGAGCGTCCATGCGCGCGTGACGCGCGTGGCACACCCTGCGATGGGTGAGGGCGTGGGCTACGGCTTTACCTACCGCGTACCGCGTACGCGCGTTCAGATCTGCACGCTGCCGATTGGTTATGCCGACGGCCTATCGCGTACGCTTTCCAATCGTATGGATGTGCTGTATCGCGGCGAGCGCGTGCATCAGGTTGGCAATATCTGCATGGACCAGTTTATGGTCGCCATTCAGTCCAACCCGGCACACGAGATTCCCGAGGCCGAGTATGGTGACGAGATGATCATTGTCGGCCGCGATGGCGATGCCGAGATCACTATGGACGAGATGGCCCGACTGCGCGGAACGATTAACTACGAGGTCGCCTGCGGCTTTGGCATGCGTCTCGACAAGGTCTACGTGTAGGAGCCGCCATGGGCGTCATGCACATCCCCGGCTATACCCATCAGGCACCACGTGAGGTCGCACTCGAGGAAATTGAGGCCGTTCTGGGCGATTGCCACCTCTGCCAGCTCTACCAGTCGCGTCACAATATCGTGTTTGGCGTGGGAAACCCCCGCGCTCGCGTGATGTTTATCGGTGAGGCGCCGGGCCGCAATGAGGATTTGCAGGGCGAGCCCTTTGTGGGGGCGGCAGGCGAGGACCTCAACGGCATTTTGTCGCTGGCGGGGCTCAAACGCGAAGACGTCTACATTGCCAACGTGCTTAAGTGCCGCCCGCCGGGAAACCGCAATCCGCGTCCCGAGGAAGTGCTGGCTTGCTCGCCGTTTTTGCGTGAGCAGATTCGAAGCATCTGGCCCGATATTATCGTGACGCTCGGCAACCCCGCGACGCACTTTGTGCTTAAGACCGAGATTGGCATTACTAAGCTGCGCGGCAGGTTCCACCAGATGGGGCATTTTGTAGTAATGCCCACGTTCCATCCGGCAGCAGCGCTGCGCAATCCGGCGTGGCAGGAGCTGTTGGAGGAAGACTTTAAGATGCTGGGCGACTATCTGGAGCGACATCCCGCACCAGAGGACGCCTCGGAATAATAAGGAGCATATATGTCCCTGGAGCGCCTGGGGGTAGGTACTTACAAAACGACTTGCGCTGCCGATACGGTGTACTTTGGCGAGCTAATTGCACCGTGCCTTGAGGACGGCGATGTGCTCATCCTGACCGGTGGCCTGGGAGTGGGCAAAACTCACTTTACCAAGGGCGTCTCGCGCGGGCTGGGCGATGGGCATATGGTTACGAGCCCTACGTTTGCGCTCATGGCCGTTCACGATCAAGGTCGTATTCCGCTGTTTCACTTTGATCTATACCGCCTGGAGCATGCCTACGAGCTCGAGGATACGGGCATTTTCGATGTGCTGGGCTATGAGGGTGCTTGCCTGCTGGAATGGGGCGAACAATTCCAAGACGAGCTGACGGATGAGTATCTTTCGGTGACGCTCAAGCGTGATGAGGGCGACAGCGATGTGCGAACGATAACGCTCGAGGCGCACGGTGACCGCGCAATGGAGCTTTCCCATTTGATTGATAAGGCTGTACAAGATGAGCTTGCATAACGACAACGCGCTGGTGGTGGCGCTCGATACTTCGACCGACATGCTTGCCTGCGCGGCAAGCTGGATTGATGGGCAGACGGGCGAGACGAAGCTCGTGAGTGGCGACCACATGTGTCGCCGTCACGCCAACGTTGAGCTCGTGAATACCGTTGATGGCGTGCTGGCTCAAGCCGGTCTGGATCGCAGCGATGTTGGTTACTACGTGGTCGGCCGCGGCCCGGGGTCGTTTACGGGTGTGCGCATCGGCATCTCCACTGCCAAGGGCCTCGCGCGCGGTGCCAATGTTCCGCTGCTGGGCGTGTCGACGCTCGACGCTTGCGCTTGGACGGCGTGGAAGGCTGGCGTGCGCGGCAAGCTTGGTATCTTGGCCGATGCTATGCGCGGTGAGGTATATCCGGCGCTGTATATGCTGGTCGATGAGGGTCCCGAGCGTCAATTTGAGCGCGAACACGTGGTCAAGGCCGCCGTGGCGCTCGATGAGTGGCGCCAAGCAGCGGACTGGGACCAGGTTCAGCTGACCGGTGACGGTCTCGTGCGCTATGGCAAGCTGCTGGGTGAGGACGAGACCGCCCGCTGCGTGGAGCGCGACCTGTGGTGGCCTTCGGGCGAGGGGTTGCTGCTCGCGCACGCTGCGGGTGACGGCGATCCGGCTCGCGTCCTGCCGATTTACACGCGCCTTTCTGATGCCGAGGAAAACGAGCGCAAGCGTCTTGGTCTTGCCGAGAGTGCGCAGAGCGAAATTACGGGCGTTGCCGATGAGCTCGCCGGTCGTCATCTGCAGTTCCGTCCCATGGGCGCGGCGGATGCCGAGGGCGCGAGCGCGCTAGAGGCTGCCTGCTTTGAAGGTGCCGGACACAAGGCGTGGACGCCGGGCATGTTCCTGTCCGAACTGGGCGAGGACGTCGCTGCGCCGCGTAGTTGGTGGGTGGCACACGACGACGGCAAGCTGCTGGGCCTTGCCGGCGGTATGGTCGTGGACGGTGATGTGCAGATTCTGGATGTCGCCGTCGACCCGGCACATCGCCGCGAGGGCATTGCCCGCAAGCTGCTGTCGCATGTGAGCTATGATGCCCAGATGCTCGGCTGCACCACGGCTTCGCTCGAGGTCGAGGACGGTAACGAGGGGGCGATCGCGCTTTATAACGCTCTGGGCTTTACCGAGGCTGGCCGTCGCCGCGGCTACTACGGTGTCGGCAAGGATGCCATCGTCATGACGGCTCCGCTGCCCCTGGTGCTTCCGGTCGACAATGCTTCGCCCGAGCCGACGGCGGCAGAGCAGCGCGTATGGCCGCTGCCTGCGCCCGGGCGCTCCGAGGGGGAGCGTGCCGAAATTGAACGCCGCCGCCTAGTGCTCGCTATCGAGAGTTCCTGCGACGAGACGGCCGTGGCGATTATCGATGCGGATGGCAATATGCTGGCCAACCAGGTGTCGACGCAGATTGATTTCCATGCCCGCTTTGGCGGCGTGGTGCCCGAAATCGCCTCGCGCAAGCACGTTGAGGTGATTGTGAGTGTCGTGGATGCGGCGCTCGAGGATGCCGCAGCATCGCTGGGCCTTACGGGCGGAGCCATTGCACCAAGTGAGCTTGCCGCCGTGGGCGTGACGCAGGGTCCGGGCCTGGTGGGCGCGCTCGTGGTTGGCGTCGCCTTCGCCAAAGGCTTTGCCTACGCTGCTGGCAAGCCGCTCGTGTGCGTCAACCATCTTGAGGGTCATCTGTTTGCCAACTTGCTGGCGCAGCCCGACCTCAAGCCGCCGTTCATCTTCACGCTTGTCTCGGGCGGGCACACCATGCTCGTGCACGTGAAGGCATGGGGCGACTACGAGGTGCTTGGTGAGACACTCGACGATGCTGTGGGCGAGGCCTTCGACAAGGTAGCCAAGGCGTTGGGTCTGGGCTATCCCGGTGGCCCCATCATCTCCAAGCTGGCCGAGACGGGTAACCCCCGCGCGATCGATTTTCCTCGCGCGCTTAACAGCAGGGGAGACTATCGTTTCTCGCTTTCTGGTCTTAAAACGGCCGTGACGCTCTACATCGAGCAGGAGACCAAGGCCGGGCGCACGATTCACTTGCCCGATCTGGCGGCTTCGTTTGAGGCAGCTGTCTTTGACGTGCAGTACAAGAAGGCCAAAAACGCATTGCACGCTACCGGATGCAAGGAATACTGCATCGGTGGCGGCGTCTCGGCCAACCCGCATCTGCGCGAGATGATGATCAAGAAGCTCGGGCGCCAGGGCATCCGCGTGACGGTGCCGCCCTTGTCTGCCTGTACCGATAACGCAGCCATGATCGCGGAGGTCGCCCGCCGTAAATTCGACCGAGGTGAAATCTCGCCGTTCGATGTCGACGCCGATCCGAACATGACGCTGTAGCTGGTACGGCGCGGTCCCCGGACGGAGGGGCCGGATATAAGGTTTCCTGCTCTACAGTCCTGCGCAAGACGGAGAGCACTTAATGTGCTTTCCGTCTTGCGCAGGACTGTAGAGCAGGAAAGTTCATATGCGCCGCCCGGCTCCCGCGGCTCTCAGGGGCATCTCTCATGCAAAAACTGTCGTGGGGTAAAGTCCGAGGTCAGTGGCGTTTTATACCGAGAAATCCAAAAAAGTTGAAAATTCATTACAAATTTGTGTTGACTTTAGGTAACTAAAGTTTCATACTCCTTTTCAACCACTGGGGGATGTGAACACGCACGGATCGTTCGCATCATGATTGAAGAGGATTTCTTAGACATGTTCACGCATCAGCTAAACATTATCAGCGTAGTAATTATCTGATGCGGGTTAGCACATACAGCTAGCCCGTACGATAACGGGCGGCTGATGAAGATGAGGGCCGTCGAGCGCAACCGACGGCCCTCATTTTCTATGTCTATGAAGTTCTTTTTAGAGGAGGAAATGTAATGAACGGAGTTTTGCTCATGGTTGTGGCCGCGGCGGTGCTCGCCTGCGGCTATCTGGGCTATGGCCGATGGCTGGCCAACAAGTGGGGCGTTGACAAAGAGGCCCTCACGCCGGCCAAGCGCATGAAGGACGGCAACAGCTTCTCGCCCGTCTCCGCCTTCACCGCGTTCTCGCACCAGTTCAGCTCGATCTGCGGTGCCGGCCCTGTTACGGGTACGATCGTCGCCATGGCCTTTGGCTGGCTGCCCGTCGTGCTCTGGGTCCTCGTCGGCGGCATCTTCTTTGGTGCCGTCCACGACTTTGGTGCCCTGTACGCTTCGATGAAGAACAACGGCAAGTCGCTCGCTCAGCTCATCGAGAAGTACATCGGCAAGACTGGCCGTCGCCTGTTCCTGCTGTTCTGCTGGCTGTTCTGCATCATCGTCATCGCCGCCTTCACCGACATGGTCTGCAAGACGTTCATGTTCACCCCGGCCGTTGACGCTTCTGGTGCTGCTACCGGTGCCATCGACTTCACCAAGTCCTATGCCGCCGGCTGCGCTGGTACCATTTCCATCCTGTTCACCTTCGTCGCTATCGCCTTTGGTTGGGCCCAGAAGAAGTTCAACCTCACCGGCGCTGCCGAGTTCGTCACTGGCGTTGTCCTCATGGTTCTCATGTTCGCCGTCGGCATGCAGTTCCCGGTCTACCTGGATAAGTTCCAGTGGTTCGCCGTCGTCATGGTCTACCTGGTCTTCGCTGGCGCTATGCCCATCCAGATGCTCAAGACCCCGCGTGACTACCTCACTTCCATCATGATGATCGTCATGATCGTCTGCGCTGTCCTTGGCATCGTCGTCCTGGGCGTCAACGGTCAGGCCACTATCACCGCTCCGGTCTTCACCGGCTTCTCCACTGCCTCAGGCATGATGTTCCCGGTCCTGTTCGTCTCCGTCGCTTGCGGTGCTCTCTCCGGTTTCCACAGCCTCGTTTCTTCCGGCACCTCTTCTAAGCAGGTCGAGAAGGAGCAGGACGCCGTCAAGGTCGGTTACGGCGCCATGATCGTCGAGTCCTTCGTCGGCATCCTTGCCATCATCGTCGCCGGCATCATGTTCTCCGACATGAACACCGCCGGTACCGGCGCCCTCAACGCCGGTGTCGCTTCCACCCCGTTCCAGATCTTCGCCGCTGGCATCTCCCGCGGTATGCAGGCCTTCGGTGTTGACGGCACGCTCGCTACCGTCTTTATGACCATGAACGTCTCCGCTCTGGCCCTGACCTCGCTCGACGCCGTCGCCCGCATCGCCCGCACTTCGTTCTCCGAGTTCTTTGCCCAGACCAACGACGCCCTGGCCATCGAGTCCAAGGCCGGCTACATGAAGGTCCTCGGCAACCCCTGGTTCGCCACGGTCGTCACCCTGCTTCCCGGTCTCGCCCTCGCTTTTGGTGGTTATGCCAACATCTGGCCGCTCTTTGGTGCTTCCAACCAGCTGCTCGGCGGCATGACCATGATCACCCTCGCCGTGTTCTGCAAGTGCACCGGCCGCAAGGGCTGGATGCTCTACGTGCCCGTCGTCTTCCTGCTCTGCTGCACCTTCACCTCGCTGGTCCAGAGCGCCATGGGCTGCATGGCCGCTGTCCAGGCTTACGGCTTCTTCGGCACCATCCCGGCTACCGCCACCACGGCCGCCGTCTCCGTCGCCGCCACCAAGGGCCTGCAGCTTGTCTTCGCTGTCCTGCTGATGGTCCTGGGCCTCATCGTCGCCGTCAACTGCCTCAAGGAGTTCTTCGGCAAGGAGGCCGGTTCCATGCCCGACGAGGAGCCCGAGTGGTCCGAGATGGGCAAGGCCGAGTATGGCCGCGCTGCTGCTGCCGAGGCTCCCACCGACGCCGAGGCTGCCAAGGCCTAGTCAGCTTGATGGGCTAGCCGTTCCATCCATATGACTCGGAAAGACCGGGTCCGCAACGACGCGGACTCGGTCTTTTTTCATGCAAAAGCGGGCGACGCCCGAGTGTTCTCGCAGATGTTTTGCGTGGATAAGGGCGCGCGTTGTACCATATAGACGTATATGTGTACATATGAAAGGGGCCCCGTGGCCAAGACGGTATATTCCGATAACCAAAATAATGTCGATGCCCTGGCTGAACGTCTGAGCAGCCAGACGTCGCTTTCTGCCGAGCGTGCCAAGCTGGTTGCCTACGACCTGCTCTGCCGCAAGGCGCTCAAGATTAAGTCGAGTGCGCTGGCGCAAATTTTCCGCTCCGTCGATAAGGAATGTGACACCAAGGCGATGCGCGATGAACTTATCGCGGCAAATATCGTGACCAAGATCGAGGGTAGCGGCATTAACGGGCGCCCGGCGTTCTATACCATCAATGCCGAGATTCGCGATGCCCAGGAGCAGCCTGCCGAGTCCGTCGAGGATTTTGTCGTCGAGGATTCCGCTGACGTGCCTGCTGTGGAAGAAACTGCTCCGCGTGAGCATGTCGATACCGATGAGTTGCTCGATGAGAACGTCGTGCGTGCCTTTACGGCCAAGGCAGGACGCGGCGGTTTTGGCGGGGGTGGCAAGCGCGATGCGCAGCGCCGCGCCCAGCAGGAGCGCTTCCGTCGCGCCGTTGCTCGAAAGGGTGAGACGGATGCTGAGGCTCTTGAGACTGAGGTTGCTGCCGAGTCGCAGAAGCCCGCGAGGGAGCAAAAGCCCGTGGAGGCCCAAGAGCCCAAGCGTCGTCGCGGTGCTCACTTTAAGACTGCACAGCAGGATGCCGCGCGTGAGGTTGAAGAGTCTTCTGAGGTTGCAGACGATGTTGAGGAGTCTGCCAAGAAGGCTCCGGGTTCGTGTCGTCCCGGCCGCGGTTTTGCGGGACGTGCGTATCCCGTAAAGCGTCAGGAGAAGGGCGAGTCGGTTTCGACCACCCAGGACGAGAAGGCCGTTGAGCCGGTGGCTCGCGAGCAAAAGCCTGTTGAGCCGCGGCTTGAGGTTGATGCCGAGGCCAAGGGCCAGCAGCCTACTGATGAGCAGGCGGAGCAGGGCGCGTCGAGCAAGCCTCGCCGCCGTCGCCATCGTGGGGGCCGCAGTTCCCATGTCGAGACTGCAACCGAGAAGACCACGCCGCAGAACGAGGATGCGAAGGCCGAGGTTTCTTCGGGGCAGCCTAAGCGCCAGCCGGCGAAGGAGAGCAAGTTCGATCGTCCGCAGAAGCAGGCGTCTATGCCGAAGCACGAGCGCAATTCCCAGGGCGATTCTAAGCGCAAGTCTCAGAAGAAGCCGGAGTCTGCCGCAGCAGATACTGCTGCCCAGCAGCCCAAGTCGTCCGTCCACGGCGAGGTCTCGGCGTTTGCCCTTGCCCGCGTTTTAGGCAGGCAGCTGCTCAAGGTTGTCCCCACGCCTATGGCGCTCTCCAAGATCAAGGAGCAGCAGACACAGATCGTAAAGGTCGAGGGCAAGGACGGCAAAAAGGCTCCGCAGCGCACTCAGCACAACGAGATGTCCAACCGCAAGATTGCCGAGGAAATCGCAATCATCCAGGCTTGGATCGAGCAGAACCGAGGTGCCGATACGCCGGTTGCCTCGCGCCGCCAGCGTGCCTACCAGATCTTTAACGACGAGAAGGCTTTTGACGGCAAGCACGGTGAGCGCCTGATCAGGCGTATGACCGAAAAGGGCATTAGCATGCAGGCGATCAAGGTCGCCCCCAATCGCCCCGTGCACTTTACGGGCTTTTTTACGCTGGGAGCCGACAAGCCGTTCATTATGGTCGAGAACCTGGACACCTACGACGAGATCGTCAAGCTGCTGCGTGGCCGCAAGCACGCCAAGCTCTTTGGCATCAAGGTGGGCGGCGTGATTTTTGGCGGCGGATGCAAGGCGAGCGTCTCGCATGCCCTGGACGATTATCTGGCCGAGATTGGCTATCGCTTTAACTACGTCTACTACGTGGGCGATATCGATCGCGAGGGCGCGCGTATCGTCGAGCAGACTCGCAATGCCAATGTGGTTGAGATTCGCCTGCATGCCGGCATGTATCGCGCTATGCTCGCCGAGCATAAGCGTCGCGTGAAGGCCGGCGGAGAGTGCGAGCCCGCGGCTGCCAACCAGGGTGTGCCGCAGAACCTGGCAGCGACGATCAAGGATCTGCCCATGGTTACGCGCGTGCAGTTCCGCAACGTGCTGCGCGAGGGCGGGCGCATTCCGCAGGAGATTCTGATGACCGCCGACTATCGGGATGGCGACTCGGGAAGCTTCGACCGCATGCTGAACAATTAGGGACGCGTGGCCCCGGCGGGCCGGGCATTAAGTTTGCTGCTCTACAGTCCTGCACAAGACGAAGGCCACATTAAGTGGCCTTCTTTGTGTGCGGAACTCGCGACAAACTTAATGCCCGGCCCGCCGGGGCCACGCGCCATTTTGTAGATGACGGCTCGCTTTTCGGAACTGGGCTGATAATTCTAGATGTAAGGCGCTCTCGGCTGATATGGGACGGAGGGATTCCGCGTCCGCCTTTTCGGCGGCCGCGCCCCGCTGCGTCGCTTCGCTCCTTGCGTGCTGCGCTGGAAAACGCTTCGCGTTTCCTCAGCTCCGCACCCTTGCGGGTTCTCGAATCCCTCCGCTTGCCCACAAGAAAGCGCCCTGGGCCGTTATGGGCTCAGGGCGCTCAGTTTTAATGGCTGGGACGGAGGGATTCGAACCCCCAACAGCCGGCACCAAAAACCGGAGTTCTACCGTTGAACTACGTCCCAATGTGTGGTGTTGCCCAAAAACAACTCGTTTAGTTTACCTAATCTGCGAGGGCATCGCAAACGCCGTCGAGCAGGCGTACGGCGAGTGTCTGCGCGTCGCTGGCCGTGAAGGTGCCGTTGTAGCGCGTCATGCCCGTGAGCTCAATGCGAATGCGTGCCGGCTTCTGCTGCGCGGCGACATTGGCAGTGCGGATGCGCTGGGCCAGGTTGTGGCACTCGGCGAGGGCGATCGTGGCGCGCGGCGCTGCATCTGCGGGCAGCTCATCGCTTGCGATCTCGAGCACTAGGTCAACGTCGGTTGGGACCTCGGAGTCGCAGAGCATCATGCCGCTGTTGTCGGTCGTTGCCGTGGCGATATTCCACATGCGCGACGCAACGCTGCGTGCGATGGGGTCCTCGCCGATAACGGCAATCTGGAAGCGCTCGAGCACGTTGGCGGCGCGAGCAAAACCGATACGGGACTCGGCTTCGGTGACCGAGGGCTTGCCCTCCCACACATGGTGCAGGCGGTTGATGTAGGCGTAGGTGTCCTGGAAGGCCATGCCGTCGGCAAACAGGCCGACATTTTCCTGGAACTGCTGCAGGGCGGCCTCGGTATGCGGACCAAAGTAGCCGTCGTCTTCGCCACAGGCAAAGCCCAAAACGTTGAGAGCGCGCTGCAGGGCCTGCACATCGGCGCCATGGAAATTGGGCATGCGCAGATAGAGAGTGCGGTCGCCCAGCTTATACGAAGCGTCTACAAGGGCGCTCCAGCAGGGGATATCGACGGCATGACCGGCAGCAAGGCCGCTGTCGAGCCTGAAGGTGCTGACGGCCTGCTCAGTGGTGGCTCCAAAGTACTTGTCGGTGACTTCGGCGGCATCAATCGTGTAGCCGAGCTGTAGGAGACGAGACTGCACGTCTTCGACGGCTGCTCCTTGCATGCCCGTTGTAATAGGTTCCATGAACGAACCCCTTTCGGCGTACCATTCGTACTATTTGAGCGTCTGTCGGATAGACAACGCAAAGGGATGCATAAACATGCACTCAACAGTGTAGCAAGTTGTGCCTAAATACGCTGCTGACAGGTTTTATAACCCCCGTTAGTTAAGGCGCTCCACAAAGAAATCTGCCATGGAGAGGAACAGCTCGCGTGCGTGCGGATCAAGCTCAACGTTCTCGATGGCCGCTTTGGCCTTAGCGGTCAGGTCGAGCGCGTAAGTGTGGGCGTAATCGATGGAGCCGGTCTCCTGGAAGATCTCCACGGCGCGTGCGAGCTGCGCGGGATCATCGGTGCCCGAGGAAAGAATCGCCTCGACCTCGTCGTGGTGGCGCTCATCAGAGAGGGCGTGTACGGCGACAAGCGTGCGCTTGCCCTCGGTGATGTCGGTGCGGAAGTCCTTGTTGGCGGCTTCCTTAGTGCCGACAAGGTTGAGCAGGTCGTCCTGAATCTGAAAGGCGAGGCCTGTGTGTAGGCCAAAGGCGCGCAGCGCTTCGAGTTGCTCATCGCTGCCGCCGCCGATAATGGCTCCGGCGGCAAGCGGCGTGGCTCCGCTGTAAAACGCGGTCTTGTGCGTCGCCATGTCCAGGTAGTCATCAACCGAGATATCAAAGCGCCCGTCACGGACCCAACCCAGGTCGAGCGCTTGACCCTCGATGGTGCGGACGATCATCTCGGTAAGCTCGTGGAGCACGCGCAGCTTCACGTCGGACTCCAGCGTGGGGTCGTCGAGAACCGTCTTGGTGACCATGGTGAGCGCCAGGTCGCCGCAATTGATGGCAAGGCCCGTGCCCTCGGTAAGGTGCATGCAGGGCTTGCCTCGACGAAGCTGTCCGTTGTCGGCGATGTCGTCGTGGATTAGCGCGCCCGACTGGAAATGCTCGATAGCTGCCGCGGCGCTGCGGGCGCTCTCGAAGCTACCGCCCACTGCGGTTGCGGCGAGCATGCAGATAAGCGGGCGGTGGCGCTTGCCGGCGTTGGCCGTAAAAGTCGAGAGCGGCGCGTACAGGTAGCGCTCGATATCGGCAGAGGTCGCCTGTCCGTCAAAGAACGTGGCCAGATAGTCGTTAATCTGGTCAAAGTGCTGGGCTAAAAAGCTGGTAAACGGACTGGACACGGGTTCTCGCATTCTTTCTGAGGTTGCGTTGATGCAATATGCAGATAACATATTGCCACATCAGGGCGTTTGGCGCGGCAGTTTTGGCGATTTAGGACAACGGGCGTGCGTTTGATGGAGCGCGCCTAAATCAGCCCAAAATGCTCGAGCGCCGCAACGACACCGTCGTGATCGACGGTGTCGGTCACGTAATCGGCCTTATCCTTGAGATAGTCTGGCGCATTGCCCATGGCGATACCGACATCGACGGCGTTCATCAGCGAGACGTCATTGCTGGCGTCGCCGATGCCGTATACGGTTCCGTGGTGGGGATCGAGGGCGTCGAGTACAGACTGGATGCCCCCGCGCTTCGTGCATTCGCGGGGCGAGATTTCGGTTACCTCGAGTTCGAGCTCGTTAAAGCACAGCAGCGGCTCAAGTGCCTTATCTTGAGCGATGTGGTTGGCGAGCGATGTAGACATCAAGATCTTGTAGACACTGTAATGTTGCAGCTGCGTGACTGCGTCGCCCAGGGTGCGCGCGTATCCGGGGGCATCGGCACTCATGCGCACGACGCCGTTGAGGCCCTCAAAGCGGATGACCTCGCCCGATTGCTCAAGGTAGGGGGCAAGACGCTGCAGCATACTGGGCGTCATCGACAGATCGCGAATTGCGTGTCCGTTGATCTCGGCGTAACCGCCCGCAAGACAGACGATGCCGGTCCAAGGCAGCTCAAGAAGTTTGGGGTGGATGCAGCTCAGGGTGCGTCCCGTGCAGATAAAGGCCATGTTGCCGTTGGCGACAAACTCGCGGATTGCCTGCGAAACCGCCTCGTTGGGATAGGGGGAGAGGTCCCGCTCGTCTTCGGGAAGGTCTTGGGCGAGCCTGGGGTCTTGCCAGGCGAGCGTTCCGTCGATATCGAAGAAGCAAATATTGCCGCGCTTATGGGCTGCGCTGGCGGCAGGGGAGGCCGAGGTGGTGGGCACAAATTCCGGCTCGAGGCCCATGATCTGGTCAAAATGCTCTTTAACGCGGGGAACGGAGATGCCGATAATCACCTGGGCGGTCTTGCCCGTAATGATGAGGCCCTTGGCGCCCACCGCGACAAACGACGCGTTATCTGCAACGATGGAAGGGTCTGCGACCTCGACGCGCAGGCGCGTGGCGCAGTTGGTTGCGCCCACGATATTGCCAACGCCACCTAAAAGCTGAATTACCCGCTCAGCGAGGACGTGATCTTGATCGGATCGACTATTGACCTCGTCATTGGGAGATTGCTCTTTGGCAAAGTCGCTTCCCGTTAAACAATCGATTGCCGCGCGATTGACGACATGATCCTCGCGGCCCGGAGTCTTAAGGTCATAGACCAAGATGAGTGCTCGAAAACTAACAAAAAAGATGAGGCTAAAGGCAAGGCCGATACCGAGCGCCAAAAGATAGGCACCGGCATGCGTGCGCATGAGCGGAATAAAGTTGAAGGCTGCCATCTCCATGAGGCCGCCCGAGAAGATGCCGACGATGCCAAAGAGATTCATGGTTGTGGCAAGGCAAGACGATAAGACGGCGTAGAGCAAAAAGAGCCCGGGGTGGGTGAACATAAAGAGAAACTCGAGTGGCTCGGTAACGCCGCAAACCACCGAGGCGATGATGGCGGGAACAAGGATGACCCTGAGGCCGGCGCGGCGCTCGGGTTTTGCGGTGGAGTAGAACGCAGCTGCGATGGCAGGAAGGCCAAAGAGCTTGACCCAGCCGGTGGCGGTAAAACCGGCCCACGGCGCAAGTTCATTAAGGGGGCGCGTGCTATGGGAGAGGATGGGGAGCAAACTGCTCCACGTGGCGTAGATGCCGTCGTTAATGACCAGGTTGTCGTAGTAGATTGGCATGTAGAGCAGGTGGTGCAGCCCCATAGGCTCGAGCGCTCGCTCCAAAAACACAAAGATGCCCACGCCAAAGGGGCCGACGCTCGTAAGTGCATGGCGCAGCGTTTCGGTCATTGCGTATACGGAGGGCACGATGGTGGCCGAGATAGCGGCAAGGGCAAACACGGCAAAAAAGCTGATGAGGTAGACCAGCGAGGAGCCCGAGAAGGTGCCGAGCCAATCGGGAACCTTGGCATCGTAGAAGCGGTCATGGATGGCGACGACGGTTGCCGATACCACCAGCGGGCCGATAATGCCGGTGTCGAGCGTCTTGATGCCGTCGATGACGGTGATGCCGTTGGCGGGGGTCAAAGATGACGGGTACTTAAGCCCAAGGTTGTCTCCGCTCAGCTTAATGATCTCGCTCAAAAAGAAGCAATAGGCAAAATAGGCCACGAGTGCCTCGAGGCAGCAGCGTGCCGGTTGCTTTTGGGCAAGACCGATAGGCAGCGCTACGGCAAAAAGGAGCGGGAGGCGTTTAAAGACCGTCCATGAGCCGCGCTGGATGATGGCCCAAAAAACGTACCAAGGGGTTCCGTATACGGCTAGATCGCCGACGATGTCCGCAGTCGTTGCGAGAGCGGAGACGCCGACCATGAGGCCCGATATAGAAAACAGCATGGCGGGAGCGAACATTGCCCCGCCAAAGCGTTGGATTTTTTGCAGCATGTTCTGCCTTCCGAATATCGAGGCGCGTTGCGCGTGGGGAAACGTTTAAACAATGGATTCATTGTAGAGGACCAGACGATTGTTGTGCCGGCAGTTTTGAGCGAAACCGATTTGGGCATGACAGAAACCGTCAACGGTTAAATCCTGTCGCTTTACCGATATTCAGTTTAAACAACTTTAAGAAATGCTATCGTGCCTAGCCGGAAATGAATAATGTAGAGGTGAAACAATGCCAAAAGCGATATACGAAGGAATCTACCGAGAAATACGCTCGCGCATCATTAATGGGACCTATGCGTTTCAGGAGATGCTGCCAACCGAAGCCGAGCTGACCGCGGAGTTCGGATGCACTCGCAATACCGTCCGTCGCGCCTTGGGTATGCTGGCCGACGGGATGTTTGTGCAGCCCATACACGGCAAGGGCGTGCGCGTTATTTGGCTTAAGGGCGAAACCGACATGTTGGGCGCACTCGAAGAGGTTGAGTCGTTTGGCGAGTTTGCAAAGCGCAACAATGCCGTTGCATCGACGGACGTTAAGTCTTTCGAACATCTGGTTTGCACCGAGCAACTCTCTCGTCACCTGGGCTTTAAGGTGGGCGAGAAGTTGATTCGCGTAGTGCGCGTCCGAAGCCTCAACGGCAACGCGCGCCAAGTGGACCATGGCTATTTTTTGGCGTCGATCGCCAAGGGCCTGACTCCCGAGATTGCGGCAGATTCTATTTACGGCTATCTGGAGCACAAGCGCGGTGTCAAAGTGATGGCGAGCCGTCGTACGGTGAGTGTCGAGCTCGCCAACGATGAGGACTGCAGCTATCTTGACCTCGGCAAATACAACTGCGTTGCCGTCATGGAGAGTCAGTCGTACACCTCGGATGGCATCTTGTTTGAGGTGACGCACACTCGCACACACCCCGAGATCTTCCATTACCGCGTCAATTCCAAGCGATAGCCGGCTAGCTCGCAGCCTGACGAGACTCATGGCCTCAAAGAGAAAACGCCCGGTCAAACCGACGGTACATCGGCTTGACCGGGCGTTTTCTCTGCATTCAATAACAAATAATTGTTTATACAAAACTTGTCAAGTATCAAGTTGAAATTACCGTTCACCGAAGTTTTTCTACCGCTCTAGTAATACTTGTTCAAACAACTAGCCAAATAGCGTATCGTTCAAATCAGCAAAAGGGGCAAAGTCCCCGAGCCAATCTCCGAAGGCGGCGGCAAAGGGTGCCGCCACGGTGTGAAAGGGTGGATTGTAATGAAGAACGAAATGAGCAGAAGGCAGTTCCTGGGCTTTGCTGGTTCCGCGGCTGCAGTTCTTGGTCTGGGCCTCGTGGGTTGCGGTGGTTCTGCCGGCTCCGGCTCCTCTGCTTCTGGTGACGCTGCCGAGGTCTACTTCCTCCAATTCAAGCCCGAGGTCGACAAGGAGTGGAAGGAGATCGCCAAGGCCTATAAGAAGGAGAAGGGCGTCGAGGTCAAGATCGTGACCGCTGCCTCCAACACCTACGAGGAGAAGCTCAAGTCCGAGATGTCCAAGAGCTCCGCTCCGACCCTGTTCCAGGTCAACGGCCCCACCGGTCTTAAGAACTGGAAGGATTACTGCGCCGACCTGTCCGATACCAAGCTCCGCGGTGAGCTCATTGACGACTCCCTGGCTCTGCAGTCCGACGGCAAGGATGTGTGCATCGACTGGGTCCAGGAGAGCTTCGGCATCATCTACAACAAGCAGCTGCTCGAGAAGGCTGGCTACAAGGCCGAGGACATCAACTCCTTCGACAAGCTGAAGGCTTGTGCCGACGACATCCAGGCCCGCAAGGACGAGCTTGGTGTCGAGGGTGCCTTCACTTCCGCCGGCATGGACGACTCCTCCAGCTGGCGCTACACCACCCACCTTGCCAACATGCCGCTCTACTACGAGTTTGAGAAGGAGCACAACCAGGAGGACGACGAGATCAAGGGTGAGTTCCTCGACAACTACAAGCAGATCTTCGACCTGTACATCACCGACTCCACCTGCGATCCTTCGCAGCTTGCTTCCAAGACCGGCGACGACGCCACCAACGAGTTCGCAACCGGCAAGGCCGTCTTCTACCAGAACGGCTCTTGGGCCTACTCTGACCTCGTCAAGGCCGGCATGACCGACGATCAGATTGGCATGATGCCGATCTACATCGGTGTTGACGGCGAGGAGAACCAGGGCCTGTGCTCCGGCGGCGAGAACTACTGGTGCGTCAGTTCCCAGGCTTCCGAGGATGCCCAGAAGGCCACCGAGGACTTCATGTATTGGTGCGTCACCGCTGACACCCCGACCAGCATCATCGCCGACAAGATGGGTCTGACCGCTCCGTTCAAGAGCGCCAAGGAGACCACCAACGTCTTCTCGCAGCAGGCCGTTGCCATGGCCAAGGACGGCAAGAAGACCGTCGCTTGGGACTTCGTCTACATTCCCTCCGAGGAGTGGAAGAAGAACCTCAAGCAGGCTCTGATTGCCTACGCTGCCGATAACAGCAAGTGGGACGGCGTCAAGAACGCCTTCGTCGATGGTTGGAAGACCGAGAAGGCCGCTTCCGAGTAAGCAGTTGCTGCCCAAGCTATCTGATTAGCGACAGGGGGCGGGCAGACGTTGGTTTGCCCGCCCCCTGCATATTGAAAGGACCCTTTTATGGGCAAAGCACTCAAGCGCTGGTGGCCGCTCTTTATGCTGCCCACGTGCCTGGCGTTTATGATCGGGTTCGTGATCCCTTTTATCCAGGGCTTCTATCTCTCGTTCTGCCAGTTTATTATCATTAGTAACGCGCGCTTTGTCGGTATCGAGAACTACGTGCGCGCGCTGTCCGATCCGCAGTTCTCCACGTCGTTCTTCTTTACCGTGGCGTTTGCCTTCCTGTCGACGGTGCTCATCAACGTGATCGCCCTGGCCATTGCGCAGGCGCTCACCCGCAAGGCGCTCAAAGGCACCAACATCTTCCGTACGATCTTCTTTATGCCTAACCTGATCGGCGGCATCGTGCTGGGCTACATTTGGCAGATTCTGATCAACTGCCTGCTCTCCAACGTGGGCGCCCAGCTCATCGCCCTTAACTCTGCTGCTGGCTTCTGGGGCCTTATCATCCTGACCCTGTGGCAGCAGGTCGGCTACATGATGATCATCTACATCGCTGGTCTGCAGTCCATTCCGTCCGACTACATCGAGGCCGCCAAGGTCGACGGCGCTACGGCATGGCAGACGTTTTGGAAGGTTAAGATCCCTAACCTGATGCCGACCATCACCATCTGCCTGTTCCTGTCCATCACCAACGGCTTTAAGCTGTTCGACCAGAACCTCGCCCTTACCGGCGGCGCCCCCGCGCACTCCACCGAGATGCTCGCCCTGAACATCTACAACACGTTCTATTCGCGTGCCGGTATCGCATGGCAGGGCATTGGTCAGGCCAAGGCGGTTATCTTCTGTATCCTGGTCGTGGCCATCTCCATGATCCAGCTTAAGGCCACGAGGTCCAAGGAGGTGCAGCAGTAATGAAACGCGATAAGGTTATCAACCGCGCGCTCTCGATTTTCTTTACGATCCTGTCGCTCGCGTGGATCTACCCCGTGTTCATGATTGCGCTTAATTCTTTTAAGAAAGCGACCGCAATCAGCACCACCACGGCATTCGATCTGCTCACGCCCGAGACGTTCAACGGCCTCGCAAACTACATGCACGCCCTTAACGAGCAGGGCTTTGCCTCGGCATTTATGTACTCGCTCATCATCACGGTCACGTCGGTCGTGCTGATCTTGGTGTGCTGCTCCATGTGCGCTTGGTACGTGGTTCGTGTCAACAACAAGATCTCGAACTTCTTCTATTACCTGTTTGTGTTCTCGATGGTCGTGCCGTTCCAGATGCTCATGTTCACACTGTCCAATTTGGCGGACCGCATCGGCTTCAACACGCCGTTCAACATCTGCTTTATCTATCTTGGCTTTGGCGCGGGCCTGGCGGTCTTTATGTTCGCCGGCTTTGTAAAGAACATTCCGCTCGAGATCGAAGAGGCGGCCATGATCGACGGCTGCAACCCGGTCCAGGTGTTCTTTAAGATCGTCCTTCCCATCATGAAGCCCACCTATCTTTCGGTCGGCATTCTCGAGACCATGTGGGTCTGGAACGACTACCTGCTGCCCTACCTTACGCTCGACTCCACCAAGTACAAGACCATTCCTATCTTGATCCAGTACTTCCGCGGCGGCTACGGCCACGTCGAGCTCGGCCCCATGATGGCCTGCATCATGATGGTCGTTATCCCCATCGTTATCATGTACATCCTCTGTCAGAAGTACATCATCGACGGCGTGGTGGCAGGTGCCGTCAAGGGCTGATGCCGTAACTGTTTTGCAAGTTTTGGCGGCGTCCCTCAGCGCGGCGCCGCGTATCGAAAGGTAAAGACATGGCCGAGATTGTTCTCAAACATGTTCAGAAGGTGTATCCCAACAACGAGTCAAAAAAGAAGGGCTTCTTTGGCAAAAAGAAGAAGACCGAGGAGAAGAAGCACAACCTCAAGGTTACCGAGGACGGTGTGCTCGCTGTAGAGGACTTCAACCTCACCGTTCACGACCAGGAGTTCGTCGTCCTCGTTGGCCCCTCTGGCTGCGGTAAGTCCACGACGATGCGCATGGTCGCCGGCCTGGAGGACATTACCTCGGGCGATGTGCTCATCGACGGCAAGCGTGTCAACGACGTGGCGCCCAAGGACCGCGACATCGCCATGGTGTTCCAGAGCTACGCTCTGTACCCCAATATGACGGTGTACGAGAACATGGCATTTACGCTCGAGCTCAAGAAGGTTCCCAAGGACGAGATCGACCGCAAGGTTCGCTCTGCTGCCGAGATTCTGGGCATTACCGAGTACCTCGACCGTAAGCCCAAGGCGCTCTCCGGCGGCCAGCGCCAGCGTGTCGCTATCGGCCGCGCCATCGTGCGTGACCCCAAGGTCTTCCTGATGGACGAGCCGCTGTCCAACCTGGACGCCAAGCTTCGTAACCAGATGCGTGCCGAGCTCATTAAGCTGCGCCACGAGATCAAGGGCACGTTCATTTATGTTACTCACGACCAGACCGAGGCTATGACCCTCGGTGACCGTATCGTGGTCATGAAGGACGGCGTTGTCCAGCAGATCGCCACGCCGCAGGAGGTCTTCAACCATCCCGCGAACATCTTCGTCGCCGGCTTCATCGGCGTGCCGCAGATGAACTTCTTCGATGCCCAGCTGGTGCGCTCGGGCAACGGCTTTACCGTCAAGACCGAGGATATGAACGTGGCGCTCGCCCCCGAGACCTGCGCTCAGCTTGCCCTCAACTGGGACGGCGGCGACGTGAAGGAGATTACGGCCGGCGTGCGTCCCGAGCAGATCCTGCTTGCCGACAAGGGCGAGGAGGGCGCGCTCCAGGGTACCGTCGAGGTGACCGAGCTCATGGGCTCGACCGAGCATGTCCACGTGACCGCTCCCGACGGCCAGTTTGTCCTGATTATCCCCGTCGTCGACCTCGAGGCCAAGGGCGCGCTCAAGGCTGGCGACACCATCTGGTTCAAGTTCGAGAAGAACGCGACCCACCTCTTCGATAAGGTCTCTGGCAAGAACCTTATCTAGGCCCGGTGCATCCAGGCCCTCCCTTTGGGCGACTGCGGTATTGCCATCCTTTTGCCGCGGTCACATATAAGGCTCCCCTCCCGTCCACTGGGCGAGAGGGGAGCCTTTCTTTGTGTTGGGGCTGTCTGACCGGTCGTTTGTCTCGATCTGTAACGGGTGAGGCTGATTTCGGACGTTAGATGTTACAGATCGAGACGGTTCCGCTGAGCTAACCATTTCATCTAAATCTGTAACACCAAAGGTGAATTTCAGCTGCTAGATGTTACAGATTGAGATAAACCCAAGGGGAGGGGCCGGTATGTCTCAATCTGTAACAGCTGGGACCGTTTTTACCGAGTAGTTGTTACAGATCGAGATTGTTTGGCCGAGTTGGGTCGCAGGGTAACGTGCGGGCACAAAAAACGGAGCCGTGTTGCCACGACTCCGTTTCTCAAGAGGATGGGTAAGGGAAGCGAATTAGTTCAGGTGCCAGATCTCGTCGTTGTACTGGGAGATGGTGCGGTCGGACGAGAAGGTGCCGGCGTTGGCGATATTGATCAGCGTCTTGCGCATCCAGGCGTCCTGGTCCTCGTAGTCGGCCAGCACGCGCTCCTTGGTCTGGATGTACTCCTCAATGTCGAGCAGGGCCATAAACCAGTCCTTGCCCTTAATGTCATCGTGCAGGCGCTGCAGGCGCTCGGCGTTGCCGGTCGCCATAAAGGCCGGGTTGGTGATGAAGTCCACCAGCAGTTTAATACCGGGCTTGCGGTAGAGCACACCGGCGTCATAGGTGCCGTCGGCATAGAGCTGCTCGACCTGTTTGGACGAGGCACCAAAGGTGTAGATGTTCTCGTCGCCCACGAGCTCGGCAATCTCCACGTTGGCGCCGTCAAGCGTGCACAGGGTTAGGGCGCCGTTGAGCATGAACTTCATGTTGGAGGTGCCGCTCGCCTCCTTGGAGGCCAGGCTGATCTGCTCGGAGATGTCAGCGGCGGGGATCACGCGCTCGGCGGCGGTGACGTTGTAGTTCTCGATCATGACAACCTGCAGGTAGGGAGCCACGTCGGGGTCGTTTGCAATCCACTGCGACAGCGTCAGAATCAGATGGATGATGTCCTGCGCGATAGTGTAGGCAGGCGCCGCCTTGCCGCCAAAGATGATGGTGACGGGGTGCTTAGGTCTGTTGCCGTTCTTGATATCGAGGTACTTCCAGATGATGTAGAGCGCGAGCATCTGCTGGCGCTTGTACTCGTGGATACGCTTGACCTGAACATCGATGATCGCGTTGGAGGGGATCGTCACGCCCTGTTCGAGCGCCATAAACTCGCGCATGATGGTTTTGGCTTCGGCCTTGGTGGCGGCCAAGCGCTCAAGAATGCTCTTATCGTCGGCGAAGTCGGCGAGCTTGCTCAGGTCGCCGGTGCGGCGCCAATCGGTGCCGATCACATCGTCGAGCAGGCTGGCAAGCGCGGGGTTGGCTCCCTGGATCCAGCGGCGGAAGGTGATGCCGTTGGTCTTATTGGAGAACTTCTCGGGGTAGATCTCGTAGAACGGATGAAGCTCGGTGTCCTCCAGGATTTTGGTGTGGAGTGCGGCGACGCCGTTGATGGAGAAGCCAAAGTGGATGTCCATGTGGGCCATGTGGACGGTGTCGTATTCGTCGATGATGGCAACGCGCGGGTCGTCGTGCTCGGCCTTTGCGATCTCATCGAGCTTGACGATAATGTCGGCGATGGCAGGGGAGACCTTCTTCAGGCTGGTGAGCGGCCACTTCTCGAGCGCCTCGGCAAGAATCGTGTGATTAGTGTAGGCGACCATGGAGCGTACGATGGTCACGGCCTCGTCAAACTCGATGTCATGCTCGGTGGTGAGCAAGCGAATGAGCTCGGGGATGACCATGGTGGGGTGCGTGTCGTTAATTTGGACCACGGCGTAGTCGGCCAGATCGTGCAGGTTGCTGCCGCGCTCGACGGCCTCGTCGATCAGGAGCTGGGCGGCGTTGCTCACCATGAAGTACTCCTGATAGATGCGAAGTAGGCGGCCCTGCTCGTCGGAATCGTCGGGGTAGAGGAACAAGGTGAGGTTCTTGGCGATCTCGGTCTTGTCGAAGTCGATGGAGCTGCCGGGGACCAGGCCGTCGTCGACGCTTGCCAGGTCGAACAGGCGCAGGCGGTTCTTGGTGGGCTGGCCGTAACCGGGCACATCGATGTTGACGAGCTTGGAAGTAACGGCAAAATCGCCGAACTCGACGGTGTAGGAGCGGTCATCGTCGACTAGGATGTCCTGCTCACCGAGCCACTCGTCGGGGACGGCCTTCTGCTGGTTGTCGACAAAGCGCTGACGGAACAGACCGTAGTGATAGTTGAGGCCCACGCCATCGCCGGTCAAGCCCAGCGTGGCGATGGAATCCAGGAAGCATGCGGCCAAGCGGCCCAGGCCGCCGTTGCCGAGTGACGGCTCGACCTCGAATTCCTCGATCTTGTTGAGGTCGTGACCTGCGGCGGTGAGCTGGTCCTTAACCTCGTCGTAGATGCCGAGGTCGATCATGTTGTTGATGAGCAGCTTGCCGATCAAAAATTCGGCGGAAATGTAATAGAGCTTTTTCTTGCCGTTGTTGAGCGGGCAGGCGGCGGAGCGCTCCTGCACGAGTTTGACCAGCAGCTTGTAAATGCGACGGTCGTCGAGCTGCTCGAGCGAGGTGCCAAAAGACTGCTCGGCGAGTTCCATGAGGTTAATTTGGGGCATGTTTTCTCCTGTGATGGGTTGTTTCATGTCTGCAATTCATAAGAAGCCCGCGCGAGGGGATTGGGGTGGCCTCGCGCGGGAAAAGCAAGCGCGTCCGCACGGTGGGGAGGGGTCGGGCGCGGTAGCTCCTATTGAGGAAGCTCGATTTCGGCTTCCGACGGGATGCGGAAGTAGGTCTCGGTCCAGTCGGTGAGTTTGTGCTCGAGCTCGCGGGTGATGGCGCCGTCGAGCATGCGCCAGGTCCAGTTGCCGCCCAGCGTGGCAGGGGTGTTGATGCGCGCCTCGTTGCCCAAGTTGAGCAGGTCCTGCATGGTGTAGATGCACGTGTCGCTCACGCTGGCGGCGATGGTGCGGTTGAGTGCATCTGCCATGGGTTCGCCGGCCTGCTGATGGGTGTACAGGGCTGCCTGCTCGCGCTGACGCGGGGTGGCCGTTCCCTCAAACCAACCGCGCGCCGTCTCGTTGTCGTGGGTGCCCACATAGGCGACGGTGTTGGCGATGTAGTTATGCGGCAGGTAGTACGAGTTGGTGCCCTCAAAGGCAAACTGCAGGATCTTCATGCCGGGGAAGCCCGAGTTGTCGCGCATGTCGATGACGCCGGGGGTGAGGAAGCCCAGGTCCTCGGCGATGATGGGCAACGTGCCGAGCTTTTCCTCGAGCGTCTTGAAGAACTTGAGGCCGGGACCCTGCGTCCACGAACCGTAGGACGAATCGGGCGAGGAGAACGGCACCTCCCAATAGGCCTCGAAGCCGCGGAAGTGATCCAGGCGGATGACGTCGTACATGTCGAGGGCGGCGCGAATGCGGCCCTCCCACCAGGAGAAGCCGTCGGACTCCATGGCGTCCCAGTCGTAGATGGGGTTGCCCCAGTACTGGCCGGTGGCCGAGAACTGGTCGGGCGGCGTGCCGGCGACGCTCACGGGATTGCCGGCGGCGTCGATCTTAAAGAGCTCAGGCGTCGCCCACATCTCGACGGAGTCACGCGAGACATAGATGGGCAGGTCGCCGATGATGAGAATGTCGCGCTCGTTGGCATAGGCCTTGAGGCGGCTCCACTGGCGATCGAAGAAGTACTGCGTCATCTGGTGGTAGAGCATACGCGCCGGATGGTCGGCGCAGACCTTGGCGGAAGCCTCGCCGCGGGTGCGGAGCTCCGCGGGCCACTCCCAAAACGCCTTGAGACCGCACTCCTCTTTGACGGTCATGAACTCACAGTAGGGGATGAGCCAGTCCTCGTTGGCCTGGATAAAGTCATCGAAATCGGCCGGCTTGTCGGCAGCAAAGCGCTCAGCGGCGCGGTCGAGAATCTGACGGCGGCCGCCAAAGATAGCACCGTAGTCGACATTGCTGGGGTCGGATCCCAGATACACGCCATCGATATCGCGCTGCTCCAGATACCCTGCCTCGATAAGCTCGGCAAAGTCGATAAAGTTGGGGTTGCCTGCGCGGGCCGAGAACGACTGATAGGGCGAATCGCCATAGCTGGTCGTCGTAAGGGGCAGAATCTGCCAGTAATGTTGTTTGCACGAGGCGAGAAAATCGACGAAGTCGTAGGCATTCCAGCCAAAGCCGCCGATTCCGTATGGTCCGGGCAGAGATGAGACGGGCATGAGGACGCCGCTTGCACGCTCCATGAATGCGCTCACCAACCTTCTTGTTGTGGGGTCGGCCTGCCGATGGGTGTGCAGTCCGCCTCCGATGTTCTGATTCGATACGCCTATTGTAAAACATGTTGTTTAAACATGTACAGGCAAGATAAAAAAGTTGGTCGATTTTCGGCGAATGGTTACATGCCATGAAAAAGCCCCGACCTCACAACGTGAGATCGGGGCAAGAGCGGTATGTAGGTTTTGCTACTCGGCGTCGGCGAAGCCGTTGGGGTTGTGGCTCTGCCAGTTCCAGCTATCGCGGCACATGTCCGCGATGTCGTACTGGGCCTTCCAGCCCATCATGCGCTCGGCCTTGGAGGCATCGCACCAGTTGGCAGCGATGTCGCCGGCGCGGCGCTCGCGGATCACGTAGGGCAGCTCCTTGCCACAAGCCTTGGAGAAGGCGGCGACGACCTCGAGTACCGAGGTGCCGGTGCCGGTGCCCAAGTTAAAGATCTCGACGCCGGTCTTGCCGTTCATCCAGTTAAGGGCGGCCACGTGACCAGATGCCAGATCGCACACGTGGATGTAATCGCGCACGCCGGTGCCGTCGGGGGTGGGGTAGTCGTTGCCAAAGACCTGAACGGCCTCGAGCTTGCCCACGGCGACCTGGGCGACATAGGGCACCAGGTTGTTGGGGATGCCCTTGGGATCCTCGCCGATCAGGCCCGACGGATGGGCGCCGATGGGATTGAAATAACGGAGTAGCACGACGTCCCACTCGGGGTCGGCGGTGTGGACGTCCATAAGGATCTGCTCGATCATCCACTTGGTCCAACCATAGGGGTTGGTCGCGGGCTTCTTAGGATCCTCCTCGGTGACGGGCGGGTTGTCCGGGTCGCCGTAGACGGTCGAGGAGCTCGAGAAGATGATGGACTTGCAGCCATGGTTGCGCATGACGTCGATGAGCACCAGGGTGTTCTCGATGTTGTTGCGGTAGTACTCGACGGGCTTGCTCACCGACTCGCCGACGGCCTTAAAACCGGCGAAGTGGATGACGCGGTCGATCTGATGGGTATCGAAGATCTTGTTCATTGCATCGCGGTCGAGCACGTTGGCCTCGTAGAAGGTGAGGTTCTTGGCGGCCTCGTCGCCCACGATGGTCTTGACGCGGTCGACGGCGACGGCGCTGGAGTTGGAGAGATCATCGACGATGACGACCTGGTAGCCACCCTCGAGCAGCTGAACGACGGTGTGCGAGCCGATAAAGCCGGCGCCACCGGTAACGAGGACGCAGGTGTCTTTGGGGTCGAGTGCTTTGGACATGTAGTCTCCTATCGAATCAGGAACACTTCTTCAGGGGAGTATAGCGCAGGCAGGGACGCCCAAATCGTGCGCTGTAGGAAAAGCAGAGGATTGTGCTAACGTACTCATAGAAGAGCTTGCGTACGCATAACCTGATCTTTGACATTTGCTTACGAGCCGCTGACCTTGTAGTTTCCTGCCGTTCGTGGAAATCGTTGGGACGCGCCATATGTACGGTAATATGTATGAGTTGAGCGACATATAAATAAGCATGTAACGGAGTACATATGTCACCAAACAGCGATTCTATCCTTTCCCAGGAGCTCTCGCGCCGCACTGCCCTCAAGGCCCTGTTCGGCGCCGCTTCTGCGGCAGTTCTTTTTGGCCTGCCCGCTCGCGCCCATGCGGCGGAGGCTTCCAAAGAAACCACCGATAAACTGAATGCCGCCCAGGCCCAGCTCGACGAGGTTCAGGCCCAGCTCGACAGCATCGCAAATGAGTATGCGGCGCTGGCCAACAAGAATGCCCAGACCCTCAACGACATCGAGAATGTCCAGGGCAAGATTGACGACACGCAGGCCCAGATCGATGAAAAGAAGGCCGAGCTCAAGAAGAAGCGCAACGACCTTTCCGATCGCGTGGCCGCCAGCTACAAGTCCGGCGGCACGAACATCCTGTCGCTGCTGCTGGCCTCTGGCTCGTTTGAGGAACTCGTCGCCAACGCGCATTACGTTGAGAAGATCAACAAGAGCGACCGCGACGCCATCGAGGACATTCAGACCATCCAGGAAGAGCTCGATGCGCAAAAGACCGAGCTCGAGTCGCAGAAGGCCGACTTAGAGAAGCTCAAGGACCAGCAGACTGCCCAGATGCAGGACATGCAGGCCAAGCAGCAGGAAGTCCAGACGGTTCTGAACGGTCTTTCCGACGACGTCAAGGAGCTCATGGCTCAGCGCGATTCCGAGATCCTCGCTGCCGCCCAGGCTGAGGAGGCCGCTAGGAAGGCTGCCGCTGCCGCGGCCGCCGCGAACAAGAACAATTCCTACTCGGGTGGTTCGAGCTCGGGTGGCGGATCGTATGCGCCCGGAACTCCGCAGCAGAATGCCGGCTCGGGCAAGCAACAGGCCGTCGTCAACGCGTGCTACTCCACGCCTTCGCCGGGCCAGAACTGGTGCGCGGCGTGGGTCACCAATGTCTTCCGTAACGCCGGCGTTGGCTACTTTGGAGGCAATGCGTGCGACATGTTTAACGCCTGGTGCTATAGCTCCGACCGCTCGGCGCTGCAGGTGGGCATGATCGTGGCCGACTCATCGCATAGCGGCACCGGCATGCCGGGTCTGATCTATGGCCACGTGGGCATCTATGTTGGCGGCGGCATCGTCATGAGCAATGAGGGCGCCATTACGTCTAAGTCGCTTGATTCGTTTATTAGCTTCTATGGCACTGGCTCTGGCGTGCGTTGGGGCTGGCTTGGCGGTATTGCGCTGTCGTAGCTGCGGTTTGAAGTAAGTTGGTCCGTGGCTGCCCGAAAGGCATTAGGTTGCCTGCTCGGACAGTCCTGCTCGCACGGAGAGCACATTAAGTGCTCTCCGGCTCGTGCGGAACTCGCGATCAACCTAATGCCTTTCGGGCAGCCACGGACCTCTCGGGTCCAATACGTCACACACCGGACTGGTTTATCTGAATTAAAGAAAGTGAAGGCCCCTTTCGGGGCCTTCTTTTTATAAAAATTCGCCTACTCGGTGGACTTCGGGTTCTAGGTCTACGTTGAATTGGTCTTTGACGGTTGCCTGGATGTGGCGGATGAGTTCGTCGACGTCGGCGGCGGTGGCGTGGTCGGCGTTGACGATAAAGCCGCAGTGCTTTTCGCTTACCTGCGCGCCGCCAACGGCGTGTCCTCGCAGGCCGGCATCCATGATGAGCTTGCCGGCAAAGTAACCCTCGGGGCGCTTGAAGGTGGAGCCGGCACTCGGCATGTCGAGCGGTTGCTTGTCCTCGCGACGCTGACGGTAGTCGTCCATGTCGGCCTTGATCATCGCGGCGTTGCCCGGGGCGAGATTGAAAGTGGCCGAAAGCACGATAAAGCCGTCGTCGGCGATGCGGCTCTTGCGATAGCCCAGGTTGAGCTCGTCGACATCGAATTCGATGATGTTGCCGCTGCCGCGGGTGCCGTCGTCGAGCTGGCGAGCGGGTTTGTAGACGCGCACGGACTCCAGCACATCGGCCATGCAGGCACCGTAGGCACCGGCGTTCATGTAGCAGGCGCCGCCGACCGATCCGGGGATGCCCGAGATGGGCTCCATGCCGGTGAGACCGGCCCCGGCTGCCGCAGCGGCGACATCGGAAAGCAAGGCGCCGGCTGCCGCCGTGACGTGCGTGCCGTCGACCGTAATGTCGGAGAGTCCCTCGCCCAGTGCCACGACGACGCCGCGGATGCCCTTATCGCCGACGAGCAGGTCGGAGCCGTTGCCCACGATGGTGAGCGGCAGGTCGCAGCGATAACAGGTGTCGAGCGTGGCGACGAGGCCCTGCTCGGTATCGGGCGTGACAAAGACGTCGGCCGGGCCGCCGATCTTAAACGTGGTGTGCTCGCGCATGGGCTCGCTCATCAACACGTTGTCCTCGCCGGCAACGCCAGCGAGCGCGCACAGCAGGTCCTCGTTAAAAAAGTCGTTCTCGTGCATACGAATATCCGCCTTTTGGTGGTCGTTGTCATCAATCGATTGCAATATACCCCACCCGGACGTATTTGGTGCGCTGGCGGCGATAAAACAGCCGTCTACCGGATTGGTAAAGTGTTTATCACCGAGGTAGAGGGGTAGTCGCTATACTTTCAAGAGATTGCGCGTAAACCCGGAAGGAGCGAGATGGCCAACAAAGTCACCCTCAAGCAGATCGCCCAGGAGGTGGGGCTTTCCCCCTCGTCGGTCTCGCTTGTGCTCAATAATCGGCCCTGTCGCATCTCGGAAGAAAACCGCAAGCTCATCAAAGAGGTCGCGGCGCGCAACCACTATGTTCCCAACCAGATCGCGCGCAGCCTGGTCATGCGCGAGTCGCGCACCCTGGGCCTTATCGTCCCTAACATCGAGAGCCGCTTTTTTGCCTCGCTCGCCGGTAGCCTGGAAAAGCGCTGCCGTGAGGACGGCTATGCGCTCTTCATTACCAGCTCGGGCGGAAGCGCCGATGACGATCTGGAGCTGCTGCGCCAGCTGGTGACGCGCGGCGTTGATGGCGTCTTCCTGGTCGTGGGCGACGAGTTCTCCGACGACCGCGCCCTGCGCGAAGAAGTCAGCCATCTGCCTATCCCTGCCGTGATGGTCGACCGTGCCATTGAGGGGCTCGAGTGCGACAAGGTGATGTTCGACCACGAGATGGGTGGCTACATGGCCACTCGCTATCTGATCGAGCAGGGCCACCGTCGCATTGCCTGCTTGGTTAACGCGCGCCGTTCCAATACGGGGCGTAAACGACTTGCCGGCTATGAGCGCGCACTGCGCGAGGTTGGCTTGCCTATCGACGCGCGTTTGGAGTTTGAGAGCGAGTACTACATTCCGAGTGCCTACGAGGCCTCGGAGGCGGTGCTCGCAACTGATGCCACCGCTGTGTTCGCAAGTTCGGATAACATCGCCCTCGGTCTGCTCAAGCGCTTGCACGAGATGGGGAAGAGCATCCCGGGCGATATCTCGGTGGTGAGCTATGACAACTCGGCGGCCGACGTTCTTTTTGAGCCGGCGCTGACCGCGATTGAGCAGGATCCTGGTGTCCTTGCGGAGCATGCTTTTGGCTGCATGTCCAAGCGTCTTGCCGGTAGGGGCGGCAGGCGTGCCGAAGAGGTCGTCCTGGAGCCGGCACTTATCGTTAAGGGCAGCGTGCTCGAACTTACCGAATGTAGCTAAACGTACTTGTTTGTTTGCATAGATTGCATGCGGAGTGTCTGCTATTTGCCGGCGGGGCCGGGGTGCCTGCCTTGTTTTGAGAAGTTCGCGGAGCCCACTTCTCAAAACAAGGCAGGCACCCCGGCCCTCGTCCGTGAACTCTTCCGCTGGGCGAGCCATAGACGCCACGCACCGATGCGATAAAGCAGTGGCTTGAAATTGGTGCTATATTCAGCATGAGTTGTTTAATGCTAGTACGGGAGGCTGATATGGGGCTGTTCAAGAAGAAAAACCCGCAGGATGCCTTTGATTCCGATGTGTTTACCATCACGGATACGATTTTGGACCCGCCGCGGTTTACATTTTTGCCGGCTATCTACCAGGATGCCACGCGCCGCAAGTGGGCCGTGCATCAGCGCGGCGGTGAGCCGAAGATTTTTGACTATGCGGACGTGCTGCAGTGCGAGATTGTCGAGACCGGAAATCCCGAGGATGTGCCGGAGGTTAGCAAGCGCGAACTAGCTCAGCAGATTTTGATTAATCCAGCTCAGGCTACTAAAAACAACGCTGCCAAGCGTAATATGTGCCTTGGTATGGGTGTCATCGTTGCCGTGCAAACCGGCGAGGATGAGATTTCGAAGCTTGAGATTCCGGTGACCGCGGGCGAAGTCAAGCGAGACTCCGGCCTATATCGGTCGTATCGGAACGTTGCGGAGCAGATCAAAGAAGCCTTCGACGCCATGGGGCGTCCGGAGCAATGATGTCTGCAGCATCAAGCGGTTGAGGAGCCGTGCCCATGCCGAGTGAACCATATGCGATTCCGCCCAAAGATTGCGCCTTTGAGGGCATTCTTTGGTATATCAATCATTATGACCTGCAGGGTGGCGACCGGCTGCCCGCCGAGCGTGTGCTCTGTGAAGAGCTGGGCGTGTCGCGCACGGCGTTGCGTGCTGCGATCGCGCGCCTTATTTCGTGCGGAACTTTGGAAAGCCGCCGCGGTTCGGGCACCTATGTGTGTCCTCCCAAACCGCTGAACATCTTTCAGGAAACATGGAACTATACGCAGGCGGTGGAGAGGGTTGGCTCAAAGTCGACCGCACGCCTGGTTTGGTCCAAGGTCGTGTACGCCGATATCGATCTGGCCCAAAAGGCCCAGATCGACCTGGGCATGCCGCTTTTCTGCATTCGACGTGTGCGCGTGGTTAATGGTTCCCCGGCGTCGATTGAGACGGCCCACGTCAATCTGTCTTTGTGCCCCTCGCTTCCCGATCACGATTTTGAGCAGGAAAGCCTCTACGACGTTTTGCTCAAAGAAGGGAATGTCCATGTGACGCACGGCAAGGAGCATATTTCCATCAGCCGTCTGAACGCCGACGAGGCCAAGTTGCTGGGTGCTCAGGAGGGCACGCCGGTGTTTTACAAGGCTTCGCACGAGCGTGACGAGAACGATGGCTTTGTCGAGTATTGCAAGTCCGTGATTCTGCCGACCAAGTATCGTTTTGCCGATAACGGCGAGGCAGACGGCGTTGCGACGAAGGTAGGTGTCGAATGGCTGATGCAGTAGAAGACTTGCCGGTTTACAAACAAATTCGCCGCTGCATTGCGGAGCGAATCGAGCGCGGCGACTACCCGACGGGCTCGATGATTCCGTCCGAAAACGAGCTGGCCGAGGAGTTTGGCGCGACGCGCCTGACAATCCGAAGTGCCATGGACGAGCTGGTCAAAAGTGGCCAGATTCGTCGCGTGCAGGGCAAGGGCGCCTTTGTGGGACACAAGTGGTTTGACGAGCACGAACGCAAGGGCGGCTTCCGTCAGTCGGTTCTGGCGTCGGGCGCGACGCCGTCGGTGCGCATTCTGGCGCGCTCCAAACGCTACGCCGGCCCGTATTACGCCGACCTGTTTGGCATCGCCGAGGACGATCTGCTTTACTCGGTGCGCCGTCTCAACTGCATTGATGGGGAGCCCGTGTCGATTGAGATGACGCTGATTCCGTGTCTGCTGTTTCCGGGCATCGAAGACGTGGACATTTCGGTCTTCAGCCTGTTCGAGACCTACGACATGTTGGGGCGCAAACCGGACAAGTCGATTGAGAAACTCGATATTGAAGCGCTGGGCGCACGCGATGCGAGTTTGCTCAATCTTGAGCCGGGCGACCTGGCGCTCGTACTGGAATGCATGACCTATGACTCGAGTGGGCAGGCGATCGAGCATGCCAAGTCTTTTAACCGCGGTGATGCCGGCGGATATACCTACAACTATTAGCGTCTAGAGCATCCTCGTGCACGGCGGGGTGCTCATTTTTTTACGGACATGTGTCGCATGACCGATGAACGGCAAAAACTGACCGTCTACCGAGAGGGGAGGATGAAATCAAAAAATCGGTATTAAAAACGGCTAACCTGTAATCGTTCACTGGTATTAAGAACCTTTGAATTGTTGAGCTTGGGGCCAAGATGTCCACAAGGTTAAGCGGCGAGACGGGGCGGCAAGCCTGTCCATTCCGTGCGACAATTCAAACTGCTCGTGAAAGGAGCGGGAATGAAGGAGACCGAGAAGATCGAGATCATGCACTTCGACCAGGAGGGCTATCTCGAGGACGGCAGGAACGTCTACGAGGCCGGCAAGAAGATGACCGCCCTGGCCGACCGCGTGCACGAGGAGGGCTACGACGCCGTCTTCCTGATGGGCGTCGGCGGCACCTGGGACGAGTTCATGCAGCTCGAGTACCTCATGAACAAGTTCGGCGACCGCGACCTCGAGGTCTACCTGATCCACGCCGCCGAGTGGAACGTCATGGGCCACAAGCGCATGACCGACAGGTCCGTCGTGCTGACCGCCTCCGAGTCCGGCACCACCCCCGAGGTGCTCGAGGCCGTCGGCAAGATGAGGGAGATGGGCGTGCGCGTCTTCGCCATGACCAACCCCGAGGGCAAGATCGGGCAGGCCGTGGGCGCCGAGAACTGCGTCATGATGGCCTCCGACCACGGCGCCGGCGGCTGCGAGAAGGGCTACTACCTCGCCGACTGCTTCGGCCTGCGCCTGCTCAACCGCCGCGGCTGCTTCCCCAAGTTCGACCTGTTCATCGAGCAGACGAAGGACGTCTGGAAGGACATGCTCGACATCCGCAAGCGCTTCGAGCCGCGCGCCGAGGAGCTCGCCAGGAAGTACGCGCTGGCCGACTACACCATGTTCATCGGCTCGGGCGCGCTGTGGGGCGAGACCATCCTGTACTCCATGTGCCTGCTCGAGGAGATGCAGTGGAAGCGCATCCGCCACATCACCTCGCACGACTTCTTCCACGGCACGCTCGAGCTGCTCGAGCCCGGCGTCCCGGTGTTCCTGTTCATGGGAGAGGACGAGTGCCGCGCCCTCGACGAGCGCGTCCGCGCCTTCCTCACCAGCGGCGTGACCGGCGACGAGGACTACGTCATCATCGACACCGCCGAGTACGCGATCCCGGGCCTGGACGACGACTTCCGCGTCATCGTGTCCCCCTGGATCCTGTCCGTGCTGACCACCGACCGCCTCGCGCGCAACTACGAGCTGGTCACCAAGCACAACCTCAAGTACCGCCGCTACTACCACCAGTTCGACTACTAATTTCATTTGGGGGAAACCGCAATGAGGCAATACATCTTTGCCAGCCACGCGCATTTTGCGACCGGCATCAAAGAGAGCACCGAGCTGCTCTCGGGCGCGCGCGATAACGTCCACGACCTGTCGATGTTTGTCGACGGCCGCACCGACGTCGCCGAGGAGGCCGCCAAGCTCCTGGCGACCTTCGACCCCGCCGACGACGTAATCGTGTGCACCGACCTGTTTGGCGGCAGCGTCAACAACGAGTTCACCAAGATCGTCCAGACGCGCCCCAACACCTACCTGGTTGCCAACATGAATCTGCCGCTGCTGATCCAGCTGCTCTTTTCGGACCAGGAGGCTCCCGCCGATCAGGTTATCCGCGAGATCCTCGCGGCTGACGACACGCGCGTCAAGTTTGTCAACGACCTGCTGACCGATGCGGATGACGAGGAAGAGTTCTAGTCACCGCCTGCTATTAATGGGGCCGGGTTTCCGGCATGAGACCTTTGGGGGTCAATCATGATTCAACTGCTTCGCGTCGACCATCGTCTGCTTCATGGCCAGGTGGCCGTCTCTTGGGTCCAGGGCTTGGGCTCCGACTGCATCTTCTGCGTTGGCGACAAGGTTGCCAACGATCCCGTCTGGAAGACTACGCTCAAGATGGGAAAGCCGGCCAACGTCAAGCTCGTCATTAAGGACATGGAGCACGCCATCGAGGCCATCAACTCCGGTGTTACCGATAAGTACAAGATGATCATCTGCGTCGCCAGCATCGCCGAGGCCAAGCAGCTTGTCGACGGCTGCCCGCAGATCACCTCCATCAACCTGGGCAACACCAAGTCCAAGGACGAGCAGCGTCCCGATGCCCGTAAGATCTCCCGCCAGATCTTTGTGACTGCTGCCGAGGAAGAGGACATTCGCGAGCTCGTCGGCCGCGGTGTCGAGGTCGAGATTCGCGCTCTGGCCGACGACCCCAAGGTCGATGCCCTAAGCGCCCTCTAATTGGGAACCACGGGCGGCGCGCACGGCGCCGCCCCTATTCGTGGGCGTACCGGATAAACGCTTTACCCGTTACCCCCATCTACCGTTCACCGGGAGTACACGCCCGTTGAGCGATTGGTATTAAATAGTTTTCGCATGACTATATAATTGGTATCAAATCATTTGCACCGGTTTAGGTGTTAACAGCACACCGGTACAAGCTGGATCTGTCTGGGCGATTGTCGGCATGGAAAAGGGCGCGCTGACAAGTCGGGAATCGCCGCGCGGATCCAAGAGGGATCAAAGGGAGGAACAATGCTTGTTCAAGCGATCCTCATCGGACTTATCGCTGCCTTCGGTAAGCTCGATTATCAGCTCGGTACGCTCTATGCGTTCCGCCCGATCGTTCTGTGCCCGCTCGTCGGCATAGTCCTCGGGGACCTGCAGTCCGGCCTCGCCATCGGTGCGAGCCTCGAGCTGCTCTTCATGGGTTCTATCTCCATCGGCGCTTACGTGCCGCCCGATGAGTGTATTGGCGGTGTGCTCGCCTGCGCCTTCGCTATTCAGCTGGGCCAGAGCACCGAGGCCGCTATCGCGCTCGCGATGCCCATCGCCACTCTGTGCCTGGCCATTAAGAACGTCGTCAACGCCGGTATGCCCCTTCTGGTCGACCGTGCCGACGTCTTTGCCAGCAAGGGTAACCTCAAGGGTATCTACGCTATGCACTGGATTATCGGTCTCGTGATTGTCGTCCTGGCCTTTATCCTGTGCTCGGTCTCCTTCTATCTGGGTGCCGACGCCGTTCAGGGCCTGCTCGACTTCATCCCGACGTTCGTCCTCGATGGCTTTGGCGTCGCAGCCAACATCCTGCCTGCCATGGGCTTCGCCATGCTCGGCCGTCTGGTGCTTACCAAGCAGCTCGTGCCGTTCTACTTCCTGGGCTTCCTGCTGTGCTCCTATGCCAACGTGCCCGTCCTCGGCGTCGCCCTGATCGCAATCATCATCGGCATCGACAAGTACGACCTGCTGGGCCTTGGTGGCGCCCAGTCCCAGCTTTCTGTGGAAGGGGATGAGGACGATGACTTCTAATTCCGAGAACCAGATTACTCGCTCCGACCTCATTAAGAGCGCCGTGAACACCGGCGCCCTGGGCATGGAATTCTCCTGGACCTACTACAAGCAGATGAACATTGCCTTCTGCCTGATGGTCGCCAACATGCTCAAGAAGATCTATGCCGGCCGTCCCGATGATTACGCCGAGGCCTTGCACCGTCACAGCGCATTCTTCAACATCACCCCGCAGCTCGCTCCCTTCGTGGGTGGCATCGCGATGGCCATGGAAGAAAAGGTCGCTCGTGGCGAGGTTGAGCCCGAGAGCGTCAACGACATCAAGGCCGCCCTCATGGGTCCGCTTTCCGGCCTGGGTGACTCCTTCTTCCTGTCCACCCTGCGCGTCGTCGCCGCTGCCGTGGGCATCAGCCTGTGCCAGGCCGGCAACGTCTTTGGCCCCATCGCCTTCCTGCTCGTCTACAACATCCCGGCGTTCCTGATTCGTATCTTTGGCGCTATCAAGGGTTATGAGCTAGGCATTGGCTTCCTCGACGAGGCTCAGAAGACCGGCCTGATGCAAAAGATCATGGCCTGCGTCGGCATTGTCGGCGTTATGGTCGTCGGCGCCATGAGCAAGGACATGTTCTGGGCTTCGTTGTCCATCGCCATCGGTCAGGGCGACTCCGCCCAGACTCTCCAGGACATCCTGGACGGCATCATGCCCGGTATGCTCGGTATGGCCGCCTTCTGGCTCTACTACTGGCTGCTCTCCAAGAAGATCAACCCGATGGTCCTGATCCTCTGCACCATGGTCGTGGGCATCATCGGCGCTTACTTTGGCGTGCTTGCCTAATATGTTCGAATCGCGCTTCCATCGCGTCTAACGGTTGCGTCGATCTTTGGGGGGCTTGTCGCATCTGCGGCGGCCCCCTGTTTTTTAAAACTCCGTACGAAAGGGGAGGGCTATGGTCGTACCCGAGCTTTCGCTCATGAACATCAACCATCGTTACTACAGCATCGAGACGTTTTTTAAGGCTGCAGGTGAGGCCGGCTATCGCAATATCGAGCTGTGGACCGGCTCGATGCACCTGTATGTGGATTGCCATGAGCACGATTCGGTGGATAAGATTCGCGATCTTGCCGCCCAATACGGTATCAAGATCGTGTGCGTGTGCCCCGAGCAGAACAACCCCAAGCCGTGGAACGTCGCGGTGCGCGGTGAGGCGGGCCAAAAACGCATCCTCTCGTACTTTAAGAATGTGATCGACGTTGCCGTTGAGTTGGGCGTGCCGCAGATTCTGGTGACGAGTGGTTGGGCCTATCTGGACGAGCCGGCTGAGGACGCCTGGGCCCGCAGCGTTGCCATGCTGCGCTCGGTGTGCGACTACGCCGATACGCGCGGTATTCGCGTCGCGCTCGAGGCCCTGCAGCCGTCGGAGTCCGTGTTGGTCAACACCGCACAGGATGTCGCGCGCATCCTCGAGGCGGTCGATCGTCCCAACCTGAAGGCCTGTATCGACTTTGGCGCCATGGAAGTTGCCGGCGACACGATCGACGGCTACTTTGAGGTTTTGGGCGACAAGATCGTTCACACCCACTTTGTAGATGTGGGCGGCGGCACGACGCATCTTGCCTGGGGCGACGGCGAGCGTGATATGCGTGCCGACCTCGAGGCACTCATGCGCCACGGCTATACGGGCTATGTCTCGGCCGAGACGTGTGATGGCCGCTACTATCAGGATCCGTCCAAGGCGACGACTCAGGTTATCGAGATGTATCGCCGTGTGACAGCGGAGATGGAAGCCGAATAACTAAACTGCGCGGTTGCGCCGGAAACGCTTGGGCGGGTCTGGCGCAACGCTTTTATAGCTGGCGAGTTGTGGGGAACCCGTTGGCAGTAGCGCTCGAAATAGACAACTATTGGCGTTGTAATACCACTCGGGCGAGGAAACCGACCGTTCGCCGCAAATCTCCGTGAGTTTGGATTGGTATTAAATAACAAGCAATCGTATGGCTATAATTGGTATCAGCAAGAAGCGCGATGTATAGAATTGCGCACATGTGATGGGAGGACACACATGAAGGAGACCGAGAAGATCGAGATCATGCACTTCGACCAGGAGGGCTACCTCGAGGACGGCAGGAACGTCTACGAGGCCGGCAAGCGGATGACCGCCCTGGCCGACCGCGTGCACGAGGAGGGCTACGACGCCGTCTTCCTGATGGGCGTCGGCGGCACCTGGGACGAGTTCATGCAGCTCGAGTACCTCATGAACAAGTTCGGCGACCGCGACCTCGAGGTCTACCTGATCCACGCCGCCGAGTGGAACGTCATGGGCCACAAGCGCATGACCGACAGGTCCGTCGTGCTGACCGCCTCCGAGTCCGGCACCACCCCCGAGGTGCTCGAGGCCGTCGGCAAGATGAGGGAGATGGGCGTGCGCGTCTTCGCCATGACCAACCCCGAGGGCAAGATCGGGCAGGCCGTGGGCGCCGAGAACTGCGTCATGATGGCCTCCGACCACGGCGCCGGCGGCTGCGAGAAGGGCTACTACCTCGCCGACTGCTTCGGCCTGCGCCTGCTCAACCGCCGCGGCTGCTTCCCCAAGTTCGACCTGTTCATCGAGCAGACGAAGGACGTCTGGAAGGACATGCTCGACATCCGCAAGCGCTTCGAGCCGCGCGCCGAGGAGCTCGCCAGGAAGTACGCGCTGGCCGACTACACCATGTTCATCGGCTCGGGCGCGCTGTGGGGCGAGACCATCCTGTACTCCATGTGCCTGCTCGAGGAGATGCAGTGGAAGCGCATCCGCCACATCACCTCGCACGACTTCTTCCACGGCACGCTCGAGCTGCTCGAGCCCGGCGTCCCGGTGTTCCTGTTCATGGGAGAGGACGAGTGCCGCGCCCTCGACGAGCGCGTCCGCGCCTTCCTCACCAGCGGCGTGACCGGCGACGAGGACTACGTCATCATCGACACCGCCGAGTACGCGATCCCGGGCCTGGACGACGACTTCCGCGTCATCGTGTCCCCCTGGATCCTGTCCGTGCTGACCACCGACCGCCTCGCGCGCAACTACGAGCTGGTCACCAAGCACAACCTCAAGTACCGCCGCTACTACCACCAGTTCGACTACTAAGAGCTGGTCACGGGTCCGATATTTTGGCTGGTTGATATCTCGATCCTGCACAAGGGCGTCCGCAATTGCGCGGGCGCCCTTTTTGCGTTGTGACAAGAGACTGCTGCTAACCGCTCGCCCTATGTTTCCAAATGAATACGCTATGAGCGGTTGCGGCGGATTTTCCCCGCAAGCACTCTAGTATGCTAAAGTACCCAGAAGACCGGCGGAGCTATGCCGGTCTTCTGCTCTATATGAAACACAGCATGAGGAGGCTCACCAGATGACGGCCACACCGTGGGGATTCCGGGACATATTGCCCGAGGAGGCTCAGGCGCGCGAGGAGATCGCATATACGGTGAAGGGCTGCTTTAGGGAGCATCATTACCTGCCGGTCGAGACGCCACTGCTCGAGGACAAGGGTTCGCTCGAGGAGGGCGGCCGCATTGCGGACACGCCGTTTAAGCTCTTTGACGATGATGGCCGCCTGCTGGTGGTCCGTCCCGACAACACATTGCCGATCGTGCGTCTGGTTTCGACCCGCATGCGCGCGGCCGACCTGCCCCTACGCCTTCGCTACGAGGCGCCGGTGGTTCGCGAGTGCCAGCGCAATGCCGGTGGCTCGCGTCAGTTTACACAGCTGGGCTTTGAGCTTATCGGTGCGGGCGATACCGCGGACGATGTCGAGATCGTCTCGCTCGTGGCCGAGGCCGTGCGTAAGCTGGCACTGCCCGATGCGCGCATTATCGCAGGTAGCGTGCGTCCGTTTAAGGAACTGCTCGCGGCGTGCGAGGATCGCGAGCTGGCCGCCGAGGCCCTGCGCTGCGTGCACGCCAACGACTTTGTGGGCCTCGATGCCCGCGTGGCGGCAAGCACCGAGTCCGATGCCGTCAAGGCCGCCATTAGCGAGCTGCCGCGTCTGCACGGCGGTGCCGAGGTGCTCGACCGCGTGGATGCGCTGCTGGAGGCCGCCGGTATCGTCGCGCCGCTGACGCGCGAGCTGCGTGCCCTGGTTGAGGGCCTGGCACCCGAGGACGCCCAGGTGCTGTCGTTCGACTTCTCTATCATGAACTCTTTCGATTACTACACGGGCCTGGTCTTTAAGGCCTATGCCGGCGGACTGCCCGATCCGGTCGGTTCGGGCGGACGCTACGATTCCATCTTTACCGGCGCATTTGGCGACGGTATCGAGGTGCCGGCGGCGGGCTTCGCCTTTTCGCTCGAGCGCCTGGAGGCCGCGCATACCTCGGCCGAGGACGCTGCTTCCGATGGTGACCATGCCGTGGGCCGCGGCGCCGAGGGTCCACTGCGCATCGCCGTGCCCAAGGGCTCGCTCAAGGCCGACACGCTCGACGTGCTCGAGGCCGCGGGCTTGGACGTCTCTGAGCTGCGCGACCCCGGCCGTCACCTCATCGTGCGCGGCCGCGACACGCGTGCCGGCGAGGGCACGGTCGGCGATATCGAGTTTGTCATCGTGCGACCCAGCGACGCGCCCGCCTTTGTGGGCTGCGGCGGTGCCGACTGCGGCATCTGCGGCTGGGACTCGCTTATCGAGGCAGACCTCAACCTGCTGCAGTTGGTCGACCTGGGCTACGGCCTGTGCACCTTTATCGAGGCGGAGCCCGCGTGGCGCGCCGGCCAGGCCGAGCGCAACTATGCCCGCCGCGGGTCGCTTCGTGTGGCCACCAAGTACCCGCGCATCGCGAGCGCCTGGTATGCCGAGCGCGGCGTGAACGCCGACATCGTTTCGCTGCACGGCAACATCGAGCTGGGCCCCATTGTCGGCATGACCGACCGTATCGTAGACATCACCGCCACGGGCGCCACGCTGCGTGACAACGACCTGGTTATTACTGGTCGCATTATGGACTGCACGGCCCGCTTCTTCGTCAACCCAGGTGCCGCGCGCTTGGATCCGCGCGTTCGCAACTTGGCCGATCGTCTGGCTGCCGCCGTGAAGGACAAGCATTTTGAGCCCGTCGCGGGCTCGGCACAATAGCGCGAGCACGCACGGGCACCCCAACCTCCGGGCTGCGGGTCGACTGGCGCCGCCGCCCGGCCTCTCGTTTTCCAAACGCAACCTCGACCGATAGGGGATACCGATATGAAGACCATCAAGCTTGCTCCCGGTGAGCGCCTCGTTACCAACCAGCTCAACCGCAAGGGCGTGCTGCCGCAAAACATCGTCGACGCCGCCCACGATATCGTGGCCAACGTGCGCGCCAACGGCGATGCCGCGGTGCGCGATTACTGCCAGCGTTTTGACGGTGTTGAGTTGCAGAGTTTTCGCCTGCCGCAGGAGCAGATCGATGCCGCGCTCGAAGGCCTCGATCCGGCCTTTGTCGCCGCGCTCGAGAAGGCCGCGCGCCAGATTCGTGAGTTCCACCAGCGCGAGGTCGAGCAGAGCTGGTTTACCACGCGCCCGGACGGCACGATGCTCGGCGTTAAAGTGACCCCGCTCGCGGCGGCCGGCATCTACGTGCCGGGCGGTCGCGCACAGTATCCCTCCACGGTGCTTATGAATGCCATTCCCGCCAAGGTCGCCGGCGTTAAGCGCGTGGTCATGGTGACCCCGCCGCAAAAAGACGGCCTGATCAGCCCCTACACGCTCGCCGCGGCAAAGCTCGGCGGCGTGGACGAAATATATATGGTGGGCGGCGCCCAGGCCGTGGCCGCGCTGGCATACGGTACCGAGACCATTCCGCGCGTCGACAAAATCACCGGCCCGGGTAACGCCTTTGTTGCGGCGGCCAAGCAGATTGTCTCGGGCGATGTGGGAATCGACATGGTCGCCGGCCCGTCCGAGGTCTGCGTGCTGGCCGATGCTACGGCCAAGCCCATGGTGGTCGCGGCAGACCTGATGGCTCAGGCCGAGCACGATCCGCTGGCAGCCTGCTATTTGGTGACCTGCGACGAGCAGTTTGCGCGCGAGGTCGAGGCGGGTATCGATATTCTGGTGGCGCAGTCCCCGCGTGCCGAGATCACGCGTGCCTCGCTCGATAACGAGGGCACCATCGTGGTGGCCGCCGATATGGCTGCCGCTGTCGAGGCGGTGAACACCGTGGCGCCCGAGCACCTTGAGCTGCACTGTAAGGATGCGATGGGCCTGCTCGGCGGCATTCGCAACGCCGGCGCCATCTTTGTGGGCGCGTGGAGCTCCGAGCCGCTCGGCGATTACGTTGCCGGCCCGAACCACACGCTGCCGACCGGCGGTACGGCCATGTTCTCCAACCCGCTTTCGGTCGAAGAGTTCGTTAAGCGCTCGAGTGTCATTTGTTATACACCCGAGGGCCTGCTCTCGGACGCTCCCGCGACGCAGCGCCTGGCCGAGGCCGAGGGCCTGTGGGCGCACGCGCTTTCCGCCGCTTTGCGTCGCCGCGTGTTGGAGCAGGGCGAGGATGCCGTGAGCGCTGCGTCGCTGGCTGCGGCCGACCTGACCAAGGTCGCCTGGCCGGGTGATACGACCGCGACGGTCGCCGAGGGCGTGGACCTGGCGGCTGCAGGCTCGGATGGCGCTGGCGCGACCGGCGAGGAGGCCTAACATGGCCGAACTCACGCCGCGCATGAAGGAACTCGTCCAGCCCTACCTGGCCGGCATCGAGCCCTATGATCCCAACTTTACGCCCACGCGCATCAACCTTTCGGCCAACGAGAACACCTATCCCGTGCCGGCCGGTGTGCGCGAGGCGATCGATGCGGCGCTCGCCGCTACGCCGCTCAACCGCTATCCCGATCCCATGTCTAACGACCTGCGCGACGAGCTGGCCGCTTGGCATGGCGTGACGCGCGAGAACATCTGCGTGGGCAACGGCGGCGACGAGCTGCTCTATAACTACCTGCTGGCGTTTGGCGGCGCGGGACGGACCCTGCTCAACTGCCCGCCGTGCTTTAGCGAGTATGCGTTCTTTGCATCGCTCTGTCAGACCGAGGTGCGCGACGTGTGGCGCGACCCGGCGACCCTTGAGCTCGACCAGGCAGCGGTGCTTGCGGCGGCTCCCGAGTGCGATCTGGCGATCGTGACCTCGCCCAACAATCCCACGGGTGACGTGGCGCCGCTCGACTTTGTCGCGGCCCTGTGCGATGCGTGCCCCGGCATGGTCATGGTCGACGAGGCCTACGTTGAGTTTGCGGACGATTCGTTTGGCGCGGCTACCACGGCGCAGGGGCTTATCGCCGAGCATCCCAACCTGGTGATTCTGCATACGCTGTCCAAGGCGTTTGGCGCCGCCGGCACGCGTCTGGGCTACGTGATCGCGGCGCCCGAGGTCATCGATGTGTTTGCGGCGATTCGCCAGATCTACTCGGTTAACGTGCTGAGCCAGGCCGCCGCGCTTGCCTGCGTGCGTGCCCGCGATGCGTACGCGCCCGTGGTGGCACAGGTTGCATCCGAGCGCGAACGCGAACTGTGCGCCCTACGCGCGATGGCTGCCGAGGGTCTGCCCGTGGAGGCGTGGCCGAGCGCGGCGAATTTTGTGCTCGTGCGTACGCCGCATTCCACGCGCGTGCGCGAGCGCCTGCGCGACGAGTACTCGATTTTGGTGCGCGACTTTAGCTACGCGCCGGGGCTCGCGGACTGCCTGCGCATTACCGTGGGTACCCCGCAGGAAAACGACGAGGTGCTGGCCGCGTTTGCCACGCTGGTGAAGGAGGAGATGTAGATGGGCCGTTATGCCGAGGTGACCCGCAAGACGGGCGAGACCGACATTGTCGTAAAGCTCGACCTAGACGGAAGCGGCGCGTGCGATATCTCGACCGGCGTGCCGTTTTTCGACCACATGCTCAACGCCTTTGGCCGCCATGGCCTGTTCGATCTGACGGTGCACGCGGTGGGCGACGTGGAAGTCGATGCGCACCACACCGTCGAGGATACGGGTATCGTGCTGGGCGAGGCGTTTTGCCAGGCGCTGGGCGACAAGGCGGGCATTACGCGCTTTGCCGACGCGGCGATCGCCATGGACGAGACGCTTGTGATGGCTGCTGTTGATATTTCGGGCCGCGGGCAGGCCTACTGCGAGCTGCCCGTGCCGACCGAGCGCGTGGGCAGCTTCGATACCGAGCTGGCCGTCGAGTTCTTCTACGCCTTTGCGCGCGACGCCAAGCTCACGCTGCACGTGCGCGAGCTGGCGGGCGGCAACTCGCATCACATTATCGAGGCCGCCTTTAAGGCCGTGGGCCGCACGATGCGCCACGCCTGCGAGCTCGATCCCCGCGTGCAGGGCATCCCTAGCACCAAGGGTTCACTGTAACCTGCCAAAAAGGGACAGGTTTTGAATGGGGAAAAGGAGGGTCGCGTGGGCGAACCGAAGATCGTGGTGGTCGACTACCACAAGGGCAACTTGTCTAGCGTTGCGCGTGGGCTTGCGCGCGCCGGTGCCGCCGCCTGCACGTCGGACGATCCGGAGCAGATCCGCAATGCCGACGGCCTGGTCATCCCGGGCGTGGGCGCGTTCTATGACGCGATCGCCTTTATGCGCCAGAGCGGCGAGGCAGACGCGGTGCTCGATGCCGTCGCCGCCGGAACTCCGCTGCTCGGCGTCTGCCTGGGTCTTCAACTGTTTTTTGAGCGCGGTAATGAGGGCGTTCCTACGGGTGAGGCCGCGGATGGCAGCGCCCCCGAGCAGGATGGCGGCCCCTGGGTCGATGGCCTGGGCATCATGCGCGGCTCGTGCACGCGTCTGGAGTCGAGCCGTCTGAAGGTCCCGCACGTGGGCTGGGATCAGGTGCACATGACGCCTGCTGGCGCGGCCGATCCACTGCTTGCCGGTTTTGCCGAGGGTGTCAACATGTACTTCACCCACAGCTACGCGGTAGCAGACGATGCCGATGCCGCCGATGTGCTGGCGTGCACGCACTATACGCGGAGTTTCCCGTGCATCGTGCGCCATGGCAACGTGTGGGGCTGCCAGTTCCATCCCGAGAAATCCTCCGCGCTGGGTCAGCGCATCCTTAAGAACTTCGTCAACATCGTCGAGGAGGCCGGCCGATGATCCTGTTTCCCGCAATCGATCTGATCGGCGGCAAGGTCGTGCGCCTGGAGCGCGGCGACCGGAGCCGCTGCAAGGTATATTCCGACGACCCTGTGGCCGTCGCCCGCTCGTTTGCCGAACAGGGCGCAGGCTGGGTGCATGTCGTCGACCTGTCCGCTGCCTTTGGCGAGGACGAGGACACATGCGCTGCTAATTCGGTGGCGATTAAGGCCATCTGCGGCGTCGACGGTCTGTCCGTGGACGTGGGCGGCGGCGTCCGCTCGCTCGCGCGCATCGACGAGCTGGCCGGCTATGGTGCTCACCGTATTGCGCTGGGCACCGTGCTGGTGACCGAGCCGGGTTTTGCCGAAGTGGCAGCCCAAGGCTTTGGCGAGTTGCTGGTGGCAGACATCGCCGCGCGCGACGGTCAGGTCAAGGTGAATGGCTGGCGTGACGGCGCGGGTGTGGCGCTCGACGATGCCGTGGCGCAGCTTTCCGAGCTGGGTTTTAAGCATCTGGTGTATACCGACATTGCGCGCGATGGCATGCAGACGGGCATCGATGTGGCGGCGTATCGCCATGTGGCCGAGGTCGCGGGTTTTCCCGTCGTGGCTTCGGGCGGCATCTCGGCGCTCGACGACATCCGCGCACTGGCCGCGGTGGGTGAGGGCGCGATTGAAGGTGCCATTACCGGTCGTGCGCTCTACGAGGGCAACTTTACGCTGGCCCAGGCGCTGGCCGCCGCCCGAGGGGAGGAGTAACCCATGCTTACCAAACGCGTGATTCCCTGCCTGGACGTCAAGGACGGCCGTGTGGTCAAGGGCGTCAACTTTGTGAGCTTGCGCGATGCGGGCGATCCGGTGGAGCTGGCGCGCGCCTACGACCGCGAGGGTGCGGACGAGGTTGTCTTCCTGGACATTACCGCCACGAGCGACAACCGTGCGACGACTATCGAGATGGCGGCGCATGCAGCCGAGGAGCTCGCTATTCCCTATACCGTGGGCGGCGGTTTCCGCGACCTTGCGGGCATGCGCACCATGGTTGCCGCCGGTGCCGACAAGGTGTCGCTCAACTCGGCGGCCGTGCGTGACCCGTCGTTGATTAGCCAGGCTGCCACGGCGTTTGGCAGCCAGGCCGTGGTCGTGGCGATCGATGCCAAGCGCGTCGGTTTGCCCGGCGCATCTGGTGCCGACAAGTGGGAAGTCTTTACCGCAGGAGGCCGCAACGCCACGGGTATCGACGCGGTGGCGTGGGCCGAGGAGGCGGCTCGTCGCGGCGCCGGCGAGATCCTGCTGACCAGCATGGATCGCGACGGCACCAAGTCCGGCTTTGACCTGGCGCTCACCCGCGCCGTGGCGCGCGCGGTGCCGATTCCCGTTATTGCGAGCGGCGGCGTGGGTACGCTCGAGCATTTTGCCGAGGGCGTGATCGAGGGCGAAGCCGATGCCGTGCTGGCGGCGAGCGTCTTTCACTTTGGGACGTTCAGCATTCGCGAAGTCAAAGAGTACATGGCATCTCAAGGTATTCCTGTGAGGCTGGACTTCTAATGCTGCGGCTTGCCCAGGCACCCGACCTTCCGGCTCCAACCCTCCTCGCGTACTTAAGTACGCGTCGTCGGGCTTGTCGCTCGGAATCTCGGGCACCTGGACAACCCTCACCGACCTGCGAAGTTTGAATTTGGGAAGAGAAATGGAAGAGATAACCGATCCTTCAAAGCTTACATACGACGCCAAGGGGCTGATTCCTTGTGTGGTTCAGCAGTATGACACCGGCGAGGTGCTTATGGTTGCTTGGATGAACGAGGAGTCGGTGGGGCTGACGCTCAAGACCGGTACCACGTGGTTTTGGAGCCGCAGTCGCCAGGAGCTCTGGAACAAGGGCGCGACGAGCGGCAATATGCAGGAGGTCAAGGAGCTTTGGGCCGACTGCGATAGCGATACGCTGCTGGTCAAGGTTGACTCGCCGGGTCCGGCCTGCCATACCGGCAACCGTACCTGCTTCTTTAAGAAACTCGCGTAGGGCGGGCGCTCGATTAGACGCTCGGCCAACCAGAAAGGATTGAACTATGGGTGTGCGCACCGCAAACGTTCAGGATGGAAATATCGGTGAGACGCTGACGGGGCTCGCCGAGGTGATTCACGGCCGTCGCGACGCATCGCCGCAGGAGAGCTATACCGCTCGCCTGCTGACCGACGTCGAGGACGAGCTGCTCAAGAAGCTTGCCGAGGAGGCGAGCGAGGTGATCATGGCCTGCAAGGATAACGATCACGATCACATCCGCTACGAGGCTGGCGACCTGGTCTACCACTTGCTCGTGACGCTTGAGCGCTACGGCATTACCCTCGACGAGCTGGCCGGCGAACTCAACGCCCGCCGCCACTAGTCGTTTGGGACAGTCTTTGTTGGTGTAACGGGGTCATGGAAGTTGCGGTGAAATAGGGACTGTTTAAGCGCTTCATCAGGCAAAACAATCCCTATTCCACCGCAACTTATGAAGGGATGGTTAGGCGAGGGGTGTGGGTTGCCATTCGCCGGTGGGGTGGGGGATATCGAAGGCCCGGTAGCCGCAGTCGTAGGCGTGCGCCTGGGCCTCGCGGATGTTCCAGCAGATATCGCAGGCGCGGTGCGCGTCCGAGCCAAAGGTGATGGGTACCTCGGCATGGGCAAAGCAACGCAACAGTCCCGTCGAGGGGTAATAGTCGTCGAGGCCCTTGCGCGGCGCGGCGGTCGAGACTTCGACACGGTGACCCGTATCGTGGGCACATTCGGCCATCTGCTCCCAAAACGGCGCCGGGTCAAAATCGGGCGCAAAGCCTTCCTTCGAAAAGCGCATGACCAGGTCGGGGTGGGCCATCACATCAAAGTTAAGCGGGCTCTCGCAGGCGCGGCACCAGTCATCGACATAGCGCTCCCACACACCGCGCACGCCCAGGTTTTCCCAAACATGCAGGTTGGTGCCGTCGTCGATCCAGCCGCAGCGCGAATCGGGCGTATCGGGGCGAGCGACATTTTCCGTTCCCGCCGTGCCCGCGGCGCCGGCCATGATATCGCCCGGATCGCCAATCCAGTGCACACTGCCCAAGCGCACTATGGCACCCGCAGACCAGCGCTCAACCAAAGGCTCGCAACCTTTGTACCAGTCGCATTCAAAGCCATAGATAAGCTCGAGCTCAGGCGCAATCTGCGCGGCGAGTTTGCGGGCGTCCTCAAAGGCCAGACGATGCGCCGTCAGGTCGCCCTCGACAACCTGCACTTCGCAGTTGGCGTCGATGCTGGCGGGCAGGGTGAGGTGATCGGTCGAGACCATGACGCGGCAGCCGGCGGCGGCAGCAGCGCGGACGTTGTCCTCAAACGTGGCATGGCCGTCCGAAAACGAAGTATGGGTGTGGCAATCGACCAGCGGGCAGGCGGGCATGGCGACTCCTTTGCATTTGGCGAATCCGCTTCATTGTAATGGCGCAGCTCTCAACACGCCGCGCACGCCGGAGCTCGAAATCGATTGGAAAGGCGGTGCGGCGCGCGGTGCGGCCTTGCTTGCTCTCAAAACATGTACGTCAGCCTCCAAAAGCTGCAAAAAATGACATGTTTGGAGGCTGATGTACATGTTTGGATAGGGGCGAGGGCGGCGACGGACGAAAGTCACGCCTGTGCCACGTCCGATGTGCTAGCGTTTGAGTGAACAAAACGAGCCCATGCGGAAAGGAGCCGGACCGTATGCCATGCGATAGCACATCCCCGCTGTCTCGCGAGACCGATGCGCCCGAAACTATCGTCAAGCTGGAGTGCGACATCGACGACGCGTCGCCCGAGGTGCTCGCCTACGCCGCTGACCGCCTGCGCGAGGCCGGCGCCCGCGAGGTGCATTGGCTGCCGCTTTACTGCAAAAAGGGTCGCCCCGGATGGCAGTTGCAGGTGATCTGCTCGCACGAGGATATCGAGCGTCTACAGACGATTATCTTTTTGGAGACCACGACCAACGCCGTTCGCCGCCAGGTGATGGAACGCGTTTGCCTGCCGCGCCGATTCGAGCAGGTGACAACGCCTTGGGGCGAGGTGTCCGTTAAGGTGGCGACCCTGCCCGACGGCAGCGAGCGCGCGGCTCCCGAGTACGAGGATTGCGCCCGTCTTGCCCGCGAACATGACGTGCCGCTCCAACGCGTGATGCAGGCGGCTCAGAGCGCGGCGCTGCGATTCGAGTAACACGGTAGATGGGCTCCACATCCGCCGGACCCCGTATTCAGCTCCCATCAACCCCACTCCGAAAGGACTCCCCATGAAATACCTCATCGCTTCCGACATCCACGGCTCGGCATACTGGGCCGAGCGCCTGTGCACTGCCATCGAATCCGAGCAGCCCGACCGCATTGTGCTGCTGGGCGACCTGCTCTACCACGGCCCGCGTAACGACCTGCCGCGCGACTACGCCCCCAAGCGCGTGATTCCGCTGCTCAACGCCCTGGCTGACCGCATCATCGCCGTCCGCGGCAACTGCGACGCCGAGGTCGACCAGATGGTCCTCGACTTCCCCGTCATGGCCGACTACGCCACGTTGTTTGACGAGACCGGCCGTGAACTGTTCCTGACGCACGGCCACGTTTTTGGCGCCGGTATGCACAACAGCGTCGACCACGCGCCCTCGCTGCCCGAGGGTTCCGCGCTCGTCTACGGCCACACGCACGTCAAGGTTAACGAGGAAAGCGTCGCGCACCCGGGCCTGTGGCTCTTCAACCCCGGCAGCGTGAGCATTCCCAAGGACGGCACGCACAGCTACGGCGTCTACGAGAACGGCGCGTTCCGCCACGTGGTCATGGAGGAGGACTAACCATGGCCGAGCATATGGCTCAGCAAAATGCCGAGGGCTCGCGCGATCTGTCCACGCTAGTCGACGCGTCGGCTGAGCTGCAGCATCTGGTGCAGACCATCTGGCGCCTGCGTCAGCCCGATGGCTGCCCGTGGGACCGCGAACAGACGCATCAGAGCATTGGCAAGAACATGATCGAGGAAGCCTACGAGGCGCTCGATTGCATCGAGACCGACGACGCGGCGCATCTGCGCGAGGAGCTCGGCGACGTGCTCATGCAGGTAGTGTTGCATGCGCAGATCGCGGCGGACGCCGGTGAGTTTACGCTGGCCGATGTGGCGCGCGATATCGACGCCAAGCTCATCCGTCGTCACCCGCACGTGTTTGGCGATGTGGATGCCGATAACTCTGACGAGGTGCTCAAGATTTGGGACGAGGTCAAGCTTGCCGAGAAGGCCGCCAAGGACAAGGCCGTGGCGGCAGGCGAGGCCGCGCCCGAGGGCCTGCTCGACGGCGTGCCCACGCACCTGCCGGCGCTGATGCAGGCGCAGAAGGTGTCGCGCAAGGCGGCTGCCGTAGGCTTTGAGTGGGAGACGGTCCAGGACGTGTGGGACGAGGTAGCTGAGGAGCGTGCCGAGTTTGAGGCCGAGGCTCCCGGAACGCCCGAGCGCGAAATGGAGTTTGGCGATCTGCTCTTTGCCCTGGTCAACGTTGCGCGCAAGGAGGGCATCGACGCCGAGAGCGCCCTGCGTGCCAGCACGGCAAAGTTCCGCCGCCGCTGGGCCGCGATGGAGCAGATGGCGGCCGATGCCCACGTAGATCTTGCCGAGCTTTCGACCCATGGCCTCAACGACCTGTGGGACGCAGCAAAGGCAGGGGAGTAATACCGCGGGAGCGACGGGACGGACTTGTTCCATCGCCCCCATTATTTTTTTAAAAAGATTGTATCCCTTGGCTAACTTAGGGCATAATGCAAAAAGTGCGACAAGGCTAACTTATGAACCTGCGCGCCGCTGCGGCGTACAAGCCGTGTCGCCAATTATTCAACCCGTTTCCAAGTGAGAGGGAGACAACATGAGCGATATTTTGGATGTCTACGGTCGCGAGGTGCTCGACAGCCGCGGCAACCCCACCGTCGAGGTCGAGGTCGTGCTCGAGGACGGCAGCTTCGGCCGCGCGATGGTGCCTTCGGGCGCTTCGACCGGCGCCTTTGAGGCATGTGAGCTGCGCGACGGCGACAAGGGCCGCTATCTGGGCAAGGGTGTCTCGCAGGCCGTCGAGCACGTCAACAACGAGTGTGCCGATGCCGTCGTGGGCCTCGACGCCTTCGATCAGCGCGCCGTCGATGCCGCGCTAATCGCCGCGGACGGTACGCCCAACAAGACCAAGCTCGGCGCCAACGCCATTCTGGGCGTGTCGCTGGCCGTTGCCCGCGCCGCAGCCGAGTCGGCGGGCCTGTCGCTGTACCAGTACCTGGGCGGTGTCAACGCCCATCTGCTGCCCACGCCCATGATGAACATCCTCAACGGCGGCGTGCACGCCGACAACAACGTTGACTTCCAGGAGTTCATGATCATGCCCGTGGGCGCCCCGAGCTTTGCCGAGGGCCTGCGTTGGTGCGCCGAGGTCTACCACACCCTCAAGGGCGTGCTGCACGAGGCCGGCCTGGGCGGCGGCGTGGGCGACGAGGGCGGTTTCGCGCCCAACCTCAAGACCAACGCTGAGCCGTTCGAGTACATCACCAAGGCCGTGGAGAAGGCCGGCTTTAAGCCCGGCGTCGACTTCATGTACGCCATGGACCCGGCCTCGACCGAGTTCTACAACGCCGAGACCGGCATGTACGAGCTCAAGGGCGAGGACGTGGAGTACACGAGCGCCCAGATGGTTGATTACTGGGAGAAGCTCGTCGACACCTATCCCATCATCTCCATCGAGGACGGCATGGCCGAGGAGGACTGGGACGGCTGGGTCGAGCTTACCCGCCGCATTGGCAATAAGGTGCAGCTCGTAGGCGACGACCTGTTCGTCACCAACACCGAGCGCCTCAAGAAGGGCATTGAGCTGGGCGCCGCCAACGCGATCCTGGTCAAGGTCAACCAGATCGGTACGCTCACCGAGTCGCTCGAGGCCATCGAGACCGCCAAGGAGGCCGGTTACGCCTGCATCGTGAGCCACCGCTCCGGCGAGACCGAGGACTCCACGATCGCCGACCTGGTCGTGGGCGTCAACGCCGGCCAGATCAAGTCGGGCGCCCCGTGCCGCAGCGACCGTATCGCCAAGTACAACCAGCTCATCCGCATCGAGGACGAGCTCGAGGGCAGCGCGCGCTACGCCGGCAAAGCAGCGTTCTACAACATTCGCTAAACAAGTGGTGCGCGCGGGGGGGCGGGGTTGACTCAACTCCGCTCCACTTCTGATGGCCGCCATTGGGCGCTGAGCCATATGGCTCAGCGCCTTTTTTATGTCGAGCAAAGGCTGGCGAAGGTGGTGCGGGCGCTCGTGCTATAACTAGAATACTTAGCGCAAACAAACCTCAACCGCACAAGGCGCACATGGATCAGATTTACGACAACAGGTACTATTCCGCCGGTTCGCGTGAGCCGTCGCCTCGCCGTGCGCGCACGGTGCAGCTCGGTGGGTCCGCCTACGCCGGCGCCGACCGCTCCATGCAGCGCCCGACAAGTACCTCGCGCCCCAATGCTCAAGTGAATACTTCGACAGATGGACCAGTGCGCCCGGCACGTTCGTCGCATGCTCAGCGCTCGTCGGCTCAAACGCACGATAGGTCGAGCAGGCCCTCGAACCGTTTTTCGGGCTCGGACTTTATGCACTACGCCAACGACAACGCGGTGGTCAAGGCGATCTACGACTTTACCCACGGTCCTCAGCGAGGGCTATTCATCGGCATCGTCGTTGCCCTGGTGCTCGTGAGCCTGTATTTCCCCGTGCGCGACCTGTACGTGGCAAAGCGTTCGAGCGATATCTTGACCAAGCAGGTCGAGATTCGCCAGCAATACAATGATGGGCTGCAAAAAAGCGTCGACAAGCTGCTCTCGGAGGAGGGTATCAAGGATGCGGCATCCGAGGACCTGGGCTTGGTGATGCCCGGCGAGAAGAGGATTGAAGTGCAGGGCCTGGACGGCGATTCGGATGCCTCGTCGAGCCAGAAGTCGTCGAACGCCAAGAAGGCCAGCGAGGTGGCCAAGGAGATCGAAGAAGTCGGCAAGGACGCGCCGTGGTACATCCAGGCGCTCGACATGCTGTTTGGGTTTAACGGCGTCGAGGGTCAGACGGTCGCGTCCAGCGGCGAGTAGGCGAGTAGCGCCCGGAGGGGAGCCCGCAATGGCAGATTGCAAACGATATAAGGTGGCGGCGATCGACCTGGGAACGGTGTCGTCGCGACTGGTGCTGGCGCAGGTCGAGGCCGGGGCGATCGTGGAATCGTCCAAGCATACCGAGATTACCGATCTGGGCGAGGGCGTTGACGCGACGGGCCGCTTTTGCGAGGCGGCGGTCGAGCGCGTGCTCGCCGCATGCCGCATGTTTGTGGACGAGGCGCGTGCCTTTGGGGCCGTGTGCATCTGTACCACGTGCACGAGTGCCGCGCGCGATGCGTCCAACGCCGTGCTGCTGCTGGACGGCCTGCGCGAGCTGGGTCTCGAGCCGCAGGTGATTCCAGGAGAGGTCGAGGCGCGCCTGACGTTTTTTGGCGTGGCGCACGACTTTGCCGGCGAGCGCATCATTGTTGCCGATTCGGGCGGCGGCTCCACGGAGCTCGCGACGGGCGTATACGCGCCGGAGCGCGGGGTCTTCGCGCTGGAGGGAACGCGTTCGCTGGACATTGGTTGCCGTCGTGTGACGGAGCGGTTTTTCTCGGCGCTGCCGCCAACGGACAGTGAACTTGCCGCCGCTGGCGCATGGGCGGGCGAGCAGTTCGGGGCTTACTTTGAGGGCCTGCCTGTCGACTTTGAGCGCGCCGAGCGCCTCGTCGCGGTGGGCGGTACCGTTACCACGCTCGTGGCGCTGGTCCACGAACTGGAGCCGTACGACTCGAACTTTGTGCACCTGCGCGAGCTTTCGATGGAGCAGATCTCGGCCGCTATCGAGCGCATGTCTGCGTTGGATGTTGCAGGCATTGCCGCGTTGCCGGGCGTGCAGCCCAAGCGCGCGGGCGTGATTCTGGCCGGCGCCGTGGTGATCCGCGAGCTCATGCGTGCCGACGGCTACGATGCGCTCACCGTAAGCGAGAACAGCCTCCTCGCCGGCATGGCCGCAACCATCAACGAGACCCTCGACGGCGCGACCCCCACCATCGGCTGGACCCCCAGCCTCAGCGCCCTCTAAATAAGTTGCGGTGAAATACGGACTAAAATCGCCCTTTCGGGCACCAAACAGTCCCTATTCCACCGCAACTCAACAGTCGGCACCTGGGGACAGTCCTTGCGGGGCGTCCCCACAGCGCCTATGCCAGCTTGTCGATTTGCCCAATCTCCCAAAGCGGAATATTGACGAGCATGCCCTCGTCTCTATATGCCGCCAGGGAGCTCCTCACGCAACGCTCGAGCTTGAATTTTTCGCAGGCTATTTTCAGACTCTTCGCTTTAAGGTTCTCTGCCGCCTTGACCTCAAGCGGAAGCACGGTTCCCGCATGGTCGATGGCAAAGTCGGTTTCGGCATTGCCAGAGGTAGAGGACCAATACGCGGGAGTTTTGTCCTGGAGCAAAAGCTCCTGCGCGACGTATTGTTCGGTCAGCGAACCTTTGAACTCGGTAAAAACAGCGGATCCGTTAAGAACGATGGCCGGAGAGAGACCGGAGAGCGCTCCGAGGATGCCGGTGTCGATGCAGAACAGTTTGAAGCCCGAGAGGTCTTCGTAGCTCGAGAGCGGCGCCTTTAGAGCGGAAACACGTGGCACCTTATGAACGATTCCGTAGTCCGTGAGCCACTGGAGGCTTTCCTCGAAATCGCGTGCGCGCGCTCCGGGGCGAAGGGCGCCATAGACAAACTTCTTGTTCTCTTTGGCAAGCTGGCCGGGAAGGGATTTCCAAACCAACCTCATGCGCTCGATGATGCGGGCGGGTGCATGTTTGCCAAAATCGGATTCGTAAGCCTCGATGATTTGCTGCTGAAGCCTTCGGGCTTCGATGAAGTCGCGTGTCTCGGCGAAAGCGGAGACAACTTCGGGCATACCGCCGACAACAAGGTATTCCTTGAGCAAGTGTTCGAGCTTTTCGGTAACGTTTGCTAGAAGGTTCATGTCTGCGGCAAGGATGGCGTCGGCGAGCGGGTCGCCGTCGACGGCACGAACGAACTCGGCGAACCCCATGGGACGCATGGTGAGCTGGTCGATTTTGCCGACGGGAAATGACTCGTTTTCGCGTCGGAGCGCGAGGCCCATATAGGAACCGGCTGCTACGATGTGGTATTCGGGTGCAAGCTCGTTGAAGTACTTGAGCGAGGTGATCCCGCGCGGGGCCTCTTGGATCTCGTCGAAGATGATGAGCGTGTCTGCTGGCGTTACAGTTTGGCCACGTAGGAGTTCTATCTGGGAGATGATGCGCTTGGGGTCGAGGTCCCCATCGAACAGCGAGCGTGTGCTCGGCTCGAGCATAAAGTCAAAACGAATGACGTTTCGATACTGCTGGCTTGCGAATTCGTTAAGAAGCCAAGTCTTTCCTGTCTGGCGGGCTCCCTTAAGCAAGAGAGGTTTGCGATTCGTCCTTGATTTCCAAGCGATAAGTTCGCTCATAAGCTGTCGCTGCATATTGCCTCCCAACCCTCTCGGTTAGTATAAGGCCATTTGGGTGTTTCCATCGGAAAATGTGCGAGACAACCACGTTTTTCCATCGGAAAATGTGGTAGGAAACTCATTGGGTGGGCGGAAAAAGTAGTCAAAAAAGCCCCGTCCCAAATGAGCTGCTCTGCAGTTGACGGCGTCCAAAAGAAAGGAGCCCGCATTCCCTGGGGGACACGGGCTCGTAGGCAATACATGGTAGGGGCGGTGGGACTCGAACCCACAATCCTTGCGGCGAGAGATTTTAAGTCTCCTGCGTATGCCAATTCCGCCACGCCCCCGTGAGACTAGAAGTCTAGCACAAGCCGTCCGTTACGCGTTGACGGCCATCGAGTGTTGGCCCGACTTCTCCAGGAACTCCTGGAACTTGGCTTCGTCACCCTTGTTTTGGTACTGCAGGGCCAGCAGGTATTCCAGGCGGCAGCTCTTGACCTTGTCGTCACCGGCCTCCTTGAGCATGCGCTCCAGCTCGGGAATATCGTTGTGGCGCTTGAGGATCATCGTGTCGTACATCAGCTGGCACTCGTGTGCGACTGCCTCGGCCTGACCGCCCTCAAAGCCCCTGATCTCGTGCAGCAGCTCCTTGGACTTTTTGCGGTCCTCCTGGCCAACGTAGTAGTTAAAGGCCTTAATGACCAGGTCGACACGCTGCATCTTGGGCAGGTTGAGTCCCAGCAGCAGGTCGAACATCTCGTCGGCGCGCTTATGGTCCTCGCGCAGCAGATAGGAGTTCAGGCGCAGGTAGTCGCGGTTGTAGCGCGGGTACAGCATGCTGGTGAGTTTGCCGTCGAGCAAACGATCGAACTCGTCCCACTGCTTGGCGGCCATGAGCTGCTGCAGGCGTTTAAACGTGGTGCGTTTTTTGACGCTAAAGAACACCGACACGGCGATGCAGATGATAACGACGGCGGTCCAGAGTGTGCGAGAATCGGGCATATTAGGGTCCTTAGTCGCTCATAAAGCGAGCGGTATGACAACATGTACTAGATGTATTATACGCAGCGCGAAAGCAAACTGGCATAAAAGCTCATCGAGGCCGAGTGCCATCGCTCGCTGCGGTACACTTACCTAAAGTAAACCATGAAGGGAGACATTACCTATGAAGAAGATCGTTTTGGCTTGCGGTGCTGGCGCTGCTACTTCCACGCTCGTTGCCCAGAAGGTCGCCACCCTGCTCGACGCCAACGGTTACGCCGGCAAGTATGAGATTGTGCAGTGCGCCATCTCCGAGGCCAAGGACTACTGCGACGAGGGCGCCGACCTGCTGATCGCCACCACCGTTGCCCCCGAGGGCCTCACCTGCCCGTACGTGAGTGGCGTGCCCTTCATGACCGGCATGAACCGCGTCGCTGCCGAGAAGGCCGTTCTCGACGTCATGGCTCAGTAGGCGCTGACTGTATGAGTGAGCAGAACGCCAATCCGGTCGAGCTCTTTGACATGCGCGTTGCCCATGTGGGCATTAACGCTGCCGACCCGGCAGACGCCTTGGAGATCGCGGAGCTGTTCTCGACGATGATGGGCCTGCCCGTCATCGAGACCCCGGTTTCGTACTTTAACGATTCGCTGGTCGAGATCATGAAGCAGAACGGTCGTGGCACCAAGGGCCACATCGGCTTTGCCGTCAACGACATCGATGCGGCTGAGAAGTGGTTTGCCGAGCGCGGGCTCGAGGTCAACGAGGAGTCGCGCGCGCTGCTGCCCGACGGCGGCACCAAGCTCGTGTACTTTAAGCGCGAGTTCGCCGGCTTCGCCGTGCACCTGTGCCGCGAATAGCGCACAAGCTGTCATAGCTAGCAAAAAGGGATAGGGCTGCGTGGCCCTATCCCTTTATTTATGCCGAGGGGCTTCCTACCGCGGCAGGCGAATCGTAAAGCGGCTGCCGACGCCCTCGACCGAGGTCACGCCGATGACGCCGCCGTGGCTATCGACGATCCACTTGGCGATGGCGAGCCCCAGGCCCGAGCCCTGCGCTCCGGCATCGCGCGCGTTGTCGGCACGGTAGAACCGCTCGAACGCGTGAGCTGCGGATTCCTGGTTCATGCCGATGCCCTCGTCCTCAACACTTATGTCGATCGTGCCCATGCCCGCATTGGGCGTTATGCCAAATGTGACGGTCGTTCCCGCATCCGAGTACTTGGCGGCGTTTTGCACGATCACGCGCAGAGCCTGCTTCACGAGCGCCACGTCAACGGGCGCATCGCAGCGCGGGTCGCTGACAAGCGCAGCGTCAAAAGCCAGCCGATACGTGTGCTCGGTATCGATCATCTGCGATTCTTCGCATACCTCGTCGACCAGTGCGGCCAGGTTGGTATGCGCACGCCGCAGGACCGTGCGCCCGGCATCGCCGCGCGCCAAAAACAGCAGCTGCTCCACGAGCTCCTGCATGTGCTCGCTTTCGGCCTTGAGGGACGCGATGGATTCCGCCAGCACGTCCGGGTCGTCTTTGCCCCAGCGGTCGAGCATGTTCACGTAGCCCTGAATCACCGCGATGGGCGTGCGCAGCTCGTGGCTTGCATCGTTGACAAAGCGCATCTGCTGCAGCTTGGCCTCTTGCATCTGGCGCAGCAGGCGGTTGAGTGCGACCTCGATGCTTGCCAGGTCGGCGTCGCCGGTGGTGACGCTCGGCGAGTCGACGCTCGCGCGCTCGATGGCTTGCTCCAGCGTTTCCATCTTGCCGCCGGAGAGCTGCATGCGGCCGAGCTCGTCCACGCGCAGGGCCAGGTCGTTGAGCGGCGCCATGGTGCGGCGCACACGGCGAGCGCCGCCGAGCATATCGAGCATGCTGATGACCTGCCAACCTACAACAACGATATAGAGGGGCCAAAGTGCGATGAGGTCCTGCGCGAGGGGGAAGGTCTTGCTGGTACGCGCAAGCTCGACGGTATAGGTGAGCGTTGTCGGGTCCCAGCCGCGCGCAGGCGTCAGCGACATGCCGTGAACGGTGGTGCCGGGGATCCATCCTGCGGTAAACGCGCCGTCGGGCAGCGTCTGGTTGTATCCATAGACGAGGATCGCCGCCGCAATCACCATCAGCAACAGATCGAGCCAGACGTAGCTCATCAAGCGGCGCCACATGTAGCTCCAGTTGATGGCGCGCGCGATGGAGGTGACACGCTTGGCCTCGGCGTTACGCGCGGCAGACATAGCCCACCCCGCGCACGGTCTGGATGATGCGGGTACCACCGGCGTCCTCGATCTTGGCGCGCAGGTGCGCGATGTGCACGTCGACGTTGTTGGTGTCGCCCACGTATTCGTAGCCCAGCGCCTCGTGCGCGATGCGCTCGCGCGTGAGCACGGTGCCGGCGTGCGCCATAAGCAGGGCGAGGACGTCGAACTCGCGGGCCGTGAGCACGATGGGCGAGCCGCCGACCGTGACCTCACGCCGGTCGGGATCGAGCGCAACCGAACCCACGGTGAGCGCGGCGGGGGAGGGCGAGGCGGAAGCCTGGGCCGAGTCGCCGGCCGGGGGTATCGCAGCGGCGTCTCCGCCCGCGCCGGCCGCCATGCCCGTCTCGGCGCCGGCGCCGGAAGCCGCCCGCACGGCCTCCGAGCGCTTCAGCGCCACGCGGATCCGTGCGAACAGCTCCTCAATCGCAAACGGCTTGGTCAGGTAATCGTCAGCACCGGCGTCGAGCCCGGCCACCTTGTCCATCACGGCATCGCGCGCGGTGACCATGATCACCGGCACATCCTTGTGTTTGCGTACGCGCCGCAGCACCTCCATGCCGTTGAGCTGCGGCAACAGCACATCGAGCAGAATCAGATCGTAGTCGCGCTCCAGCGCCAGGTCCACGGCGGTGCGGCCGTCGGCGGCGTGCTCCACCTGGTAGCCCTCGTGCTCCAGCTCGAGCGTCACAAAGCGGGCGATTTTCTCCTCGTCCTCTACGATCAGGATCCGTGCCATGCGTGCCCCCGTCTGAGATTACTTGTCGTCGTTGAGATTTTGCTTGATGTCGTCCGCGGCATCGGCAGCGTGATTCATAAGGTTGTTGATGCTGCCGGGCACGTCGCCGTCGCTATCGATGCGGTAGCGCATGCCAAAGAACAGGCCAATCAGCATCAGCCAAATCGTGGCGCCCCAGGCAAACAGGGCGATGATGGGGATCAGGATGGGGATGTTGAGGATGATCGCATCGCGGCGCGTGGCGATAAACTTGGTGTCCAGACTCAGGCGGAAGAGCTTTTTGAGGTACTCCCACACGCTGTCCATCTTCTTGGAGAAGTCGGTCTTTTCGCTCGACTTTTCGTAGGCGGCCTGCGCGGCGACCATCTCGGCCGAGGGCTCATTGACTGGCGCGGACTCGGTGGCGGCGTGCGCCGACGTGGTCTGGGTCTTGCCCTGCGACTCGAGCCAAATGATGGCATCCAGGACGTTGCCGTCGGCGGCGTCGAGCGCGGCCTTGGCATCGGTGTAGCTCACGTTGCACTTGGTGCGGATGGTTTCAACTTTTTCGAGGTCGTCCATGACCTGTCCTTTCGTTCGATGGGCACGACGCCGGGCGATCTGCCCGGGCGCGAGCGTTGCGTTCGGCGGCCTGCGTGGCGCCGCCCCGCCCTTGGTCGAACTCTATAGTGCAGGTTATAGATTAAGCGATTCTTGAGCCAAGATTAATGTTGGATGAGTTTTTGGGTAGCGGTGGGAAAAGTATTAGACCTCGATAGCGGGGGATGTGGTGTCGGTGCAAAACGGCGTCAAAGGTTGGTCGAGCAGGCGGTTTCTCCATTGATGTCCGCACAGCATGTGACACTTACCCTGCCGCCCCGCTCTGCCGCGGCGGCATGCGTCTGAACAACGACCCTCTAAGGAGTTCGATACCGATGAGTGACAACGCAAAGCATCTCGCAAAGAAGTGCGTTAAGGACGCGGGGCCGTGCCTCGCGCTGTGCGTAGCCGGCGCAGCGGTCGCGCTGCTGGCTGTTCTGGGGCTGTTCGACGTGCTCCGAAGTGCCAGCTTTCTGCATGCTTGCATGGCTCTTGCCGGCGCCATGATGACCGGCGGCGTGCTCGATTTGATCTTTTGGGTGTTTGACCCGTTTGGATGGAAGAGCGAGGGTAGGTCCCAAAGGATGGAAGGGCTGGAACGGTTGACTTAGTGATCGTGCAGAATGTGGGCTAGCGACTTACAGGGAAGTGGTGATCCGATGACGGTCTATGTGACGGGCGATATTCACGGCGGCGTCGACATGCAAAAGCTTCGCGACTGGGATCTTGGGGATGGTTTGACAAGTGACGACTATCTCATCATCGCGGGCGACTTTGGCTTTCCGTGGGATTTCTCTGCCGAGGAATGTGCCGACATCGCCTGGCTGGAGTCGCGCCCCTATACCGTGCTGTTTGTCGACGGCAACCACGAGCGTTTCGATCACTGGTCGGAGCGCCCCATGGAGCTGTGGCACGGCGGCCTGACGCAGCGCCTGTCGGACACCTCGCCCATCCGACGCCTGACGCGCGGTGAGGTTTTTGAGCTCGACGGCCCAACGATCTCTACCATGGGCGGCGCCACGAGCGTGGATAAGGAATACCGCATTCCGTATTCCAGCTGGTGGCCGCAGGAGCTGCCGGACGAGCGCAACTTTGAGGAGGCGCGGGCAAAGCTCGACAGCGTGGGTTGGAAGGTCGACTATGCGATCACCCATACCTACTCCACGCGCATGCTTTCGCCCACGCTTTACCCGGCACCTGGCTGGAATTATCCCGATGTCGATCGACTCACCACGTTTTTCGACGAGCTGGAGGACCACCTGGACTACAAGCGCTGGTACTACGGGCATTTTCATCGTGACGCCAACCCGGCCGAGCGTCACACCGTGCTCTACGACTGCACCGTTCGCTTGGGCGACGAACTCCAGCCCTGGGATGTTGCGTAGAGGCGGGGTGGCTGGCTACTCGACCGTTACAGTGATGTTCTCCCGATGCGCGCGGATGACGTCCCAGCTAAAGTGCTCGACCAGCTGCTCGGCGGTACGCGGCGTGGTGTCCGGCGCGATGCCTGTTTGCCCGGCGAGCCATCCCAACAGTGCCTCGGGTGTGCCAAAGCGGGTGCGGAGCTCGCCCAGGTCCAGATCGCGATCGCGCTTGGAAAGGCGGCGGCCGTCCGGTGACATGAGCAGCGGAATGTGCGCGTAGTGCGGCGTGGGCAGTCCCAGCAGATGTTGCAGATAGATCTGGCGCGGCGTGGAACCAAGCAGGTCGCATCCGCGTACGATCTCGGTGACGCCCATGGCAGCGTCGTCGACCGCCACGGCCAGCTGATAGGCAAACACGCCGTCGCTGCGGCGCACCAAAAAGTCACCGCACTCGGTGGCGAGTGCTTCGCATTGGGCTCCGTACGTGCGGTCCACGAATTCGATCACGTCGCTGGCGAGGTCGTCGACGGTGGGCACGCGCAGGCGCGTGGCCGGAGCACGCAGGGCACTGCGGCGGGTGATTTCATCAGCAGAAAGACCTCTGCAGGCGCCGCGGTAGATGGGCGTGCCGTCGCTGGCGTGCGGTGCGCTCGCGGCGTGGAGTTCGGCACGCGTGCAAAAACAGGGATAGGTGAGGCCGGCGTCTTGCAGCTGGCGCAGGGCGTCCTCGTACAGATCCAGGCGATCGTGCTGGTAGTAGGGGCCTTCGTCCCACTCGAGCCCCAGCCAGGTCAGATCGTCAATCAGTTGAGCGGCAAGTTCCGGGCGCTTGCAGCGATCGTCCAGGTCCTCGATGCGCAGCACGATGCTGCCGCCCTGGCTGCGGGCCGAAAGCCACGAGCACAGGCAGCTGAACACGTTGCCCAGGTGCATGCGGCCCGAGGGCGACGGGGCGAAACGGCCCACGACGGGGGTGGGCACTGCCGTTGCTGGTGCGTCCGCGGCGTGTGTTGCTATGTTGCGTGCGTTGATATCCATGCGGACGAGTATAGCGCGGGGCGCGGTGGGGGAGACGCTGCCGTGGCCTGCAAGTTGCCGAGGCCGCGCGTTGCGCGTGCCGGACCACCGGCTCGACAGCTCGATCGCCGCCCGCCAGCCCAACCCCTCAAACGACAGAAACCCCGGCAGCTCTTCGCAACTGCCGGGGTTTCCGCGGAAAAGGGGGACATGATCCTCGAGCGAACGGCAAAGGGGCAAACCGTTTTCGCTCAACTGCTTTATGCCCCTCGGCTGGCGGCTCAATCAGCGCGTGCCGCGCCCACACAAAGCCGCTACACCTGTGACGGAGCTGTGAAGTGGTATCTATTGCCGGGGCGGGCTATGCCAAGGGTGTCCCTAATGACTAGTCATTTAAGAACGTCCCCAATGACTAGCTGCCGGGGTGCGGGTGTGACTTTCATCCCGTTTGGCGCTCCGGTCGCCTAGATGTTTGTCATGCGTACCCGCAAACGTGGGACAATGACGCTACTGGTATCACAGACAAAGGATGTGCCTATGAACGACCCCGTTGCCAAAACCTGTCGGCAGCGCCGCCTGTTTGCGCGATTTGCTTCCGTCTGCGCACTCGTCGCGCTTGCATTGCTGCTACTGCCCGCCGCCGCACACGCCGACGGTTATTCCATGACCCAAACCTATATCGGTGCCACGGTCGAGGCCGACGGCTCGCTAACCGTTGTCGAGGGACGCCAGTTTGATTTCGACGACGACATCAACGGCGTGTTTTGGGAGATCAATACGGGCACCAACCAGCAGGGCGGCACGGCGGGCGTTGACGTGCTGAGTGTCGAGGAAGAGGACACCGCGTTTAACAAAGTCGATAGCGCGAACAAGGGCGATTCTGGCGTCTACACGGTCGAGCAGACCGGTGACGGCGTAAGGATTAAGGTGTTCAGCCCCCACGAGAGCGGCGACAGCGCGATCTATTACGTGAGCTACACCATGACCGGTGCGGTCATGAACTGGGCCGATACCGCCGAGCTCTACTGGAAGTTTGTGGGCGACGGCTGGTCCGCGGACTCCGATGACGTTGAGATGGAAGTGTACTTCGCGAATGCCGCTGCCGGGACGGCGGCCGTCAAGGGCGATAACTTCCGCGCATGGGGCCACGGCCCGCTGACGGGCGATGTATCGCTCGATGCGGACGAACCCATGGTCACCTATACCATTCCCTGCGTGCATCAGGGCGAATTCGCCGAGGCACGCATCGCCTTCCCTAGCGACTGGGTGCCGCAGCTTGCCGCTTCGGGCGAAGAGCGCATGTCAACGATCCTGAGCGAAGAGAAGGAATGGGCCGACGAAGCTAACGCCCGCCGCGCTCACGCTCGCATGATTGCCAATGCACTTGCCGTGCTAAGTGTTGTTGCGGCGGTGGTCTTTACCGGCACAATCGTTATGCTCAAGCTGCGCAAGCGCAAGCCCAAGCCGCTTTTCCAGGACGAATATTTCCGCGATGTGCCTTCGGCCGACCATCCCGCCGTGCTTTCGGCCCTCATGAGCTGGAACGAGGTGCCCGACCAGGCATATATCGCCACGCTCATGAAGCTCACTGACGACCGTGTGATCAAGCTGGAGCAGGCGACCGTGACCAAGGCCAAGAAGGGTCTGTTGGGGCGTGAAAAAGAAGAGCAGACGTATCGCGTGACGGTGAGTGATGCGGGCTGGAAGTCGGCCAAGGGCATTGACCACATGGTGCTCAAGGTCTTCTTTGCCGGTGCTAAGCCTGACGAGAACGGTGACCGTTCGCGCACGTTCGACGAGCTGCAGCACTACGTCAAGCAGCACGCTACACCCGTGGGTGATAAGCTCGAGGACTATCAGAACACCGTTAAGGGCAAGCTGGCCGATAGCGAGTACGTTGCCTCGGACGGCATTGTTGCAATGGTGTTTTGCCTGGTTCTTGGTATCCTGATTGCCTTTGTTCCCGTGGGATCCATTTTCTTTACCGATGGCGCACAGGCGAACATTACCGCCGCGGTTATCTCGGTGCCGATTGTGCTGGTGGGTATCGGCGTGGGCCTTACGTTTCGCCGCTTTACGCCGGAGGGCGCCGAGGTGGCGGCTCGCTGCAAGGCACTTAAGCATTGGCTCGAGGACTTCACGCGTCTAAAGGAAGCCGTCCCGGGCGATCTGGTGCTGTGGAACAAGCTGCTGGTGATGGGCGTGGCGCTGGGTGTTTCCAAGGAAGTGCTGCGTCAGCTTGCCGAGGCCGTGCCGCCCGAGGTGCGCGAGGCCGACGGCTTCTATGACAATTATCCCTGCTACTGGTGGTACTACCATCATTACGGTATCGAGTCTCCGCTCGATTCGTTCAACGATGTGTATCACGAGACCATCCGCGAGCTGGCTTCGAGCTCCGATAGCTCGAGCGGCGGCAGCGGCGGCGGCTTCTCTGGCGGCGGTGGTGGCGGCGTCGGCGGAGGCGGCGGCGGAACGTTCTAACGGTCGTAAATTATGGGATGGGCTTTTCTCGACAGCCGTCGGGGAAAGCCCATCCCCTTTTTACGCGCTACCTACGAAGACTGTCCCCAGCGACTAATCATTTAAGAACGTCCCCAACGACTAGGTGCGGTTGCTGCCAAGGACTGTCCCGGGGTGCCGGCACAGACGATATGAGCAGGACATAAAAACATTGAGAGCCCCTGCTGCATGAAAGACCG
>ERZ827522.267-NODE-267-length-76437-cov-9.187780_pt1 | contig 76437 bp, 83 predicted proteins | sample MGYA00519580_ERZ827522 | MGnify/ENA primary metagenome ERZ827522 (study PRJEB31778, sample SAMEA3449340) | human gut metagenome | biome: human gut; feature: human-associated habitat; material: faeces | place: United Kingdom | collected 2010/2012 ... | reverse complement strand
GATTGAAAAATAAAAAAAAGATTCGGGGTGTAGCGCAGTCCGGTTAGCGCGCCTGCTTTGGGAGCAGGGGGTCGTGGGTTCGAATCCCGCTACCCCGACGAAAATTTCAAGTTAAGAAAAATTGAATGGTGTTGAGCTGATACAGTTTGTATCGGCTTTTTTCATTGGTGCAAAATAGACTTAATTATACCCCATATAGGGGCAAATAAAGGGGATAATTCTTTGAACTATCTTTGAACAGGTTTCTCTATTTGCACCTATTTAGTGGAAATTAAAGCGGTTTCCCATCAATTCACCCCGATTCAAGCTGTTTAATGCGATTTTAAACCTCTAAAAAACATTAAAACAGTATGGCAACATTTAAAGCGATCGTCTTTCAAACTGGAAGACATATAAAACAAGATGGAACATCCAATATAAAAATTAGAATCTATCATAATAGAGAATCCCAGTATATAGCCACCAGCTACTATATCCAACCCGGAAACATGGATGACTCCGGACGGATCCTGCCAAACGTTACAAACGGCGAAATGATAGAGTACGAAATAAATGCGTATATCCAAAAGATCAGGAGAGAGTATTTAAAGCTAGGACAAGAAAGAACTCAGTTTATGTCATGCAAGGATTTAAAAGAAGAAATAGAGAAATCCCTAGCTCCTGACGCCGAGTTTATAGACTTCGTAGAGTTCGCCCAAAACATAGTAATTCAGACGAAAAAGAAGAAAACAGCCGAATGGTATAGATCCTCTATCGATACCCTATGTTGGTACACGAAAAGAAAAAAGATAGATATTAAGCTAATCACCTCATTTCTGCTAAATAAGATGATCAAAGACTTATATCACTCCGGGCCCGCCGGCATTCCTTTAGAACCGGGCACAATAAGCCATTACCTTAGAGGACTGAGAGCATTGTACAACAAAGCCAAGCTCTATTACAACAATGAGGACTTTGATATTATAAGAATCCCAGGCGATCCATTCAAAAAGGCTGAGATACCGGAGTACCGGAGGAAACGAAAGAATATAGACATCAACACTCTATTGAAGATTAGGGATTTCCAATCTGACAAGAAACGTACCAATATGGCACGTGATGTCTTTATGATGATGTTCTACATGATGGGAGTCAATATTAACGACCTATATAGTATTTCGTGCGAACGCCGCGGAAGACTGGATTACACGCGATCTAAAACGAATACGGAGAAGAATCACGAACAGATACCGCTTTCCGTCAAGATCGAGCCGGAGCTTCGCATCCTGCTTGATAAATACACAGAGGGTTATTTCCTCTCCTACTTTCATACCAACTACTGTAGCTTGAATAATTTCATGCGAGCAATCAATAATGGACTGAAAGACATTTGCATGAACTTAGAACTAGACTTCAAAGTCACCACAAACTGGGCCCGCCACAGCTGGGCCAGCTTGGCAAGAAACAAGGCCGGAGTACCGAAGGCAGACATTGACTTCTGCCTCGGTCATGTAAATAACGACTATAAGATGGCCGATATCTACATTGATATAGATTATAGTATTTGTGATAAGGCAAATCGCGCTGTATTGGATTTATTGCAGAAAAAAGAAGAAAAAAAAGACTGAAACGTTTGCAAATACAAAAACTCTCTCTATATTTGCAAACAGAATGGTGTTGAGCTGGATAAAACAATGGTTTTATCCGGCTTTTATTGCATATATATGCTTCAATAGCGCTTATTACTGAAACTCATCTCATTTTTACGTTATGCGCCGCAAAACAATGACGCATGGAAATTACAGTTTCAAAAACAGCTTTATCAGATAAGTTGAAATCAATCGGGCGAATCATACAGCCTAAAAACACATTACCAGCTTATGACAACTTTTTGTTTGTTGTTGATGAATATGGTCTTATTCTAGTGACAGCAGGGGAAGAAGGTGGACGCATCTCTACAAACGTAGATGGCGCTGCTGACTTCATCAATTATTCTTTCATGGCTAACGCCAAAACATTACTCGACGGATTAAAAGAGATCCCCGAACAGCCATTAACCATATCCATCCTTGAAAAGGAATTGATTGTCAAATACGCTAATGGCAGGTTTTCAATACCACTTGAAAAAGGCGATCAATACCCATCCATGAACACGGATGATACTGCCAGCCCATTTCTCGTTTCTGGTAATGACTTATTATACGGAATAAGACAAGTCTTGATCTGTAGTGCCAATGATGAACTCCGTCCAGTACTGAATGGTGTCTATTTTGATATCGGTTTAGATTCAATGTCATTTGTCGCAACAGATGGTACCCGTCTAGCAATGATTGAAAATCCATCCGCTTATACGCGCAAGGAACGGGCGGCCTTTATCCTGCCAAGCAAGTTTGCTAAAATCCTTTCTAATATTGTTCCGGAAGATTGCATGGAAGTAGAAATATCGGTAAATCAGACTAATATTTTATTTGAGTTTGATTCATACCGGTTAGTCTGCCGTATGATTGAAGGCCGGTACCCTAACTATCGTGCCGTTATCCCTCAAAAACAGCCTAATCGTGCAGTATTAAAGAAAGCCGATATAGTCTCAGCTCTAAAGCGTGTATCTGTCTTCTGTGACAGCAACTCATCTCTGGTGGTACTCAAATTCGATTCCAGTTCTCTTAAAATAGCAGCTCATGATTTAGACTTTTCTAAGTCTGCAGAAGAAACGATCAGCCTGCAATCAGGCTGTGATATTGAAATAGGTTTCAAGAGCAGCTTTTTGATAGAGATGGTAAACAGCATTCCTTCGGAAGATATTGCTATCACCATGAGCGATCCGTCGAAAGCCTCAATCTTTACCCGCTGCGATGAAGAAGTTCGTAGCCTTACTTATCTATTAATGCCTTTATCAATTAATTATTAATACTATGGGAAAAGAACATCAATCACCTAAACAGGTTATTCAATCGTATTTGGAAGAGAGAGCAAAGAGTGATCCACTCTTTGCTACTTCCTATGCAAAACCAAATAAGAAAATAGATGAATGCTACGACTATATTATAAGCCAAGCCAAAAAACGTGGTGGTAGTGTTGTATGTATGTCTGAAGATGAAGTATTCGGGTTAGCGGTCCATTACTATGATGAAGACAATATCAAAGTAAATAAGCAATCAAAATCGAAAGTGGTAGTTCCTAAGCAACCTGAAAAGCAAAAGGAACTTACGTTAACAGCTGAGAAGTCTAAACTAGAACAGGTTGCTCCTAACAAACGTAAAGGGAAGAAAAAGGAAATACCATCAGGACAATTTTTATTATTTGAGGACCTATGAAACCAAAAACAGCATTACAGAGACAGGTTGTAAAGTTGAGTGCTAAACTTCCTGCTATTACAAAGAATCAGACCGCCTGGGCAATAAAAAATTGCTTTGAAGTAGAAGGATTCCATAGGGCTAAAAAGATTTGGTGTACTGAGTGCGGAGAAGTCTTTGAGGCTAAAGAATCCTATTTATCATACTCCTTGCTGGGCATCAATTGTCCTTGTTGCGGTAAGCATCTCAGAGTATTGGGGAGTCGTAAAAGGGTATATTCACCTCAATCAATGTATTTCACGATTATAACCACAATCGAAGGATTTCAAGTTTTAAGGCATTTTGTTATTTCCAAATCCTGTCGCGTAGGCCAACCTGCCGACATGAAGATCAACGAAGCTGTGCAGAATTGGATATCTCCCAAAGGCATTGAGGTAATAATGTCCAGATCATCCAGCTATTGCTATGGAGCCTATGATCATTGGTGTTGGAGTTCAGACATGGAAATACGTTCTGATTATGGTATAAAAGACAAATACCACATTTGGGCAAGTCATATCAAAACCTTAAGACTACTCTCCAAACTGAAGTATGCGGGAATCGATGAGAATTTTAATGGTATCACTCCCGATATCCTATTCAGGATGTTATTGCGTTATCCGTTTGTTGAGACATTGATAAAGCAAGGTGATAAAGAACTATTGGAATATATGGAAGATAATATAACCCAAGTTGGAAAGTTCTGGCCAGCTATAAAAATAGCTAGACGTCACGGCTTTAAGATTACGAAACGTACCGATCTGAGAATGTATTTTGATTACTTGGAAATGTCCAATGCCATCGGAAGAGATATTCGTTCCCCTAAATACGTCTGTCCAAAGAATCTAAAGCAAGCTCACGATGAAGTGATGAAAATAAAACAAAAAATAGATGCTAAGATTAACTTTGAGAAAAAGAGGAAACAAGCAATAAAAGATGAGAGAGAATATCTCAAACAGAAAGGTCGTTTCTTCGGTATAGCATTTGGTGACAATCTTATCCAAATTGGCGTTCTACAAAGCGTTATGGACTTCTTAGAAGAAGGTAAAGAAATGCACCATTGTGTGTTTACCAATAAATACTACAGTAAATCAGACTCTTTGATTCTAACAGCTCGTATTGGTAACAAGCGCATCGAGACGGTTGAAGTAAATCTGAAAACTTTGAGTGTTGTCCAGTCACGGGGTGTTTGCAATAATAATACTGAGTATCATGATCGTATTATCAAACTCGTAAAAAAGAATATGAACTTAATACGTCAAAAACTGACGGCATAGCATACAATGACCTATATAGAATATATAAACCAATTTTGGAAGATGAATCGAAGTGTAGAATTTAGCTCGAACGAAGTGTTCTTGTACTTTTACTTATTGAATGAGTGCAATATTCGGGGTTGGCAGAATCCGTTTGAACATCCCAACAAGACTATCGTCCTCGCAACCGGTATATCAGAAAAGACCGTCATTGAAGTTAGGAACAGATTGCAGCAAAAAGGTTTAATAACTTTCGAATCGGGTAAAAAGAATGCAAAATCGCCAGTTTATTACTTACTTGACGTAAGTAAAACGGTAAGTAAAAAGGTAAGTAAAGAGGTAAGCAAAAGGGTAAGTAAAACGGTTAACATTAAAGATAAGACTAAAGACAATAAGACAATATCTCCCTTACGCGTGGGAGAACTGTTTCCGGCTGATAGTTTTTTCGACAAGTCTTTGGACGATTGCTATACCGAACTTACATCGAACCGATCGTGGGCGGAGACAGTAACGATGAATACTCGTTCTTCCGGAAACCCTGATTTCACATTAGAGGATTTTCACGAGTGTCTGAAGCTGTTTTTCATGGAGCAACAGAACAAAGGCGAAACATCAAAATCTCCTAAAGATGCGATGTCCCATTTTGCCAGTTGGTTGAAAATTGAACTTAAAAACAAGAAAGATGAACGGAGAATTAATAAAAGCAGGGATACAGGCGGTGCTAAGCCCATTGCAGATAGTCCAGGAGACAGCAGTGATCCGAAAGGAGTTAACTCCGATACAGCAAGCCTTACAAGCTGGATCGACGGCCTCTCAATTGGTCGCTGAATGGAGTGGAACAATCGCACAGTTGAACTGTAATGTCTCATTGTGTGACGTAGCCAATGCCGGGAATATCCCTACTCTGGCCGACGTAAACAGGAGTTTTAGCAATTCAACATCGGTAGAGATTATCACGCAGCATTTGAAGTCAGTACTCAGCTATGCCGGTGTTGAGTTAACCGATGCCCAGCTAGCGGAAACAGCTCTGTCGATATTGTCCAGCTACTGGTATCTGAACCTGGCCGAGTTATGTATCTTCTTCTCTCAGCTAAAAAACGGCAGCCGTGGGCAGTTCGTTTGGGGATCGAAGATAAACAATCAAGCGATCATGGTGGCGCTTGCCGATTTCTGCAAAGACAGGCGTCGTGAAATCGAACGTAAGGAAAGCGCAAAGATACGTCAAGACACGGAGAATGGATATTCACGATCTGAGATGCTGAGTAAGGATATCGTTCTAGGTACGAAAGGCATTCGAAATACTAGAGAAGAAGCTATGCAGAGTTTCGAGGCCTTCTTAAAGTTCTTTCCATATCTACCAGACAGATACCCCCCGGAAGTACTTTGGAGAGCATGGAGAGGCGACAATGAAGCCCTGCAAACGATTTACGGTGATAAGATTCCCGCTAAAGAAGTCGCAGAGAAAGATATCGGGATGTATTTATGCAACTACAATATTGCTAAGAGTAAAGAAAATGAAAAAATATGAGATATTGGCTGTTATCACCATTGCAGCCATAGTTTTTTATACTGTATGTTATTACGTACTGTATTGGTACATAGACAAGTATATATATGAAAATTAAAGTATTGACAGTAAAACAACCCTGGGCGTCGTTAATAGTCCATGGTATAAAAGATATTGAGAACCGGACATGGAGAACGAATTTCCGTGGACGGGTGCTAATACATTCCAGTGGTTCATATGGAAAGAAATTCAAAGTGAATTTGACTGATGAACAAGCAAAGGAAGCATTTACTACAATTGCTAAAGAGTGTATGTTTGGTTGTTTACCATTTGGTTCTATCATCGGTAGTGTAGAGATAGTAGACTGCGTACTGAATCATCCATCTGTATGGGCAGAGAAAGGCGTTTATCACTGGGTACTCGCTAATCCTATTCTCTTTGAGAAACCCATCGTGGACGTGAAAGGTAAGTTAGGATTATGGAATTATGAGTGGGAGGAAACGATATGCTTATAGATTGCGGTAAATGTTCATCAAAGATAGGCTGTGTACATCTTGCCAGTCGAGATTTCTCTAATTGTTGGCAATACAGAGAAGTTATAAAAGAGAAAAAGGAAAAGATTGCTATCGAAGCAATGAAAGCTATGTTATCTAATCCTTCATTAGTTATAGGGAAAAAGAATGATACACCAAGTTCAATAGCAAGAATTTCAGTAATGATTGCCGATGAAATGATGAATCTATTGAAATAATGCTAGAAAATAAAAGCGGCCGGCGTACCACCGCCGACCACTCTCATAAGCACAAAGCTTATAGCTATTAGGAACAGCAAATATATAAAATCTTTGTGCTTATGGCAAGTAAAGCAGTAAATAATTACATAACAAAACGTTACGAACGCTGGCTTGATTACTCTTTGTATCATTGTGGGCTTGCCGGCATTCCTGATGAAGCGACAGATGTCTTGAATGAGGTTATTTGTTCGCTCCTTCAAAAGAAAAACAGGTTGCTGGACAAACTACTTGAAACAAAAAAAAATGGCTATACAGAGCTTGATTTCTTTGTTTTGAAGATGATAAAGCTAAACGCATCCTCTCCTACTTCACAGTATAGGAGTAGATACAAGCCCCTGCCTGTGGATGGTAATGTAGATTATTCAAGGCTGGATATTGAAGATATCCCGGATGAATCAGAAGATAGAAATACTGAAATACTAAATAAACTGCATTTAGTAAGAGATACATTTGAAAGCCTTGATTTAGGTCCAGTAGCAGCTCGTGTTTTTGAGTTTCATTTCTTCCAAGACGGTAATTTTTCCGACTGGGAAGGTCCGGAAACATTGAAACAACTATATGAAATTTATAACGGAGTGCAGGAACTTATTAGAAAGAAAATTAATGGAAGTTCATTGTTCTAATTTGCAATATTATTACTTTTGGTAAAAAAATAGCAAAGACATGGCTACAGAAGAAAATATGATTCCAATAGAACCTTATCTTAAGGACTTTAAACAATATCTTGATGCTAATTCAAGATGTATATTATCAGCAAAATTCGGCGATGGGAAAAGCTACTTCATTAATAGCTTTATAAAAGAATATTCAGATGAATATCTGTTCATTCCAATATATCCTGTAAATTATCAGGTAATGGACAATAAAGATATCTTTGAACTAATAAAAAGAGATATATTGATTAGGCTACTATCGAATAAAGATATCAACATTAATGAAATAGAGTTAAGTAATGCATCGTTAATTTATTCTTATTTTATGAATAAATCAGAAGACGCAATTTTAGATGTTATAGACTTGATACCCAAAATCAACGTTTACGGAGTGGATATAAGTATAAGTAGTGTTATCAAAAAAATAAAAAACATAAAAGACAAGTTTGATAAATATAAAGAACAATTTAAGTCAGTTGATAAGACATCAGAATTATATATCACCAAATTTGATTCACTAAAAGGATCAATATATGAATTTGATAGTATTTCTCAATTGATACACGATATAATATGCGAATATAGAAAGCTAAATCCTACTAAAAAAGTTGTTTTGATTATAGAAGATCTTGACAGAATAGATCCTGCTCATATTTTTAGAATACTCAATGTTTTCTCTGCTCATTTCGATAGATATGGGGTTGATAAAACATGCGGTGATAACAAATTCTGCTTAGATAAAATAGTCACTGTCTGCGATATTAATAATATCAAGAAGATATATGCCCATGTTTATGGAGATAATACTGATTTTACAGGTTATATAAGCAAATTCTCAAACAGTAAAGAATATATCTATTCTTTAAAGGACAAATTGAAATGGTATATCACTAATATTCTATTGGATAAGGATTTAGAAAAATACCCCCAAATTAGTGACATACTATCAGATATCATTATTTCATCAATGGATGATGGAAAAACTGTAGAAAGCAATTTACGTATAATAAAGGAACGTACAGTTAAAGCTAATTATTTAATAAGAACCCAAAATATAAAATTAAATCAAAGATTTGCAGGAAAATATATAACATCCAGTTCAGACTTTACAAAGTTGTTAGCTTTATTGAAAGCATTTGGATTTAGCTTCACTGATGTTGATATAGAACCTGCTTTTGATGAGTTTGTGAAGATAATAGGTAAGTACTGGACTTTAGCTCCTATGTTTGATAAGAAAATTATTTTTGAAGTTCAAAAAAACAAGATAGAAGTTGCGTATTATAGAGAAATAGCAAGAGGTATTGGAGATTTTCAACGGTATACTTCTATTTATAATTGTTTTGATGGTGATCAAATTATAGACTTTGACATATCAGGTTGGGATGCAGAAGCACTAGCTTCATCATTAATCTTTGGTCAGATTAATAATATAGTTGATTATCTTAATAGAAAAATTATTATCTAAAAATAAGACTGAGAAGTGTAATAAGAGAAAATATAGCAGGAGAATCTATATTTTAGAATAAAACCTGCTATGGATAATGAAAATATTAAATATGACCCTCACAATTATCGTATTCATGGGGAAGAAAACAAACGATTAATCAACAAGAGTTTGGTTGAATGTGGTGCCGGTCGATCAATTGTGGTCGACCGGGATGATGTAATCATATCCGGTAATGGTGTATATGAGCAAGCGCAATCTCTTGGATTAAAAGTCCGCATTATCGAATCAGACGGGAATGAGCTGATTGCAATTAAACGTGTAGATTTAGCTACTGATGACGAAAAAAGAAAGCTTCTCTCTTTTGCGGACAATCGTACATCTGATACATCATCATTTGATTTCTCATTACTTGTAGAAGACTTTGAAGTAAATCTGCCTGATTGGGGATTACTTAGTGATGAAATTGATTCATTGACAGAAGATGTTGATTCTAAAATACCAGAAGATCTGACTGCTCCTCGCCGTAAAGATCCTCCATATATAAAAATTGCATTCACTGACATGAAGCAGGCCGAATTATTTGAAAAAGAAATGAAGCCATTGATAGAGAAATTTGATGGGGCAAGTTATGTCTTTGGAGGTGGGGAATTATGAGACTAGAAAAAGCATCATATCAAGCTTCAAAATATGCATGTTTACATTTTCATTATGCACATGCTGTTCCTCAGGCAAGACTCGGGTACTCCGTTTTCAATTCTGAAGGAGAATGGTGTGGTGTAATCCTTTTCTCGAACGGTGCAAATCAGTTCATAGCCTCCAGTTTCAGCATGGTGCAGGGACAGGTGATGGAACTTGTCAGGGTTGCTCTTAACGGGAAGCAGGAATGTACCTCTCAAGCATTGGCCATGGCACTGAAGCTACTAAAGATAGATGCTCCTGCTGTTAGACTTGTTGTCAGTTATGCGGATCGTAACCAAGGACACATCGGAACAATCTATCAAGCGACAAATTGGTATTACTTAGGAGAGTTTGCATCAGAGCGTGGAATCATGTTGAATGGTAAATTGACACACAGGCGTTCAATCAACTCAAAATATGGCACTTCAACCATTGATTGGTTACGTGAGCATGTAGATCCAAAAGCTGAAGTAATCAAAGGAGAAACAAAGATAAAATATGTATTTCCTCTTGATAAAAGATGTATGAAAACGATTAAATCAATGTCTAAACCATATCCAAAGAAAATATCTGTAACTAATGACACAAGCGAAAGATGAATCTGAAAAGAAAAAAAGAGGACGCAAATCAGCATATCAAAAAGAATATGCCAATCAAGCGTTAAAGCTTTGTCTGCTTGGCGCAACAGATAAAGAGCTTGCCGATTTTTTCTCTGTTTCTGAGCAGACCTTGAACAAATGGAAAAAAGACTATCCCGAATTTCTTGAGTCCCTAAAAAAAGGGAAAAATATCGCGGATGCCAATGTGGCATACCGTCTTTATAACCGTGCGATTGGCTATAATTGTAAAGCAACAAAGTTTGCTGCGACAGAGGGAAAAATAACTGATTCAAAAGAATACATTGAGCACTATCCTCCTGATACAACGGCTGCAATATTTTGGTTGAAGAACCGGCAGCCGGAGAAATGGCGTGACAAGAAAGAAGTTGATGCAAATGTGAATCTTGGTGATGAACTGGAAGGATTGAGTGACGAACAGTTACAGGCTATTATTGATGGTAAAGAAGAAAAGTAAAAGAGAAATATTGATTCGTAAGGCGAAAGCTGCTACCATACTCCGCAAACGAATAGCAAAGAAAGACTTTTGGGCATTCTGTTTGTACTATGATCCGAAGTTTTTCTCTAAACGTCTGTTCCTAAAAAAGGTCGCGGAAGCGTTCATGCGTGTGTACAGCTCGTATTCTGCGGGTATAATCTACCGTCTTGCTGTCAGCATGCCACCACGTGCTGGAAAGTCATATATATCTTCTCTTTTCATCGCTTGGATGTATGGACACTTTCCCGAAGAATCTGTAATGCGTAACTGTTGTTCTGACACGTTATACAACAAGCTCTCTTATGATACCCGCGATATTGTCAAATCAAAACGTTATCGTGAGATATTTACTGAGATTCACCTAAAAGGAGATAAACAGAATGTCAAAGGCTGGAATGTAGAAGGCGCTCGACAGGTGTCTTATTTCGGTGGTGGTGTTGGTGGTACTGTCATTGGTTTCGGTGCATCTATGCTCGCCATGACGGACGACTTATACAAGAGCTTGGAAGATGCTCTATCTGATAATAACAATGAAAAGGTTTGGTCTTGGAAGCAAGGTACACACGACTCCCGTATTGAAGGAAGCTGCTGCATGATTGATATTGGTACTCGCTGGTCCTCTAGCGATGTCCTTGGACGTTTAGAAGAAGCCGGCAAGTATAATGAAATCATCCGTATCGCTGCACTAGATGAAAACGATGAAACGTTCTGCGCTGACGTACATACAACAGAGTATTATCGGGAACTACGTTCTGAAACGGATGAAAGTATCTGGATGGCCGAGTATATGCAGGAGCCGTTCGAAGCCAAAGGTTTGCTATTCCCTAAATCCTCTCTCATGCGCTTCAAGAGTGCTGATATTGTAGGAAAGAAACCTGATGGTGTACTTGGTGCTTGTGATACAGCTGATAAGGGCGATGATGATTTCTGTGCACCATTTGCAAAGGTATTCGGACCGAAATACTTCATCACGGATGTTCTTTTCACAAAGGATCCTGTTGAAGTTACAGAACCGCGCCTGGCACAGATGGTTATTGATACAGAGTGCGATCAGCTACGCATTGAATCAAACAATGGCGGGCGTATATTTGCTATCAATGTACGCAAACTTGTTACAGCTAAAAAGAAATCGTGTGTTATACAAGCCCGGCCAACAACCCAGCACAAGGAAACACGTATTATCATGAAGGCTGGCTGGATAAAGAAGCATTGTGTATTCTTAGACGAATCAGAATACACTAAAGGATCAGACTACGGCCGTTTCATGAAAGCGCTTACCAATTACAAGCGTGAAGGTGATAACGCTCATGACGACGCACCGGACGGAATGACAATACTTGCAGAGTTCGCCGAATCACTTGGATTGAAACTCAAATCATCAACTCGTAAAGTGGGGCGTGGGTAACAGTGTAGGATATATTATTTTCTTATTGCATAGACCCGTGCAAACAGTTTTTTGAAGTAAACCATTGTGCATATATACCCAATTCCGACATCTTTTATTTTGTATTGAAATACATCTTTATTACCAGAGAAAGGCGAGTTCTCAAAATCGAAACTTTCTTTCATTAACCTACTAAAGATAGGATGAAGATTAGGATAGTCGATTTTATCAGATAAATCTGCAAGAATACCGATTTGATAAGTAAGGGGTAGTGGCTCTCCATATTGCTTATAGTATAAACCTTTGAAATTTTTGATATGTACATCATTATAGTTTTTACTACTGAATATTGCTATAAATTCACCGTGTAGTAATTGAATTTTAGAACGTAATTTGGGGCTTCTGCTACAACTTTGAATGAACTCATCAGAAATGTTGATTTTTTCATTAATAGCCCATAATGCAATAATATTTTTAAAATCTTCTTCTATTTTAGAATATTGATTATTACACGAACTACATGCAGGAACTTTTTCTATAGGGGTTAATAGTTCTTGTTTCGGATATCCACAGTATAATGCCTGCATTGGTATATGTTCATCAGTTTTAGTATTCTTGGATAATAAGCATCCACAATTATAACAACGTAATTCCATATAAATTTTATTTTTCTGCAAATCTACATATTATATTGATATGTAATTTATTGTCTCAAAATGTTAGATAGCATATATTTTAAGAGAAAAGTATATGCCAGACATTAAGGATATTCTGAAAAATGAAGATTTCGGTAGCATAGTAGGTGATTTATGTGTTGATACCCGTGAAAATCGTAATCCTCGTGAATATATGGAGGAATACAATGGAGACAGAACCCGTCGTAAAGAATCAGTTGGGTATCGGGAGCCTAAAAAGATTGCTGTATATTCAGATACAGAAGTAGAAATTGACCCCGAAACAGGAGCCGAAAAGCCAAAGAGACTAGAAGACAAGACTGTCGATGTAGCTAAGGTCGTAACCAACCTACCTAAAAAGATCGTCCGCACATCTGTTGCTTTTCTGTTTGGCGGTGAAATGACTATCACAGCAGAAAATTCGAATGACGGATTTGATGAGTTTAAGAAGGTCTATAAGCGAAAGCTCAAGATGCAATCGGTATTGAAAGAGTTTGCTCGCAAGGTGTTGTCTGAAACCAAAGCAGCTATTATATTCTATCCGGTCACTAAAGATGATGGAAAAAGTCAGTTGAAGGTTAAGATTCTATCTACTCCCAAGGATAGTAATGTCGAATGTGAATTTTATCCACACTTTGATGAAGACGATGATATGGACGGCTTTATCTATAAGTACAATGCAGAAGTCAATGGCCGTACTTGCGAATGCGTAAAAGTCTATACGAAAGATGTTATCTACTCCGGTATTATGAACGGTGTTTGGCAAGTGAAAAAGATAAAGAATCGTTTTGGCAAGATTCCGGTAGTATATGCCGAAGTCGATTGTCCGGATTGGGAAGATGTCGCTAATTTGATAGACAAGAAAGAAATGAGACTTTCCCGCCTATCAGATACTAATGACTACTTTTCCGAACCGATACTGAAAACTTATGGTTTGGCTAATCTTCCGAGCAAAGAAACTGTAGGCAAAGAGTTAAACTTTACTATGGAAGTAGATGCGGATACCGGTAATACATATCACGGTGATGCAGATTACTTAGCATGGCAACAGTCCTGTGAATCCGTAACACTTGAACTTAACCAGTTAGATGATGCAATACATTCCGGATCTTCAAATCCTGATTTATCTATGAGTAAACTAATGGGACTTGGCAACCTTAGTGGTACCTCACGTCGTTTTATGTTGATTGATGCAGAGATTAAGGCATCTGAACAAATGGAGATATTCGGCCCGGCAGTTCAACGTACAGTGGCAATAGTTCAGGCTGGAATGGCTAATATTACGCACACTAAATATGCATCGCAATTAAATGATAACTACATTGAGGTTGAGTTTGGTAGCATTCTCCCACAAGATCTAGCTGAAGAACTCAAGAACCTTGAAACTGCTTCTCAATTCAATAGCAAGGAAACGATTATAAAGAATTCACCATACACTGACGATGTGGAAACAGAATTGAATCGTAAGAAGCAAGACGAAAAAGAGACTGCACAGAATAATTCATTTATTGGAGCAACTTTATAATCTATGCCCGGACTTTCTTTCTACGATAAACAACATATACAGAAAATTGCTGCACAGCAGGCCGTAATAGCTAATATCTTTAATCAATTTATTCTTTCTGTTTCCCCGTATCTCCATAAATGGTCTGATGCGGGGAAAAATAACGTATGGATACGTAATCAGAGAATAGAGAGTGTAGTTGACCGGGAACTGCTGAATCTTGAATCAATGCTATATGCTAATATCTCTGCATTTCAAAAGGACGGTTGGGAACGAGCAGAAAGAAAGAATGATGATTTTATTTCCCAGTTCATCAAGGGAATGTCTATTTCCAGTGCAACGAAAGATGGTATGTTCGCTCATAGCTTATCTGCATTTGAAGCGCTAAAGAACGATATAGATGCTAACGGATTCAAGTTATCTGATAGAGTTTGGAACATTACGCAACAAACGAAATCGCAACTCGAATTCTATCTTGATAGTGGCGTAGTTGCCGGACGTAATGCAAACGGAATCAGTAGCGATATACGGCAAATTTTGCAAAATCCCCAAAAACGCTTTCGCAGGATCCGGAATGAGAAAGGTGAATTGGTATTATCACAACCAATGAAGAATTATCATCCAGGACAAGGTGTTTATCGTTCAGCATATAAGAATGCTCTCCGGACATCTGCTACAACTACGAACATTGCTTATCGTAGTGCGGACTATGAACGTTGGAGCAAACAGGACTTCATATTAGGTATTGAGATACATCGCTCGGCCAATAATCGAGGACCGTGCAAGATCTGTGATGCGATGGTAGGTAAATATCCGAAAACGTTCAAGTTTACAGGCTTTCATCCTTTTTGTATCTGCTTTGCTACTCCTATCACCATGGAACCGGAAGGCTTTGCTGATTTCTTGCTGAATGAGACAGTTCCGCAAGGCCAAACTATTACGGATATTCCCCAGGCGGCAAAGGATTTCGTCAGCGAAAATAAAGATGGATTACAATCTGCTTTCTGGTACAAGGATAACTTTACCAATGATGGAAGACTACAAAGAAAAATAGTTTCCCAGCCTATTACGAATGAAGTTATAAAAATTTCTAGATCTAAACGAATCAAAACTGATGCAGAGAAAAATGATATTCAAAAAAGATGGGACGACCGATTTGTAAGAAACTTCAACCAAGCCAAAATAGAACAGAAGATTGGTGTAAAAAAAGGCAAAGAAATGACCTTCGAAGAAGCTAATGAGTTACGGGGAAACATTAATTATGGAAAAGCAAGCGAATATAGTGTAAATTGCCAGTCTTGCGTAGTTGCTAATGAATTGAGGAGACGTGGATATAATGTTACAGCTCTACCAAATCTTCAAAAGACAGGGAACATTCCATATGAGTTATCAATGCGGACCAATTGGGCATGGATCGACCCCAAGACTATGGTTATGCCTAAAAAACAGACTGCAGGAGGCATATATGATATAACAAGATCGGGAGCTTTAAAAAGCAAAAGTATAAAAGAGTTAACCAAAGAATTAGTTGAACTAGTAAAAGAACCGGGAAGATATCATATTGATTTTGCTTGGAAAGGCAAGAATTCTGGGCATATTATTACTCTGGAAAAATTACATAATGGAAAAATAATAATATATGACCCACAAACTGGAAAGATGAAAAATTGGAAAGAACTATCAAAGGAAATAAGTTTGAGATATGGAGTTAGTGTATTACGTGTAGACAAATTGTTGGTAAATACTGATATTATTGACGGAATAGTGAAAAAATTATAGTAATGTATCTACATGGTCTTTAGGCATGGAAGTCATTCCCATTATATCTTCTGATTGAGTATATGGTGCTAACGTAGCAACACTATCTTTAACAAGGATAAAGCGAGGATAACCAATACAACATCCTGCATCTTCTTTCCGGGATACTGTATATGCTAAATAGCCGTTCCATTCTCCATAATAGGAAACTTGATCAAATCCATTTTGAAGAGCGAGTTCTTTAGCTTTCTTTCTATATTCTTTCTTCTTATTATCCATGTTGCAAATATAGTCATTGATTCCGGAATAAAATATATAAGCAGGAAAAATTTACTCCCCTTATATTTTAATAGAAAATCGTTATGACAATCATTGATGCAATTAAAAAGGGCTTGAAAGCCGCAGGTGTAAATGAAAAGTACGCTGTAAAGGTTCAGAAACTCTTCAAAATCGAAAAGGAGGATGATATTGATACTTATATTGCCTTGTTCAAAGACAATATTCTTCCTGATCTTGAAAACACATCCGCAATAGAAAAAGCGAAAAAGGATGCTATTGCCGAGTATGAAAAGAACAATGGTTTAAAGGATGGTAAACCTATCAAATCGGCTAAAAAGACTAAGAAAACAGTAAAATCCGAAGACGATGATGAAGAAGACGATGATGAAGACTTCGAAGATTTGCCCGCATCTGTAGTTAGGCTATTGAAAGCCCAACAGAAGCAAATCTCCGAGTTGACCGCATCGGTATCTTCTGTCGTATCAACAGTCACAACTTCCACGAAACAGGCATCAGCCAGAACACTATTTGCAGATGCAAAACTCCCTGAAAAGTGGTTTAACCGTATTGATGTCAATTCTGAAACTTCTGTTGAAGATCAGATTAAAGAGTTGCAAGAAGAATACGCTGAAATCAGACAGTCGGTAATAGATGATGAGGTCGCCGGTGGCGGTTACAAGCCTAATTCCTACAAGCCCAAAGAACGTTCTGAAAAAGAATGGCTAGAACTTATGGAAGACGAAGAAAACTCAAATAATGGAACTGCCAGTCTTGGCCTCGATGAATAATATCTAATAATTAAAAGCTATGTTCAGAAAAAAACAAAAAGAATTTCAGTATGCTCCCGGAATCGAAAAGATTATTGAGGACATTCAGGGCGGTGGTACTATTGCCCGTGCGGAACTGAAGGGAATCATTGATGAACTTCCTCCGCTTGTTATGGTAGGTAAGGATGCTAACGGTCTTTATCATACAGTTAAGACCGGAAGAATTACGGCTGTTGCGGATGCTGATGCAGTAACTATTCAGATAGCAAAGAATCATGTGTTCAAAGTTGGAGAGGCTGTTACTGTTGGTGGTGCCTTAACTGGAGCTGCTGATGTAATCTCTGCAATCGACAAGACCAACCCAGGCTACGATACGATAACCCTTGCTGGACCAATTGGAGCTGCAGAGATAGGAAATGTATTAGTTCTTGTTACTGCCAAAGCTGATGCCAAAGCCGCCAAGTTCAAATATGTACCAGAAGTTATTACAATGAACAAGGTTGATGTAACGGTTGCTAACCAGCAATCAGGACTTCTGGTACGTGGTACTGTAAATGAGGCAGTAATGCCCTACCCTATTGACGAAGCAATGAAGGCATTGCTTCATTTTATCCGTTTTGTGTAATCCATTAATTCATAATTATGTATGGAAAGAAGTTTAATTAAACAAGTGAACCGTAAGAATATGGGTGCCCGTCTTAACTCGCGTAAAGTTAAGCCGGTATTCTTCCCTAATTTCTTTGGTGTAAAGCAGAAGAACTCTCTGAAATGGGAAACTCTTACTGGCGAAAAAGGTGCACCGGTTATCGCTGATGTTATTTCATTCGATTCTTCCGCACCGCAAAAGAAACGTGAAGTTATCGGCAAGATGTCAGGTGATATCCCTAAGACTGCCGTAAAACGCGGTATGAACGAAAGCGACTGGAACGAATACCAGCAACTTAGCCGGGATTGTGAAGGTGATGCAGACTTGAAATCAATTCTGGACCTTGCTTTTAAAGATCAAGACTTCGTATATAACGCTGTTCGTGGCCGTTTCGAATGGTGGTGTATGCAATTGATGTCTAAAGGTGGCTTCATTCTCAATTCAAGCAATAACAATGGCATTGTTACCGAAGAATTTGTAGGCTGTGGTATGCCTAATGAAAACAAGAAAGTTGCTGCTGTGGATTGGTCTAAGTCTACAACGGCCGACGGCTTACAGGATATTGAGGACACTGTGGTTGCCGCTTCTGCCGAAGGTGTTACTATCAAATACGTAGTAATGCGCAAAGACAGATTTGCTCTATTGAAGAAGCAAAAGGCTGTTATTGAAAAGGTAAAAGGCTGGATCAATCAGAAAGAAAAACTGACTATCTCCAAAAAGGTTATCAATGAATACCTTGCTGCCCAAGAGAATACGGAAGGTGTCCAGATTGTTCTTGTAAGTCCGTCTGTTCGTATTGAGAATGCTGCTCATCAACGTACTACTGTAAATCCATGGGAATCCGCTAATATTTGTTTCCTGGAAGATTTACAGTGTGGCGACATTCAGCATGGTCCTATCGCAGCGGAACATTCTGTTGAATACAAGAAGAAAGCTACAACGCTGAAAAAAGACTTTGTTTTCATCAGCAAGTGGTCTGAACTGGAACCGTTCAAGGAGTGGACTAAAGCGGAAGCCAACGCAATTCCTGTAATTAATGATCCTGATGCAATGTACATCATGAAAACTGATGGCCAAGCATGGGAAGAAAGTGAAGATACTGAAAAAACAGATGAAGAGTAAACTATATGGCAACAATCAGAGAAACAATACTGGAATATCCTTCTATTGAGGATATGGAAAGCTTCTTAGATAAGGTAGTCTTCGTTAAGCGGGGCATCAACCCCGAAGCGGAATGTACTACTGAAAGCATGAAGCTGGTCGGTCTTTGTGTCGCTGATATGTATGCCATGATGGTAAACTCACCGGATTTCAGTGAAAACAAGCTTTCTATCACTCATCCCCGTTCTTTCTATATTCAGACTGCAAAGCAGCTGTATATAGAAAACGGGGAGCCGGAGAAGGCGGCTAAACTTGGCAAGCGAATCATTATCAAAGGAAGGGCAGGTAGCAGATGGTAAAACGATACCCACATACAGCGATAGTCACTATGTCTGCTAAAGGGCAGGTTGTTGACGGTGAATTGGTTCCGGGAATACCAGTTGAAATATCTGTCTCCGGACGTTATGACCCAGTAAGCGATGGAAGAATCGTTCTCAAGCGTAATTCGGCTGGTGATGAAGCGCAAGTACATGGCTATTTCTATACCAAAATGCAGCCACCGGCCGGTAGTAAGTTTTTGCGTTTGAAAGTCGAATCAAAGGGTATTGATGTACCTGTTATCTGTTGGGAACTTTATCAATCACATTCAATTATCAACGTATGAGAAACGGTATGACTCCCCTATTCACTTATGATGAATTGGAAAAATGGTTTGATCGCTTTCAAAGTAAAGCAGAAGATAAGATGCTTGTATTCCTGCAGGCAGGAGGTGAAAAGTTTATCGAAGTAGCCCGCCGGAGTGGTTCATATAAAGACCAAACTGGCAATCTTCGAAGCTCTATTGGATATATAATAGCCAAAGACGGCGAAGTGGTTACAGAAAACTTTAAGGAGGGTGACAAAGGGACTGATAAGACAACCGGTAAGTACAAAGGTCGCAGGCTTGCAGAAGAAGTCTCACTATCATATACTGGCGGTTATGTGTTGGTTGGTGTTGCAGGAATGGAGTATGCGGCAGCCGTGGAAGCTAAAGGGTATGAGGTTGTTTCAGGAGCTAATACACAATGTGAGAAGTATCTAAGAGATACATTGAAGTCAATTTTTAGCAAGATTTGATTATGGATGAATTCGACGCTGTAGATATAGTTTATGATGCTGTGGCCGCTGCGGGCACCGATGTTATGATTTACAAGGATAAGTCGGAAGCCGGCTTTACTAATGAACACATCGTTATCAATCATCTGCAATTGAATGAGCTCGACTTCATCAATAAAGTGCCTGTTAATATCAACATCTTTGTTCCTTGGAGTGATGAAAATGGTATGTTAAAACGTCAACGAATGAAAGAATTAAAGCGTAAGGTTAGGAAATCGCTTGATTCAATCAATAGCAATGACGGTACATGTAAAGAAGTAACAGTCCTCTGGAACGTTCCAATGCCGGACCTGAAAGAAGGCTTTGCTTGTACAAATATCAGATTAGAAATTTTAATAGATCAATAATTATGTCAGGAGAAGTTAGACCTATCGCTATGGGCGTAGGTGGAATTAAATTTGGAACAGTCGGTGACGGCGTTCCCGGTGCAGATCTCAAAGATTATCCCCTTCCGACCAAAGGAAGTGTTGCATTTAACTTTGCAGATCCAAAGGAAGTGAAGATTGAAGTAGAAGGTAGTGAAGAACCTTTTTATGTTGAACTGGTGAAAGATACGACAGATTATGTCGAGTTCTCCATCCCTACTCCATCAAATGAGGTTCTTAAAGAACTAGCAGGCGGTGAAGTGGATACAACAGGAGGAAAAAATATCTGGAAAAAGCCTCTTAGTACTCCTTCTATCTCTAAAACGTTCCAGTGTGAAACATTACCTAAAGACGGTAAGAAGGTCGTTTATACCATCGTAAATGGCAAGATCGCCTCAAAGATTTCACAGGCTCCCGGATCAGAGCAAGCAGAGTTGTTGCTTGTTCGTGTATATATGCAAGCTGCTGTTACTGCAGACGGTAAGAGACAGACTGCTTTCATGCGCGAAGTAGTTACTATTGCCGGAGGCGGAGAAGCCCCAGCGAATGCTGCGAATGTCGAAGGCGGAGAAGCTGCTCCAAGTGGTGCGAAAAAATAAATAACGGTTCTGTATAGCTCAGTTGGTTAGAGCGCTACATTGATTATGTAGAGACCGGCGGTTCGATTCCGCCTACAGGAACAAACTATTGAAGGATGGAGCTGAAAGTATTGAAGGTTAGTTGCAAATAACCGGAAGTATTGCCCGGAAGTACAACGGGCTAGGCTCCTTGATGAAATTATGAGTATAAAGAATTTATTTCAGCAAGAGTCTGAATCCGTTACGGATCAGGCTGTCAAAATTCCATTCGAATTTACTAACCGGGATTCTATTCCTAAAGGAAAGGACCCCGGCAATTGCATAGTTATAAAGCCTGTCACCGTTCGGACATGGTTTCGGATACGCCCTTTCCTTCTTGAAGTCGAGAAAGAAGATCTTGATAAGATGATTGTGAAGGACGGAGAACTCAATGCAGACTTTCCGGAACTGATGAATAAATACGGAGGATTGCTTTTTGACATCGTCTGCCTCGGGATTCACAATAAGCCTAGTGATCCTCCGGAATGGTTCAAGAACGCTCTCGCAGACAATACGACATGGGAGGATATACGGATCCTGTTTAATGCAATTATATATCGCATAGGGTATCACCCTTTTTGCACCTCTATCACGATGCTTCGGAACGTGAGCCCGCTACGAGAGACGGAGATAATAGCCGCTCAGAAGAATTTGCAAAGTTGGAAGGATGCAACCAAAGCAGATTCCTAGTGATTGTAAAAGAAGCTCTAGGATTAACGTTTAACCAGACGTTGGATAGTAGCTATGGATTGATAGAGACATTACTGCAGGAGTACTCATTTGTAATGAGAGAGCGTAATAAGATTACTGATGAAGACGGTAAAGTTGAAGGTAGAGATTATGAATGGGTAGAACTACCCTCTTTTGATGATCCTAGTAAGACGATCAGGATAAAGAAGTATAACGATATAGCCGGTAAGGTCAAGGGTTAAGGTAATTTGCTGTTGTGTTTATATATTAGGTTAACTGTTTTTTTTATTAAATTGGTTTAGAGTATTGTGGTCCCTTGTATCTGTGAAGATATAGGGGATTTTTTAATATCCCCTTTTTATCTCAGCATCTACGCTATCCATCATCTTTGTTATTTCGACATTATCCCTTTCCAAATTTTGGATAATACGGGATTGGTAAGTGATCATCCCTTCAATTCTTCCTTTTTTGAGTCCGAGGCTTAGGCCTCTTTGAAAAGCTTCCTGTAGTTCTTTCTTCCGGAGAACGCTATTCACTCCGTTTTTTCGTTCATTTTCCTTGGTCATGGTGCTAATGAATGTTTGGTTTATATATTATAAAAAAAGGCTATCTTTTCCCTATTCTTTCCGACCAAGGAACATAATCTTTCATTTACACTAGGGATTATGTAGCAAAGGGAATTGATAGCCTATATTGTGATATAGTAGGCTTGTCAACTCCCCTAGAGTAAATCAAAAAATTGTTCCTTGGTCTTAGAACACTGCAAAGATGCTTATTCTTCTCGAAATAGCCAAATTTTAGCTTCTCTTTATATTTTAAGAATAAATGCTATGGGTATTCAAAATAAAGACGGAGCGTTATATTTTGCGACAGGAATAGACAACTCGGGGTTATATTCCGGGCGCCGAGAAGCAATAGGAATTATCAAGGCGATGGCCGGTGAGATCACTTCTTTTGATGTATTCGGTGGGATTGGTATAAGTGCGGGCATTGCATTTGCCCAGGCCGCCAAAGGTGCATACGACTTTGAAAAGCAGTTCCAACAAAGTATGAAAGAAGTTGCTACCCTTTCAAGCGGAATAAAGGGCAGTCTAACCGATTATATGAATCAAGTCGTAGAACTGACCCGAGAGGTGCCGGTACTTGCGAATGATGCGGCTAAAGCATTGTATCAAATTGTATCTGCCGGCCATGACGGCGCTGATGGTATGAAAATTTTAGAAGTATCCGCTAAAGCTGCCATCGGTGGAGTTACCGATACAGCAACGGCGGCAGACGGTATCACTACCCTATTGAATGCCTATAAGCTTGATGTTTCAGAAGCTGAGAAAATATCAGATCAACTATTTACTACCGTCCGGCTTGGTAAGACCTCATTTGGAGAGTTAGGCAAGAGTATTGCGCAAGTTGCGCCTGTTGCTGCCGCCTATGGTGTGGAAGTAGATCAGGTCTTAGCCGCTGTTGCTACCCTAACCAAACAAGGTACGCCTACAGCGCAAGCAATGACTCAAATACGTGCTTCCATTATTGCAGTATCCAAGGTGCTCGGTGATGGCGCATTTGATAACAGGACCTATCAAGAGGCGCTAGCAGAAGTTGCTAGACAGGCAGGAGGCTCGGAAGCAGAACTTCGTAGATTAGTTCCAGAAATCGAGGCGGTCAATGCAGTTCTTGGATTGACAGGAATTAACGTCAAAGAGGCTGCCGGACATTTGGAAGAAATGCAAAATGCCACAGGCGCAGCAGAAGCAGCTTTTAAAGAAATGGCTTCTTCTGCTGATAATCAAATGAAGCTACTGGGGAATAACATAACGGCCGCCCTTCGCCCGTTAGGACAGGAAATCTTAAAAGAAATATCTGCCGCAGCACAATCTATGAACGAAGCCTTTAAAGATGGCAGTGTTCAAGAGGCATTGAAAGATATAGGTGCCTTAATAGTCGTCGTTACGACTGCCCTTGCAGGATACAAAGGAAGTATTTTGGCTGTAAGTACCGCTAAACAAGTACATGCAACAGTTACAGCTATTGTTAACAAGCAGCGGACTATTGAAGCGGCTAACTTGGTATTGACTAAAGGCATGTATGCCGTTGAAGCTGCAATGATTGCCAAAAACACATCTGCACGTGTTTTATTGACAAAAGCTCTCAAGGCCCAAACGATTGCACAATTAAAAAATGCAGCAGCGATGCTAACCAACCCTTATGTGCTGGCTGCCGCTGCATTTGCAACGCTCGGTTACGCAATATACCATGTGGTAACGGTTGAGACAGAAGCTGAAAAAGTACAGAGAAAATATAATGAAGCATGCAAAGCATATACCGAACAAGCTGATAATTTGAAAAAAAGTGCTACAGATTTACTTTCAACGATACGCGATGAGACTTCTGCAAATTATGAGAAAGTTATAGCATATAATAAGCTTCAAAGCATTATGCCAAATATTTTTAAGAATATGGATATTGAAAAACTTAAATTGATGGATATCCTTTCTTTAAATAAGATGATCGCAGAAGAAGTTCAGAGACGTGCACGAATTGGAGCACAAACCAAATTGATTATGGCTCAACGTAATTATGACTCAATTCAGTCTTTAATTGCTGAAGATTCAAAACGTGGAACTTATTCCGGACAATATGACATACAACTTGGCAGGGCTAAAATAGAAGTTGATGCAGCTCAAAAGGTTGTAGATAATATTGCAAAGATTCAAAAACAAGCGAAAGAAGAAGATAAAAAAGAAAATAAAAAGGCGGAGATTCAAAATAAAGCCTTTTGGACCAAGCAAAAAGATGATGCAACGAAAGCACTAGATTCAATAGCTTCGGCTCAAAAGAAATTGATGGATGCTGGAAATTTCAAAGGGATTGATGCTACTGTCATTACTGCTTACAAAGAAAATATCAAAAAACTAAAAGAAGCAGAGAAAGAATTAAAAGTTTATGATTCATTTTCCAAACAGGATGATAAGGCACAAAAATTACGTGAAGAACAAGAAAAATATAAACTCCTGTTAGAGAAACAAAAGTTTGAACAGGAACGAATAAAAGAAGATTCAGCAAATGAACTTGAGCAGATTGAAATCAATAAACTTAAAGAAAGCAGTGAAAAGGTTCTAAGGCAAAGAGCACTCAATCATCGGCTAGAATTACAGGCTATTAAGCGCGAAATCGAGGATAAGAAACGGAAAGTAATAGAAGATGCACGAGCTGCTTTTGAAATCAATCCTCAAAATAAAAAGAAGGTTTTTAATGCAGATGTTTTCATCAATTCAGAATCTACGAAAAAACTGTTTGCTTCATTCGATAATATAGCAAAAGAAGCTACAATCGCTACCAATACAAAGTTTGATCGCGGAGACGATTTATCTGACCTGTTGAATCAGTATCAGGATTATACAGACCAACGTCTTGCGATTGAACGAAAATTCAATGAAGATATTGCCATCTTGCAGGAACAACGAAAACAAGCAGTAAAGAATGGAGATACAGATCAAGTAGAACAGATTGATCGTTCCATCACCCAAGCTACAAAAGATAAGGGTATGGAACTTATGAATATGGACTATAATAAGCTGAAAGAATCTCCGGAATACGTTCGTGCCTTTGAGAATTTGAAAGAAACATCTTCTGAAACTCTTAATTCTCTTCTTTCTCAACTAGAGAATGCAAAAGGGACAGCAGCTAAGGTATTATCTCCGGACCAACTTCGTGAATATACCAGCACTATTCAATCAATCATGGATGAACTGGATTCACGTAATCCGTTTCAATCATTATCTGACAAGAAGAAGGAACTGGCAGAAGCGGAGGAAGAACTAGCTAAAGCGCAAATTGAGTTAGAGAATGCCCGGACCCAGGCGGAAGCAGTGAAAGGCGGTGCTATGATTGAGAACGGTGTCAAGTCTTCTAAGTATAATCCCAAGACCGGAAAGATCGATTCAACTAAAGCTTATCTAACCGAGGCGCAGGCGTTGGATAAGGTGAAGGAGAAAACGGATAACTACAATGAAGCAAAAGACAAAACGACGAAAGCCAGTGCAAAGGTACAAGCTGCTGAAAGGAAAGTGGCAAGCGTTATCGGAGAACTCGGTGACGCTTTAAAAGATCTAGGTTCAGCTATCGGCGGACAAGCCGGTGAAATTATAAGTATCATTGGCAATATCGGCACCTTCGCCATGACAGCGATGAATGGCGTAGAAACGGCATCAACAACGGCATCAACTGCAATCAAAGCGGTTGAAAAAGCATCTGTCATTCTCGCCATCATCGGTGCAGCTATGCAGATAGCAATGAAAATCTTCGACCTGTTCGGCAAAGACGACACAACAGAAAAGTATGAGAAAGCCAAAGAAGCTTATGAATCTTATATCAACATTCTTGATAGAGTGATAGAAAAGCAACTGGAATTGGCTGAAACCCTTACAGGAGATAATGCGAATGCTGCTTATGATAAGGCCCTTGAAATGATAAGGCTACAGAATGAGAATGCACGTGTTTTAGGTAAACAATACTTGAACTCTGGTGCATCCGGCAAGTCACATTCAAAGGGATATACTGAAGTGGAAGATATGTCCATGGAGGGGTGGAAGCAAGCGGCAGATACGCTAGGTATGAGCGTCGATGAATTTAAAGACAAAATGGGCGGACGCATGGCCGGTCTGTTTGATTTGACAGATGAACAACTTGCAAAACTTCAAGAAAATGCTGGGATCTTCTGGTCACAACTTGACTCTGACACTCAAAAATTCGCGGATCAGATAGTGGATGGTGTTACCCAGGTTGCAGAGGTTGTCGAGCAGAAGATCACCGATGCTACTCTCATTGATATAGACGGACTTCGTTCAGACTTTCAGGATCTGCTTACAGATATGGATGCCGATAGTGCTGATTTCGCAGATAACTTTGAAGAATACATGAGAAATGCTATTCTAAACTCAATGCTCAAAGAGGACTATATGAGCCGACTAACAGCTTGGAGAGAGAAGTTTTACAAAGCTATGGATGATGGAGTAACCGAAGAAGAATATAATGCTTTAAAAGCTGAAGGTCAGCAGATTTCCGATGACATGAAAGCCAAACGGGATGCGTTGGCTGAAATGTATGGCTGGAACAAAGATGACGATGAACGTGAAGCATCAAAGAAAGGTTTTGCCTCCATGTCGCAGGACTCTGCAGATAAACTGGATGGTGCATTTGCTGTTATGACTTCTCACACATACTCAATAAACGAAGGAGTTAAGCAAATACAATTGAGTACAGATAAGATCATTGAGAAGCTTGTATACCTATCCAACATGGACAAGAATATAGGTGAAATGGTAAAACATAGCGATCTTGTCATTACTTACCTGTCAGACATAAGTAGTCATACGGCACGCCTTGAAGCTATTGAGAAGGCTATAGAATCTATCAGAATGGGGATTGACACATTGAACACTAAAGGCATAACATTGAAGCGATGACAGGACAATTTTACTTAGACGGAATAGACGCCTATACCAGTTTAGGGATATGCGTTACAAAGGGAAGCTACAATAATCTTGTAGCCTTCCCTGCTATCAAAGAATTGGAAAAAAACGACTGGCCGGAAGAAGATGGACAAGAATTTGACCTTTCTAATATTGCCCTAAACACAAGTGATATAAGCATTGAATTTGCATATATGGGCAGTATGGGTATTGGCGGACTAATTGATAAGCTCTCGGACCTGAGCTATCATGAATTTCGTTTTCCACTCATTGACAGAACATATACCCTACGTTTGTCTTCTCAAAACAGTTATGTAATCAATACGGGCCTTGAAATTTCTAAGTTCACTCTTACAAATGACTTTCCCCGTGAAGCCAACTATGAGTATCAAGAACCTATTAACGATAGTGACCTCCCATTTCCAAAGGGCTATGAGCTTGACGGTAAAGATCTGACCGACTATGGTGTAGTAGTATTGAAAGGCAGTACAGCAGAAATACTGAAAACTCCGGCAGTAAAAAAGAACCTACTGCAGAATTTCAAACGTCAAGATGGAGCAATCTATGACGGTGAAGTTGTGAAATTCCAAACCAAAGAAGTATCTCTCAAATGCCTGATGCGGGCCGGGACGATTGAAGCGTTCTGGCGAAATCGCGATGCCCTACTCTATGATCTTACAAAACTGTCTGCTAAGGTTGATGATGAAGGATATGAGTATTCTGATGCTGAACGTATATTTTATTGTGATGAGTGGAGTGAAAGCTACCCTTGCTATTATAAGAGTTGCCAGACAAACAATTTTCTTCTTAATAATGGGGTATGGTGGGAATTTACCTTGAAACTTGTATTTACTAGTTTCCGGATTGGAGAAACAGACTTCCTGCTTGCTTCCGAAGCAGGAGAATTTATCATAACAGAAGATGGAATATTTTATATTGACTTAAAAAATTATGCCAATTAAAAAGAAAAAAATCAGCGAATTAACGCTTGCTGATAGCATGGTAGGATTGTACACTATTGGCGTTAAAATGGTGAATGGCGTACAAACAAGTGTAAAAGTTAGTCTTGAATTCATAAAGAAAGCCTATGATGACGTAGTTGCAGCAACAAAGAAGGCCAATGACGCAGCAAAGGCGGCTGATGATTCCCGAACCCAAATAGAAGCGAATGAAGATACTCGACAACGCAATGAAGCTACTCGTATCAACGCTGAAAGAAATCGTTCAAGTGAAGAACAAGCCCGGTCAGCTGCAGAATCTGTACGTATCATAAATGAGAATACCCGTAAAGCAGAGGAAGCAGCTCGCGCGACCGCTGAAGGGCAACGTGTATCTGCAGAACTTAGCCGCATTGAAACAGAAAATAAACGAGTATCAGATGAACAAGCACGTATAAGTAATGAAGATGCACGTAAGACCGCTGAAACAGGACGTTCTTCTGCAGAATCGGAACGTGTGAAGGAAGAAGACAAACGAAAAGTAGCTGAAACAACACGTTCTACAGCTGAAACAGATCGCGTAACAGCCGAAGATGAACGAAAAGAAGCCGAATCCACGAGAGAAGCAAATGAAACTGCACGAATGACAGCCGAAGATAATCGCGTTACTGTCGAATCTGAACGCGTATCTGCTGAAACAGACCGTAAATCAGCGGAGACAGCCCGAGTATCAGAAGAAAACAAAAGAAAGTCCGCTGAAATTGACCGTAAATCAGCCGAAACGTCCCGGGTATCAGAAGAAAATAAAAGAAAGCAGGATGAAGATAGCCGCAAGGCTGCGGAAGATACTCGTTCCTCAAATGAGACTAGGCGTGTTTCTGCTGAAACAGAACGTGTAGAAGCCGAATCCCAACGTAAGTCAGAGTATAGCGGTATTATACAAGAAATGACATCTGCTACAGAAGATGCTAACGCACAACTAGAACTTGTAAAAAAAGCTACGAATGATGCAAATGCTGCCAAAAACGCATCAGTTGAACAGACAGCTCTTGCAAAGAAAGCTACTAATGACGCTAACGCAGCAATTATAAGTATTAATGCTGCCAAAGAAGAAACCCAACAAGCTACAGAAGAGGCTAACGCTGCCAAAGTTGCATCGGAAGCCCAAACAGCTTTAGCGAAAAAAGCTACTGATGATGCTAATACAGCCAAAAACGCATCAGTAGCGCAAACAGCTCTTGCTAAAGCTGCCACAGATAGTGCAAATGCGGCAGCACAGGCCGCCAATAACGCAGTTTCTGGAGTTGATGCTAAAGTAAAAGCTGCAGTGGATGCACTTGTATCTGGAGCACCGGAAGCCCTCGACACGCTTATTGAATTGGCTAATGCCCTTAATAATGATCCGAACTTCGCCGCTACGATGGCAACAGAGTTAGGGAAGAAAATCAACGTTTCCGATATTGTCAACAACCTAACAAGTGGTGGTACTGGCAAGGTCCTTTCTGCCGAACAAGGGAAGGTTTTGAAAGCAGCTTTGGATACACATAACCATGCAGGAGTATACGAACCTGTATTCTCAAAAAATACAGCTTTCAATAAGAACTTTGGCACAACTTCCGGAACTGTTTGCCAAGGAAATGATAGTCGACTAAGTGACGCCCGTACACCTAAAGCGCATACTCACAAGAAGTCTGAAATAAGTGATTTTCCAGCTTCTATGCCAGCAAGCGATGTGCCCGCTTGGGCTAAGGCTACCAATAAACCGAGTTACACTGCAAGCGAAGTCGGGGCATCACCATCAAACCACAATCATGCGGGTACTTATGAACCTGCATTTACTAAAAAAACGGCTTTTAACAAAGATTTTGGTACGGCTGTTGGAACCGTGTGCGAGGGTAACGATGCCCGCTTAAGTAATGCAAGAACTCCGTTAGCTCACTCACATAAGAAAGCGGATATTAGCGATTTCCCAACGTCAATGCCGGCAAGCGACGTGCCCGCTTGGGCGAAAGCCACGAAGAAACCTACTTATACGGCAAGCGAAGTCGGAGCCTCTCCTTCTAATCATAACCATGATGCAGATTATCAGCCTAAGGGAAGTTATGCTAACTTATCACATACTCATGATGCTTCTGATATTACGCCTGATTCTACACACAGGTTCGTATCTGACTCTGAAAAAAGTACATGGAACAGTAAGGCTGCCGGGAATCACAACCATTCCGGAGTATATCAGCCTGCTGGTAGCTATGCTCCATCATCACATGGTCACAGTGCTAGTGATGTAACCCCTGATTCAACACATCGATTCGTAACAGATTCGGAAAAATCTACTTGGAATAGTAAAGCAGCCGGCAACCACAATCATGACTCTGCTTATCAGCCTAAAGGCAGTTATGCTCCTTCATCACATAGCCATGTTGCCACTGAAGTGACTCCGGATGCTACTCATCGCTTTGTTACTGATACGGAAAAAAGTACATGGAATGGTAAAGCTGAAGGGAATCATAATCATGACTCAACTTATCAGCCTAAGGGAAGTTATGCTGCCGCATCACATTCACATTCTGCTTCAGACATAACAGAAGTGACAAATAAGAAGTTTATGACGGATGCGGAAAAGAGTGTACTAAGTTCTCTTGGAACTACGTATGCTTTGAAAGATTTCTCTAATATCGGAGTCAAATCACTTGGACAAAACGGTTATCGTAAATATGATGACGGCTTGCTTATCCAGTGGGGATATATTACAGGAAGTGCCTCAATTAAAACAACTTATTTAAACAGTTCATTTTATGATAGCAATTACAATGTATCTGCTATCGGAGTTTATAATAATACTTCTGAAGCAGTTGTCGTAGTACCAATGCTAGTGTCCAAAACTCAATCATATTTTCGAATGTGTGTTAGATTTGGAGCTGATAATGGTGGTGGCGGATATTCTCCCTGGCCTTACTATTGGTTTGCTATTGGTCGCTGGAAGTAATCTTATTTCCAACGGCCTATAGCAAACCAATAAAAAGCTATACTAAACCCTCCAGCATCGGAATCAACATTTTGATAAACGGAATCCATTACAAAATAAGATGCATATTTATTAAAGATATCAAAAGAATATATATAATTACTATGTACTTTCCTGGTTCCAGTTAATAGAATAGTGTAATTACTATCATAAAAGGTCGTATTAAGATACACGGTTTTACCTATCCCGGAAGTACTTGAGTACCCCCATTGAATAAGCAGGCCGTCATCATATTTACGATAACCGTTTTGTCCAAGTGATTTGACTCCGATATTAGAGAAATCTTTCAAAGCATACGTAGTTCCAAGAGAACTAATTTTATATAAACAAATAACTAAATGAATGTATTATGAAATACTGGAAACAAGGATTTTACGATGAACCAATTGAGGGTTCGGTAGAAATTGAGGACGACTATTACAATGATTTGTTAGAAGGTCAGTCTGAAGGAAAAGAAATTTACGAAGGTGATAATGGTGTTCCCATTTTGGTAGAGCATGAGTATTCTATTGATGAAATAAAAGAAATGAAGGTAAGTCGTATCTTGCTGTATGACAAGTCAAAGGCGGTTAATTCGTTTACTTTGAGTGGGAAAGAAATGTGGCTTGATAAGGATACTCGAGTTGGTTTGAAGAACTCCATTTCAATAGAACAAGACATGGGAAGGACCGAAACAGTGTTGTGGTTCGATGGTGTGAAGTATACTATTCCTATTCTTAACGCATTAGCAATGTTAAATTCTCTAGAATTATATGCCCTCGACTGCTATAATGTGACACAGCTGCATCTTGCAGCTATAAAAAAGATGTATATCGTGTCGCAGATTGAAGAGTATGATTACACAGTAGGTTATCCGGAAAAACTATTATTTGAATAGCATTAAAAACACATACCTGATTATATTTTAGATTATAATTCTAATCAGATGATATGATAATTTTATATAGTGGTAATAAGGAAATAAAGCTCGATGTAAAGGACGAAAGTTACTCTTACGAAGCAATCATGGCGGAAGATACACTTAATTTGTATTTTTCCTATCCGGGATACTTAGAAATACCGGTCGGAACTTGGTGCGACTTTTACGGAAAGCGTTATTCTCTCAAAAAAGATAGTAATTTCAAAAAGAAAGGTGAGCGTAACTTTGAATATACGCTTATACTTGAAACAGCTAAAGCGGATGCTATGATGTGGAAAGTTCGTCACATTGCAGATAACAGTATCAAATTCGCATATACAGCTAAAGCACATGAGCACCTACGATTACTCGTCGAGAACCTAAATCGTCGTGATATGGGCTGGAAAGTCGGTGATTGCATCGAAGGAACGGATAAAGTTATCAACTATAATCACACATATATTCTTGATGCACTTAATCAACTTGCAGATACGTATGAAACGGAATGGCAGATTACTGGAAAGACGGTTCACCTTCGTAAAGTTGAATATAACAAGAATAATCCTTTGAAGCTGTCTTATGGTAAAGGCCATGGTTTCAAGGTTGGTGTTGGTCGGGAATCCGGAGATATACCGCCCGAAATTGTCCTAGTAGAAACTTCTGATCGAAATATCAACTACTCGACATACGGAGCTAAATATCTGTTACTGCCCAAATCTAAGACCCTTCATTATGAAGGTAGAACGTATATAACTGATACAGACGGAACCAGTGTCATGCGTGCTGACAAAAGCTTAGTTACAGGTAAAGAGGATAGTCTAGACTGCACTGCAATCTATCCTTCTCGTATTGGAACTGTTAGCTCTGTTATCGAGGTTAATAAGGAGACTAACTTCTATGATTTTGTAGATAGCGATATACCTAACGATCTTGATTTTAAGAAATGTCTGATAGCCGGAGAGACCATGACCGTCATCTTCCAAACAGGTACACTTACAGGCAAAGAGTTTGAAGTCAAGTATATCCATGAGCCCATTCTTAAAGAGAATGGAGAAATAGAGAAAGCAGGTAGACGTTTTGAAATAGTTCCACAGGAGATCGATGGTATCACTATGCCGGAACCTGATGTCTGGCATCCTAAGACAGGCGATACCTACGCAGTATTCGGTATCCAGCTACCGAACTCATATATCTGTAATGATGAAGAGCAGACAGGTGCTAGCTGGGAAGTGTTTAAGGAAGCTGCTAAATACCTCTTTGAGCATGAAGATAAATCATTCGTATTTAGCGGAACATTGGACGGTATCTGGGCAAAGAAGCGTTGGCTAGAAATAGGCGGCAAGATTGTGCTGGGTGGTTATGTAGATTTCTCCGATACCCAGTTTCATCCAGAAGGTTCACTTATTCGCATGATAGGAATTAAACGTTATGTGAATAACCCTTATTCTCCGGAAATAGAATTATCAAATGATCCAGTTGGTACTTCCGTAACCAGCGAATTAGATAAGATCGAGACAAATGAAGTAGACGTAGATATCAAGTATAAAGATTCTTTGCGATTTACCAAGCGCCGTTTTCGTGATGCAAAGGAAACTATGTCCATGCTTGAAAATGCTTTATTGAACTTCTCCGGCTCAATCAATCCCATCACTATACAGACGATGCAGTTACTCGTAGGTGATGAAAGTTTGCAGTTCCGCTTTGTCAGATCAAAAGCGGTCCCAGTACAAGTATCTCATAACATTACTTACAATATCAATACAAAGGTGCTACATTCGCCTGCCGGTATCATCCAACACATGACGCTAGGGATAAAAACTGTGTCGTCTGAACACAAAGCTAGCGAATACAAGTTTTGGGATATGGCTGAATATAATTCTCCGGCGCTTATTGCCCCAGAGAAGAAATATTATCTGTATGCTGTATGCAGCAAGGAAAATCAGACCGGCACATTCCTTCTCAGTGAAACTGCTATCAAAATGGAACAGATAGCAGGATATTATCACCTACTAACCGGCATCCTAAACAGTGAGTATGAAGGTGAGCGCAGCTTCGTTGAGTTGTATGGATTCACTGAAATTCTGCCGGGCCGCGTAACAACAGAACGGATCATCTCTCCGGATGGAAAAACTTACTTTGACCTGGTTAAAAGTGAAATAGGTGGAAATATTCAAATTAAGGCAGGATCCTCCGGATTAGAAAATTTGGAGGAATGGCTTGAAGTTAGTGATCTGATTGATTCTATTCAGAAGTCTGCAGCTGATGCAAACGATGCTGTGGAAGGTCTGCATGACTATATCGACGGTGCATTTGCTGACGGCATTATCACTGAGGCGGAAGCTAAAGCTATCGAAAAGTATATCAACACTGTAAATAATGCGAAAGCAGGTGTAGAAGCAACATACAATAAACTGTATGTAAATCCTTATCTCTCAGGAACGGCCAAAACCGGGTTGCTCAATGCAAAGGTTACGCTGATGGGAAGCATTGAGAACCTTATCAAGTCTATCAATACCGCCATTGCCGACGGGCAGACAACCGTAGCAGAAAAGAAAGACGTTGATGATAAGTATGTCTTGTTTAATTCTGCGTATGCCGACTTCACCGCCGCCGTAGAAACAGCCAATAAAGCGATACACGATGCCTTGAAAGGTTATTCAGAAGAAGCATTAAGAGAGGCCGCTGCTGCTATGGAAGCAGCCAATGCGGCAGCCAAGAGTGCCAGTGAAGCAAACAATGCAGTATCCAATCTAAATAATTATGTAGATGGTGCATTCGCTGACGGTGTAATATCCGAGGCGGAAGCTAGTGCTATCGAAAAGTACATCAACACTGTAAATAATGCGAAAGCAGCTGTAGAAGCAACATATAACAAACTATATGCAAATACATACTTAACCGGAGTCGCAAAAACAAACCTGCTTAATGCAAAGGTAACACTGATGGGGGCCATAGAAAGATTAATAAATGCAATAAATACCGCCATTGCAGACAAGCTTACTACTCCAGACGAAAAACAGGCTGTTAATACACAGTTTGCAAGCTTCAACAGTGCTTATGCTGACTTTAATACTGCTGTCGAAGAAGCTAATAAGTCCATACAGGACAAGTTAAAGTCTTTCGCCGATGATGCTATGAAAAAAGCACTGGAAGCGTTACAGGATGCGGCGGATGCCGCAAAAGCCGCTGAAAAAGTAAACGGTGATGTTAGTGATTTACATGAATATGTAGACGGTGCGTTTGCCGACGGTATTATATCAGAAGCAGAAGCTAAAGCTATTGAGAAATATATCAATACAGTCAAGAACACGAAAGCCTCTGTAGAAGCTACATATAATAAGCTGTATGTAAATACATACTTGGTTGGTGTTGCTAAGACTAACCTACTCAATGCTAAAATCTCTCTCTTTGGGGCTATCGACAATCTCCTCGCAGCAATCAACGTTGCTATTGCTGACGGGCAGACCACTACTGCGGAGAAAAAAAACGTTGATGATAAATTCGCTCTCTTTAACTCAACTTTAGCCAGTTTCAATACAGCCGTCGAAGCAGCTAATCAATCAATACAGGATGCGCTCAAACAGTTCGCCGACGATAACAAGGCAGAATTAGATATACTGAGCGATAGAATATCTGCACAAGTAACACGTGTAGATAGCATTACACAACGTATTGATACAGCCGGATGGATTACCACGGCAGACGGTAACAAGATATACGCTTCTAAGGAGCTGGAAAATGGTAATACGCTTATATCTTATATCAACCAGGCGGGCGGAGCAACAACAATCCATTCATCTAAGATCAATCTGGAAGGTGCTATTACTATTACTGCGCTTCATAGTGATCTGCAGACAGTGATTAATTCTAAAGTAGACAGAGACGGTTTAGGCGGATTGGCTTTTAAAGATGCCGTTGAAGCTGCGCAGCTCGGAAGTACTATTATCATAGGAGGTTATCTTAATACTGACTTGATTAAAGTACGACGAATTGATGCTGAGGTTGGATTTGTTGGTGGATTTACTATTGAAAAAGGGCGTCTTATCTGGACACGTTCCGATTATTTTGGTGGGACGTCACGTAGCTTAAAATTAGGATCAGGAACATCTAAAGAGGGCGTTGTTAATGTGACCTTTAATCCTGCCACAGATGGGCGCTTTGGAGTAGCAGCAATCGGAGCAAATGCAGGTGGTAGTGCAGCGATATATGGTTCATCAAAGACAAATCCGACTTATCCATCGAACTACGTTTACGCAGGTTTTTTCGATGGTAATGTTACTGTATTAGGTGATGTTTCCGCCAGGGGCTTTTTTCCTCAAGACAATAGTGGAAATTCTGTTTCAGTCGTATCTGATGCATGGCTTTATGGACTTAAAAATAATCAATTAGATGGTATTGCCTCTAAAAACATGAAGATTCACATTATAAAAGGAATGATTGTAGAGTGTTCACAATATTAATTTTGAAAGTATAATTATGAAAGTAAATTTAAACCGGAACTTACTTGATCACAAAGGTCAGGAAGCAGTTGAATTAGTCGATGGTAAGGAGAGGAAGAAATCTCTTCGTGATATGATCTCAGAAGCCTTGTATGCTACCGGCATGAATGCTCAACTAGGTATGGATATGGCTAAAAAATTACGTGCTTATAAAATGCTGCAGCAGATTATTAACAATCGAGGTATGCTTGATATTGAAACAGACGATGCTACTCTCCTAAAGGAGATTTGTGCAGAGTTTTTCACCGCTGGCGTTTATGGACAGATTTATGACTTAATAGAAAAAGGAGGTAAAGAATGAATATTAAAGCAACTAACAGTACAGCAGTATCAAAGGTTACTGCAGATATCAAGATCAAGTACAGGATGTCAACTCGCGGCACTGAGGCGGTAAAAGATGTTACAGCTGAAATTTCTAATGATGAAACAGTTGTCGGATTCTTTAATATATCAAAAAACGGGGTGACTGGTTTTTCTCTACACGAGGATCACGGGCTGACTCCCGAGGAAGTGAAACAGGTATTCCAGACTGCTATTGATGATTGTAGCGAGGTATTGAAATAAAAGTTATGATATGGGGGTAAATGAGTGGATAGCGGTATTGGGAGCTATAGGTGGTTTGGAGGCAATCAAATGGGTTGTAAATTTCTACGTCAATCGGAAGACTGACGCAAGGAAAGAGGATGCGGCGGCAGATGCAGTAGAGAATGAGAACGAGAGAAAACAGGTTGCATGGCTTGAAGAACGTATTGCTCAACGTGATACAAAGATTGATGCGATCTATGTAGAACTCCGGCAGGAACAAGCGGAGAAGCTCCAACTCATCCACGATAAACATGAGCTGGAACTCAAACTTAAAGAAGCTGAGATAAAGAAATGTGATGTTCGCGGATGCACTAACCGGCAGCCGCCAAGTGACTATTAATTATAAGGAGGAAAAGAAATGAAGTACTTTACAATTGCGGAACTCTGTAGGTCTATAACTGCAGACCGTTTAGGAATCAGCAACAGATGTAATCAGGAACATGTCGTTAATCTGACTGCACTAGTGAATAATGTATTGGACCCATTACGGGAATGGTACGGTAAACCGATTACGGTTAATTCTGGTTTCCGCTGCCCGGCATTGAATAAAGCTGTGAAGGGTTCTAATACATCTCAACACATGACCGGACAAGCTGCCGACATTGATACGGGTGATCGACAACAGAATAAGTTGCTGTTTGAATACATCCGAAAGAATCTTCCTTTCGATCAACTCATTGACGAGAGTAATTTTGCCTGGGTGCATGTATCATTCCGGGCAGATGGTATGAATAGAAATCAAGTATTGAAGCTATGAGACGCCTAGTACACTTCCTGATCATTTTGCTGACGTCAGCAATATGGTTTTCGTCCTGTCGAAGTATCCGACATATTCCAGTAGAAACTGTGAGGACTGAAATACAATACAAGAATAGATTACAACGTGACTCCATTCACGTACATGATTCAATCTATATACGTGATAATGGAGGTACTATTTTCGTGAACCGATGGCATACAGAATATAAAGATCGGTTATTACGTGATACTTGCTATGTACATCGAACAGATAGTATTCAGGTGCCATATCCAGTCGAGCGTGAACTTTCCTGGTGGCAATCTGTTAAGTTACAGGTCGGAGAAATAGCCATAGGAGTAATTATAGGTTTGATCATTATAATTGTCTGGCTAATCCGTCGAAAGAAATAACTACTAAAAAATAACACTAAGATTCATAATAAAAAAACTTTGTAATACCTCTGCTTGTGAAAGTAGGGGTATTTTCTTTTGCTTATTTCATTTATAATTAGTACATTTGTGTACAGACGTGGATGTCTGTTGTATCATCTCTTTGCGGAAAAGTTGCTAGTTTTCGAGATCGAGAGAAGATAATACGTTTATATTCCAAAAATTAGCCTCGACTAAGCGTAGTCTGGGTTTTCTTTTGCCCTTTATCTACTATTACTAATGAGGATCTAAAAAGTTCGATAGAATAGAAATAATTTCTCATTTTATATACATCGGTAGAAATAAGTAGTACCTTTGTCCCGGGAATCATTTATTTCTACCCGTGACGACGGGATTTGCCCTGGCTGAATGGTCGGGGCTTTTTATTAGGATAATTTTCTAAAACAAATATTATGGCAGAAGAAAATAAAAACGATCAAGAAGCCGTTCAGGAGCTGCTCGCATGGGCACAAGAGACACTCAATAATAAAGCGTATCCTGCGGGAGAATACCAGGTAAACAAGAGCACTAAAATTCTAGACTGTGCTAAATACCTTGATTCCATGATTTCGGTGATAAGCAAAAACTGGGAGAATCCGACCTTTCACCCTACTATCGACCAACTGCGGGAGTTTAGAACGAAAATAGAATCAAAAAAAGAATAGATTATGAGTAATGTAGAAGAACACGCCCACGAACAGAAAGCTGGGATGAAATGCCCGCAATGCGGTGCATTCATTGAGACATCTATCTTTGAACTGCTCACTTCGAGCACTCTGTCGTGCCCGTCATGTCACCTGCGCCTTTCGATTGACCGAATGAAATCAAAACCAGCATTCGATGCGTTGCGCAAAGTACAGCAAGCTCAGCAAAATTTAGAAGAGAAAAGTAAGCATGATTGAGAAAAGAGGTAGCTTATTCGGCTTTTGTTATTTCATCCATAATCATTATATTTGCAAAATCCTAATCGGTGGAGGAGGCTTCTCTCCCCTTGGAGTTTAGAGCTTTATATCAAAGAAGATACTAAAAATTCTCAATCTCCAGATTCTAAATGAAATTGCGAGTCTCATATTGAATACCGATTAGGTTTCTCTTCTTGCTTTCTCAATGAAGAAGATGTAATATTATCCTATAAGCATAAACAATATAATCGCAACTGTTGCTGCTGTTGCTAAAATATAAATCATTTTGTTTTTCTTGAGTTCATCTATTTGTGCCTTTTGTGCTTCAATAATGGTATCTTTGTCTTTGATCATATTATTATGATTTTTGTTGGACTCAAATTGGTCTTCTACCCGCTTTCTAGTGCTTTCTGCTAATTTAGCAAGGTGGTGTCCTGTATCAGTTGGATTGTTTTTGTATTCACTAACGAATGATCTCAATAGTATGTTTGAATCTCCATGTCCTACTCCTGAAAATATGGGAGTATTACATTCTAGTATACAGTTGATGACTTCACAATTACTGAAGAAATCTAGTCCTTCACCACCTCCTCTTAAAATGAAAATTGCATCATACCTTTGGGAGTCTAGACTATCAATACAACGCGTAAATTCTTGTATATTGCCAAAATTACATTGAACTTCATGGCAGTCATACATATTTATTCCTGAACCTAATGCGTCCCAAAATTCAGTTCTGACTTCTGTTCTTTGAGGAAATAGAAGACATATTTTTGGCTTTATATTTTTCAATAATATATCTTCTAATTCAATTGATATATTAGATGTTTTCTTTCCGCTTTTCTTCTCCAACAATTTAAGTATTTGTTCCTCTTTTGTGGATATTCTTCTTTCCAGCTTAGCAGTTGTGTCTGTTACACTTAAATAGCAATGAAATAAGCAGTCTTTTTTATTCGATATAACAAGCACACCAGTGAACGAATAAATATAGTCATTTTCAAGTTGGTCTCTAATGTCTTTGCTGACTTTTATAACTATAGATTCTTCGGTATTCTCATCAATTAAAGTATCGAAGTAAAATCCATTATAATCCTTAGTTCCATTCTTTTTGTATCGTCCTTTTAATTCTATTTGATTGTTAATAGTATCAGGTATTCTTAGATTACTTTTGAGTATGCAGGAAATAGAGTTAGGTGTGTACATTTGTTTGTTTTTTTTGCAAAAATAGCGAAAAAATAAACATTAGCTAGTTTTATGGATAAAATATTAATGGTTGAATCCCCATATTATTAACCCTTCATGATTACTATGAGGATAGTGATAATTTCCTTTATTATTTATATATTGCAATTTATGTTTATAATCTGATTGATATTAGTAGTATAATGTCTGGAGAGCTGTTCTTGTTTTAACTTCCATTCTCTTCCGTTTCCTTGCACGGCCAGTTTGATGCGTTGACCTTGATCACCGTTGATCTTGTCTATGATTTGCATGAGTTTATGATGCTTTTCACGGTCGACGGAATCAAAAAGTCCGAGTTGCGCATTTTCCGTTATTTCGGTGATAATGACGCCTGCCTTCTTGTATTGATAGCCTTGCATGAAGATGTTTTTCAGTCCGATAAGTGCGTAATGGATAATCTCTTGCGTGTCATTGCTCGGTACGGGAAGATGGACGACGGTGTTCTTCCAGTATTGCGGAAGGTCTTCCCGAAAGTTATTGGTGTGGATAAATACCATGAGAGAATGGGCATACGCTTTCTGCTTCCGGAGCTTTCGGGCACAGGTCGATGCGTGTGTGGCGATAGCTTCTATCAGGGTATCGATGTCGGAGATCATCTTTCCGAAAGATCTGGATGTACAAATCTGTTTCTTTGCCGGAGGAATGGATTCCATGCGGATGCAGGAAATGCCACGAAGTTCCTTCCAGGTGCGTTCGCCTGTCACAGTCATTTCTTTGCGCACCCATGCTTCGGGAAGTTGGATGAAGTCATAAGCCGTCTTTACCCCTTGCTTTTCGAGTTTGGCGGCTTGCTTGTGTCCGATGCCCCAAACATCTCTTATCTCTGTCTGTTGCAGGGCTTTGAGATGCTTTTCTTCTGTGTCGATGATGCACACCCGATTGTATGCAGGATACTTTTTCGCAAATTTATTCGCTATTTTGGCGAGTGTCTTTGTGGAGGCTATTCCCAGACTCATGGGGATGCCGGTACCACGGGTCACGCTGTTTACGATGTTTGTCCCCAGCGGTTGCAATTCCTTTATGCCGTCCAGATTTAGAAACGCTTCGTCTATCGAGTAGACTTCGATTTCCGGAGCCAGCTCGGTAAGTATCGACATGACTCGTCCGGACATATCGCCATATAGGGTATAGTTTGACGAAAAGACGGCGATTCCGTGGCTGTCTATCAGATTCTTAATCTGATAGGCGGGGACGCCCATCTTAATTCCCAGCTCTTTGGCTTCATTGCTGCGCGCTATCACGCAACCGTCATTGTTGGAAAGCACAATGACAGGTTTTCCGTTGAGAGCCGGATTGAATACCCGTTCGCAGGAAGCATAAAAGTTATTGCAATCTATTAGTCCGAACATTATCTTTTCCTCCGATTCTTTTTGATTGTAAATGTAACGATTCCCCAGATCATGAAGTCATTCTCCTTGGTTACTTTTATCAATGGATAATCCGGATTGGAAGGGACCAGCCAGATAGCTTCCGGCTCCAGTCTTACTCTTTTGACGGTGAACTCACCATCGATAAAGCATACTGCCAAATCATCATCCATCAGTTCTAATGACTTGTCGATGACCAGTATGTCACCTTCTTCTATTCCTTCGTCTCTCATCGAGTCTCCCGTCACACGTCCGTAGAACGTAGACGCCGGATGACGGATCAGTTCTTTGTTCAAGTCAATCGCCTGTTCCATATAGTCCTGAGCAGGAGAGGGAAAGCCAGCCTTTATTCCTTCATCGGCAAATTGCAACGGAAGGCTGCTGGATATGTCTATCTTATGTATTTCTATTTGCTTTTTCATAACTCTGAATCTTTTCATTAAGAACAAAAGAGGTCAGGGTTTGCTCATTACAGATACTCGTTTTTAATTATAAATAGTTTTTTCCCAGTCATCCAAGACTGTTACTTCCCACCGAGGAAGGTTTGGATTAATATAGGTTACAGACCTACCATATACAGAGAAACTTTTTCCAATAAACTCGTCGATAGCTTCATCTTCCCCTTTTTGAAGACAGATATTCATAAAAACATGCATTTCATTCCAGTTTGTAGGCCCTATGAACAAAGATTCAATCAAGCGGCCTTTAACAGGTACACCAATAACTTGCTCTTTTATCCTATCAACTAATGATACAGCTTCTTCAAAAGTCATACTTGTATTTTTAGAACAAATATACACAAAAAACAGATGCCCTCTCCCCTATCCCATAAAAGCGATTTCAATCTGTGGAATTTCAGTATTACAAATTTCAATTCTATTAAGAAAGATATTTTCGTAATTCTTCAATTGCCTGTGATGCACTTCGGACTACCACATACTTATTACGGCATGATTCCGCTTGTTTTTGAAACTCTTTCTGTTCTTCTGACTGTTTTCCTACCCTCGTTTTAAACTCTATACAGAGAGAAGCAAAACCCTTTTTGGGAATTAGTACGATCACATCAGAAACTCCGGGTTTCACTCCTTGACGTTTAAGGTTAGCGGCTTCCCTTACATGACGACTACCACCGTTCGGAACGGCAAATATAAGTCTGTCTGGAATATTTGGGAAATATAAAGGAATAAGTTTAAAGAACTCTGTTTGTATGCGAGCTTCCTCATTATTATGTACTTCTTTAGAACGTGGAGGATTACGCTGATCAGCATAACAATTATAACACATAAAACCGATATCGGTCTTAATAACCGACACTGTTTCCTTTCCACATAAAATGCACTTTTCTTTACTCATTTTTAATATTACTTTCTAAAAAACATATCACCCGAAATAGACCGGGCTGTATTATCACCAGTTAGCCGGATGTATCGAAAGAAGTTCTGTTCAGTCCGGTGCCCGGTGAGCTTCATTATCTCGAACGTCTTCATCCGGCCGGTCAGATACATATTTGTCGCTGCACTTCTTCTTGCTGTATGACTACTTATCAATTCCCACTTTTCATGGGTAACCGTTGTCAGCTTTCCGCCTTTAGTGAATGAATAAGTAATCGGATCGTTTAATCCAATTTCTTTCATTATCACCTTCAGATACTTATTGAAGTACTGAATGCAAAGACCGCATGGAACCTGACCGGCATACTTTGAGAAAATTTCCCGCACATAATCATGAGCTGGAACCTTTACGTCGATGTTAGTCTTTTTTGTCCGGATGACAATGTAGTTATCAATAAGGTTCTGACTTGTAAGTCTTGAATAGTCCGAGTATCGCAAGGCAGTGAGACAGCCTAATACAAACATATCTCTGATCCGTTCTTTTGCTTTCCGCTTATCCTGCCTGACAAACTTGTAGTAGTATATTCTTGTGATCTCATTCATCGAAAGGAACACGGCGTTTGTTGGTTCAGTCCTCAAATCAATCTCGTCGTAGGTATTATCTACTGCATAGTTGTACTGAGATGCTCTACGCACAAGTGATTGAATTTTCAGAACGTATCCGACAATGGTATTATGTCGAAGTCCTTGGTCTTCCAGATAGATGATGAAATCGTCCAAAAACTCAGCCGTCACCGAATTGGTGAATATGTCACAATCAAACTCTGAGGAGAAGTTATCAATGTGTTTTATGATCGCATCGTAAACGGCTGCATAGTGTTCAGACTTGCGTCTGCTTCTCTTTTCAAGCACATCCTGGATGAAATCAGTGAATAATATGCCTTCAAGCGGTTTCTCCTGCCGGAAATGGTTAATGTAGTCCTTGCGTACTTGGGCGGTCCGGACCGGTTGTGATAATTGTAATGCTTTGGCTGTATCATTTTAAAGGGTTAGTTACTATGTTTATTGAATATCATTCCGAGGTGCTCCTCGATATGATTCGTTATCGTTCTGATTTGTATTATTTAAAAAATCCCAATTCTTTACTTAGTCTCTTTTTTGCTATGCCTATATAGTTAGGATTAAGCTCAGCTCCTACATAATAGCGGTTGAGCTTCCTGGCAACTACGGCCGTAGTACCAGAACCCATGAACGGGTCAATTACGATACCATCTTCAGGGCAGCCCGCTTTAATGCAATCAACTATCAAATTCTCTGGAAATACTGCAAAGTGTGCATCTTTATAAGAGGATGTTGGAATGTGCCAAACTGAACGTTTATTAGCTTTGTCTGCATACTGATATTCACGTGTCGTACTCTTCCGGAACATCGGATTGGATTCCTCCAAACTGTTAGCAGTCGCAAAAGCCTTATATCCTACATTCTCAACTTTGCCAAGCCTACTTTTTACGCTTTGAGAAGCTGTCTGCTGAATAGATTTACTATCAAAATAGTATTTTTTACTCTTTGATAAGAGAAAGATGTATTCATGCGACTTCGTACATCTATCCGTAACACTTTCCGGCATCGGATTAGGTTTACTCCAAATGATATCCTGCCGCAAATACCAACCATCGGCACGAAGAGCAAAAGCAAGCATCCACGGAATGCCTATTAAATCTTTATTTTTGCATCCCGTACACTGTTTTACCAATGTAGCTTTACCAAGTGTCCCTCTATTTGTTCCTTGCTTATAATTCATTGCATTATCTGGGAAACGCGCTGCACCTTTCATGGAACCAGCATAGCTGTCTCCGATATTCACCCACAATGTACCATCGTTTTTTAAAACCCGATAAACCTCATGGAATACATTCACTAATTTCTCAATATATTCTTCCGGAGTTTTTTCAAGTCCTATTTGAGCTTCATTGCCATAGTCACGTAGCCCGTAATATGGTGGAGAAGTAACACAGCAATTAATACTCTTATCTGGAAGTGATTGCAACCAAGTAAGACATTCTGCATTATATATTTGATTTAGATTCATATCTTATTTGTTATACTCTATTTATTTCGTCATTGATTCGGAACATACTGTCACTCACAAAGTCGTATATCTTGTACATGAGTTCCAGCTCTTGTTCCTTTGGAGAATAAACCATAACTCTTTTACCAGCACCTTTCATCCATCCAGCTTCTGTGTTAGCAGACCGACCACAAGGGAGAACCATAAGGCAAACATCTGCCCACTTCATTGCATTGAAATCTAAATCAAAACCTTTTTGTGCAATCGGATGGTTGAGAGCTTCCCTATATTGCAGAGTGCTCCAATTCTTCCAGTTAGGGTCAATACTCGACCAAGAAAAGCCGTAACTCATGTCACCATTAGGATGTGTAAAGTCATATACTTCGTGACCTTCATTTCTGAGAAACGATACAACATCTTGTTGATATGAGTTTCTCCAACTACTTGCTACATAAATTTTTGCCATATTGATTCTTTTTTGATTATATATTGATATTTATTAATATATTTGGAGTAGTTAGCGCCTGCTATACCTAAGTGATAGCAAAAGATAAGCTAACTGGAGTCTTTAAAACGGCTCGAATAATTGTGATAAACATTTAATATTGTGAAACTTAAAATTTTTAGAAAAACAGAAAAAAAAGAATTTAATTTAGAGATTGACACGAATAATAGTAGTAGCATCTCAGTTAAAAAAGACATGATGAGCAAGGTGACAGACGTTCTCCTTTGGCTAGCAACTGTTATTTCCATTGTGAAATACCTAATTATTCCTTTATTATAAGGGATAAGTAAAAGGAGGGTAGCGTATAGTTAGCCTCCTTTTTAGTATCGTTTCTTAGTTAATACATCTTCAACATTGACATATTTATCACTACGGATGATATGGATAGGCTGCTCATACCATTTTTCGCAATCTGCAAGGAATCGGGCGTTATCGGGATGCCCGGAGCCAGTTTCGATGTAGTAAACTTGTACATCATCGTACAAGCTCAATGCTACCTTACAAGCTACTGCTGATGTTACACCACAAGAAAACCATGCTATAATCATTGTTTTTCTCTTTTATTTTTATACTTTTGTTCCGTTAATTCCAACATGAAACTAGTTTATCAAAAACTAGGTTGGAAAAAATGGAGCTGCCGTCTCCGTTCCCTCGTTTCTCCATGGAGTCCGAGGTGAGGACATGACCGGACTTTGAAGCTAAAAAGGCGTAAGCAGCGTCGTAAGACGAAGTTTGTGGGGTTCGAATCCCCACCTCTGATAATTCTAAAAAAACAACATATTGAGCAGACCACATAGGTCTGCTTTTCTATTTTATTCATTTTTATTCTGTTTTGTTCCATCCTCAAAAGAAAATGGCTTTTTATTTATCGTTTAAATAATCAGCGAGATAAATTAAATATGTATCTTCGGATATATCCAAAAGCAAAGAATAATATAAGTCGTGGTAAAACTCACAATGTACCCTACCCTCAACTACAGATAATTCTAGATGGTCATAACCTTTAAAATGCTCTTTTAATACATGGTTCTCATCAAGAGGAATAAAACATTTTCCTTTTGTTTTCGCAAGTGATTTTACAACACTATCATGTGCGTCTTTAATTAGTTCTAGACGTTTTTGTTTGAATGTTTTAGTTTCCATTATGCTCCTTTCTATTCTAATTTGAATTATTCTTCATCATCATATTCTGTATCAAAGATACGTGCAACCATATCTACAATATTTTCCTCAATATCTTCCGTGGATCCAGTTACCGCATTGGCTATATTTTTCTTCTCCTGAATGATCCGATAAACTTTTTCATCAATAGTTCGCCGGCCAAGAAAATAGTAGCAAGTCACAGAATCCTTTTGTCCGATACGATGCGCACGGTCCTCACATTGACAGCAATCGGCGTACGTCCAAGGGAACTCAACAAAGGCGACATTACTTGATGCGGTAAGCGTCAAACCGACTCCGGCTGCTTTTATTGAGCAAATAATAATATCCACTTTAGGATTATTTTGAAAGGCGTCAACCGCTCTTTGCTTCATGTCCGGTGATTCTCTACCTGTTACAGATACAGCCGTGGGGAAGTAACGTTTCAATTGATCTACAACTTCATGAAGCGAACAAAAGAGGATTATTTTCTTTCCATTCTCCCGGAAGTCTTTCACAAATTCAATAACATCGCGTACTTTTCCACGTGCTGAGATATTACGGAGAACCCCGATCTTTACCATTACTTCGCCACGCAGAGCCTTTTCAATCTTCTCATCATCAGCGTCCTTGTATTTCTGTAGGTACATGATAAGATCGCGTTCTGCATCCGTATACTCCTTACGATTAGTAATTTCGCATGTATTTACCTGACGTATCTTATCCGGTAGGTCTGTGAGGACAAAAGATTTCTCACGACGGAACATACAGTACTGCCAAAGATTGAAATTCAGTTCTTTCAAATTAGAAGCCTCTCTTTGTCCGGAGCAGTATCGGTTAACAAATGGTTTATAGCCACCAAAATCCTCCATACGGTTTAGAATCGCCAGCTGTGGAATCAAATCTTTGGGCCGATTTACTACCGGTGTTCCAGTAAGTTCTATCACCCATTCTTTGCCGGTGCATATCCCTTTACAGAATTTAGCCTGCTGGGTAGATGCAGATTTACAACGGTGACTTTCATCAATGATAACTGACTTGAATAAATTGATTGAGTTTCTAAATTCTACATCTCTCAATGTCCAGCCTTCGGCTTTCTTTATGCGTTGTACAAAGTATTTCTTTAATGATTCATAGTTAACAATAAACACCTGGTGCATTCCTGTCTGGAAGAAGAAAGTCCACGTATCACGCACCTTGTCGGTTAGGATCATCGCTTTTTTATCTGTAAATTTCTCCCATTCACGTAACCAATTTATTTTGAGTGAAGATGGACAAATGACAAGACAAGGAAAAGCATCAGCAAGATTTATTGTTGCAATACTCTGCAATGTCTTACCGAGTCCCGGTTCATCGCAATTCATAAACCGTTTTAGTTCCAATCCCCGTGCAATACCTTTAAGCTGATAAGGATAAGGCTGAATCTTTAAATTGTGCGGTACGGTTAGGTCCGGCAGTTCCGGAATATCATAAGCGATATCTTCCTCCTTTTTTTCTGTACCGTTTACCCAATTTATATTCTCAAACTGCTGTATTTGATAAATCATCCTTTCAAGCTCTACCCTACTCCTTGTCGGGACAATCCAAACTTTTTTAGCACCATCAAAACGTCTACCGGGAATCTGTCTGACCCGATCTATTATTGAAGTCTTATATTTGAATGATAATTCGAAATTATCTCCTTTTAATTCAATATTCATGATTCAGAGTATTTAGCAGGGGGAATTATCCCCCCTGTGATGATTGATTATGCGGTTGCGTCAAGAGGTGCAGGCGCCTCTATTTGTTTTTTACGTCCTCTTTTTTTAGGCTTCTCTTCTTCCAGTACAACAGCTTCTTCCGGTTCATCCGTTTCGAAATCAAGCCGCTCTTGTCTGACTCCCCATTTCTCTTCAAACAGATAACTTTCAACTTCCGCATCACAAGCTGCAGCATCAATGCTCAATTCTTCATAGTAAGGGTAATCTGCATCAAGGAGAGGAACGAAGATTTTCAAGTCAACAACTTTGCCGGACTGGAGAAGTTTAGCTCCCATAATGGTAATTCCAGAAACACCATCGACGCTGTCATTTGCATAGCCCGTAATGATATAATTTTCCAGAGTCTCTGCATAGCCCGGGGAAGTAAAGCTATCTTTGTTGATATTAGATGCCTCTGGCTGCTCACACAATACAACGAGATGTAATTTAAGCCGGCTAAACGCTTCTCTTAAATCGCTGTGGATGATCTGATCGCAGCTCTTGTTAATTACATTCGTGTAGTTCGCTTCCAAGAAACGCTCATTGTACACTACATTCAAGCGGTCTTTTTTGATAACCGCCTTCTTGATCTCATTTTTTACTTGTTCCATAATCTTCTTTAGTTGATAAAGTGATAATACTAAATGCTGATACAACCCCCATGACGGCAGCCGTAGTTATTTCTCTAGTCGTTGCATCTTCTCTTTGAGAGAAAGACAATGCCGTAAACAGACCGATAACGGCTAGCCCGATTGTGATTCTTTTTAAGTTTTTCATGATGATTGCTTTTTATTGTTATTATACATTCCGGACATTTTCATTTCTTCTTTTGCTTTACTTATCACAGTTACACACCATGATAGTTGATGCGTCGCCGTCCGATTGCAGCGTTCGCACCAGTCGACCAAATATCGTTCTTCCCTACACAAAGAGTTAACTAGAGCATTTATGGCCGTCGCTGTTGCTTTCGCATTCTTAGCTGTATCAACAAGCGTCTGCATGACCTCGGATTTCATCGCCTCATTGAGCCAGTATTTTGAGTCTGCAAGTAATTTGCCGGAACGGGCAACATATACAGCCAAGTCATTGCCACGTTGTACCGCTTCTGTCGCATCTTCGCTCATGGTTATATTGAGAAATGAATCTATATTAGTTAATTCATCCAATATTTGATATTTAGGTGTGATAAGTAAGTTCATATTGTTTTTATGATAAAATATAATCAGACCATCAATTGCCACCATTTGAAAGCCAGGTCTTCGTACTTTTCTTTTCCCTTGGTATATGTAGGATGATTACGGTCGGTGATAAAATGCTTGAATATCTTGCAGTTCTTTTTCGAGATTGCATAAATGAAATCCTGTTTACTTCCTGCGATATCCATATACCAGGCACGGGATCGGTCCCAGTCAAAGAAATCTATCGCTTCATCGAATTGTGCCTGAGACTCTGCAAAGGTCGTTTTCAAATCGCCACCAAAACCGTAAGCAGATAACCACCAGTCCCATTTACAGCGAGTATCGAGGTGATAGGCAAAGTTCCCATAATGGAACTCCTGCTGCTTATTTACCATGAACTTCTGTGTATCAGACTGCGCTAGCACAACAGCAAGAAACTGGTCTTTCTCCGCTTCCTTCCGGAGAGCCTTACGCATCTCAAGTCCTAATTCAAATTCTTCTGTCGTGTACACATAATCATCTACCATCAGCTTGTCATACCGAACACGGTCATTCTCTGTGATAAGAGCGTCTACAAGAGTACCGAACTTGAATGCCTTTTCTTTATCCCCGTATTGAGCACGGGGATAGAGATAATTTTTAAGTTCTGTCAGATCAGAGTTACTTACTTCTGTACGCGAATAATATGAATCGGGATTTGACATAACTATTTAGCTTTTACATCTGCCTCGTAGCTGATGAATTGTGATTCGATATGCTTTTGATCTTTGCTGTTTGCCTGTTTCTCGCAATAGGTAATCATCTTCTTAAAGATTTTCTCTAGTTCTTCAACTGGCAGACTCTGTCCTTCATTTAGCCACCACATCTGAAATATCTCCAAATATCCTTGCTGATGCAAAACAACAATCTTTTCTTTCACTTTAGCGTTTGTCGGTGGAGGGGCAACAGATGCAGCAGCATTAGAAAAAAGGCTCCCTATTGAACTTCTCTGTGCCTTCATTGCAGATTCTTGTTTAGCAACTTCTTCCTGCCTTTTTATCTCTTCCATCTGTTTTGCTGTTTCTTCGGCTTCACGCTGCTTGCGCTGTTCTTCAGCTTTTGCAGCCGCTTCCGCATTTGCCAAACGAAGTTGTTCTAATTCTGCTAACTCTTTACGCTTAGATGGAATACGGTCAATCAAATCCTGTCGGATACTTAATAGCTTGGCTTTATAACGTTGAGCAAATTCCTCATATTTACCCTGTAGTACATTCCGTCGAATTTCCTTCTTTGTTTCCAGACTGATATAATAAGTTGCTTCTTCCTCATTGAATTTATCGAAATGCGCTTTAGGATAATCAGTTTGGAAAACAGTAATACCGATAACTTCACGGTCAAAATTTGCATAAGTAAGTCTAGTGAAAATATCCTGTAATTCAACAATTTTGGATGTAAGATACATATTGAAGTAAGAAAGGAGATTATTTTCAATCGCTTGTTGGTAACTCGCTTTTTCCGAATCAATTCGGGCTTTTTGCTCGGCGATTTTCTTTCTTTTCTGTTCTTCTTCATACTTATACTTAGCATACTCATTGCGTTTTGCTACTAGCTTGCCAGGGATTGTAGTAGAATCCTTTGGATCAATCTCTTTTTCCTGTGAAGTGAAGAAAGAACGTACCTTATCAAATATCTGTGTGATGGGCTTGCGACGTTCGTCCATATTTTTAAGGGTAACATTTACCTTTTTCAAGTAGTCAGCTGCAGCCTGGTCTATTGCTTCATTCATACCTTCTCCTTCGATTGTATCAAGGAGAGTTTGACCGGCTTCATTGCATTTCTTGACAGAGTTAGTATTCCTTCCGATGATGTCCGGAAAGGATGAAAGGATGTTTTTTACCTCATCTATTTTGATTAATTCTGTTGCCATAATTGTTTTCTTAAATTGGTTAGTAAATACTTAGAAACCTCCGTTTGCATCATCTTCAGACACTGTTACTTGTACAGGTTCCGGAGCATCTAATTGTTTTTCTTCTCCAAAGGGAACTTTAGTATCATATACTGTTTTAGTAGGCTCATTGATTTTTTCTTCATCTACAATACCATAGTCGATAACTTCTTCATCCTCCTGCTCTGTAGCCATCATAGTGTACTTTCCGGTACGGACCTTAGGATAAGCATCAAAAGCGTGCTTAATCATCTTATTTTCTAAAAAGCCGGGATCAATGCCGCCACTATTTGAACTATAAAGCGCATTAGCTTTACCTAATTCACGTCTTTTAGTTTGGTCGTTCCATTTCGCATTTGCTTTTTCACTGTAATGCTTCAAACGTTCTATATCACCTTCCATTAGCCATTGATAATCTACTGAATTATCATTGCGTACAATACGAATGAATGCAGCTATGACTTTAGTAGAAGTACGAGGACATTGTGCTTCATATTCAATATTTTTCATTCCATTTACTAATGATGCTCTAAAGTGATCTCCTTCATAAACAACAACAGGATTATCTGCATATTTAATCTGACCGGCTCGCATACGCATTGTAAGCTCCCCATATCCTGTAACTGATACATAGGCACGTTTTTCATAAATGTCATATCCTTGTGCATTTTTATGACCTGTTTTGCAACTACGGCTAAGAATATAGCAAAGGGGATGTCCGGTTTGGTCTAATGTAAGACCATTGACCGCTATATCAAGAAAGCAGCCGTAAAGAGACATCTTCGTAGAATCTGCTACATCGGGATTATCACGGAGCAATTTTTGAAAGTTAAATACTTCTTTGTGATACATCTGCTCGCCTTTGTCAGTTCCCCAAATAGCGTTGTACATTTGAATAAATTTTGTCTGTACATTTTCATTTTCGACAATTTTCGTTGCTGGAAGTGCGTTTAGCTCCTCCACTTTCACTTCAATAATGTTACTCATAATTGTTTAAATATTAATTATTTATTAATCTCCTTGGTATACTCCACGGCTGTATTCTTCCATTAATAGAAGATCCTCCGCAGTAGGTTGTTTGGTTATATCCATTTTACAAGGCACCACCTCTGTAGGAGTTGGTTCAGAGCTACATTTCCTTTTCTGTTCTTCCCTTGCGTCAAGCTGCTTACCAATGCTTTCCTGTAGAGCCTTTAGCATTTCTGATGACTTCGGTATGTAGGTCATACGGCTAGTTGCATTAGTTGTTTGATAATGTTGTCCGGTACTTTATTATGCAGGTCCATCATTGCGCTGGCTGTTTCCAGTTCTGAACGCTTCACATAATATTTCCCTCGTTCCTTATTATTTGCCGGATAAAATTTGATCCAGGCTTTTTCGCGCCATTCTGTAATCAGGCGTTTTCCGTATATATCTTCCGCTTGTGATATTGTTACTACTTCGGGGAGTAGTCCTAACATCGTCAACGTTTGAACAGTTCCGATCTTAATACATCGTGCTACCATCATTTCGAAGCAATTTTCCATAATCTCTAATAGGCTGTTTCTTTGTTTAACTTTTGAATGGTGTTGAGCTGATTTACTGAAACACATCTGCATCTCTATGCTATGCTGCCTGATTATTATTGATTTTAGAGTTCATATACTTCTTCAATTCTATTTCTTCTTATTCTTGCCCGTCTGCTCCGGTTAAGATCACTGTTGCAATCAAATGCAATCTGAAAGGCAATAATTCCAAGAAATGAAAGAGCGATTAATGATTTCTGTAATTGCTTGAAGTCGATATTTAGAGCAAAGACTCTATTTATCCACCAAGCTCCAAGTTCATTTAGTTTGCTGGTTCCTGTCTTTTTATAAGCCTTATCGAGCAGGACATTTACCGTACCATAGGCAGTACCTAATCTGTCGGCAATCTCCTTCTTTGCTAGGCCACAGGCAGCCAATCCAGCTATTTGATTTTCCCTCTTGGTTAAGGTAGAATCAGCTTGCAGATCCATGATGCAAAATCTCTAATTCGGCTGCCGCTCTGGAAACTCCTTTTGTAGCTTCGAGGGCTTCATTAGCCATTCTTACAGCGACATTCAATACTTTTGCTTTGTAGGTTGAGCGAGCAGAAGCAGGCTTGTTGTTGAGGATATTGTGCACTGTACCCTGTGAACATCCGACTTCCTTTGCTATCTGCTTTTCGTATCCGTAAGGCAGATTAGCTTTGATAGTTTCTAATTGATTTTCCATATCTTTTTATATTATAGTTTTGAGTTCCCGGAAAGGCGATCAAACCCGTCCGGGATTATATAACTTATTCTTTAACTTCTTCGCAGGTTTCACCGAGCCAAGCGACACATTCTGATGTTCCCTTAGTAAAGTCTACCGCTTTATTTTTAGGATTGAATTTACCTTCAACTATATCACCTTCCTTTACTCTCGCTTCCTTTTTAAGCTCCCACAAAAGCCACTCATTGGATGTTGAGCCAGTTACATTCTTGATTCTTACTTTCATGTTTATGCTTTTAATAGTTCTACTAGAAGTACTTTATCTGCTTCCCAAAGGTTGAATCCCCTCTCTATTTTCCTACGCAGATATTCTCTCTCACCGATCATTCTGATTGCTTTCTCTCTAAGGTCTGATGCACTCCATTTCTCAGCCTGCTCAATCAAGAAATCAGCCATGCATTTTTTTTCCTCAAATAAATTACGAGCTAATACCGTTTGCTTTTCAATCTCAGCAAGTGCTCCTGGAGCTTTCATATACAATCTGCAGAACTCATCTTTGTCAAGTTCAGTATTCATGTACATCTTTTCGATGGCATCATACGTTTCTGCCGAGATTGGCTTTCCTGTTCTTTCTTCAAACTCTTTTAGTGTCATATTCTTATTTGATTTAGAGTAAATAATCTATTTTGTTAACTTTGTTGCCCTTTTATTTTGGCGTTATCAATGTTTTGCGTTAACTTTATAGTGCAAATATAGAACTAAAATCTATACACATAGATATAATATAGAGAAACAATCTACATATTAAAGAAAATTAAGAATTAATGGAAGAATCAGTTAGAGATAGACTACTCCAATTTATCAATGAGCTAGGTATAAGCACAAGAATGTTCGAGCAACAATGCGGTTTAAGCAATGGTTTCGTTCGGAACACAGGAGATTCTATAAGGAGAAGCAATTTAGATAAAATATCTACAGTATTTCCTGAACTCAATACGACTTGGTTGTTGACAGGCGATGGGAATAAGTTAAATCCTTCTTCGAATAATCCCGCCAGTTCTATATCATCAGAGATATCTACGCCAAGTAAATTATCATCTAAAGGAATACCATATTATGATGTTGATGTTACTATGGGATATGATGAACTGCCCAACGATCAGACTAATATTCCCAATTACTACCTGCACATTCCCGCTTTTCAAAATTGCGACTGTGCGGTACCGGCTTATGGACGTTCTATGATTCCAGATATCAATGACGGATCTATTATTGCTATTAAAGAGGTAGGTTTGGACAGTGTTCTCCCCGGAGAGGCATACCTTATTATAACAGACGATTACAGGACCGTGAAGTATATCCGTAACTGCAAGGATAATCCCAATAAATGGCGCTTAGTTCCTAAGAACCTAGAAGAGTTCGATGAGATGGTAATAGACAAAGCTAAGATACTCCGGGTATTTCTCGTTAAGGGAGTAATCACAAACAAAATATTATAATATAAAGCACAAATATTATGGCTTCAATTCCTGATTTTAATTATAACAACGTGCTCCCTCCTCATTTAGGGAATCCCACAGATACTAGTAAAATATCACCATATAAAACAGATATTATGGAATTCTGTAAAAAGTTTGCAACATCATCTGAAAGAATAGAGATTTTAAAAGGATTTATCTATTTTAGATTAGAGGCATGTAAAAAGAATATAGTAAATGGATTCCAATGGATTGATGGGAGTTTTACAGAGAATATTGAAGCGTCAGAAAAAAGAGCTCCACATGATATTGATGTGGTGAGTTTTATATCACAGATATCTCCTCAACTCGAGCAAGATATAATTATTAAATTTCCAGCATTTGCATCTCCTTCTCTTTCAAAAAGCCAATATCATGTAGACCACTACCTTGTGATATTTGACCAGAATCCTTTAATGACTGTCCAAATGACCAAATATTGGATTCAATTGTTTAGTCATAATAGGGCTGGGGTATGGAAAGGTATGATTGAGTTACCATTGTACAATACCCTTGATTCAGATAATGAAGCCTTAAACTTTTTAAATTCACTATGATTATGGGAAATCATTCAAAAAAAGAGTGGCTTCAGTGGCAATTAACTGAAACACAACAATTATTAGAAGTTTCTAAGGATAGTCTATTAATGAAAGTATCCTTAGAAAATCGTATAGAAGATATAAAAAGACAACTAAAGGAATTAGAAGAACATTCTGTAGAAGCAAAGATTAGTTTACTATTTGCGGGAAATGCAGTTTTGGGTTCTATGGGAATAAAGTCTTCATTTGCTAGCAAAACAATGAGTTCGATACAAGGTATGATAAAGACCCAAATAGTTTATGATGCCTATGGAGAAGAACGTATAGGAAAAAGAGGTAAACTGGGTAAAACTAAAATGGGAGAAATGTTTCTAACAGGTTTACCTCAAGGTTCATTTGGTTTTGAACTCTCTTTAATGAATAATGAAGACCTTTTTGCAGAAGATTACGCAGCTAATTCTATTAAGGAAGTCATGGATATTATCCAAGCTACAGCTACTGACCAAGAACAGTATGAGAAATTAGTTTCCAATCATCCTAGCAGAATGTTTACTTATTTAAAAGATTTCTTCAAGGAGTTAGCGTCAGAAAATAGTATGCTAAAAATGGAATCGGGTAGCCATTATGTGGAATTAAGTGTAGATGATAATATGACAGGGTATGCAAGGACTACATCAACACATTGTCAAGAAAACAACATAAGAATAAATGGTGTTTTCAAAGGAGCATTTGTTGAATCTGGTAAATTTGAATTTTTGGATGAAGATGGCAACATAAAACATGGTAAAATAAGTGAAGATATTGATGAGGATATGATTGTAGAATATATTAGAAGATATTCTAATGAAAATTGTACCATGATGATTCTTGAGCGCAATTTTACTTTTAAAGATGGAAGGAAAAGTACTAGTTATGAGTTAATTGATATTCAAAAAGAAATAGGAAAATAGACTAGTATCAGATAAAAATTAGTAGTCTAGTTAATTGATTGTGTAACTAAAACATACAACATTATGAAAGATTATTGTATCCTTCGCTATGATAACGAAGATGGAATCTACAGAGTATTCAAACTGGAAGAAGATTTTGTATTAGAAAAATTGCCACATATCGGAGAAAAAGTAGTATATAACATAAATGGGATAGCCCATATTTCAGAGGTTATCGATATTCACCATAATATAGCGAATGGTGGAGTTGACATCGTAATTTCCAAGGAACAGCTATATACCGATTATAAATGTACACTCGATTCTTTAGGCGCTTTATAGACTCTCGATTTCAGTACAAGCCGATACTCTACATTTGCGTATTGAGATAGTTCTTTATATTGATTGAGAGTTAATAATTCACCTGTAACAGATGGCTCTTTTCCCTCTTTTACGCATTGAAGTAACTTATTGAATTGAGAATATTCCATAGTGTTTTATCTTAATATATAAAATATGGAAGAAAAAGACAAACTAATAGCTTCCCTTCAGGAGCAACTTCGAAAAGCGCTACGAGAAAACAGTGCACAGAAGCAAGAAATAGCTCTCTTAAATTATGAGCTAGAAAGGGCTAAAATAAAGTCCTCAAAATAGCGTTCTTTGAACTATCTTTGAAATGGTTAGCTCACATCATTATAATTAATTGATATGTAACTGAATATCCTTTATTATCACGCCGCTTTGGGAGCAGGGGGTCGTGGGTTCGAATCCCGCTACCCCGACGAAAAAAAAGAGTTACATTAAGTAGCTCTTTTTTTTGTTTATGCAAAAATATTATTTCAAATGCAAATAGTATTCACGAGTCAATTCTTTATACTCTTCACTATATTGATGACGGGCTACTTCAGTCAACAGTTCCTCCTTAATACATCCCTCATTATTAAACGTAAAAGTAATTAACATCCGTTTAGGAGTTCCTCCCGGCTTGGTTATTACATTTAGCTGGCGAGTTGCATATAAATGATATTCGGAAGCTGCAGTCTTCACCCTGTCAGCCACGTCTGTCGGTATTACGATTGTAAAAGTACCCTCTTTCTTCAATAAATCAGCCACACCCTTCAGCAACTTTTCATAAGTCAGAGAATCGTTATGTCGTGCCATGCTTCTCTGTTGGTCCGGACAACTAAGCGAATCCACAAAGTAAGGAGGATTGGAAACGATCACATCAAATTTATCCGGAGACTGATAGAACAGAAAATCTTGCTTCACCACTTCTATCCGATCCTTCCAGGGAGAACGGGCCACATTTTCCTTAGCCTGCCCGGCAGCGGCTTCGTCAATTTCCAGCGCCACAATATTTGCATCCGGCAGACTACGTTGAGCCAGCATCAAAGCAACCAACCCCGTCCCGGTTCCAATATCTAAAATTCGATGTGCCCCTTGAACAGAAGCCCACGCCCCTAAAAGTACCCCATCCGTACCTACCTTCATGGCACATTTGTCATGCCATACTGTAAACTGCTTAAACTGAAAGAAAGGATTCGCCATTTTATTAGCCATCTAAACCTGTTTTTTATTGATCTTTGCTGAAAACCGTCAAAAATAAATAATTATTATGGAATAAATCCATTACTGCCCGATATTTTGGCATTGTTTTTGTGTTTTTATTCCACACTGTGCTTTATTATTAAAGAGAATCAATTAACTTTGCAAACGATTTATGCATATTATGTATGACATAAACTAAATTAAAACGAAAAGATGAAAGAAAGATACTTATTGGAAGAAGAAGTTGGTGAGAACGGCTTCTCACTGATTACCGACTATGATGGCAATGACGAACATGTGTTTGATGTGAATATAAAATCCGGTGATATTCTTCCGGTTCTCCCCCTTCGTAATATGGTGTTGTTTCCCGGAGTATTTTTACCTATTACAGTAGGCAGAAAGGCTTCATTAAAGCTGGTTCGCGAAGCTGAAAAGAAACACAAAGATATTGCAGTGATTTGCCAGAGATCGGCACACACGGAAGACCCCAAACTGGAAGATTTGCACAATGTCGGCACTGTCGGACGAATTGTACGGGTACTGGAAATGCCTGACCAGACAACAACAGTCATCCTTCAGGGAATGAAACGTCTGCGTCTGAAAGATATTGTAGATACACACCCTTATCTGAAGGGCGAGGTCGAACTTTTGGAAGAAGATGTCCCAAACAAAGACGATAAAGAGTTTCAAGCCCTGGTTGAAACATGCAAGGACTTGACGATGCGTTATATCAAATCATCAGAAATGCATCAGGACTCGTCATTTGCTATAAAAAACATCAGTAATCCGATGTTCCTCATTAATTTCATTTGTGCCAACCTGCCATTCAAGAAAGATGAGAAGATGGATTTATTAAGTATCAACTCATTAAGAGAGCGTACTTATCATCTATTGGAAATCTTGAATCGCGAAGTACAGCTGGCAGAAATCAAGGCATCCATCCAAATGCGTGCCCGTGAGGATATCGATCAGCAACAGCGTGAATACTTCCTCCAACAACAGATCAAAACGATCCAGGATGAACTGGGTGGCAGCGGTCAGGAGCAGGAAATTGAAGAAATGCGCCTGAAAGCAGTTAAAATGCACTGGAATGCAGAAGTAAGAGATACTTTCCTGAAGGAACTGGCGAAACTGGAACGTACACATCCGCAATCACCGGACTTCAGCGTACAACTCAACTATCTGCAAACAATGCTCAACCTGCCTTGGGGTGTTTATACAACAGACAATCTGAATTTGAAAAATGCAGAAAAGACGTTGAATAAAGACCACTACGGACTGGAAAAAGTAAAAGAACGTATTCTGGAACACCTTGCCGTATTAAAACTGAAAGGCGATATGAAATCACCTATTATCTGTTTGTACGGCCCTCCGGGAGTTGGTAAAACATCCCTCGGAAAATCCATCGCATCGGCACTGAAACGAAAATATGTCCGTATGTCTTTGGGTGGTGTGCACGATGAAGCAGAAATTCGCGGTCACCGCAAAACTTATATTGGCGCTATGCCCGGACGAATCATCAAGAGTCTGATTAAGGCAGGAGCCTCTAATCCTGTATTTATACTGGATGAGATCGACAAAGTCAGTGCCGACCGTCAAGGCGATCCGTCATCAGCTTTGCTGGAAGTACTTGATCCGGAACAGAATACCTCTTTCCATGATAACTTCCTGGATGTAGATTATGACCTTTCCAAAGTACTGTTCATTGCAACCGCCAATAATCTGAATACGATCCCCGGCCCGTTGCTCGACCGTATGGAGCTGATTGAAGTCAGCGGATACATCACGGAAGAAAAAGTTGAAATTGCCCGTAAGCACCTGTTGCCGAAAGAACTGGAAGCAAACGGACTTAAAAAGACGGATATCAAGATTCCGAAAGATACTTTGGAAGCGATTATCGAATCATATACCCGTGAAAGCGGCGTCCGTGAACTGGAAAAGAAAATCGGCAAGATTCTCCGCAAATCTGCCCGTCAATATGCAACAGACGGTTATTTCGCCAAATCAGAAATTAAACCGACTGATTTGTATGAATTCCTGGGAGCACCGGAGTATACTCGTGACAAATATCAGGGAAATGACTATGCAGGCGTAGTCACCGGACTGGCATGGACTGCCGTCGGCGGTGAAATACTCTTTGTAGAAACGAGTCTGAGCCGTGGTAAAGGTGCGCGTCTTACACTAACAGGTAATTTGGGAGATGTAATGAAAGAATCAGCTATGCTGGCACTCGAATACATCAAAGCACATGCTTCCATCCTCGATCTGAATGAAGACATCTTTGACAACTGGAATATACATATCCATGTCCCCGAAGGTGCTATTCCGAAAGATGGACCGTCGGCAGGTATTACTATGGCTACTTCTTTAGCTTCTGCTCTCACCCAAAGAAAGGTAAAAGCAAACCTTGCCATGACGGGAGAAATCACTCTCCGTGGCAAAGTGCTTCCTGTCGGTGGTATCAAAGAGAAGATTCTTGCCGCCAAACGTGCCGGAATCAAAGAAATCATCATGAGTGCCGAAAATAAAAAGAACATAGATGAAATTCAGGACATATATTTAAAAGGACTGCAATTCCACTATGTAAACGACATAAAAGAAGTATTCGCAATCGCCTTGACAAACGAGAAAGTTGCGGATGCCATTGATTTATCTGTAAAGAAACCCAGCCAGGAATGACATTTGAGTTACAATATACAGACACTAAAAGTAATGCCCGTGCAGGTCTGATAACAACAGACCACGGGCAGATACAAACACCTATCTTCATGCCTGTGGGAACACTGGGCACTGTTAAAGGAGTACATGTAACAGAACTGAAAGAAGATATCCAGGCACAGATTATTCTGGGCAACACCTATCATTTATACTTGCGTCCGGGACTAGACGTAATTGAAAAGGCAGGCGGACTGCATCGCTTCAATGGTTTTGATCGTCCTATGCTGACCGATAGCGGTGGTTTTCAGGTATTCTCATTAGCAGGAATACGAAAACTTCGGGAAGAAGGAGCCGAATTCCGCTCGCACATTGATGGCAGCAAACATATCTTTACCCCGGAAAAGGTGATGGATATAGAACGTACCATTGGCGCTGATATCATGATGGCTTTTGACGAATGTCCTCCGGGAGATTCAGATTATGCATATGCCAAAAAGTCATTAGGGCTGACACACAGATGGCTTGATCGTTGTATTCAGCGTTTTAACGAAACTGAACCGAAATACGGCTACAACCAGTCTCTCTTCCCCATCGTGCAAGGATGTGTTTATCAGGATTTGCGTAAGCAATCCGCTGAATTCGTCGCCTCCAAAGGAGCGGATGGAAATGCAATCGGCGGACTGGCCGTAGGCGAACCGGTAGATAAGATGTACGAGATGATAGAGGTTGTCAACGAGATTCTTCCCAAAGACAAGCCCCGCTATCTGATGGGAGTCGGTACCCCCGTAAATATCCTTGAAGGCATTGAACGCGGAGTCGATATGTTCGACTGTGTTATGCCTACCCGAAACGGACGAAATGGCATGCTGTTTACCAAAGACGGTATCATCAATATGCGAAACAAGAAATGGGAAACAGACTTCTCTCCCATCGAGGCAGACGGTGCTTCTGCTGTAGACACGCTATACAGCAAAGCGTACTTGCGTCACCTTTTCCACGCACAAGAACTACTGGCAATGCAAATTGCTTCTATACACAATCTGGCATTTTACCTGTGGCTGGTAGGTGAAGCCCGGAAACATATCATTGCCGGAGATTTCTCTACCTGGAAGCCGATGATGGTAAAAAGAGTGTCAACAAGATTATAAAGAATGAAAAGCAATCGATTAATAAAACGGCTGGATTGGTATATCATCAAGAAATTCTTGGGGACATACGTATTTGCCATTGCATTGATTATCTCAATTGCGGTGGTGTTCGACTTCAACGAGAAGATGGACAAGCTGATGGAGCATGAAGCCCCTTGGGACAAGATCATCTTTGAATACTACATGAACTTCATCCCCTACTTCTCCAATCTGTTCAGTCCGCTGTTCGTATTCATCGCCGTTATCTTCTTTACCTCCAAACTGGCGGAGAACTCTGAGATCATTGCCATGTTCTCCACCGGTATGAGTTTCAAAAGAATGATGCGCCCCTATATGATCTCTGCCGCCATCATTGCTGCGGCAACATTCATGATGAGTTCGTTCATCATTCCCAAAGGTAGTGTTACCCGTCTGAACTTTGAAGATAAATACATCAAACCCAAGAAAGTCAACTCGGTCCGAAACGTGCAGTTGGAAGTGGACAGTGGTGTCATAGCCTATATCGATAATTACAATGACGGAATGAAAACCGGCAACCGCTTTTCATTGGATAAGTTTGTCGACAAGAAACTTGTCTCCCACTTAACGGCACGCCGTATCACTTACGATACAACAACGGTCAATAAATGGACCATTCACGACTATATGGTACGTGAACTGGACGGACTAAAAGAAAAGATCACCAAAGGAGACCGGATCGACTCTATTATAAATATGGACCCATCGGACTTCCTGATCATGAAAAATCAACAGGAGATGCTGACCAGTCCGGAACTGAGCGAATATATCGAAAAGCAGAAACGACGGGGATTTGCCAATATCAAAGAGTTTGAAATTGAGTACCACAAACGAATTGCAATGTCATTTGCTTCGTTTATTCTGACAATCATCGGGGTTTCTCTTTCATCACGAAAAACGAAGGGTGGTATGGGACTTCATCTGGGTATTGGATTAGGGCTTAGCTTCTCTTATATCCTGTTCCAGACAATCACTTCTACCTTTGCCATAAACGGTAACGTGCCTCCTGCGATTGCAGTCTGGATTCCCAATATCCTCTATGCAGGCATCGCATTCTATCTGTATCAGAAAGCACCTAAATAAGGAAACATAAAACTTAGATCAAGGAGATCTAAAATAGAAGTTCCGCCTATTCTTGCCGAAAGCAAGTACAGGCGGAACTTTTTTGTTGTATCCATTTCCTCTTTTGTCTATTCTCCATTTTAATCACCAAACGGTGATCCGGAAAATCCCTCTTTCTCCTTACTCTTTTCGAGATTGTCAACCAATCTCACTTACATAAGCAGAAAGATCTGCAGCAGAGATGTTTTTGGCTATAATCACACCATTTCCATCCAATAAATAGTTTGTGAACCCCCGATTCAAACGGTACTTTTTAAATAATCCGGAGTCCTCGCCTTCTGTTTCCACGAAACAAGTGGGCGTAACTATTTGGTCCTTACGAACGGTTTCCTTAAAGATTGACTGGTATTCGTCAAACGAAACAGAAACCATTTCCACATTACGGGAAGAACGAAGCACATTGCTCAAACTTACGTTTTGCATCCGGGATTGCGCGTCATAACTTGCCCAAAAACTAAGCAACACATATTTACCTTTCAAATTACCCAACTTAAAAGCCGGTTGCCCATTCGACGCAGATTCGATTTTAAAATCAGGGGCTACGTCACCCTCACTCAAACCTCCGGTAGGTTTGTCTTTCTCAACGAAAGCGGTCAAGGAACAAATCAGTAATACAACAAAAATCCATTTTACATAAGAATTCATGTAATGCGGTTTTAGTTAATACTATCCGGGACTGTCCTTAAACAGTGGTTTCTTCCCGAAACGTTGTCTTTTCAGGCATCAGGCGAAGAGGAATCCGCTGATTATCAGTGCCTTTAATTTTGAAACCGGGTGCAAAGGTAAGTAATTATTAAATTAACTTCCAAAAAAACAAGCCATTTTCTTACTTTTGGGGTATAACTTTTTATGTTATTTAGCATAAAAACGAACTTTTTTCCCTACTTTTGCAGCGTTAAAGTCTATTTTTTTATGCAACCATCAAATACTGAATTGATTCTGATTCGAGTTACCGGCGAAGATCGCCCGGGACTTACCGCTTCCGTAACTGAAATACTTGCCAAGTATGACGCTACTATCCTTGATATCGGACAGGCGGACATCCATAATACTTTGTCGTTAGGCATCCTTTTCAGAAGCGAAGAAAGGCATTCCGGATTCATTATGAAGGAGCTGCTGTTTAAGGCATCTTCATTGGGAGTAACCATTCGTTTCGAACCGATAGGAACCGATCAGTATGAGAACTGGGTAGGTATGCAGGGGAAAAACCGCTATATACTGACGGTATTGGGCCGCAAACTGTCCGCTCGCCAGATCTCTGCCGCTACCCGCGTACTAGCAGAACAAGACTTAAACATTGATGCCATCAAACGTCTGACGGGGCGTATCCCTTTGGATGAGGACAAAACGGATACCCGTACCCGTGCCTGTATCGAGTTCTCCGTACGTGGTACCCCGAAAGACCGTATCGCCATGCAGGAGCGACTGATGCAGCTGGCTAGCGAACAGGAGATGGACTTTTCTTTCCAGCAAGATAATATGTACCGCCGTATGCGTCGTCTGATCTGTTTCGATATGGATTCTACCTTGATCGAAACTGAGGTAATCGACGAGCTGGCTATCCGTGCAGGTGTAGGCGATGAAGTAAAGGCCATTACAGAAAGCGCCATGCGTGGAGAAATAGACTTTACAGAAAGCTTCACACGTCGTGTAGCCTTGTTAAAAGGACTGGATGAATCAGTCATGCAGGAAATAGCAGAAAGCCTTCCTATTACGGAAGGAGTAGACCGCCTGATGTATGTACTGAAAAAATATGGATACAAAATTGCTATTCTTTCCGGAGGATTCACCTATTTCGGTCAGTATCTGCAAAAGAAATACGGCATAGATTACGTATATGCGAACGAATTGGAAATTGTAGACGGCAAATTAACCGGACGCTATCTGGGAGACGTAGTAGACGGCAAACGAAAAGCCGAACTCCTCCGTCTGATCGCTCAGGTAGAGAAGGTTGATATTGCTCAGACGATAGCCGTTGGAGACGGTGCCAACGACCTTCCTATGCTGGGAATCGCCGGACTGGGAATCGCCTTCCACGCAAAGCCCAAAGTAGTGGCAAATGCCAAACAATCCATCAATACCATCGGGCTTGACGGAGTGCTCTATTTCCTGGGATTCAAAGATTCTTATTTGAATATGTAATTGAGACCAAAAATTATTTTATCTTTGTCGGCAAATAAAAAGAAGTAATGAAGTTTTCCGAACTAAAACTAAATGCAAATGTGCTTGATGCGCTTGACGCCATGCGATTTGACGAGTGCACGCCTATACAGGAACAAGCAATTCCAATCATACTAGAAGGTAAAGATTTGATAGCAGTTGCACAAACGGGCACTGGTAAAACAGCAGCATTCCTGCTGCCTATCCTGAATAAGTTATCCGAAGGAGGACATCCCGAAGATGCCATTAACTGTGTCATTATGTCCCCTACCCGGGAATTGGCGCAGCAAATCGACCAGCAAATGGAAGGCTTCTCCTATTTTATGCCCGCATCGAGTGTTGCCGTATACGGTGGAAATGACGGAATCCTTTTCGAACAACAGAAGAAGGGACTTACGTTAGGTGCAGATGTAGTAATAGCTACTCCCGGACGGCTGATAGCCCATTTAAGCCTTGGATACGTAGATCTTTCCAAGGTTTCTTATTTTATACTGGACGAAGCAGACCGTATGCTTGATATGGGATTCTACGAAGATATCATGCAAATCGTGAAATATTTGCCGAAAGAACGACAGACAATCATGTTCTCGGCAACTATGCCTGCCAAAATACAGCAACTGGCAAAAACAATTCTGAATAATCCGGCGGAAATCAAACTTGCCGTTTCAAGACCGGCAGATAAAATCATTCAGGCAGCTTATGTATGTTACGAGAATCAGAAGCTAGGTATCATACGCAGCCTTTTTACTGACGAAGTACCCGAACGTGTGATTATTTTCGCTTCCTCCAAAATCAAGGTTAAAGAAGTAACAAAGGCTCTGAAAATGATGAAACTGAATGTAGGAGAAATGCATTCGGATCTTGAACAGGCACAACGTGAAGTGGTCATGCACGAATTTAAAGCCGGAAGAATCAATATTCTGGTTGCTACGGATATCGTTGCCCGTGGTATCGATATTGACGACATCCGATTGGTTATCAACTTTGATGTCCCCCATGACAGCGAGGATTATGTGCACCGTATCGGACGTACAGCACGTGCCAACAATGACGGAGTAGCACTCACCTTTATCAGCGAGAAAGAACAGAGCAACTTCAAATCCATCGAGAACTTTCTTGAAAAAGAAATATATAAAATTCCCGTTCCCGCCGAATTAGGAGAAGCACCGGAATACAAGCCCCGCTCTTACAACAATAAGAGAGGTGACAGTTCTAAAAGAAGAAGCTTCGGAGGAAAAAGGAATAACAACAATGGAAAAAAAGGCAATAACCGCCCCTCTTCTCCTGCAAGAAACTAAAAAACATTTGGCTATTTCGTCGGAGTAATAGTCAACTTGCCGCTAAAACTGACAGTCAAATTTGCTATACTGTAAATAGAACTTTCCGGAATGGATAAAACAGCCTGATAATGGAAACCATTCCGGTCTACCTTTACAAATTTAGTATCAGATAAAATTGCCTGCACCAGGAAATCCGCAGGAACCACACTTTCAAACATCTGCTTGGTAATATCACTGGCAAACAGGCTCTTCTTGCCTTCATACACACAAATGTGCATCACATTATCATAGTACACATTATCCATACTAATACCGTCTTCAGTATATATCGTCTTGATCACCCTCATTTTGGATGGATTGATATACACATAAGCACGATAGCGGCTACCATTATAGTTCACAATACTATCGCGCTTCGTTACTTCCGTATAGGTGGGAATAATCATTTCCTGACCGACAAAAGATAACGAATCATTAGGATCTTCAGATTTATGCAATCTGATCATATTATCTGCAATCGAATGAAACCAGAAAATATGCTCCCCCTGCTTATCTATCTTATAATAGGTAGTATCATTGCCATAAGTATAAAGAGTATCCCGTATGATTTTGAATGTAATAGGAGCGCTCTGCGAATCTGCATAATAGATGGTATCCCCTTCTATACGCATCAACGGGCTCTCAGTCTCATCATCCAGCCAGATTCCTTGCAGCAGTTCTTTCGCACTCAAATCCTCCTCTTGTCCGGAGGAAGAGTGCGGATTCTTACTGCTGTTACATGCTGCGAGCAAGATCGCTACTAACGATATCGCTACATATTTCGTCATTTGTCTAAATTTTGTGTATAAAGATACTCTAATTATCTTATTTACCAATGCATGAATAAATAAATCCGAGCTCTTCCATTTCTTTTTTATCATAGATATTGCGTCCATCCAACACAATTTGCTGATTCATAGTCTTTTTGATGACAGCCCATGAAGGCAGACGGAATTCTTTCCATTCGGTAATTAACATCAGGACATCAGCATCAAGTACCGCATCATACATATCGCGGGCGTAATAAATAACATCACCGATACGACGTTTACACTCATTCATTGCAGCCGGATCGTATGCGCGTATCTGACAACCTGCTTTCAGAAGTTTATCGATCAATACCAATCCCGGAGCCTCACGCATATCATCCGTTTCCGGTTTAAAAGCCAATCCCCACAAGGCGATGGTCTTACCTCTCAAATCACCATTAAACTGCTTCATCAGTTTTTCAAACAAGACTCCTTTCTGCGCCTCATTCACATCTTCCACCGCACGAAGTACACGCATAGTATACCCGTTTTGCTCGGCAGTCTTGATCAATGCTTTCACATCTTTAGGAAAACAAGAGCCACCATATCCGATACCTGGGTATAGGAACTTGCGTCCGATACGAGTATCAGAACCGATACCGCTACGTACCATATTTACGTCGGCACCTACCAGTTCACACAAGTTCGCGATGTCATTCATAAAGCTGATACGGGTTGCCAACATAGAGTTAGCCGCATATTTCGTCATTTCAGCCGATGGGATATCCATGAAAATAACACGGAAGTTATTCAATAAAAACGGCTTATAGAGTTTCGACATCAGTTTCTCCGCACGAACAGACTCCACTCCTACCACTACACGGTCCGGACTCATAAAGTCGCTGATAGCATTGCCCTCTTTCAGAAATTCCGGATTGGAAGCCACATCAAACTCAATGTTCACTCCTCTTTTATCCAGTTCTTCCTGTATAGCGGCACGAACTCTGCGCGCAGTACCTACAGGAACCGTGCTCTTCGTCACTACCAATTTATATTGATTCATATTACGACCGATGGTGCGGGCAACTTCCAGCACATAACTCAAATCAGCACTGCCATCTTCGTCCGGAGGCGTACCGACAGCACTAAATATAACCTCAACATCGTCCAGGCAACTCTCAAGCGAAGTCGTGAATTTCAGTCTTTTTGCCTTGACATTGCGAAGTACCATTTCTTCCAATCCATTCTCATAGATCGGAATCATTCCTTTCTGCAAAGATTCTATTTTCTCGCTATTCGTATCTACACAAGTTACATTTACGCCAATTTCAGCAAAACATGTTCCAGTTACCAAACCAACATAACCGGTTCCGACAATCGCTATTTTCATATCTATCGTTTGTTAGAGTTTATTCAAAATATACAGCATCTCTGAAAGCCATGCCCTCTTTATCCTTGGGCGACAAAAGCATCTGCGACTCCCCAAGCATCCAGTCGATGCCTAACGTTTCATCATTATATACTATAGACGCTTCCGCTTGCGGAGCATATTTATTGTCTACCTTATACATGAACACAGCTTCTTCGCTCAACACCACAAAGCCATGAGCAAAACCACGGGGAATAAAAAACTGCCTTTTATTTTCTTCACTGAGCAATGCGCTGACATGTTTTCCAAAAGTCGGTGACGACCGGCGCAAATCGACAGCAACATCCAGCACCTTTCCTTTCAGAACGCGAACTAACTTTGCCTGGCTGTATTCACCCTTCTGATAGTGCAGTCCCCGCAATACGCCAAAGGACGATTTCGATTCATTATCCTGCACAAAGTCTACCGGACCGATCTTCGCTTCAAACTCCTCTTTCTTAAAGGCTTCCATAAAGTAGCCCCGTTCATCAGAATAAACATTGGGTTCTATCAGCCACACCCCATCTATTTCTGTCTGTATATAGTTCATCGTTAGTAGTAATAAGTAAAACGATGCAAAAGTAGTGATTTTTTCGAAGTTTTCTGGGATATATTCAATTAATCTCTTAATTTTGCACTATGATTGAATTAGCACAACACATAGAGGCTCTGTTGTTAGAGAACGATTGCGTAATCGTTCCTAATTTTGGCGGATTCGTAGCACACTACGCTCCCGCAACCTATGTAAAAGAAGAAAATCTTTTTTTACCTCCTACCCGTATCATCGGTTTCAATTCTCAGCTTAAACTGAATGACGGCGTGTTGGTACAGTCCTATATGTCTGCGCATGACACCAGTTTTGCCGATGCTACCCGTATGGTGGAGAAAGAAGTGAACGCCTTCGTCGAGATTCTTCATGAAGAAGGTAAAGCCGATTTGGAAAACGTGGGTGAAATCCGTTATAACATTTACGGGAACTACGAATTCACTCCTTATGATCATAAGATAACGACTCCTTCATTATATGGATTGGATTCTTTTGAGATGCGTGAGCTCTCTGCGTTGCAGCGAAAAGAAAGAATACTGGTACCTGCCAGTCTGACGAAAGAAAAGAAAACGTATGAAATCAGCATCAGCCGTACCCTTCTTCGTAATGCTGCGGCAATGATTGCCGTTATCGTTATGTTCTTCGCATTCTCTACTCCTGTAGAAAATACGTATGTCGAGAAGAACAATTATGCCCAGTTGCTGCCTGCCGAGCTTTTTGAGCAAATAGAAAAACAATCGGTTGCAGTCACTCCTGTTTCTGTAGAAACAAAGCATAATCAAAAGAATGCGACTGGTCAGACGAAGAAAGTTACCGCTGATAAAGCCAGAACTTCAAGACCTATCGCTGTCAAAGAAGTCAAGGTTGCCAAGCAGGAAACAACACCGGCCGCACCGACAGCAACAATACCGACTACGACCGCAGTGACAACTCCGGTTGCACCCGCAGTTCAGCCACAGGCCAATCATCCCTTTCACATTATCGTAGCAGGAGGAATCGGTCTGAAAGATGCTGAAGCAATGGCAGAACAATTAAAGGCAAAAGGATTTGCCGAAGCGAAAGCCTTGAACAGCGATGGCAAAGTACGTGTCAGCATCCGTTCATTCGGAAATCGCGAAGAAGCTACCAAACAACTACTGGAGCTTAGAAAAAACGAAACTTATAAGAATGCCTGGTTACTGGCAAAATAAATCCCCTTTTGAAACATGAAACGAGTTCTTTGTCCTAAATGTGAGAATTACCTTTTTTTTGATGAAACCAAATACAGCGAAGGTCAATCGCTTGTATTCGAATGCGAACATTGTGGCAAACAATTCAGCATCCGTCTCGGAAAAAGCAAAGTAAAAGCCCTTAGAAAGGAAGAGAACCTGGAAGAAGAAGCGGAGGTTCATAAAGAAGAATTCGGTTATATTACGGTTATTGAAAACGTGTTTGGTTTCAAACAAGTACTTCCGTTGCAAGAAGGTGATAATGTGATAGGCCGTCGTTGCGTGGGTACCGTTATCAATACTCCGATCGAAAGCGGTGACATGAGTATGGACAGACGCCACTGCATCATTAATGTGAAGCGTAACAAACAGGGAAAGCTTGTCTACACATTACGGGACGCCCCCAGCCTCACAGGTACCTTTCTCATGAATGAGATTCTGGGAGATAAAGACCGCGTCCGCATGGAAGACGGAGCAATCGTAACTATCGGAGCTACCACATTCATTCTTCATACAGCTGAAGCTGAATAGAAAGAAAACTGTTTTTCTCCTTTCTATCAGAACTATCTTTGATATCATATATACACATAAAAACAGCGTCACCATTCACAACGAACAGTGACGCTGTTTTTATATGATATTACTTACTTAAAGGATACCCTTTACCGTTTCAAGCATACCTTTCTCCTGAATAGAATCCAGATCAGCCTTTACAGCTGCTGCCAGTCCCGGAATCTTATTCAAATCTTCGCCCCAGATAAACTCTGCTGCCAGTACACCTTCGGTAACCTTCTTCGTGCAACCGGTAGCCCAAAGCTCTTTCAGCAAGTTCATGATTTCAGGAGCATCGTTCGGTACAATTTCAGCCCCGTCTGCACGTACACCACCTTTATAATAAGTGATAATAGCAGCCAATCCGAGTACCAGTCCTTTCGGCAGTTCCCCTTTACGTTCCAGATAAGTCTTCAATCCCGGAAGATCACGAGTTTCATATTTCGGGAATGAGTTAAGCATAATGCTTGTTACCGCATGATCGACGAATGGATTGTTGAAACGTTCCAATACATCCTCTGCAAACTTCTTCAGTTCCTCTTTCGGAAGATTCAATGTCTCCATCAATTCATCAAACATCACTTTATGAATATACTTGCCGATTACCTCATGTTGGCAAGCATCACGCACGATATTCACACCCGACAAGTATGCTACCGGAGAAAGAACCGTGTGAGGACCATTGAGCAAAGTTACTTTGCGTTCGTGATAAGGAGCTTCCGACGGAACAAACAATACATTCAGCCCTGCCTTATCAGCCGGGAATTCTTTTGCCACTTCCTGCGGAGCTTCAATTACCCACAGGTGGAAGATTTCAGCCTGCACAACAAGGTTATCATCGTACTGTATCTTTTCCTTGATAGCAGCAATATCCTTGCGAGGAAATCCCGGAACGATACGGTCTACCAATGTCGCATATACTCCGCAAGCTTCCTCAAACCAAGTCTTGAATTCATTGCCAAGATTCCACAGGTCGATATACTGATAAATCGTTTCTTTCAGCTTGTGGCCATTCAGGAAGATCAGTTCGCAAGGGAAAATGATCAGACCTTTCGTCTTGTCACCGTTGAATGTTTTAAAACGATGATACAGCAATTGAGTCAGCTTGCCCGGATAAGATGAAGCGGGAGCATCTTCCAGTTTGCAAGTCGGATCAAAGGCGATTCCGGCTTCTGTAGTGTTCGAGATAACAAAGCGCATTTCCGGTTGTTCAGCCAGCTTCATAAACTCGTCATTCTGCGTATAAGGATTCAATGCGCGACTGATTACATCAATCATTGTCAAGCTGTTAACCACTTCTCCTTTATCCAATCCTTGAAGGTTGACATGGTACAAATCATCTTGTGCATTCAGCATATCGACCATACCTTTATCAATCGGTTGAACCACTACCACACTGCTGTTGAAGTCAGTCTTCTGGTTCATGTTGTAAATAATCCAATCTACAAATGCACGTAAAAAGTTACCTTCGCCAAATTGGATAATGCGCTCCGGACGTTGTACTTTAGGAGCTGTTTCTTTGTTTAATGCTTTCATGTTAGTTGTAATTTATAAAGTTGATATTATACAAATTCGAAATAAAAATCAATATTTTCCTTTATCATAATGTCGATGGGCATGTACTTTACCGGTTCAACGGATTTCTTGAAAACGACGTGGTCGCAAAGAGCTTTTACGCCACAATATCCCTGCAGCCCCGGGCGTTGTCCGATCAGATAATGCACATCACCGGATTTCAGCAATTCCACGTTTGCTTTCAGAAGGTCATATCCTATCAGCCCCTTCATGCTACGTCCCGCACTACGGAGATATTCGCCCAGCTGATAAACTCTGGAATTGAATACGACACCCAACGTAGCTTTCGGATGCAGCCGGAAAAATTCATCCAATGTCTTTTGATTATTTTCCTGATTAGACTTGTTCAGTACCACTTCATGAATCACCAACTCTTCATACTCTTCGGTGATAAAGCTCATAAATCCTGCCAAACGCCGTTGCATCTGTATTTCTGCCGGACTGTTCTTATTATTGCTCAAGAACAAAACCAGCTCCTGCCCCTCGCCGGCCTGATAGTTGCGCATTAATATTTTGGCGGCAATGTATCCGCTTTTATAAGAGTCCTGTCCGATATAGGTCAGTGCGTTCGCTTCCTCCATATTGAAGTCAATGAATGCATAAGCTATTTTTTTAGCTTGCAGATAGTCTGTCAAAGCCAATGTCTCATTTCTGAAGTTCGGAGCGATCAGTACAGCGTCGACATTGCTTTCTTCAACTCTGCGACACACTTCCAGATAACTTTCCTTGTTCCCCTGATGATAGCAAAGATAATCCACACTCACATTGAAAGGACGCAATTCCTGACGTGCCCGCTCGATGCCTCCCACTACCGAATGCCAGTAGTCGTGCTCTATATAATAAGGTATCAGACAAACGAAAGAATATTTCTTCTTGGCAGCCAGTCCGATAGCAAATACATTAGGCTGGTAGTGAATTTCATCCAATACCTTTTGTACTTTAGCCTTGCTTTGAGGAGATACGTCGCCGCGATTGTGCAGCACTCTGTCAACCGTTCCGGCGGAAACACCCGCCATACGGGCAATGTCTTTGATGGTATAGTTCTGGTCCTCCATAGTGCTAAAACTTAAATATTATAAATAATCGCTGCAAATATACGAATTATTTTGTTACTCCAAGTAAATTTTCTATTTTTGTGTTCGATAACGGTTAATAAAACTAAAACAAAGATTTACACCTATTAGCTTTAAAATCAATACTATATAGGTATAAATGCAGAAAGTAATAATTTTATATACTAAAAACACAGTAACAATGAAGAACTTCATGGATGAAAACTTCTTGCTGCAGACAGAAACTGCACAAAAGTTGTATCACGAGCATGCGGCTAAAATGCCGATTATTGACTACCACTGTCATTTAATCCCCCAAATGGTAGCTGACGACTACAAGTTTAAATCACTGACTGAAATCTGGTTGGGTGGCGACCATTACAAATGGCGTGCAATGCGTACAAATGGCGTAGACGAACGCTATTGTACAGGAAAAGATACCACAGACTGGGAAAAGTTCGAAAAATGGGCTGAAACCGTTCCTTATACCTTCCGCAATCCGTTGTATCATTGGACACACCTGGAATTGAAGACTGCTTTCGGCATCGACAAGATTTTAAGCCCGAAGACTGCACGCGAGATTTACGACGAGTGTAACGAGAAGCTGGCTCAGCCGGAATACTCAGCTCGCGGAATGATGCGTCGTTACCACGTGGAAGTAGTATGTACTACGGACGATCCGATTGATTCTCTGGAATATCATATCCAGACACGCGAAAGCGGTTTTGAAATCAAAATGTTGCCTACCTGGCGCCCAGACAAGGCAATGGCAGTAGAAGTTCCTGCCGACTTCCGCGCTTATGTAGAAAAACTGTCTGTAGTAAGCGGCGTGACAATCTCCAATTTCGACGATATGATTGCGGCTCTCCGCAAACGTCATGACTTCTTCGCCGAACAGGGTTGCCGCTTGTCCGACCACGGTATCGAAGAGTTCTATGCAGAAGATTACACCGACGCAGAAATCAAAGCTATATTTAATAAGGTATATGGCGGAGCTGAATTGACTAAAGAAGAAATTCTGAAATTCAAGTCTGCTATGTTGGTAATCTTCGGAGAAATGGACTGGGAAAAAGGATGGACTCAGCAGTTCCACTACGGTGCTATCCGTAACAACAATACGAAGATGTTCAAATTGTTAGGACCCGATACAGGCTTCGACTCTATCGGCGAATTTACAACAGCCAAGGCAATGTCTAAATTCCTCGACCGCCTGAACGTTAACGGCAAGTTGACCAAGACAATCCTTTATAACCTGAATCCTTGCGCCAATGAAGTGATTGCCACTATGCTGGGCAACTTCCAGGATGGCTCGATAGCCGGCAAGATTCAGTTCGGTTCCGGATGGTGGTTCCTCGACCAGAAAGATGGTATGGAAAAACAAATGAACGCGTTGTCAGTACTTGGACTTTTGAGCCGTTTCGTAGGTATGCTGACAGACTCCCGTTCATTCCTTTCCTATCCACGCCACGAATACTTCCGCCGTACATTATGTAATTTGGTAGGACGTGATGTGGAGAACGGAGAAATTCCGGTATCTGAAATGGATCGAGTAAATCAGATGATCGAAGACATCAGCTACAACAATGCCAAGAACTTCTTCAAATTCTAAAACAAGAATTACTAAATAGTAATACCGCTGTCGGGGCACGATGCTCCACAGCGGTATTTTTTTAAAATAACGCTCCTCTCCCTGTAGTTTCATATACGATTCTATTGTCACTTGTCACCTTTTATAGTTAAATAGTTAGTAATCAATAAAATAGTGGTGACAATAAGCGGTGATAATAAGGTGATAATAGAATTTATATGAATTCATTTATCACCTTCTATTATCACCCATATCTCCTACTACACTGATTACCAACATTTAAACAGGAACTAACTTCTTTTTCTTTTTATCACAGAGAACTGGATTTTCGACCCGAAAATTGTATTTTACCCCCTTTTTACCTTCTATAATTCCTATTAATCAATTATTTCTCCCCCCAGTCACAACAAAATTTTATTTGCTAAAGCATTAAACGATGCTTCTTTGGCCTCCTAAGACATTTTAGATGGCATGTATAATAGTTAAAGCCAGTATACTTAATACATCAACAAGCCTTGATTAATACATTTTGCAGGATATATGCTCTCGTTTTACGTACGTGAAACATTCAGACTACGCACGTGATCCCATCAGCCCACGTACATGAACCGATGGGATCACGTACCTGAAACTTGTTCTTATTGCTTTCAAAAGACATTAACTTAGCATACAAAAGGGATTAATCAACGAAGCATAGACTATTAAACCAGGCAGGTCTGATTAAATCGGCAAGCATCTTTCGGGCTAAGGAGCAACAAGTCCCGAAGAGTAGGCTCAAATTGAGTTGAAGAGTAGTCCTCACAAGATTTACAACTGATCCCTTACAAGGCAGTTCATATAAACAAAAAAAGAAGTAACTAAGTTACTTCTTCATTCTTTGTACACCCTCAGGGATTCGAACCCTGGACCCACTGATTAAGAGTCAGTTGCT